>ERZ857629.1275-NODE-1275-length-28471-cov-6.203125_pt1 | contig 28471 bp, 26 predicted proteins | sample MGYA00519700_ERZ857629 | MGnify/ENA primary metagenome ERZ857629 (study PRJEB31778, sample SAMEA3449351) | human gut metagenome | biome: human gut; feature: human-associated habitat; material: faeces | place: United Kingdom | collected 2010/2012 ...
AGAGGTCAGTCGTTTTCAAAATCATATCCATATAATCAAGTCCTTTCTTTGATTTCACGGATAGCATACCGGGCAATTTTGAAGATTTCATAAAGATTCCCGAAAGACATTTTAACCGCTCCCTGGATGGTGGAGATGGTTCGTACTGTCACCAATATGTACAACCACGGCTGGGACGAGCGCAACGGCGGCAACATCAGCCTGCTGCTAGAGGAAGCACAGGTTAGCGAATACCTGGACGAAAAGAACGTCATCCGCACCATGGATACGGGCTTCACCGCCCCCACCCTGGACGGAAAATACTTCCTGGTCACCGGCACCGGCAAATATTTTAAGAACGTCCAATACGCCCCGGAGATCAATCTGGGCCTGGTACACCTGACCAAGAACGGCGAAACCGCCGAACTCCTCTGGGGCTTCACGGACGGCGGGCGCTTTACCTCCGAGTTTCCCGCCCATATGATGAGCCACGCCGCCCGACTGAATATTGACCCGCAAAACCGTGTGGTCATGCACTGCCACCCGGCAAACCTCTTGGCCATGACCTACGTCCACAGCCTGGACGAAAGAGCATTCACCCGCACCCTCTGGCAGATGTGTACCGAGTGCATCGTGGTGTTCCCCGACGGTGTCAACGTCCTGCCCTGGATGCTCTGCGGCACCAATGAGATTGGCCTGGTCACGGCGGAGAAGATGCAGACCGCCCGTCTGGTGGTCTGGGCCCAGCACGGCATTTACGGCGCGGGCAAGGACCTGGACGAAACCTTCGGCCTGATTGAAACCGCCGAAAAGGCAGCCGAGATATATATGAAGATCGCCCATCTGCCATTGGTGAATACCATAACCAACGCGCAAATGCATCTGCTGGAGCAGAGATTCGGTGTGAAAGCCAGAGACGGATATCTTGAGTAAAAACAGACAAACAGGAGCGGCAAGCGGAGAATTCCCCTCTTGCCGCTCCTGCTGCAATAAAACACCGTCAACAAAGATGAAAGCGTCCGGCCTCCGGCGCAGCTGCCGTATGGGCGGGCGTTACACCTTCAGCACGAAATGACTTTTGTGAAAGTCAATAAGCCCTTCGCTGCGCATTTTTCCCAGCTCAAGGGACAATCCGCTGCGCTCGACGCCAAGATAATCCGCAAGCTGCTGCCTGGAAAATGGGATATCAAATTCGTATTTCCCCAACCGCTGGGCCTCGGCGGAGAAATAGGACATGAGCTTTGCCCGGGTGCTGCGCTGGCCCATGTGCGTAAGCTTTTCACTGAAGCGCAGATTCTTTTCGGCAAGCTCGCCAAGCAGGTTTCGGATGATCCGGCTGTGATGCGCACAGGTAGATGGGCACATATTCAGAATACGCGTTACATCCAAAAACATTGCGGTGACGGGTGTTTCCGCCATGACGCTCACATTCAGCCGCGCGCCGGGCGCACAGGCGAAGGCAGCGGCAAAGGTCTGCCCCGGCCCGGCCTTGGAAAGAATGTTGCGATTCCCCCAGATGTCCTCCTGGATGACCAGAACGCTTCCTGACAGGACGAGGCCGATGGACCGCGCCGTGTCCCCGGTGCGCAGCACAAAGGCATCCTTGGGAAAGTCCTTCCTTTCAGCCCGAAGGCAGGAAAGCATGGCGGTAAGCTCATCCTCAGAGACGCCGGAAAAAAGCAGAGAAGAACGAAGTACGGGCAAAAATTCTTTCATAGGATCCTCTTTCGTTGAAAATTCAACCGACTTGTTGATTTAATTATATTATAATCAAACCACAAAAGCAAGGAGGTATTGCTATGAAACGGAGAATTATCGAAATCGATCAGGATAAATGCAACGGCTGCGGCGCCTGTACCGCAGCCTGTCACGAGGGCGCTATCGCCATGGTGGATGGGAAGGCACAGCTGATGCGCGACGACTACTGTGACGGTCTGGGTGACTGTCTCCCCGCCTGTCCCACCGGGGCCATCTCCTTTGTGGAGCGCGAGGCCGCCGCTTACGATGAGCAGGCTGTGCTGGCAAATAAGCAGCGGAAAATGCAGCAGGAGGGAACACGCCTGCACAGCGGCTGCCCCGGGATGCGGATGAAAACGCTCCAGCACACGGAGCCAGCCGACGGGCAGGCAGCTCCCGCCGCATGGCAGAGTCAACTTTCCCAGTGGCCGGTACAGATCCGGCTGGTCCCCGTGAAAGCACCGTTCTTTGACGGTGCAAAGCTGCTCATCGCCGCCGACTGCACAGCCTACGCCTATGCCGCCTTCCATGAGCGGTTCATGAGAGGTCATATTACGCTGGTGGGCTGCCCCAAGCTGGATGGCGTGGACTATTCCGAGAAACTCACAGAGATCATTCGCAACAACGATATCAGGAGTGTAACTGTCGTCCGTATGGAAGTCCCCTGCTGCGGCGGACTGGAGCACGCAGCGAAAACCGCTTTGCAGAACAGTGGGAAATTTCTTTCGTGGCAGGTCGTGACCATTTCCACGGACGGAACGATACTGGATTAAAGGAAGGGAGAAGCTCAGGATGAATCGAAAAATGTTTTGCTTTCAGTGCGAGCAGACAGCAGGCTGCACCGGCTGCACAGGAAGAGCCGGTGTCTGCGGCAAAACCGCCAATGTGGCAAAGCTTCAGGATGAGCTGACCGGCGCGCTGGTGGGGCTGTCGCGGGCGGCGGACAACGCCCCGGATGTGAACGAGGGGACATGGTGCCTGATGATTGAGGGACTGTTCACCACCGTCACCAATGTGAGCTTCAATGAAAAGACCCTCCGGGAGCTGATCGACCGGGTACACCGGGAAAAGGCAAGGCTTGTGCCGGACTGCTCCGTCTGTGCCTGCTCCTGCGGGCGGACCGATGATTATGACATGGCGCAGCTTTGGAATGCCCAGGAGGACATCCGCAGCCTCAAGTCCCTCATTCTTTTCGGCGTGCGCGGGATGGCGGCCTACGCCCATCACGCCATGGTCCTGGGTTATAGTGACGAAGAAGTGAACCGTTTCCTTGCCAGGGCGCTTTTTGCGGTGGGCGAGGACTGGGGCATGGAGGAGCTGCTGCCCATCGTGATGGAAGTCGGTGAGAAAAACCTCAAGTGTATGGCGCTTCTGGACAAAGCCAACACCGAAAGCTACGGTACCCCCGCACCTGTCACCATCCCCCTGACCGTGGAGAAGGGGCCGTTCATCGTCATCTCCGGCCACGACCTGCACGATCTGAAACTGCTGCTGGAGCAGACCGCAGACAAAGGCATCAACATCTACACCCACGGCGAAATGCTCCCCGCCCACGGCTACCCCGAGCTGAAAAAGTATGCTCATCTCAAGGGCAACTTTGGCACGGCATGGCAGAATCAGCAGAAAGAATTTGCATCTCTTCCCGCGCCGGTGCTGTTCACTACCAACTGCCTGATGCCGCCCAAGGCCAGCTATGCCGACCGCGTGTTCACCACGGCGATAGTATCCTACCCCGAAATGACGCACATCGGTGAGGGCAAGGATTTTGCCCCCGTTATCGAAAAGGCTCTGGAGCTGGGCGGCTACCCTGAGGACCGGGCGTTTACCGGCATCAACGGCGGCCGCGCCGTCATGACCGGCTTTGCCCGGGGAACCGTGCTTGGCGTGGTGAATCAGGTCGTCGAGGCAGTCAAGTCCGGCGCGATCCGGCACTTCTTCCTGGTTGCCGGTTGTGACGGAGCCCGCCCCGGCCGCAACTACTACACGGAGTTTGTAAAGCAGACGCCTGCCGATACCGTGGTGCTGACCCTGGCCTGCGGCAAATACCGCTTCAATGACCTTGACCTCGGCACTATCGGCGGTCTGCCCCGCCTGATGGACATCGGGCAGTGCAACGATGCTTACAGCGCCATTCAAATCGCCGTTGCGCTTGCCGACGCATTTGGCTGCGGCGTGAATGATCTGCCGCTGTCCATGGTGCTTTCCTGGTACGAGCAGAAGGCAGTGTGCATCCTGCTGACCCTGCTGCACCTGGGCATCAAAAACATCCGCCTCGGCCCCACGATGCCGGCATTTATTTCCCCCAATGTGCTGAACTACCTCGCAGAAAACTTTTCCATCGCCCCCATCACCACGCCAGAGGAGGATCTGAAGCAGCTTCTGAAATAACCCTTACAGGCAAGCGCTTTCCATTGCCCTCCTGACAGCGGAGCGTGGGATGGAAGTTAGAAAAATCCCGGATTTCTTGCAGAAATCCGGGATAATTTTGGTGCACCAAGGCAATCCAAATCCGAACCGGTATTGTTCTTTACGGCTTCTTTCACATCATCCAGGGTGATGGTTCTGGTGCCGTCCTTGTAGTTGAAGGTGAGAACCAGCTTGTCATCATACAGGTAGATGGCGTTCACAAAGGTGTCAATCAGCATTTTGCGGTGGGACTGCTGGCGCACATCCAGCTTGCGGAATTTGTGGAGCCAGAAGGTGACGAACTCCGGGCTGATTCTGGGTTTGGTAATCTTCTCATTGGCAATCTTGATTTCCAAATCTTCTTTCGTGGCTTCCAGTTCCTCCAAGCGGGTCTTAGTGGATTTGGTGAGGATTCCCTGCTGGATGGCGTTCAGGAGATTCTGGATGCAGGTTTCTGCTTCCCGGAGCTGCTGCTCATACAGGGGGAGGCTGGTGTTCTCTTTGTCCTGCAAATCCATGACCATGGACACGATGGCTTCAATGGCTTTGTCGTCCATGACCACCTTCATCACTTCGTTGACTACCAAATCCTCTAGCCATTGTTTCCTGACGGGCTTTTTCTTGCAGTCTGTCCGCTTCTTTTTTACGGACACGCATTTGTAGTAGTGGTGAATGGTGCCGTTCCGGCTTTTGCCGCTTTCGCCGCAGAGGTAGGCACCACAGTAGCCGCAGAACAATTTGGTGGTCAGCAGGTAATCGTCCTCGGCTTTGTGACGGGCCGGGGCTTTTCTGTTTTGCGCCAGCTTCTCCTGAACCCGATCAAACAAATCCTCCGGGACGATGGCAGGGATACCGTCTGGGATGATGATGTCCCGATATTTGTATTCTCCGATATAGCGGCAATTGCTCAGCATGTGCTGAATGCTGTTGAAATTCAGCGGTTGACCACGGGTATTTCGGACACCGCTGTCATTCAGCCAGTCCCGCAGTTCCTTCATTGTTGCACCTTTGTCGTACTTCTTGAACACATCCAGAACAAAGGGCGCGGTCAGCGGGTCAATCTGAAAATGCTGTTCCTCATCAATCACATAACCGATGGGAAGTGTGCCACCGTTGAACTTGCACTTCAACGCATTTTCTTTTCTGCCACGGATGACCTTTTCCGACAGATCGGCGGAGTAGTATTCGGCATAACCTTCCAAAACGGATTCCAGAATGATGCCTTCCGCACCTTCCGAAATCACTTCCGTTGCGGACACCACTTTCACGCCGTTCCGCTTCAGCTGCGCTTTATACCGTGCGCTGTCATAACGGTTTCTCGCAAATCTATCCAGCTTCCAGACGATGACCATATCAAACAGCTTCTTGCCGCTGTCTTTAATCATTTCCTGAAAATCCGGGCGGTTGTCCGTCTTAGCGGAATAGGCACGGTCAATGTAGTGGCGCAGGATCGTGATGCCATTCTTCTCCGCAAAAGCGGTGCATTCCCGAATCTGACCTTCGATGGATTCCTCCCGCTGGCTGTCGGAGGAATAGCGGGCATAAATCACGGCTTTCATTCTGCATCCCCACTTTCCAGTGTCAACGCCTGCGTCAATTCACGCAGCCTGTTTTCCAGCAAAGTCTTGTCTGGCAGATGCAGGGTATAGTCCGCAACCATGGTGGGGGACATACTTCTGCTCAAGGCATATTCCACAACTGTATCATCCTTGCTGGTGCAAAGAATCAGACCTACGCTGGGATTCTCATTGGGCTTTCTCACATCCCGATCAAGGGCTTCCAAATAGAAGTTCAGTTGTCCCAGATGCTCCGGGCGGAATTTGTCCACCTTCAATTCGATTGCCACCAGACAGGACAGCGCACGATTGTAGAAAAGCAGATCAATGAAGAAGTCGGTGTTCCCCACCTGTATCCGATACTCCTCACCCACAAAGGTGAAGTCCTGACCAAATTCCAGAATGAAGTCCCGCAGATTTGCGACGATACTTTTACGAAGATCCTTCTCTTTGTATGGTTCTTTCACATCCAGAAACTCGAATACATAGGCATCCCGGAGGGCGACCAGTCCTTCACTTCTGGTCAGCAGTTCTTTGTTCTTCGTATCGGACAGCATGGTTCTTTCAAAGAGCATACTGTTGATCTGCCGATCCAGCTCCCGCTTGGAGTAGTTATTCGCCGCACAAAGCCGCAGGTAAAACTCCCTTGCTTCATCTGTCTTGCAGCCGGTCAGAATCAGCAGATTGTTTGTCCACGAAATTTCTCTCACCAGTGGTGAGAGTTTTTCGTTGCCGCGGTAAGTTTCATAGAACTGCTTCATGCGCCAGATGTTCTGGGCCGAAAAGCCCTTGGAGGCTGGATAGCGATGGCGGAGAAACTCGGAAAACTCGGTGACAACGCTTTTGCCCCAGCCATCAGCCTCAACCTTCTGGCTGATGTAGGCACCGATTTCCCAATACATATTAATCAGCTCCGCATTTACTGCCCGCATAGCTCGGGTTCTGGCATTGTCGATGATCTCTAAGATTTCATCGAACTGATTACCCATGAAGGTCAAATTCTGATTCATTCCTGTCACTCCTTCAACATTTCCCGAAGGGTTTCTTTCAGCCGCTCATTGATGGGAGAGCCGGGGTCAAAGCACATCTCGATGAACTTGTCCATCTCTGGATAGACCTTTTCGATTTTCATTTTCCCCTCATACAGCTTACCCTGGGGCTTGTCCGTGCGACCAAAAATGTAATCCAGAGATACATCAAAGTAATCCGCATACCGGACCATCACATCCGCCGGGACATGAGCCTCGCCGCTTTCAAAACGAGCAACCGCCGACTGCCGGGAACCCACAATGGCTGCAATCTTTGCCTGAGATAGTTTCGCTCTCTGACGCAGTTCCCGCAGTCGCGCACCGATGGTATTCATAACTGTCACCTCCTGTTTCTTGTGTGATCAGTATACCCTATATCGCATATTAAGTCAATCTTAAATTGACATAACATCATTGTTTTCATAGGGGTTCACGAACAAAACTCAAGCGCCCGCAGGGTGCATAGCTCACAAGGAACTTGTGATTCAAAGGGCTTGGGATGCTTCCCAACAAGCAGGAAAACGCGCAAGTCTGCCGAAGCAGAAATGAGCGTTTTTCGCATATGGCGCGCCATAAGCATTGCTTGCGACTTTTGCCTATGTCTCAGTTGATGTGACCCTAATAGTCGGACAAGAGTATATACCCAATAACCGTAAAAGCATCCAAGGGCACAGCTTATGAGATTCTATTAACAAGTGTTGTAGACAGTTAGTGAACCTTAACCTCATCGGCCACAAGCACTTGCTCTGAGAATAGGTGGAGAGCCTTTCTACTCTCCACCCAAATGCTATTAATTGTTCTCTGGCATTTCAACCAAAATTTCTCCACTTTCAACAACCGATTCAATTTCAGTACGTATCGGTTCATAGATTGGTATATCCTGATTGATAGCCTCGAAACTAACAGCTAACGAATACTTTGCTTTAAACAGGCCTCCCCAACCTTTGTGACCGCGAACCGCAATGCAAAAAGCATCACTCAATTGATTGGATTTGATTACACACCAATCCTTTTGGAGAGTACCATTTTTTCGAGAATATCCTTCCGCCGCACCCCGATTAGTTGCCTCTCCTAGTACCCAGTTAAAATCGCCATCATCGTCAATGATAGCGCCCGTTTCAAAAATACGACGAGCAAATGTCTCCGCATTCTCTCCAATCCGGCTACAGCACCAGTCTAGCCATGTTGATAAATACCCTTTTACGTAACGCCGAGTCCGGCGAGGATTCGCTGCGTAAGACAGGGTAACTTCGACCAAAATGTCATAATCTTCGCCAACATTAGATAATTCTTCCGGAATAGGAACTTGAAAAATATGAGCTTCATCATCTCCAAGTTCCATAAGGGACGGTGTTACCAAAGTTATTCGATACTCGTCATTGTGAGTAGCACGTTCGACATCTGGAACACCATATCCTATATGGCGCAATGTAGAAACACATTCTTCTTTACTAACTTCATTGATGTTCTTGGGCCACCGGGCAGATTGGGCTATTAATGCTCTATATAACAACGCAGGAGATTCTGGCAAAGCCTTTTCAACCTGTGATGCAACATAGGTGACTTTGGGCGCTGAAAAAGATGTGCCGATATCATCACGTGCAAAAGCTGGACCTTCCGGAGATTTACGAATTAGTTCCGGACACACTTCAGGAGGCGTTGTAAGTTGAGGAGGAACACTCCCTTTATTGTACACGTGCGTCCCTCCATATTCGACAACTTCTGGCTTTAAGACATCCCAAATACCTGGTCCTGAGCGTGAGAATGAAGAGGCCTCCATGTGCTTTCCCAAGGCGATAAAATCATCAGTTTCTAACTCAGCCGCCGACACGGATCCTACTGTAATTGCTTGTAGGCTCTGCGCTGGATTTGAAATTCTACACAACTCCCTGTCGAGATATTCAGGATACGGATACCCCGCCTGCCAATATGCCGATATGACATCTGTGGAAATATTCCCAGCCGCCTGTATAAACAAGACATCATGATTGTAAGACTGACTATCGATTTCAGCCGCCCATGGCGTCATGTGTTTCATTTCACAAGATCGACGGCTCCCAATAGAGTGATTAAATATTTTAGTTGGGATTGGGGCTTCAACATTATATTTTTGCACGGCAATAGCAATTGCCTTTGGCGGATATACCTTTTCTGGCAGGCAATTGTTTTCATCAAGAATTCGCATGTTACGAATCCAGCAAGGAAGTTGATAAACTCCATCTGAAGGAACTGTCTTTGGATACAAGACTGCACCAGCCACTCGTGTCCCATGTCCTCCTCCGGCAACTTCGTCACTTATGCCCGTATTATTTGGGAGCAAACTGATAGATTCGTCACTAATAATTGCTGGTGCTAAATACTTATGTTCCTCCTGGATACCACTATCCATTACACATACAATGGGAGCAGATTGGGTGGGAGCCTCGATCTGCACGTTTTCGGTGAGACTGTCGTTATTTTCTGGGGCATCTCCCATAGTTATTGTCTCAGCTTCGGATACTTCAAAAATATATGCAAAATTCAATACTAAGTCAAGCAAACATTTACCAGATATTCTTAAGCGCGCCGAGAAACTGTCAGGCAAGTCGGCTATCTCCGATATACCATCAGCGAGTTCCATAATTTCACCATTATAATCAGAAACAAAACTTTCTATTGTTTCTTCTCGTTGCATCTTGATTTCGTCCCAAGCCATATAGGCGGTGTTGAACTTTTCCATCCACCGTTGCTCACGAACAGAATAGTGTTCATCGGTTTCATCATCTTTTCGATCGGGTCGTTTTGGCAACTCGATGTTTCCACAGCAACTAACGCCAATGTCGATAATATATATTGCATCTGGTGAAATTGTTGCCCATTTTGTATAGAGTTCTTTTGACAAAATTCTCTTAAGCCTATCACCATCTTCGCAGAGAGCATACACTTTTGCTGGTGAATTGCACCTTGCGGTTACATTTGCAATAAAAGTATCTGCTTTCTCATTTAAAACCGAAAGGTCAACATCTTCTGTAGCAACTATAATAAATCCTTCCTCAATTTCACAGACAATTTCAAATCCTAGTCCACGCAGGAAATCAATATCAGCGGAAGGATCTATTTCTAGCAGTATGGGAATGCCAGTTTCAATTTCAGGTAAGGCGTTTTCTGAACGTTCTGCACGACGCTCTTTCCAAAAACGGGACAATTCAGCAGAGCGACGTTTCACATAGCCACCATGAGCAATTCGATTAGCAGTATTCCTCTTTGTCTGAGCAGATACTGCGCCGCCACCACGCAATTTAGGTTTCCCTTGAAATAATAGTGGAAGCGGTAAATGAGTAAAGTCATTATTCTCTGCCATTGTCGTACCTCCTTACAGATTAAAATTTAGAGCTTTCTTCCAATGCTTTTACAAAGTGTTCGTTACATACTTTTTTGCACCCTGCAAGAACACCAATTTTTGCAGCCCGTTGTGCGATCAGGACAATATTGGCAGCAGAGTATCCATCCAATTGATTTGATATTCCATCCATATCAACATCCGGAGAAACTGGTATTGCAGATAAAGTCATCTCCAATAAACGTTTACGTTCTGATTTCCCCGGCATCGGCATTTCAATAACATCATCGAATCTACGGAAAAGAGCCTCATCAAGCGACACTTTCAAATTTGTAGTGGCTAAAACCAATCCCGGAGCATCATATTCGTCTAACAAAGTGAGTAGCATATTGACGATTCTAGGAACTTCTCCAACATCCTGTGTTGTAATACGAGATTTTGCGATAAAATCGCACTCGTCAAGAAGCAAAACAACAGGTTCGCTTTTGCAATAATCAAATACCATTCTAAGATTTGATGCTGACTCTCCAAAGTAAGAAGAAAGCAAAGAATCGAATCGAACTTTCAACAGCGGTAACCCGAGATTCCATGCAATTCGTTCGGCACTTAAAGTTTTACCACACCCCGGAGGGCCATAGAGAAGTATTTTCTTTTTAGGTACGAGATTGAATTTTTTTAACCTTTCGCGCGCTACATACTCCTGCTCAATCGAAAGAAGGCGTTCTTCAACTTCGTTCGGTAAAATCATATGATGTTTTAATTGTTCTCTCGGAATATACGATACCAATTGTGAATTTGTACGCTTGCTCTTTGGCAAAGTAGATAATCCACTTTCGCTTTTTTTGCTCTCAAACAGAGTGTATTTTGGCTTTTCGGTAATTGAAATTTTTTCCAAAGAGTCTGCAAGAATGTTATGACCGAGTTTGCGTTCCTCTTGAATGATCGTAATGGCTATTTTCTTTAATGAAGATACATCTTCGGAAAAAATGGCTCGAAATAGTCTCTTATATAATTCTGCTTTCATATAGCAAATCCTCCCTCTCGAATAGTTGTCATTCTGATAGCGTATAAAACCATCAATTGCCGCTGACTTTATACTTTTGCTGTCCAGAGGAAGTTTTTTCGATTGGTTCCAAACGTGTTCCAGAGGTGTGAACATAGTTTAAGAACAAAGTCCCCAATAACAATCGATCACTTCTGGATATTCGGTTCCACTCATAACCTTTAAATAAATCTCTCACAAGAAATATTTCATTGGAATGCAGTTGCTTTGTCTCCTCTATAGCGCGAGCTAAAAGATCGTTTGCAGTTGCCATGTCACATCCTCCTCGTTGTAGACAATCCGATAAACAACATTGTTTATATCATAGCATACTAAAATATAAAAAACAATAGCTAACATACCCACGAACAAATAGTCGCAAGCAATGCATCTGTATATACAAATGCGAAAAACCATCCATTCCGTTTTCACGGAACGAATGGTTTTTCTACTTGTTGAGGCGCTGCCCCAAGCCCCGCAGAACACTGTGTCGTGTTCTGGAAGCGCTGGATAAATCCAGCGGCTGCGCGATTCTTTGAATCGCTTGAGGCACACTCCATCTGGTACTGTTTGCCCTAGAAATTAGGCTTGCTGCTTGCAGCATGGATGCTTCCAATATGAATGACCTCGTCTGCTGCCTGTGCAAATTCCTTGCTATGGGTCACGACAATCACACATTTCTTTTCCTCGTGTGCAATGTGCTTCAACAGGTCAATCACATCCCAAGCGGTGGCTTCGTCCAGATTGCCCGTTGGTTCATCTGCCAGCAGGACCTTGGCATCGCTGGTCAGAGCACGGGCGATGGCTACCCGTTGTTGCTGACCACCGGAAAGCTGCAGGACGCTGCGGTTCCAGTATTCCTCTCCGATTCCCATGCTGCCCAGCAGCGCTTTGGGGTCGCCCTTGCCGCCCAGCTTTACATTTTCCAACGGAGTAAGATAGTCAATCAGATTGTAGCTCTGAAAAACCAAGGAAATTTGGTGGCGGCGGTACTCTGCCAGGTCTTTCGAGGTAATGGGCTTTCCGTCATAACAAATCTCTCCCTGAATGGGTACATCAAGACCAGCCAAAAGGGAAAGCAGCGTCGTTTTCCCGGAACCGCTGGGGCCTAAGATGGCGTACAGCTTGCCGCATTCAAAGCCATAGCTTACGTTATCCAGAATCAGCTTGTCGCGCTGCGATTTATAATAATAGGACACATTCTTTGCTTCTAAAATCATGCGATCCTCCTTAACTTTGTTCACTCAGAATTTCCCGCGGCTTCTTTCGCAGAACAGGGATTCCGGCAATACCAATGGAAACTACAATCAGAACAATCACGCCTGCGCCGCTGAGCAGCCACATTTCTTCCGTGATGTTCACATCTACACCCATGACTGTCTGTTCCGCTTGTTGCGAGGCAAACATGACCTTGCCTGCGTCCCGATCCCTTTGGATTTCCGCTTGCTCCACCTGGACGGCAATTAGGTAATTTGCCGCTGCTTCCGAAGCTGCTGGGGCAAGGGCAACGGTGACGCCAAAGGACAACAGCGTGATGATCAGGGCTTCCATGAGAAATTGACCGATGACACTGACTTTCCGAAAACCAAGAGAGAGCATAATGCCGATTTCCTGATTTCTGTTTTTCGTCCAGAATAGAAATATCAGGAACAGAATGACAAAGCCAGCGGCAAAGGTTAGTACAATCAACACTTTGCTGATTTTCTCAAGATCATGGAAGTTGGATGACATGGTAGCGAGATTTCCGTTTCGGTCAATCAGGTCATATCGCTCCCAATCAATGTCCGCAGCTTCCACCGCCAATTTCACAGCATCGTATTCATCTACATCTCCAACGCGAAAATAGGCGTGTTCAAAGCAGGGGGCGGTTTCGCCTTCTGCCTTTTCGGGGAAACGGAGGTCGGTGAAAATCACATTTTCCGAACGGTAAGTATCGCCGGACATCAGTGGCTGCATAAGCTGCTGCGTTTGATAGATGCCGATAATGACCGCTTCCCAAATGGGGGCGCTTTCCGGGTCGTGGCAGTCGTTGAATTGCAAAGTATCCCCAATATGAAGGCTGTTGCGCTGTGCCAGTTGTTCCGAAATCACGCACACATCACGATCCTCCATACCGATCATGCGCCCTTCTTTCACTGTCACATTGCCGGACAGAACATTGAAATCCAGTTCCATTTTTCTGTTTCCTAGCAGGGTGACACCACCAATATCGTTATACTGGTCATTATCGGGATCTTCGATCCGGGTAAAGTTGACAGGATTGACTGGGGTGATTTTTGTTGTTACATTGTAGTCAGAAATACCTGGAACAGCAGCAAGTTTTTCGATGTCGTCCATAAGCAGGGAATCAAAGGAATTGTCGGCTCCCACATACCATTGGGTGCCGTAGGCGGTTTCCAGCTTACGAATGTAAACACCGTCCAACTCCCCTTCATCTAGATACCCCGGCTGGTGGGTGATCTTGTCCGTCGTTTCTTCCAGCCGCTTCGTTCTGTTTGACTCATTGCCATCCAGCCGCAGACCGGCACCAACTGCCTGTCGGGTGGTGTCCTGAGTCTGAATGCTGGCATTTTGACAAGCCATACCACACAGAAGTGACAGGCTCACCGCAACGATCACAAGCAGAAGTAAACTGCTTTTGACTGGTTTGCGAAACATACTTCTCCAAGCTCTTTGAAAACTGTTCATGTTATCCCTCCATTCTGGCCAGGGTATCTCTCGGATTTGCCCGGAGTGTGGGAAATACCGACATGCCCACGGCGATCAGTACGATTGCACTTCCCAGAAGAATCAGTGTCAGCAAATGCGTGGGCTCCAAATGGGCACCTGTCATGCGTGCCAGATCACCTGTTGAAAAAAGGCTGTCCATAAGACTCCGAGAAAACAATCCGCAGATCACAGTCGCTCCCAAAACCGATAGTACAAAAAGGGTCAGGCTTTCCGTCATTGCCTGCAAAAACAGGCTTCCCTTTGATACTCCAAGACTGATGAAAACAGCCATTTCTTTTGCCCGTGTCCGCATCCACATGCACAGCAGCAGGGAAACCACAATAACCGCTGTAGTTACGATGAGTGCCATCATTAGGACTGTCACGCGTGTTACTTGCTTTAGGGGAGCAATCATCTGCTGATACAGGGCATCCGAGGTTGTAATGCTGACGAAATCATCAACCAGCGGCTCCGCCTGTTCCCGCAGCGCATCCAGACTGTCAGGATCAGAAGTATAAACGGAGACCGAGCAATAGCCGGCCGTGTCAAATAGCGTTTCAAACATACTGTGATCGACATAGAGCTGGTTTTCAATCCGGTATGCTGCTGCCACATCGTCCTCCTGCCTGCGCTCCATGCCTGAAAAGAAAATACCGATAATCTCGCCGGAGGCGTTTTCTCCGGTTTCTGTTTCCAGCGTGATTGTATCGCCGATTCCAAGACCGTTTGCCTGGGCAAGAATGGAATTGATTAAAATGCCGTTCTGGGCATCCGTAATATGGTTTCCTTCCAGTAGACGGTACTTCTCTTGGGCAAACAGCCCGTCAATTTCTGTATTGTCACAGGAATGAAGTGTAACGGACAAATTCAACGGGTCGGCACTTTCTTTTTTAATGATCGGAGAAAAATCGGCAGGATATGCTGTGCTGCTTGCCGTGCGGTTGATTTTCGTCACAGCAGGCAGTGACAGCAAATGGGAAACAGTTTCGGAAGAAATGCTGTTTTGCCCTCGCCGGTCCTCTAAAATGATCTTTGAACCTGTTTTTTCACGGATAGAGCGATTGACACTTTCCGCCGTTTGCAAGATCATAGCAACGCACAGAATCAGCGTGCTAATAGCCAGAAAACAGGAAAATAGAACAATGCTTTTGCTTTTCTTTCGCCGAAGGTAGCAATAGGCACGTTGATAAAATGCCATAGACTTACCCCATAAGTCTGTAAAGGAAAACCCGATCTGCGTGAAGCACATTGTCACTGTCATATTCGCCGCAGATGATCAAAGTTGCCTGCTTCTTCACATCGCCCACGGTGGCGGTTTCATAGCGGACTTCTCCGGTTTGCGGATTGGAATAGGCGTACTGGAAGGTGCAGCCGCTGTCATAGGACACCGAAACTTGCTCCCAGTTATCTTCATATCCCGGTGCTGGCATTGCTGCCACATCCCCCTCTTCATGGGTCGGGGCTACGGTGCAGCCGTCCTCTGTAAATGCAGAAACGGTTCCGTTCAGCTTGGAAATCGCAAACAGTTCGTCTCCGCTGGCAGGATTGCCGGGTGCTGCTGTCTCAGTGGACGGTGCGTCCGGTATATGCTCCGTTTCTGCTGGTGTTTGTGATACGATTGCCTTAACATTCTTCTGATGTGACGGTTTTAAGCATCCGGCGATGATGATCACAACAAGGATCGTCAGCAGAAAAACAATGACTTTTCGATACATGGTATAAAACCTCCTTTTTGATTTCGGAGCGATCATACCATGCAGGCTCTTGAAAAGTCCTGTAAGAATTCAGGGTATCCTTGCGCATTCTTAAAAGTTTTTTAGAGAATCCTGTGATATAATGAAACCGAAAGGAGGGCTTTCCATGAGGCTTTTATTGGTGGAGGACGATCAGAATCTCTCAGACGCCATTGCAGAGCAGCTGCAAAAGGAAGGTTATATCACCGACTGCTGTTATGATGGGGAAACGGCGCTGCACTACGCTCTGAATCCCGAATATGGCTATGACATTGTTCTGCTGGACAGAATGTTGCCCATTATTGATGGACTGACTGTTTTGAAAGCCATGCGGCAAAAGCAGATATTTACGCCTGTGCTGATTCTCACCGGGCTGGGAGAGCTGGAGGATAAAATTGAAGGGCTGGACTGCGGTGCGGACGATTATCTGGTGAAGCCCTTTCATATCCGGGAGTTGCTGGCGAGAATCCGGGCTTTGACCCGCCGCCCGGTAGAGATTCAGGAGAGAAAGACAATTACGGCATATGGTTTGGTGCTGGATGCCGAATATCGGCGGCTAACCTATCAGGAAAAGTCAGTAACCCTAACCCAGAAAGAAACAAATCTCATTGCAGTGTTTCTGGAGCAGCCGGATATGGTACAGAGCCGAAGCCAGCTTCTTTGGAAGGTCTGGGGAGGCAATGCGGAAGTGGAGGACGGAAATGTGGATAACTACATCCACTTCCTGCGAAAGCGCCTCCGGGAGCTTGGCTGTAAGGTCAGCATCAAGACCGTCTATGGTGCCGGGTATCGTTTGGAGGAGACACCATGATTGAAAAGCTGAGAAAAAAGCTGATGGTATTGTTTCTCACCAGTACCATGCTGATTTTCACCGCTGCTATGTTGGTCATGGCTGGCAATACTGTGTCTCAGATTCGCAACGCGGAAATTCAGTACGGGAATAATCTGGCAGACAGTATTCTTGAACAATTCGGCAGCAGGACTTTGGATTTTTCTGTTTACACCAAATCCAATGCCATGGTGCGCCTGTCTGACGGCACCACAACACAATCCAGCCCGGAATGTTTTCCTACACCATTGGAAGTTCTGATTGAACGGACGAAGGAATCCGATTCGGTTCTTTCCATGCAAGAGGAAGCTGCCGAAAACGGTGCCTATGGCAAATGCCGCACGGTCTATGCCATTTCCGGGAATCAGAAAGATGGGTATTACGCAATCCATAGTACCGTCCATAATGGCAAAACGATGGTGCTTGACCTGATATTGTTTTATCCCAGAGCTTCACTTTGGGAGACACTGAAAAACGGCTGCCGTTTATATCCTGTTGTTTGGCTGGGAGTATTGGCTCTCATGTATTTTCTCAGCCGCTTTTTGATTGGAAAGGCAGTAGAACCGGTGGAGGACACCATGAAAAGTCAGAAGGAATTCATTGCATCGGCGTCCCATGAACTGAAAGCGCCATTGGCTGTGATTCAGGCGAATGCGGAAATAATGGAATCCAGCCAGAAACAGAAGATCATTCTGGACGAGTGCAGCCGGATGAGCAAGTTAGTTCAATCCATGCTTGCTCTGGCCTCCAGTGACGCGGGAAACTGGAAAATGGATATCCGGGAGACTGATGTGGATACTCTGCTGATCGAAACCTGGGAGCAGTTTTCTGAAAGCGCAAGAAAGAAGAATATCTGCTTGAACCTGGACATCGAAGATCATTACCCCAAGATTCACTGCGATAAAGAGCGAATCAGCCAGGTCTTGGGGATTCTGCTGGATAACGCCATGACCTATTCCAGCCCCGGACAGACCATTGAAATGGGAGCCAAGGTGCTGCCCCAAAAGTTCGCTTTTTTCGTCATTGACCATGGTCCTGGCATTGCAGACGCTGAGAATGAAAAAGTGTTTGAGCGGTTCTATTCCGGCGATCCATCAAGAACGGACAAAAGTCACTTTGGACTGGGATTGAGTATTGCGCAGGAGATTGTAAGGCTGCATCATGGTACGATCCGATTAGCAGACACTCCGGGCGGCGGCTGTACATTTGAAATATGCATCCAATAGAAAAGCACTCAGCCAAAACGGAGAAGAAGTCTACAAAACGGCACTTATGTCATAACATTGATCGAACTTACGCATTTAGACCACAAAAAGTCGTTGCGGCGCAACGACTTCTTTACTCAATTTTGGGAGGGGTGGTATAGGTATATTCGGAAGCCGAAAAACGGGTTCTAAATGCGGGGAAAGCAATTTTGTCGACATCAGATAGGCGTTTTCCGAAGGAGGAGTACAATATCCTTCTCCCAACAGAATTGGACCAAAAAGTGATTGTGGCGCAACAGTTTTTTGATCCAAAATGTCGATGCCCGACTGCTGGCTCTTTCCACCTCCAATTCTTGCGTAGAAGAATAGAAGCCGGATTTTCCAGAGGCTAATACGATTCCCTTACTGCAATGAAATTGCACGGAAAATCCATTGTGATGCAAGTACTTTTTCGCCGCTATTCTTCTATATCGCAACCCCTTCCCAAGCTATTGACACCCACTCCCAATGTGATATAATACAGGAAAGCAAAATGCAGACGCAATCAAGCCGTGGCTTGACAAGTGTCTGCATTTTCCGTTTCTCAAGAAGGGAGCCATGCCATCAGCAACAGATTGTCCGCCCACCCACAACTGTACCTTAAAAATTTCATATCGAACCGGAGGGAACAACCAACTTGGGCCGCAAGAAGAAGCTCATCAACAATTCCGGTATTCCGCAGCACGAAATCGAGCATATTGCCAGGTGTATCCTCCCCGACATCCTCGCCTACTACGAAAGTGAAGAAGGTCAGTGGGAGTTCCGGGAGTGGCTGGCTCAGCGTGAAGCGGAAGCATCGGAAGGAAAGGTAGGGAAAACGGAAAGCGAATGACCAGAGAGGTGTCACCAGCAGGTGGCACCTCTTTTCGCATTGGCGGTTGCAAAACACGTGATTGCAAAAATAACGATTGACTTTGGAGTAAATATAAACTACAATAAGTTCTGTATACACATAGTAACAAGTAGGCAATTTCAGCATATAATAAAGAAAGATAACATGGGGGTAATGCATAATGTGCACATTTATCGGCATCGAGTGCCTAGCAGCGAATGCCTTAATTGAAATCCTGGATAGAACTCAAAAGAGAGAGGTTTCATTTGACACAATTGTCCGCTATGGTATGGAAGTAGTAAGAGTTTTACAGAGGCAAACAGGAGAAGAAGCCGTATTGCTTTTGTCCAAAAAATATCAAATTAATATGATTGAGAATTATTCAGAGTTTTTTGAAGTTGATTTTAGCGACAGCAATCATGGGGTATTTAAACTAAGAGAAACTGTTTCTTTGGATGACCTAAAGAATTATTTTAGGTGGACTATGAGTGTCCGACTTGTTGATGCATTTGTATCTCCGGAAGCTGTTAGAGAATTGGGTGTTTATGCTTGAGTACAAAAAAATTCAAGGATCCGATTTATGGATACATTGAAATAGAAGAAAGCGTTGTTCATAATATTATTGACACCGCAGCATTTCAAAGATTGCGGAATATTCGTCAGACTAGCTATGCACCTCTTTATCCAGCATCTCTGCACAATCGTTTTGTTCACTCAATAGGTGTCTATCATTTAGGTAAAATTGCTTTTGCTGCAATTCAAAAGTCTGTTCTTGAACATGAAGAGAGAAAAACTAGTGTTTTATACAATTTAAATAGCTTGTTTAAAGGGGAATGGGATAGGTATAGATCGCTATTTGAGCTTGCATGCTTACTTCATGATGTTGGGCATTCACCCTTTTCCCATACTGGCGAAGAGTTTTACCGAACCAGCAGAAGTCGGACAAAAATCGCTATCGATGAGTCGCCCTACTTAGAAGCGATTAGTAAAGCAGGTACTGATGAGCAACGGGAATCTGTCCAGAAAGAACTAGATGCTAAGAGAAAGTATTCTTATCGTAAGCATTTAGCTCAACTGACACACGATGACGTTTTCGTTTCGTCTGCCGGTGAAAATCCTGCTCCCCATGAGATTATGAGTTGTATCGTGGGAATTGAGGCTTTTAGCGGCAACACAAAATACTTTCGAAATGATGACGAGAAATCCTTTTTTGCACGATGTATTACTGGTATTAAGTACGATGATGTAACAGATCTGCGCAGAGACGATTACCTCAAGATGACTCCAGGGCAGCATGATGAAGTAAAAAAGAAAATGCTCTTAAATTGCTTTATTCATATGTTGCACTCTTCCGTTATTGATGTTGATAGACTTGACTACATTATCAGAGATGCAAGCACGATGGGATATCAGAGTGTATCGGTAGACTACAATCGTCTCTTGAGCGGAATAGTAATTGTCTTTGAAGATGAGTTCAATTTTACTATAGGCTTTCATAAAAACGCCATTAGTGTAATCGAAAATGCCGTCTATGCCCATGATAACGAGAAGAAATGGGTCCAAGGGCATCCGACCATTTTATACGACAGTTTTCTATTACAAAAATCTATAATCTGGATAGAGCAGCAGATTAAGGCTGATAATCCTGATGCGCAATCAACACTTTTCAGTTATGATTCGTTGACAAGTGACGGAAGTGTATTTAACGATATGAAAGTTCGTTACCTTGGCGACGAGGATTTGCTCCATCTTATGAAAAATGTGTATCCGAACAAGTACTCTGATGAATACTTTAGTAGGAACAAACGTCGTCTTCCTGTCTGGAAGTCAGAAGCAGAATTCAGAAACCTGTTGAGCGAAAGCGAGCGAAAACTCATAAACAGGGCAATGAATATTATTATGACAGGCAATAGCGAAAATAGTGCAAGTATCGAAGTTAATTCCGACACGCTTCAGGAGATTGACAAAGAGATTGAAGAGTCGAAATCCAGAAAACTGGAAAATATGGTGGCTTCTCACGAGATGAAGAAAGCCTGCTTCCAGGCACTATTGGATGTTTGTACGGCATATGAGATAGAACCAGATGTTGCATTGCTTTCTACTTCATTCTTTAAGAGTAATTTCTCCAAGGGAGAAGTACAAAAGCTTGTCATCATGTTTCCCGGTGGTAAAGATAAATGCCGTTTGCAGGATGTATCCACGACTCTATCCAGCAGTTCCCCTAGTGACGAGAAGTTGATTTACTTGTATTATTACCCTCGTCCAGGTCGGGAAAAAATAAATGCGCATGATTTTTCTAAGAGTCTGGTTTCCAAATTTAGCAGGATAATTAGTATGTAAGTTTAATTGCGATTAAAGAGGCCACAGAAAAGCGTACAATTACTTTACATCTGTGAGAATATGGGGCGCCTTCACAAAGAAGACGCCCCATATTAACATATCAGTTCTCGGACGTGTGTTACTCCGTCACATCCTTCCGGGATAAGAATCCGGTTTGCAGGTAGTGTCAAGAGTTATGCGCAAAATTGATTCTGGTATCTGGTAGAAATCTATTACAGGGGGCGGGAACTCCCATCCGTATACCTGACCTCGACACAGGCAGTATCGATATTGAACTCACAGGAAATAACTTTCTTATCCATAACAGTGTCCTCCTAAATCTGTTTCTTTTTTCTTGGTCCTCTGGGTTTTGATTCCGGTCGTTTGATGACACCGTTTCGGAAATGGGTTTCCTCGAACTTGCCAAAGAAAACAAATAATCCGAACCCATCTCCCACCGGAAAGATCTGGTTCGGATTATATTGGTCTGGTGCCGCTAACCGGACTCGAACCGGTACGGAGTCGCCCCCAGCGGATTTTAAGTCCGCGATGTCTACCATTCCATCATAGCGGCGGGTGCCTTTCGGCTGTATGGAATATAGCACATTTTTTTGCTTCCGTCAAGCGTGATCCTGCGGCATTGTAGGTGCGCGGCCCCTTTACTTTGGCACTGCATACCATTAAGGCCATTGGGGTGCGGTCCACAATGTGGTCTTATTTTCCCTTCCCCAGCTGCCGGTTTTTCTCATAGGCGGCAGCCACGCAGTCCATGGCAGCGGCGCGGAAGCCGTGCTGCTCCAGGGCGCGGACACCGGCGATGGTGCTTCCGCCGGGGGAGCATACTGCGTCCTTCAGCGCGCCGGGGTGCAGGCCCGTTGCAAGCACCATCTCCCCCGCGCCGATCATGGTGGCAGCGGCATATTCCAGCGCCTTGGCTCTGGGGATGCCGCAGGCCACCGCGCCGTCGGCCAAAGCCTCGATCAGCAGATACATATACGCCGGACCGCAGCCGGACAGGGCGCTGGCGGCGTCCATCAGCCGTTCCTCCAGTTCGTCCAGGCGGCCGGAAAAGCGCATATCCTCCAGGAAGGAACGCAGATCGTCCTCCGTCACCAGGGCGTTATGGCAATACTGGGTCATTCCCTGCCCCACCGCCACGGGTGTATTGGGCATGATGCGGATCACGGGCAGATCGCCCCCCGCCATCTGCTCTATCTGGGCCACCGTCAGCCCGGCGGCCATGGAGATCAGCACCGGCCTGCGCTGCCGCAGCTGCGGACAGAGCGGGGCGAGAAGCTCCTCCATCATGTGCGGCTTGACGGCAAGGAAGATGCGGTCACATTCTCTGACGATCTCCTCGCCGGAAGCGTAGCGAAGCCCCAGCTCCTCGGCTAGATGCTTTGCCTTTCCGCTGCGGTCGGTGATCAGGATGTCCTTTGTCGCTTTGCTCAGGGCTTTGGCCAGTGCGCCGCCCATGTTGCCGCAGCCTAAAAATCCATACTTCATATTGCGCTCCTTTATCGGATCTGTCCGTTTCCTTGGATGATGTAGTGATAGGTGGTCAGCTCCCGCAGACCCATGGGGCCTCTGGCGTGGAGCTTTTGGGTGGAGATACCCATTTCACAGCCCAGGCCGAATTCGCCGCCGTCGGTAAACCGAGTGGAAGCGTTGACATATACTGCCGCGCTGTCCACACAGGCGGTAAACAGCTGCGCCGCCTGGGGATCGCTGGTGATGATGGCCTCACTGTGGCCGGTGGAGTGGGCGGCAATGTGGGCAATTGCCGCCTCCACACCGTCCACGCAGGCCACGGCCAGGATGTAATCCAGAAACTCCGTGTCAAAGTCCCGCGCACCGGCGGGCGTGCCGGGGATGATGGCCTGGGCCGTCTCGTCCAGCCGCAGCTCCACCGGCCTTTCCCGGTCGGTCACCAGGCGCCCATAGAGCTTGGGCAGGAATTCTGATGCAATCGCCCTGTCCACCAGCAGCACCTCTTCGGCGTTGCATACGCTGGGGCGGCTGGTTTTGGCGTTTTCAATGATGTTCAGAGCCATGTCCTGATCGGCGGTTTTCTCCACGTACACATGGCAGATGCCGGTGCCCGTGGCAATGCAGGGCACGGTGGCATTGCGGACGCAGGCACCAATCAGCCCGGCCCCGCCACGGGGGATCAGCAGGTCAACATAGCCCTGGGCAGTCATCAACGCGGCGGCGGAATCCCGGGAGGTGGAGCGCACCAGGTTCACCGCGTTCTCCGTCACCCCCGCCCGGCGAAGTCCGGCGCGCAGGGCATCCGTGATAGCGCAGGCAGAGCGGAAGGCCTCCTTGCCGCCCCGGAGGATGCACACATTTCCGCTTTTCAGCGCCAGGGCCGCCGCGTCGCTGGTCACATTGGGACGGCTCTCATAAATAATGGCGATCACGCCCATGGGGACGGACACCTTTTGGATCTTCAGCCCATTGGGGCGGACGGTCTCCTCCAGCACCCGGCCCACCGGGTCGGGAAGCTTTGCCACGTCCCGGATCCCCTGGGCCATGGCGGCCACGCGGGCCGGGGTGAGCCGGAGCCTGTCAAGCATCACGTCGCCAATGTGCCCCTGGGCCGCCTCTGAGTCCTGGGCGTTGGCCGCCAGGATCGCCGCCTGCTCCGCCTCCAGTGCGTCGGCCATGGCAAGCAGCGCCTCGTTTTTCCGCTGGGTGGACAGCTGGCCCACCTCATTCTTCGCCGCTCTGGCAGCGGCAAGCAGCTCCATCATATTACCGCCTCCTGCGCTACGAACCGGGTGCCCACCGAGTGTCCATCCAGAATGGAATAGAGATTTTCCGGGTTGCTGCCGTTGGCGATCACCATATCGCAGCCGCAGCCCATGCAGATCTCCGCCGCCTGGAGCTTGGTGATCATTCCGCCGGTGCCCTGCTCACTGCCGCTGACTCCGGCCAGGGCCCGGATGGAATCATCCAGCACCGCGACGGTGGGAATCAGCGCGGCATCCGGCTCCTTGCGGGGGTCGGCGGTATACAGTCCATCGATGTCCGACAGCAGCACCAGCAGCCGGGCATTGACGCTCTTGGCTACGATGGCGGCCAAGGTGTCGTTGTCGCCGATGACAATTTCCTCCGTGGCCACGGTGTCGTTTTCATTGATAATGGGCAGGGCCCCCAGCTCCAGGAGCCGGTTCAGGGTATTGCTGAAATTCTGATGCCGCTTCTCGCTGGCCACATCCTCGCCGGTGATCAGCAGCTGGGCAACGGTATGATGGTATTCGCTGAACAGCTTGTCATAGATGTACATCAGCTCGCACTGGCCTACCGCGGCGGCGGCCTGCTTGGTGGGGATATCCCTGGGCCGCTGCCGCAGCCCCAGCTTGCCCACGCCCATTCCAATGGCCCCGGAGGACACCAGGATCACCTCATGGCCCGCGTTCTTGATATCGCTGATCACCCGGCACAGCGAGGCTACCCGCCGGATATTCAGGTGCCCTGTGGCATGGGCCAGCGTGGACGTGCCGATCTTTACCACAACACGCAAAGGAATCCCTCCCGCAAAAACATTTTTTGTCATTATACGCCTTTCCTCTGCGGAAATAAAGAGGAATTTTTCTTTTTTGCGGGTGTGGAAAGAACGCATCTACTGACACAGTGTCAGAAAAGGAGCAACGTGATGACAGGATCGTCCGAGCGGAGCAGCGCGCGGCGGGAGGAAATTCTGAACGCCTGCGAAAAGCTGTATGCCACCATGAATTTCAGAGAGATCACCCTGCGGGAGATCGGGGAGGCGACGACCTTCACCCGGCCCTCGATCTACAACTATTTCCACACCAAGGAAGAGATCTTCCTGGGGCTGCTGAAGCGGGAACACGACCTGTGGGTGGCCGCTCTGGAGGACGCCGCCGGAAGCCGGGAGCAAATGACGGACGAGGAGATCGCCGCCTGCATTGCCGGGACGCTGGCGCAGCGGCAGCTGCTGCTGAAGCTGCTCTCCACCAATCACTTTGATCTGGAGGAAAGCTGCTCCGTGGAGGCGCTGGTGGATTTCAAAATATCCTACGCAAAAACGCTGGATGCCGTTGCGGCGCTGCTGGCCAAATTCCGCCCGGATATGGATGAGACAGCGGTGCAGGAATTTCAGTTCACCTTCTTTCCCTTTTTATTCGGCGTCTACCCCTACACCACCCTCACGGACCGGCAGAAAGAGACCATGGAGCGGGCGGGGGTCCGCTTCGCCTATTACTCCGTTTACGACATGATCCATCGGGCTGTGACGAAAATGCTCCCGGCCCGCAGCTGAAACATTGAAAGGAGGAAACGCATGAATTATGTCAACTTAGGAAGCACTGATATTCGGGTATCCCGGCTGTGCGTGGGGTGCATGAGCTTCGGCAAGGCCGGGACCATGCACGACTGGACGCTGGACGAGGAAAAGAGCGGCGAGGTGATCCGTCACGCCCTGGACCTGGGTATCAATTTCTTCGACACCGCCAACAGCTATTCCGCCGGGACCAGTGAGGAATATCTGGGCCGCGCCCTGAAAAAGGCAGTGGCCCGGAACCAGGTGGTGATTGCCTCCAAGGTCTATTTCAACGAGGGGCGGCTCTCCCGCGGGGCCATTGCCCGGGAAATCGAGGGTACCCTGAGGCGGCTGGGCACGGATTACCTTGACCTTTATATCATCCACCGCTTTGACTTTGACACGCCCATTGAGGAAACCATGGAGGCGCTGGATTCTCTGGTGAAGGCCGGAAAGATCCGCGCCCTGGGTGCCTCCGCCATGTATGGCTATCAGTTCCACAACATGCAGTTTGCCGCTGAAAGGCACGGCTGGACGCCTTTCAGCACCATGGAGAACCGTTATAACCTGCTCTACCGTGAGGATGAACGGGAGCTGATCCCCATCTGCCGGCAGATGAACGTCTCGCTGATGCCTTACAGTCCCCTGGCCTCCGGCCATCTGACCCGGCGGACCTGGAACAGCGACAGCCTGCGCAGCAGGACCGACCGGGTAGCGCGGGGCAAATACGACCAGACGGAGCAGCAGGACATGGCCATTGTCAGCCGGGTGGCGGAGCTGGCCGACAAATACGAATGCAAAATGTCCCAAATCGCAATTGCCTGGCTGTGGGCCAGAGGCATGGCCTCCCCCATCATTGGAGCCACCAAGGTCGCCTATCTGACGGACGCCGCCAACGCCCAGGACGTGACGCTGACGGCACAGGACATCGCCTATCTGGAGGAGCCGTACATCCCCCACCCCATCATGGGCGCGCTGGATAAAAACCCCGCCCAGGGCGTTATTTTGGTAAACGAGAAAAAATAATGCGGTCCCGCCGCCTTTGCCGCCCCCGATGCGTGTGCACCGGGGGTGGCTTTTTCCCATGGGCGCGTCCGACGGCTTTCGCATATTTCCGTTGACTTTCGGACATACCACCCATATAATGACAGCATAGAAAAGGCGGTGAGCGCATGGCGATCTTAAAATGCAAATACTGCGGCGGGAATGTTTCCCCGTTTCCAGAGGGCGGGGTGGGCACCTGCGCCAGCTGCGGTGCGGTAATGACCCTGCCCAAAAACACCGATAAGCAGCATGCCGCCGCCCACAACTGCGGAAACTACCTGCGCCGCGCCGGGAAATTTGACAAGGCTCTGGCCGTTTATCAAAAGCTGCTCAGCGAGGATGAGACGGATGCGGAAGCCTGCTGGTGCAGCGCTCTATGCCGCTTTGGAATCCAGTACGCCGAGGACGGCGCGGGGGGCTACCGTCCCGCCGCTCTGCGGCCGGAGGCGGGGCGCTTTCTGGAATGCGGAGACTATTTGGCAGCGCTCTCCCTGTCCGATGGGGCTGCGAAGCTGCAATATGAAAAGGAAGCCCTCCGAATCGCGGCCAGCCTGGGCCAGACGGCGCAGCGCAGCACCCCCACGCCGGGCCAGCTGCTGAAGCAGGGCTTCGGACTGCTTCAGCAGGGGGACTTTGCGGCAGCAGACGGATGCTTCTGCCGGGTGTTGGATGCCGCGCCGGAGGAGGCCATGGCCCACCTGGGGCGGCTGCTGGCCGAGTGCCAATGCACCGCGCCCAAAGAGCTGGCAGGCTGCCGCCGGGAGATCACCCAGAGCGCCCACTACCAGGATGCGCTGCAATACGGCGACGAGGCGCTGAAGAACTTTTTACAGGCCACCGCCCGCCAGCTCCAGCGGCAGGGGCAGCTTGGTAAGATCGAGCAGGCCTATGCCGGGGCCGCCGCCGCTATGGAGGCTGCCTCCACCAACGAGGAATACCGCAGGGCCGCGCGGCTGTTTGGGCAGCTGAAGGGCTATCGGGATGCCCAAAGCCGCGCCCAGGAATGCCTGCGCCGGGCGGAGGTCCTGCGCAAGGACGGAATCTACCGGGCCGCGGCTGCGGCAAAAAAGCAGGGGCAGGCCGCAAAGGCGGCGGCTCTGTACGCCCAAATCCCCGGCTGGCGGGACGCAAACGTGCAGGCGGTGCAGAGCAAGCAGCGGGCCGAAGCCCAGAAGGCCGCCAAGCCCGAGCCGGAGCACTGGGTCGCCAGTGCGGGAAAGCGGATCGCCGTTACCCTGCTGGTCATGGCGCTGGTGGTGGCCGGATGCTATCTGCTGGTGACAAAATATGTCATTCCCCAGCAGAAGTACAATGCAGCGGAAACGCTGCTGGAAGCAGGCAACCGGGAGGAGGCCATCGAGGCCTTCCAGGCGTTGGCGGACTTTAAGGATTCCCCCCAGCGGGTGACCGCCATTCAGGAGGATTGGTACAGCCAGGCAGAGGTGCTGCTGGAGGCGGGGGATGTCTGCCGGGCGGCGGCCATCTTTGGCGGTCTGCGGGACTATGAGGACGCCCGTGAGCGTAGCCGCACTCTGTGGGCGCAGACCGTCCAGCCGGAGCTGATCAGCGCCGGGGGCTGGTACTCCGTGGCCCTGCGGGGGGATATGATGGTAAATTCCATTGGAGATGACCGGGAGGGCCAATGCGAGACCGGCTCCTGGATGAGCATCGCCTCCGTCAGCGCCGGATGGGAGCACACTCTGGGGCTGCGCACCGACGGTACCGTCATTGCCGCCGGATACAACGGCGACGGCCGGGGGAATGTGGACGATTGGAGGGATATGGTCGCCGTCTCCGCCGGGCAGTGGCACACCGTGGGCCTGAGGTCCAACGGGCGGGTGATCGGCCTGGGCTGCGGCAACGACGGGCGTATCGACTTTGACACCTGGCGGGATATCATCGCCATCAGCGCCGGACGGAATCACACCGTTGGAATGCGGGCCGACTATACCGCCGTGGCCACGGGCGACAACACCAGCGGTCAGTGCAAGGTGGAAGAATGGCAGAATCTTCAGGCTGTCTCCGCCGGGGGGGCGCACACCCTGGGTCTGACCCGGGACGGCAAGGTGCTGGCCGCGGGGAGCAGCGAGGACGGGCAGTGCAGCGTAAGCGGCTGGACAGATATTGTGGCCGTTGCCGCCGGGTACTATCACAGCGTCGGACTGAAAGCCGACGGCACTGTGGTGGCGGTGGGGTATAATGAATACGGCCAGTGTGACGTCAGCCAATGGACGGACATTGTGGCCATTTCCGCCGGTGGATTTCACACCCTGGGGCTGAAATCTGATGGCTCCATCGTTGCCACCGGCCGCAACGAAAGCGGCCAATGCGAGGTCCAAGGCTGGGACAACATGATGGTGCCTGACTGATCTTTACTTGAAAGGCCCCCGGGAGCGTTGCTCCCGG
>ERZ857629.1285-NODE-1285-length-28311-cov-8.750212_pt1 | contig 28311 bp, 26 predicted proteins | sample MGYA00519700_ERZ857629 | MGnify/ENA primary metagenome ERZ857629 (study PRJEB31778, sample SAMEA3449351) | human gut metagenome | biome: human gut; feature: human-associated habitat; material: faeces | place: United Kingdom | collected 2010/2012 ...
TCACTCCTGTTTTTTAGGTCTTCTTTTGCTCTACCCCAACTATTGACATAGAGCCGAAAAATTCAAGCGGCGGTTTATCACAGCACCGCCGCTTGATCCGGTTTAAGGAAATTTATGAAGAAAAACAGATTATTTGAAAGCGCCGTCCACGGGATATTCTTGCTGCTGGGTCTTATAACTGTGGCCTGTGTTCTGCTGATCACGGTTTATCTTATAGTTTCCGGAATACCCGCCATAAGGGAAATAGGTCTTGCCAATCTTCTTTTCGGGAAGGAATGGGCCTCCACCGCCGCCGAGCCTAAATACGGAATACTGCCGTTTATTCTCACGAGCATATACGGAACGGCAGGAGCCATTGTCATCGGCGTTCCTGTCGGCTTCTTCACGGCGGTGTTCATCTCCAAGATTGCCGGACAAAAGGTGCGCAGTGCGCTTGAGGCGGCGGTAAATCTTCTTGCGGGCATCCCCTCGGTCGTATACGGTCTTGCGGGTATGCTCATCCTCGTGCCGGCAATACGGAAGATATTCGATCTCGCCGACGGCGCAAGCCTCCTTGCCGCCATGATCGTGCTTGCCGTAATGATACTGCCGAGTATAGTCAAGGTGTCGGTGACGGCGCTGGATGCAGTTCCGAAAGAATACGAGGACGCATCCCTCGCGCTTGGCGCGACGCCGACGGAAACATATTTCAGGGTGTCCGTTCCGGCTGCGAAAAGCGGAATAGCCGCTGCCGTCGTGCTGGGCGTAGGGCGCGCCATAGGAGAAGCGATGGCTGTCATGATGGTTTCGGGAAACGTTGCAAATATGCCCTCCCTTTTCCAGAGCGTGCGTTTTCTTACAACGGCGGTCGCAAGCGAAATGGCCTATTCAAGTCCGGGAAGCCTGCAAAGAAACGCACTGTTTTCCATAGCGCTCGTGCTGTTCTTTTTCATCATGCTCATAAACGCCGCGCTCAACTTCTTTCTGAAACGGGACAAGGAGAAATAGTATGGACGCAAGAAGAAAAATGTATGCGGCTTTCATGCGTACTCTGATGTATGTATGCACCGCGCTTACCTCGGCGCTGCTGCTGCTCATGCTCGGCTATATCACGGCAAAGGGTCTGCCGAATATTTCATGGCAGTTTCTCTCTACCAAGCCGAGTTACCTGACCGGCAATATAGGGATCTTTCCGGATATCCTCAACACGGTCTATATCGTGCTCGCCGCGCTTGTCATCGTACTTCCTCTCGGCGTTGGCGCAGCGGTATATCTCACGGAATATGCAAAAAGCAAAAGAATCGTCTCCGCCATTGAATACGCAGCAGAAACGCTGTCGGGAATACCGTCCGTTATCTACGGGCTTGTCGGTATGCTCCTTTTTTCCAACAACTTCGGCACAAGTCTGCTTGCCGGTGCTCTGACGCTCGTTATCATGAATCTGCCCACTGTGATGCGCACGACGCAGGAAAGCCTCAAAACCGTTCCGCAAAGCTACCGTGAGGGAGCTTTCGGTCTGGGCGCAGGCAAATGGCGCGTTATACGTACAGTTGTACTGCCCGGCTGCATCGACGGCGTTATAACCGGATGTATTCTCTCCGTCGGCCGGATTTTAGGCGAATCGGCGGCGCTGCTGTTCACTGCGGGCTTTGCACACGCCGTAAACGGGCTGTTCACCGGTCTTGTAAGCCCCGGCGCTACGCTGACCGTAGCGCTGTACGTATATGCAAAGGAGGAGGGCGAGTTCGGCGCGGCTTTCGCCATCGCCGCTATTCTCATGGTTCTTACGCTGCTTATCAACCTTTCTGCCGCAGCTGTCGGAAAGCACTTTGCAAAAAGGAGAAGTCTATGAACGAAATAATCACGGCGGATAAGCTCAATCTCTGGTACGGCGAAACGCACGCGCTCAAGGATATAAGCATCGGCATCCCCGACAAGAGCATAACGGCGCTGATCGGCCCGTCAGGCTGCGGCAAATCCACTTTTCTCAAAACGCTCAACCGTATGAACGACCTGATACCGGGGGTCAGGATCGCCGGAAACGCAGCATACAACGGCAGGAGCATTTTCGGCAAGGATGTTGACGTCAACGAGCTTCGCAGGGACGTCGGCATGGTGTTCCAGAAGCCGAACCCTTTCCCGATGAGCATATATGACAACATCGCTTACGGTCCGCGCACACACGGGATCACGGCAAGAAAGGAGCTTGACGAGATCGTCGAACAGTCGCTGAGGGACGCGTCGATATGGGACGAGGTAAAGGATCGGCTGAGGAAAAGCGCGCTAGGTCTGTCCGGCGGACAGCAGCAGAGACTGTGCATCGCACGCGCACTCGCGGTAAAGCCTAAGGTGCTGCTCATGGATGAGCCTACATCCGCTCTCGACCCGATCTCTACATCCCGTATTGAGGATCTTATACTGCTGCTCAAAGAAAAGTACGCGATAATCATTGTAACGCACAACATGCAGCAGGCTGTGCGCATCTCGGACAAAACCGCCTTCTTCCTTTTGGGCGAGCTTATAGAAGCCGACGATACCGAAAAGCTGTTTTCCACCCCTGTCGATAAACGGACGGAAGACTACATAACGGGAAGATTCGGGTGACATCGAAACAACAGTGCTGTAAAAGAATTTTACGGAGGAAAGCATGAGAAACAGATTTGACGAGCAGTTGGATCTGCTCAACAGGAAAATGACCGAAATGGGCTGTGAATGCGAGAGTATAATCGCCCTTTCCGTAAAAGCCCTGCTCAACGGCAGCAGCTCCGACGCGAAAAAGGCCATAGAGAGCGGCGGCAGGATCGACCAGATGGAGCGTGAAATAGAGTCCATCTGCCTGAAGCTTCTGCTTCAGCAGCAGCCTGTGGCAAAGGATCTCCGCATTATTTCCGCCGCGCTCAAAATGATAACGGACATGGAGAGAATCGGCGATCAGGCGGAGGATATAGCCGAGATAATCACCTTTTTGGGCGGCAGAACGGGTGAAGAATGTCATGACATACGCCTTATGGCGGAGGCTACGATCAAGATGGTCAACGACAGCATTGAGGCCTATGTAAAAAGGGACCTTGCGCTTGCAAATGCGGTCATAGATTATGACGACGTAGTCGATGAGGCTTTTATGCGCGTCAAAAACACCCTGATCGCGATGATAACCGCCAGCGCAGCCGACGGCGAATACGCGATAGACCTGCTCATGATAGCGAAATATTTTGAGCGCATCGGCGATCACGCGGTAAACATTGCCGAATGGGTGGAGTTTTCCGTCACGGGACATCATATATAACAACTCTTTGAGACTGTCAAAAAAATATGCACCAAAGCCGGATAATAGAGCAGCAGGGGAGCTTGAGGGGGCAAGGCCCGCCTCAAATCGGATAAACCGCCGTCGAAAGCCTTGATATACCAATGCTTTCGGTAACAGCATTTTGAAAGCGTTCAAAATGCTCGGCGGAAAGCTTGTCAAAAAAGTCCTTATAGGACTTCTTTGACAAGCTGAAAGAGCAGCGTCACGGCGCTGCTCTTTCCCATCATTCATTTTCCGTCAATATTGTGCTTCTGCTGCCGCATTTCGGGTATGATTCAACGTCCCAGCGGTAGTTTTTCCAGAACTGCTCGTCCTCGCACAGGAAGCATGTCCATCTCTGCTGAGAAATGCCCTTGCTCACATCCACATGATAATACTTTGTGCCGAGCTTTATTATGTTCCAGCAGTGGTTTTCCATATTGTACTGTCCGTAAACTATGCGGCACTCTATGCCGAGCTGCTTGCACAGCGCGACATACGCCAGCGCAATGCCCTCACTGTCGCTCTTTTTCTCTATTACGGCGCAGTATATGTTATTTTTCTGTCCCTCTTCGCAAAGCGTACAGTTTCCGGTGAGATACTCGAACGCAAGGGTCGCCCTGTCAAGCTCACTCATCTCTTCGGTGCCGACTCCGTCAAACGGGTCGAAGCCGGCAAGCTTTTCCTTCTTGGCTGCAAGCTCCTTCGCCGCTTCGCCGTAATTTATGTGGATATCATATAGCCGCTGCATATTTTCGCCGCTGAACATATTGACGCTTGCGGCTGGCTCCTTGGGAGAAAGCATCGGGTCGCTTTTATATACGTTTGCGGCCATATTTTCAACATCCTCCGCTGCAAGCGAGCTTTTCCCCGTAAGTATTACCACGTTTCCGCGGCTGTCCTGCATTGACTGCCGGAGCACACTTTCAATATCGGTAGAATACGGAAGTCTGATTATCTCGTCAATGCTGACGCCGGACTGCATATAGCTGACATATATTTTCGCCTCGTCATAGGTGATTATATGATTAAGCTCATATGAAATGTTTTCAACGCAGTAAGCGCACAGCGCATCCTTTGTGCGCACCTCCCAGCAGGCGCTCGCCATATCCGCCGAGATATCCCCATCATAAGCGTTGTCAAAAATCACCGTCCCGCTCTGCGCTCCGCGGTTGACCATGTCCCTTATGGTCCGCTTGAGAGTAAAATAATCCCTGACCGTTATCTTGTCCTCATCGGAACCGCTCTCCTGTGAGGCAGGCAGATAGTCCTCAACGGAAATATACTCTTTATCATACACCCCGCCGCACCCCGCAAGCAGGAGCACGGCAAGAAGTGTCCAAAGCAAAACAACGCCCTTTTTCATAAAGCACCCCGTTTATTTTGCATCAATAATATCGTCAAAGCCCCTGCCGAACACGTTCTTCGCATCCGTTACGATGACAAAGGCATTCGGGTCTATCTTTCTTATCATGCGCCGCGCATCGGCGATCTGGGTCTTTTTCAGCACGCTCATTATCACCCGCTCCCTGCGGTGGGAATAAGCGCCCTCAGCGTCAAGGAACGTAACGCCGCGGTGGAGTCCGTTCACAAGCTCGCCCGCTATTTCATCGCATTTATCGCTGATAATATAGAAAATACTTGAAATATCAAAGCCGTAGAGCACAACGTCTATCACCTTGCTTGTGACATAGATCGCTATCACGGCATACATTGCGCTTTCATATATCCTGAAAGCCAGCGCGTAGGCCGCAATAATGCATGCGTCAAGAGCAAGCATTATCGTGCCGAAGTTCATATTGAAATACTTCCTCCGCAGGAGCTTCACAACAATGTCTATACCGCCGGTGGTGCCGCCGGCATAGTATATGATCCCCATACCGGCGCCCTTTATGACGCCGCCTATGATCGCTGCAAGCATTGCATCGTCGGTCGCCGAGATGCCCGTAAGAGCAAGCAGATCAACAAAAGCGGACGACAGGAGCGTCCCTGCGAACGAAGCAATGATAAACTTTCTCCCGAACTTTTTCCACGCATATGCAAACAGCGGCAGGTTCATTGCAAACACCATTGTACCTATCGGAAGCCCGGTAAATTTGTTGATTATCATTGCAATGCCGGTCAGTCCTCCGGAAACTATCGAATTCGGGAACATGAAAAACCTGAATCCGACAGCATACAGGAAGCAGCCGAGTACAATGAGCGCATAGCTCCACACGATCATTGCGCCCTTGCTTTTTCCGGCGTCATTTACGTTATTTGCCGCGTCGTTTTTATCCATTTCTCACCTTTCTGATCTGAATCCGCGTGATCATTCCGGCAGCAGGCATCACCCGTCTATCAGCGATATCTGCTGAAATTCGCTGTCCTCATCCTTTATGAGAGCGCCCGCAGCCGGTATGCTGCGCACCCTGTACCTTGCGGTATTTTTTATGCTGCTCTCCTCAGCAAACACAGCGCCGGTCATTTTCCGCTTTGCCTTGAGCGACATGACCGCGACGCCCTGCGTACTCCGGCTTGCCTTCGGCTGCATGAGCGATGTGTTGAATATGAGCGCCCTGTTGTCGCTTGCGGTGCAGAGTATGTCCCTTTCGCCCTCAAGCACAAACACCGCGCATAACGGACTTTTATCCGAATATGCACCGATAAGCTTCTTCCTGTTTGTCTTCGTCTCATATGCGGAAAGCTCCACCCTTGCGATCTTTCCGTTTTCAAAGGCAAACAGCAAATGGTTTTTATAATCCTTCGGGTCAAGCATCGTTATAATGCTCTCTCCCTCATCCATTTTAAGCCGCGTCGGGAGATAGATTCCCAGCGTTGACGCCTTGCAGTCCTCAAAATCCGAAAGACGCGCCTTGTACATCTGCTGGCGGTCGGTAAGAATGAGAAGTTCCGAGGCATTGGTGGCTTCAAAGCTCAGCTTCAGTGCGTCCCCGTCCTTATACTTCTGTTCCCCGCTCATACGCAGCGACTGCGCCGTTATCTTCTTGAAATAGCCCTCTCTGCTCAAAAACAGCGTGACGGGATATGCATCGACGGTTTCCTCTTCATTATACTCCGTTATCTCATCGGAATACACAAGCGTGGTCTTTCTCGGCACGGGGTACTTCTTATTTATGCCTTTAAGCTCGTCTATAATAAGCGACTTTATCTTACGGCGGTTATTGACAGTGGATTCAAGCTCCTCTATATCGCTCTCCAGCTGCTCGGTCTCGCCGGTGCGCTTGAGAATAAACTCGCGGTTGATATTGCGCAGCCTGATCTCCGCCACATATTCCGCCTGGATCTGATCTATCCCGAAGCCCATCATCAGGTTCGGCACAACGTCCGCCTCAAGCTCTGTATTGCGGATAATGTCTATGGCTTTGTCGATATCCAGCAGTATCTTCGCAAGTCCCTTCAAAAGATGCAGCTTTTCCTGCTTCTTTCCAAGCTCAAAATATACCCGGCGGCGGATGCAGTCGCTTCTCCACGCCGTCCACTCGTCAAGTATCTCCGCAACGCCCATAACCTTGGGATTGCCGCCGACAAGGATATTGAAATTGCACGGGAACGTATCCTGAAGCGTGGTCATTTTGAAAAGCTTCGCCATAAGCTTGTCGGGATCCGCGCCGCGCTTGAGATCTATCGCAAGGCGGAGACCGCCGAGATCCGTCTCGTCGCGCATATCGTTTATCTCGCGCACCTTGCCGAGCTTTATAAGCTCCGCCACCTTGTCGATTATCGCTTCCGCCGTGGTCGTATACGGTATCTCGTAGATCTCGATGATGTTCTCTTTGGGCAGGTGCCGCCACTTTGCCCTTACTTTGAAGCTCCCGCGTCCGGTGCGGTATATCTCCTCCATCTCGCGCCGGTTATATACGATCTCGCCGCCGGTCGGAAAATCCGGCGCAGGCATGGTTGACATAATATCACATTCCGGATCGCGCAGATAATTTATCGTCGTTTCGCATACCTCGTTGAGGTTGAAGCCGCAGATCATGCTTGCCATGCCGACGGCAATGCCCGAGTTTGCGGATACGAGTACATTCGGAAAAGCAGTAGGAAGAAGCACCGGCTCCTTCATGCTGCCGTCATAGTTATCCGTAAAGTCAACATTGTCCTTGTCTATATCCTTGAAAATCTCCGCGCAGATATCCGATAGCTTTGCCTCGGTATAACGGGAAGCCGCATAGGACATATCCCTTGAGTACACCTTGCCGAAGTTGCCCTTGGAATCCACAAACGGCGTGAGCAGCGCCTCGTATCCGGCCGCCAGGCGCACCATCGTCTCATATATTGCCGCGTCGCCGTGCGGATTGAGCTTCATCGTCTGCCCGACGATATTCGCGCTCTTCGTCCTCTTCCCGGTAAGAAGCCCCATTTTGAACATGGTATAGAGAAGCTTGCGGTGAGACGGTTTGAAGCCGTCGATCTCGGGTATTGCGCGGGAAACGATAACGCTCATCGCGTAGGGCATATAGTTTGTCTCAAGCGTTTCGGTTATGGGCTGTTCCAGAACCTCCGCCCGAAGTCCCACTACGTTGGGGTTATCCGCTCTCTTCTTTTCGCTCTGATTCTTCTTTGCCACGATATTTCTCCGTTACAACGATTATTTTTTCTTTGCCTTTTTTCCGGTTTCAAGATTGCGGCGGCATGCCGGACAGACCTTCACCTTCAGAACGCCCACCAGAATGTGCTTTCCGCAGTAAGGGCAGCGGCAGTACCTTACAATAATGTACACAGTGACAGCGCACAGAACAAGCGTAAACGCAAGGAGCCAGAACTGAATACCGCTGTCTGCCCCGCCTGCGATAAAGCTTGCAGCGCCCGATATCACAGTTGCAGCCGCCAGCTTTTTTGCCAGCTCCCTGCTCTCAACAAACGAATTTCCATATGTTTTCATGTTTTTGTCTGCCGCGTAATAAGCCGCGTTTTCCTCTCTTTATGATATATCCGCCATATCCAGATATTTATACCCGAACTCGGCTATATGGTTTTTCCTGCCGTCAAGGTTATCGCCCAGAAGCAGATCGAACATCTCGCTCATGCGCTGCGCGTCCTCCGGCATCACTTTGATAAGGCGTCTGCTCTCCGGATTCATGGTGGTCATCCACATCATGTCCGGGTCGTTCTCGCCAAGCCCCTTGCTGCGGCTGATGCTCATTTTCGCGCCCTTGAGACTGTCGGTTATTTCCGCCTTTTCACGGTCGGAATAGGCAAAATACGTTTTCCCCTTACATTCTATCTCATAAAGCGGGGACTCGGCAATATATACATAGCCTTCGTTAATGAGCGTCGGCACAAGGCGGTAGAGCATGGTGAGGATAAGCGTTCTTATCTGGAAGCCGTCCACGTCTGCATCGGTGCAGATAATTATCTTGCTCCACCTGAGATTATCAAGGTCAAAGCTTGAAAGCTCCTTTACATGCTTGTCCTTTACCTCAACGCCGCAGCCGAGCACCTTCATAAGATCTGTTATGACGTCGCTCTTGAAAATGCGCACATAGTCGGCCTTGAGACAGTTGAGTATTTTGCCCCTGACCGGCATTATGCCCTGAAATTCTGCGTCTCTCGAAAGCTTGCACGCACCGAGTGCGCTGTCGCCCTCGACGATATATATCTCGCGCTTCTCCGGCTCCCTGCTTCGGCAATCCACAAACTTCTGTACGCGGTTTGCGATATCAATGCTGCCGGAAAGCTTCTTTTTCATACCCTGACGGGCTTTTTCGGCAGTTTCGCGGCTGCGCTTGTTGATAAGCACCTGCTCGGCGATCCTGTCCGCCTCGGGCTTGTTCTCAATAAAATATACCTCAAGGCGGGATTTGAAAAACTCCGTCATCGCCTTTTGGATGAAAAGGTTGTTTATCGCCTTTTTGGTCTGGTTTTCATAGCTTGTCTGTGTGGAAAAGCAGTTTGTCACAAGGATAAGGCAGTCCTGTATATCCTGAAACTTTATCGCCGATTCGTTTTTCTGATACTTGCCTATCTGTTTGATATACGAATCTATCGCAGAAACAAAAGCACTTTTCGCCGCTTTGTCCGGCGCGCCGCCGTTTTCAAGCCACGAGGAGTTGTGATAATACTCGATAAGCTGGGTCTTGTTTGAAAAACAGAACGCCGCAGAGAGCTTGACCTTATATTCCGGCTTGTCATCCCTGTCGCGTCCCCGGCGTTCGGCGGAAATAAACTCCGGCGCGGTGAGCGCTCCGTCTCCGGCGATCTCCTTCACATAGTCGATTATGCCGTTGGGATAGCAGTAATCCTTCTGTGTGAACCGGCCGTTTTCCTCGATCCTGAGTCTGAAGGTTATGCCGGCGTTTACAACGGACTGCCTGTGAAGCACGTCGTCAAAATATTCACGGGGAATGGAAATGTCCGTAAAGACCTCCATATCCGGCTTCCAGCGGATCGTTGTGCCGGTTTTTTTCCGGTCGGTATCCTCAACGGACAGCTCCTGCCCTTTTTTGCCGCAGACCTTGCCCTTTTTGAAGTGCAGCTGATATTTCTTCCCGTCCCTGCGGACGGTAACGTCCATATATTCGGAAGCGTACTGCGTGGCGCACGAACCAAGACCGTTAAGTCCGAGGGAATACTCATAATCTCCACCGTCGGTGTTTTTGTACTTGCCGCCCGCATAAAGCTCGCAAAAGACAAGCTCCCAATTGAAGCGCTTTTCATTCGGGTTCCAATCCACCGGGCAGCCGCGCCCGAAATCCTCCACCTCAATGGACTTATCCTCATAATAGGTGAGCGTTATAAGCTCGCCGTATCCCTCGCGTGCTTCGTCTATCGCGTTTGAAAGTATCTCGAAAACCGCGTGCTCACAGCCGTCAAGCCCGTCAGAGCCGAAAATGACCCCCGGTCTTTTTCTTACTCTGTCCGCACCCTTAAGCTGAGAAATACTGTCATTTCCATACTGTGGAGTTGAATTTGCCATTTTTATCTCCGTTTCGCCGTTTTATGATATTTTTTTCTTTTTGCATAATCTATCAGTATAATTATACCACAAACAGATAATATTTCAAGTATACAGGTACTCACGCCAAAAAGCGGACTGCTTTTGCAGTCCGCTTCCGCAGAAGATATTTTCTTTTTACCGGAAAACTCTCTGTCCGCTTGACTTTTTCCCGTTTTTGTTGTATCCATTTATAGGAACAATACAGGCTCTCTCTGTCTTTGCCCGGAAAACCGTCCGATAGTATTGTTTGCAGAGATCTGCCTGATAAACCTGTAAAAATTTTCTTTCAAGAAAGGTTATATACAAATGTCCACAACGACAACAATTCTCACCGTCGCATTTATTGCCCTGTGCGTTTTCGCGCTGATAAAGCTCATCGCCGCGCCGATGAAGCTTATCTTCAAGCTGCTCATAAATATGCTGACGGGTTTTCTGCTTCTCCTTGCCGCAGAGTTTATATGCGGCTTCTTTGATTTTTCAATCGGCATAACGGCGGTCAATTGCTTCGTCGCCGGTTTTCTCGGTATTCCCGGCGTCATTCTGCTGGTGCTGATGAAAATACTTCTGTAAGCGATCGCCGCCGTTTGCGTCCGCGCTTCATCAAAGTTCCTCCACGGTTGTTATCTCCTTGATCAGCATGAGCTTTTCTATCACGTCGGAAGTTTTCTGCCTGCTTTTGAGGCTTACGGTCATGACCGCATGATAGTGATAGCCCTCGCTCTCACCGGTCATTCTTGTTATTTCAAGCCCGTCGATCTTTATATTCCCCTCGCGTATCACCCGTATGATTTCTTCTATGCACTCCGATTTTGTGTATTCAATATAAAGGTTGATGTCCTTTTTCGCACCGGCAAACCGATATTCGATTTTTACAAGAGCAAGCTCTGCAAAGAGTACCATAACAGTCGCAAACACCGCGCATTCCACAAAGCCCGCGCCGCACACAAGGCCGATTATTGCCGACGTCCACAGTCCCGCAGCAGTGGTCAGCCCCTTTACGCGCTGCCGGTTCGTGACAATGATCGTGCCGGCGCCGATGAAGCCTATGCCCGCCACGACCTGCGCGCCAAGACGCGCAACGTCGGTGTACTGGTTCAATTTCACATATAAATACTGGCTTGTAAGCGTCGTCACCGCAGCTCCGAGGCATATCAGAATATGCGTGCGGAATCCCGCGGGGCGGCGTTTGTATTCCCGCTCCATTCCTATCGCGCCGCCGCAGATGACCGCGAGCACAAGGCGGACAGTGATAGCCGCAAAGCTCATTTCACGAACCATATCAAAACATTCAAGCATTTTTCCGCCTCCTCACGCTTCTTCTATGGCGACAACGCCGTCCAATACCGACAGCATGGCCAGAACCTCCGTATGCTGCACCTTCTTAGGCAGCCCCACCGACACAAACACGGAGAACATGGTTATATGCTTCTGTACGTTCTTTTCTATCTCGACATCGTACAGCTTTAGCCCGTCTGCCTTTATCTTCCCGATTATGCTTCCCAGATTTTCAAGCGAGTCCATTTCAAGACTTATGTTCATGTTCCTTGACTTTGAAATGACATAATCCTCAAGCACGGGAAGCCCGCGCATACAGACGACTATCAGAAGGCTCCCCACAAGCATACACTCGTAAAAGCCCGCGCCTATCGCAATGCCCATGCAGGCGGAAGCCCAGAGTCCCGCCGCAGTGGTCAGCCCCTTTACCTCCTGTCTGCCCGTTACAAGTATTGTACCCGCGCCGAGAAATCCGACGCCGTTGATGACCTGCGCGGCAAAGCGCACAACATCCGTTTTCGCCGGTTCTTCCCCCGGTCTGCTCCACACGGTGGTAAGCATTATGCTCAGATATTGCCCGAGCATGACGGTAAGCGCCGCGCCGACAGCGACAAGCATATATGTACGGAAGCCTGCCGCACGGCGCTTTTTTTCGCGCTCAATGCCTACGATGCCGCCCATAAGCATGGCAAACACTATCCGCAGCATCATTGACCATATATTAAGTTCTCTGAGATATGAGATCATATCCCCGAAACCCGAAATCAGATTGCTCATATTTACCTCCCGACAAACTCAAATCGCAATAAACGCGTTCAGCTTTTCCGGCAGCTCATCAAGTCCGTATATCACATAATCCGGCTTATCTCGGACAGGCGCGCTCTTCTTTTCCGGATCGAACCAGCAGGTCGTTATTCCCGCGTTTTTCCCGCCCTTTATATCGGATGTGAGGCTGTCGCCTATAATAACGGCTCTGCCGTGCGAAAAGTCCGGTATATGTGCGATGCAGTATTCGAAAAAACGCATGTCCGGTTTGTCATAGCCTATATCTTCCGAGACGAAAAAGGCTTTGAAATACTTTTCAAGCCCCGCGCCGGCAATGCGCGGCGCCTGTATCCCAGAGCAGCCGTTGGAAACGATATACAAATCGTTTTTCTCATAGAGAAGCTCAAGCAGTTCCCGCGCCCCCGGCACAAATTCATGCTGCGCCCCGAGGTATTTTTCGTACACGCTCTTGATTTTTTCACCCGTGCAGTCAATATCGTATCTCTCAAACAGCTCGTCAAAGCGGCCTTCAAGCACCTGCTTTCTGGAAAGCTCCCCACGCTCCAGCATTTCCCAATACTTTATGTTTATCTCATGATAAACCGACAGGATCTCCTCCGTGGGTTCTATGCCGAAATGCCTGAGCGCGCCGGACAGCGCCGCATGCTCGCCGCTGTTGAAATCAAGAATGGTATTGTCAAGGTCAAAAAGCAATATGGGCTTTCTCATATTGTCTCCTTCATTTTCTTCAATGCCTCAGCAGCAGTCTCCATATGCATACCGAGCGACGCCTTTACCAGCACACAGTCACCCTTACGGATATACTCGGGAAGCTGCTCTATAAGCTCCTCCTTGGAGTTGAAATATACCGCTCTCTCCCCTGCCGTTTCGCACAGATATCTGCTCATCTCCCCGCAGGCAAGCACAAGCTCAACACCTTTGTTTTTTATATATTTGCCGACGGCAGCGTGCATTTCCGGAGAATTCTCCCCCAGCTCACGCATATCGGACAGGACGCATATATGTCTCCCACTCATCTTCATAAGGGAATCAACGGCGCAGTCCATTGAATCCGGGTTTGCGTTATAGCAATCGTCGATAAGCGTGATAAAGCCCGTATCCGTGACCGCACCGCGCCTGCCGACGGTTTTATATGCCGCAATGCCGTTTCTTATCTCATCGCAGTCAAGCCCCATCGCAAAGCCGACGGCAGCGCCTTCTGCCGCCGCATAGACCATATGCTGTCCATATGCAGGAATCGAGGCGTCGATGCGTTTTTCCCCGTATTTAATGGTACACGACGTACTGCCGTCCGCAAGGATGCGTATATTCTCCGCACGCACGTCGCAGCTTTCGCCAAGTCCGAACGAGAGCACATTTTTGCGGCTCTTGAGCCGTATGAGCTTTTCATCATCCCCGTTTATCACAAGGGGCGCGTCTTCATCCATAAAATTCAGCATTTCGGTCTTCGCGTTGAAAACGCCGTCAAGATCATGCAGAAATTCAAGATGTGCATGACCTATATATGTAAACACTCCGAGCGTAGGACGCGCCATTGAAGCAAGCAGATTCATTTCGCCGAAACCGGAAATACCCATCTCGATGACCGCCGCCTCATGCCCGCGCTCTATCCTTGAAAGAGTCATAGGGACGCCTATCTGGTTGTTGTGATTTCCGGCCGTTTTGAGTACGTTCCAGCGCTGGGACAGCACCGCATACACCATTTCCTTCGCCGTCGTTTTTCCGACGCTTCCGGTGATACCTATGACGGGAATATCAATTTTTTCCCGACATGCCCTGCCGATTTTTTCTATCGCGCTCTGGACGTCATCGACCACAATAAGGCTTCCGCCGCGTTTTTCCGGCTCTCTTTCAACAAGGCAGCAGACCGCCCCGTTATTGAAGGCAGCCTCGATATAGTCATGCCCATCGACCCTGCCGCCTTTGAATGCGGCAAAAAGATCACCCTTTTTTACAAGTCTGCTGTCAATGACGATTTCCCCCACCGGGGCGGTTCCCTCCCCGACAAGACGCCCTCCCGTGATTTCTGCAATATTCGAAACGGAAAAGTACTTCATATCGCCACTCCCAGAAGCTGATTTTGTAAAAGGCATTGTAACACATTTAATAGCGTTTAGCAAAATTTATTTTAATTTCTTTGAAAAAAACAGGTGCAAGAAAAAGCGGCCTATGTTATAATATAAAAACAGTCTTTTATAAAGGAAAAATCATTATGAATTATGTTGTGGTGGACTTGGAATGGAATCAGGCCATGAGTTCCAAATCCTCCGTTTTCAATAAACTGCCCATTCACCTTCGCGGTGAGATAATAGAGATCGGCGCTGTCAGGCTTGATGAAAACATGCGCCCTGCCGAGGAATTTACGATCGACGTAAAGCCCGTTTATTTCAGGCGTATGCATTATAAGGTCAAAAAAATAACCGGCTTTGACAAAGAGCGTCTTTCGCACGGTCTTTCTTTCCCGGAGGCGATGGAGCAGTTCCGCGCTTTCTGCGGCGACGGCGTCACGTTTCTGACATGGGGCTGCGACGACAGGGGCATAATGGAGCAGAACATAATTATCCACGATCTTGATTGGGATTGGATCGACAATTGGATAAATCTCCAGCCGATATATAATATGCAGACCGGCGGAGATAAAAATCAGAAATCTCTCGCAAGTGCGATGGAGCATTTCGGGATAGAACAGACAAGAGTCGCCCACGACGCGCTCGGAGATGCATACAATACGGCGCTCGTCTGCACAATGCTCGATATGGAGGAAGGGCTGAGGCTTTACCCCGAGGCGGATAAAATTCTCGCCGCACGTATGCCCAATTATAAGCCGCCTGTTGAAAACCCTGCGGAGGAAGCGCTGCTGCATGAAAGCTTTGACGGATACGAGAGCAAGGCCGCCGCTTTCAACGACAAAAGACTCACCGATCTGCCATGCCCCGTATGCGGCTGCGAAACAAGCTGTCTCAAGTGGGTCAATCAGGGCGACCAGAGGTATATGAACATATACACATGCGAAGAGCACGGGCCGTTTCTTGTGAGAGGACGGTTCCGCAAGCAGCTTGACAACACATGGTCGGTAAACAAGCTTGTATACGACGCCACTGCCGAGACCATTGACTTTTACAAAGCAAAGGCGAACCAGGTTCGCCGCCGCGGGCGCGGGCATTCCGTCAGAAGAAACCGACCCGCAAAATAAAATGGTCCTTCCGCCCGTTTATACGAAGTCAAAAACCTGTGCATCGCCCTAAAGCGATGCACAGGTTTTTATTAAATTAAATTAAAAATGCTTTTCTTCTGGTCAATCGAGCGTGAGGGCATGCGTTCTGAGATAATTCACGTATTCAAGAACGCCGTTTGAATTGAGCGTTTTACCGTTTGTGGAAAGATACGATACATGCACATAGCCGTAGCCCGTGTCGCAGGCATGACCCGCGTCCACATAGTAGCAGCCGTATTCCTGACAGAGATCCTTTATCCACTCGTTCGCAGTGAGGATCATTTCGGAAGTCAGCCCGTCAGAGCCGGTATAGTTTTCCGAAATGGAGCTTATCGAGCTGCATATCAGTATTGTGTCGGGGCTTGCGGATTTTATATTGCTGAGCATCGACGAATAACCGGCCTTGAACGTGCTTTCATCAACGGAGCTAAGCCCGTCCTGCCCGACGCAGATAACAAGCACCGGCGGTTTTGCGATCAGAGCCGCGTCGGCTATCGTGATCTCCGACCCATCGGCGGGATAAATGATCGTCCCGTTCATAAGATCGCTTATTTTAAGCGTCCCTGTCTCGGTTCCCCAGACCTGATAGGTTTCCTTGCCGCCGCTGAGAACGCCGTAATCGCGGATGCCTATCACGGAGCTGTCGCAGAGGAAGGTAAGCTTATCAAGATACTGCATACCGGCGTCGGCAGTTTCCTCCAGATACATAAGAGGTCCGCCGCCGGTCTGTTCGGATGCCGCGCCGTCGGTAAGCTGTACCGCGGCGGATTCCCCTCCTGCGCCGCCGTTCAGATCGACCTCGGTGGAAAACGATTCGCCGCTGTAACGGTTCACGGAGGCTATGACAAAACCCACCGCAACGGCAAGCAGACATACAAATATTCCGACTGCCCAGATTAAATTTTTCAATGTGGAAAATTTGCCTGACATTTAATAACCTCCCGGAAGAAAACTGACGGATACTTCAATGGCGGGCCTGAAAGCCCGCCATGAATTTTTCAAGATATTGTTATCAGCCCTCTGCTTCCGCAAGAGCCTTGGCTTCCTCGATAACCTTCTGCTGCACGTTGCCGGGAGCCTCTTCGTAACGCACGAACTTGCAGGTGAAGGAGCCGGCGCCCTGAGTCATGGAACGCAGGTCGATAGTGTAGGTGGTCATCTCCGCCATGGGAACCTCGGCCTCGATGGTGGTCATGCCGTCGTCTGCAGGCATGGAGCCCATCATGGTGCCGCGGCGCTTGGAGTTGATGTCGCCGATGATAGCGCCCTGATACTCGTCGGGAATGGTGACGAACAGCTGTCCGATAGGCTCAAGAATGGTGGGCTTCGCCTTGGGGATACCGTCCTGATATGCAAGACGCGCCGCAGTCTGGAATGCCATGTCGTTGGAGTCAACGGGATGGTAGGAACCGTCGTACAAAGTCGCCTTCAGACCGACAAGAGGATAACCGGCGAGGACGCCCTTGACGACCGCGTTGCGCAGACCCTTTTCAACGGAGGGGAAGAAGTTCTTGGGAACGGAGCCGCCGAACACTTCTTCAGCAAAGATCATATCGTCCTGCTCGTCCTGGGGCTCAAAACGAATCCAAACGTCACCGAACTGACCGGAACCGCCGGACTGCTTCTTATGACGGCCGTGCGCTTCGACCTTACCCTTGATCTTCTCGCGGTAAGCAACGCGTGCAGGCTTAAGCTCAGTCTCCACATTATAAAGATTCTTGAGCTTGGAGCAGAGAACGCCGACCTGAATATCACCGGCGCCGGAAATAACCATCTGGTGGGTCTCGGCATTGTTGACGAGAGTAAAGGAAATATCTTCCTCACCGAGCTTTGCAAGACCGGCAGCGACCTTATCGTCCTGTCCCTTTGTCTTGGGCGCGATGCACATGGAGTAGCAGGGTTCGGGGATCTCGATTGCGGGCAGCTCAATGTCTTCCTTGGAATCGGTAACGGTATCGCCGGTCTTCCAATCCATCTTGCCTATCGCAACGATATCGCCGCAGCAGGCTTCGGTAACTTCAACGGACTTCTTGCCGGTCATGGTGTAGAGACGGCCAAGCTTGTCGTTGGAGGAGGTGCGGACATTTCTCAGGGACATGCCGGCAGTGATCTTGCCGGAGAGAACCTTGACAAAGCTGAATTTGCCGAACTTATCGGAAACGGTCTTGAACACGAAGCCGAGCGTACCCTCGTTCTTATCCTCGGGGACGGGGCAGTAATCGCATATGCCCTGAAGCATCGCGGCAGTACCGACATTGGTCATTGCGTCGCTTGCGAACACGGGAACGACAGTGCGCTCCTTGAGGCCTGCCTTGAGACCTTCAATGATGTCGGCCTCGTCCAGCTCCATTGTTTCAAAGAACTTCTCCATAAGCTCTTCGGTGGCGCCTGCGGCGGCTTCCATAAGCTCTGCACGGAGCTCCTCCGCTTTTCCGGCGTCTGCGGCGGGGACTTCGCCCTTGGTGAACTTTGCGCCGTTGGTCATGTACGCGACATTATGAACAAGGTCAATAACGCCGGCGCCGTCGGACGTGGGAATGGTGACGGGGCAGACAATGGAGCCGTACTTGCCCTTGATGGTTTCAAGAGCCTTGAAATAGTCGCCATGCTCCTCATTGCACTTGGAGACGGCAAACATAACGGGCAGACCCGCGTTCTTGAGATAATTCCATGAACGCTGTGCGCCGACGGGCAGAGACTCCGCGCAGTCCTTCGCGGACGCGACGATAACGCCTGCCTCAACGGCACGGATGGAGCAGAGAACGTCACCCACAAAGTCAAAGTAACCGGGGCAGTCAAGAACGTTGATCTTGCAGCCGCCGAAGTTTACGGGCGCGATCGCGGTGGATATGGTTATCTGACGGCTGATCTCTTCGGGATCATTGTCGCACACGGTATTCCCGTCTGCTACCTTACCCATACGGTCAATAGCGCCGGTGACATAAAGCATACTCTCGGCAAGGCTGGTTTTGCCGTTGTTGCCGTGTCCGAGCAAGGCGATGTTGCGGATGTTTTTGGTTTCCATTTATTGCTTCCTCTCTGTCAAATAATTATGCATATAGAAAAAATTTTGAAATAGAATTTTTCAGCATTTCCGATTTATTATACACTATCTCTTGCAGCATTTGCAACTACTATTTTTATAAATGGCTAAGAAATCTTTTCTATATATGCCGTACAGGCTGTCAAAAAACTATGTTTTAAAGCCGGATAGCAGAGCAGCGGTGGAGCTTGATGGGGCAAGGCGCGCCTCAAGTCGGACAAAGCGCCGTAGGAAGCCTTGATATAACAAGGCTTCCGGTAACAGCATTTTGAACTCTTTCAAAATGCTGTTACCGGAAGCGCGGTCAAAAAAGTCCTTACAGGACTTTTTTGACAAGCTGAACGGCACCGCGCACAATGTGCGGTGCCGTAAAAAGCATATTTTTTAATGGTTTAATGGTATTATCCGTTGACGCTCTCAAACTCGCTGACGATCTCATCATCGGGCTTGCCGGTGCAGAGCGACACGACAACAATAACGACTGCGGAAATGACGAATGCGGGAAGCAGCTCGTAGATAGAGAACAAACCGCCAAGGGGCTTTACAAGGAATTTCCACACAAACACCATTGCAGCGCCCGTGATCATGCCCGCAATAGCACCGTACTTGTTGCAGCGCTTCCAGAACAGGCTCATAAGCATCACGGGACCGAAGGTCGCGCCGAAGCCGGCCCACGCGAAGGAAACGACGCGGAAGATAGAGCTGTTGGGGTCGGAGGCAAAGTAAACGCCGAACAAAGCGACTATGACGACTGTGATGCGGGCGATCAGCATGGACTTCTTATCGGAAAGCTTTACGCCGAACACATTGTTGATGAGGTTATGCGTAACGCCGGAGGCCGCACCCAGAAGCTGCGCATCCGCAGTGGACATGGTAGCCGCAAGGATACCGGCAATGATGACACCGGCAACGATCGCAGGGATAACGCCTGCCTGAGCAATAGCAGCGGAAACGTTGACTATCATATTTTCGGCGGCGGATTCGCTTTCAGGCATCGCTATAACACCGGCCTTTGCCATGCTGTAAGCTATAATACCGATTATAACGGCGACTGACAGGGAGATAACGACCCAGATAGAGCCGACGCGGCGGGAAATAGTAAGCTTTTCTTCGCTTTCAACAGCCATGAAGTGTATGAGAATGTGAGGCATACCGAAATAGCCCAGCCCCCATGCAAGCGTTGACACGATTGAAAGTAAGGAGTAGCTTCCGGCTTCTGCGGCGAAAATATCGGTAGAAGCGGTAAAGCTGAGATAGCCGGGTACAGCCTTTGCATTTTCGACCACCACATCCCAGCCGCCTGCTGAGTTGATGCCGAACACAAGAACTATTACAAGAGCTATCGTCATTACAATAGACTGGATAAGACTGGTGACGGACGCCGCCATGAACCCGCCCGTTGCGCAGTATGCAACGATGACGGCGGCGGAAATGATCATGGAGGTCATGTAGTCAAAGCCGAAAAGGCTGTTGAAGAGCTTGCCGCAGGCGGAAAAGCCGGAAGCAGTATAGGGCACAAAGAAAACAATGATCATCAGCGCGCCGATAGTTTCGATGAGCTTTGTATTGTCGCGGAAGCGTTTCGCAAGAAAATCAGGCACGGTGATCGCATGAGTGACCGCAGAGTAACGGCGCAGTCTCTTCGCAACGATAAGCCAGTTGAGGTATGTACCGATTGAAAGGCCTATCGCGGTCCAGCTCGCCTCAGCAACGCCGCAGAAGAACGCAAGGCCGGGAACGCCCATGAGCAGATAAGCGCTCATATCGGACGCTTCGGTGCTCATTGCTGTGACAATGGGGCCGAGCTTTCTGCCGCCGAGATAGAAATCCTCGGAGGTGTTGTTGTTCGAGTAACGGAAGCCGATAAAAAGCATACCGATAAGGTACACAACAACGGCTATAAGGATGTAAATTGATGTTGCTGCCATAATGATTTATCCCCTCTTCTAAAAACTGTGTGTGATTATACCCGAAAAAAAAATTACCGCAAGGGCTGATTGGCAGTTTTTCTCTTGAAAAAAAAGGTTTTTCGTGTATAATATAACCATCCCTAATTTATTTCATGTATATATGAAATATTTTCATTGAGAGGTGAACACGTGATGAATATAGCAAAATGCCGTGCACTTGTCACCGCCGTCGAGGAAGGCAGTCTCACCGTAGCGGCGGAGAAACTGGGCTGTACACAGTCCGCCGTAAGTCACAGCATAGCGGGTCTGGAGGAGGAGCTTGGCTTCGCTCTTATCACGCGCAGCAGAGCGGGAGTCAGGCTCACGCCGGAGGGTGAAAGGCTCATGCCGGCGGTGAGAAACCTTCTGAACAGCGCCGAACAGCTCAATCAGACAGCCTCGTCGATCAGAGGGCTGGATTCCGGCACGGTGAGAGTCGGGGCTTTTACTTCAGTGGCAGTCCACTGGCTGCCGGCAATACTGAAAAAATTCCAGCATGACTATCCAAACGTTGAAATAAAGCTTTTTAACGGCGACTATAACGATGTTGACCGCTGGATAAAGGACGGCAGCGTTGACATCGGCTTTATAACAGTGCCGAGTGAGCTTGAGTGTGAGACCGTCGCTCTTATGGAGGACAGGCTTCTTGCGATAATCCCCGAGGACAGCCATTTTGCAAGCTATCCGAAATTCCCGCTTGTCGAGTGTGAGAGGGAGCCGTTCATAAGCCTGCTGCAAAGCTCCGACCACGACGCAAGGCGGGCGCTCGACGCGGCCGGCGTCAAGCCGAACGTCCGCTACTATACCAAGGACGACTATGCGGTAATCGCAATGGTGGAGCAGGGGCTTGGGATAAGCATAATGCCGGAGCTTCTGCTCAAGGGGCGGCATGACAGGCTTTTAAAGCTTCCGCTTGTACCCGATTCGCGCAGAACCATCGGCATGGCGATCACCGCCTCGGAAAAGGCCGGTCCCGCGACGAGAAAATTCGCGGACTACGTGATCGGATATGTAAAGGATGAGGCATCGCATTAAATTGCTTGTCAAAAAAGTCCTTACAGGACTTTTTTGACCGCGCTTTCGACGGCGGTTTATCCGATTTGAGGCGGGCCTTGCCCCCTCAAGCTCCCCGCTGCTCTGTTATCGGACTTTAAAACATAGTTTTTTGACAGTCTGAAAAATCCCGCCGGACATAAACCGGCGGGATTTTCAGGTTTTGCATATTATCAATATTATCCGAGATATGCGGTAGCCGCTATTTCAAGAGCGACGTTCTTGGGAAGCTCCGCAACCTGCACACAGTAGCGTGCGGGCTTATGATCACCGAAAAATTCCGCGTAGACCTTGTTGATAAGAGCAAAGTTTGCAAGATCCTTTACAAATATCTCCACCTTTGCAATATTTTCAAGCTTGCCGCCGCCTGCTTCAACAATGGCAAGAACATTGTCCAGCACGAGCTTTGTCGCCTTTTCGACATCGGTTTCTACCTCACCGGTGCCGGGATAGAACGGGCACTGACCGGAGGTGAAGATAAAATCACCGCATTTTGTACCGTGGGAGTAAGGGCCGATCGCATCGGGAGCTTTGGGTGTAGAGAGAATTTCAAGAGACATAGTTTTTTATCCTTTCTATTTTTTGGAATACAAAATTATACTGATAAGCCGGGATGACTGTTTCAGAAAAGCAGCGAACCGTGCTGCGGCTTAGGCTTGAATTTGATGCCCGAAACAAGTCCCATCGCACCGAACATCGTAACCATAGATGAGCCTCCGTAGCTGAAAAACGGAAGCGTAATGCCTATAACAGGCGTTATACCGACGCACATGCCTATATTGATAAACGTCTGGAAGGCGACAGCCGACGCAACGCCGATGCAAATAAGCATATCATAAGTACGCGTTGCCTTCAAGCCCGCTCTGACGCAGTGGATAATTATTATACACAAAAGCACGATAATAATAAGGCAGCCTATCATGCCGAACTCCTCCCCTGCCGCAGAGAAGATAAAGTCGGTATGCTTGCCTGTGAAAACGCTGTATCTGTGTCCGGTCTCAACGCCCGTAAGCCGTCCCGAAGCAAGAGTAAGCTTGCTCTGCGTCGTCTGCCATGTGATGCCCCAGCCGTCGGGGTCAATGGTAGGGTCATAGGGCGCCACAAGGCGCTTCTTCTGGTAATCCTTGAGGAAATATGTCCACAGCAGAGGGATCGCCGCCGCAACAGCCGCGCCGCCCGCTGCAAACCAATACAGCTTTACGCCGAGTACAAAGAACATGACAAGGAATATGGCCAGCAGTATAAGCGCGCTTCCGAGGTCGGATGAGACGACGACGACAAGGCCGAACACAACGACGAAATGCGCCGCCATCTGCACAACGGAGAGGAACGAATTTATATCCTTGTATTCCTTTATATATGTCATTTGTTTCGCCGAAACGATTATATAAATGACCTTTATGATCTCCGACGGCTGTATTCCTATACCGGCGAATCTTATCCAGCTCTTATTGCCGGTGCCGTCATCCTGACCGAGCAGCACAAGCGCCACGAGCAGCAGCAGGTTTATGGCGCACAGCGCTTTCCACTGCTGTCCGAGAAGGTCGGAATCCAGTATCGTCAGGATAACAAACATACCGATTCCGAGGAACATGGAAAACGTCTGCACGATAACATACTTGGTCGGATTGGAAAGAGCGCCGCCTGCCGTCATACCCGTGACGGCGCGCTGCACAATGACTATCCCGTAGCACGAGCAGATTATGCACATCACAAGCAGGAAAATATCCGCCCGCTGAAAAAAGATTTTTATATATTTTTTGATGTTTTTTATCTTTACCACGCCTTTCGGCAAACATTTTGCGCATTTTACAAAAATACATTTTTTCGTGAGTTGTATTTTAGCACATTATTTAGCTTTACGCAACGGGAATGATGGTGTATAATATTACGAATTTGAAAAGAAATAGCAATGGAGCTTTCAATGGCTGAGTATATTTCCAAAAGTGAACATGAGACTGAGCTTATAGGCGAAAACTTTGCAAAAACGCTCCCTCCCGGTACCGTTGTCGCCATGTACGGCGATCTCGGAGCAGGCAAAACCGCATTTGTCCGCGGTATGGCAAGGGGACTTGGAATTGATTGCCGCGTTTCCAGCCCTACATTTACGATAGTAAATGAATATCTGGGCGAAAAGGAGCTTATCCATTTTGATATGTACCGCCTTTCCGACGCGGATGAGCTTTTTGACATAGGCTGGGAGGATTATCTGAATCGCGGTGCGATCTGCGCCGTCGAGTGGAGCGAGAACGTTGAGGACGCTTTCTTCGGTGATGAGATCGTCGTGCGCATTGAAAAGCTCGGCGATTGCTCAAGAAAGATAATTATAGAGGAGCGTGGACAATGCTGATACTTGCTTTTGAATCGTCCGCAAAGCCCGCTTCCGTGGCTTTGATGCGCGACGGGCAGCTTCTGTCACAGTATTTTCAGTGCAGTGCGCTTACGCACAGCCGTACATTGCTGCCGATGGCGGAGGATATGCTGAAAAACGCGGAGCTGAGCATCGAGGATGTGGATAAGTTCGCCGTGGCGCACGGTCCCGGCTCGTTTACCGGGATAAGGATCGGCGTTTCCACAGTCAAGGGGCTTGCATGGGCATCGAACAAGCCCTGCACAGGCGTTTCGACCCTTGAGGCGATGGCATGGAACGGCGCCGCCGCAGGCGGCTATGTCTGCCCTGTCATGGATGCAAGACGCTCTCAGGTATATAATGCCATTTTTGAAATAAAGGACGGTAAGCCCTGCCGTCTCACCGAAGACAGACCCATTGCGCTGAACGAGCTTGCCGGTGAGGTAAAAAACTCGGCGCGCCTGTACTTCTGGTAGGCGACGGCGTTGAAATAACAAAGGCGTATTTCGACGTAAATTCGGTTCCCTGCATCGCCGCTGCGGAGAATATAAGGTGGCAGAGCGCATGGGGCGTCGCAATGGCAGCCAAGGACAAGACGCCGCAAAGCGCCGATGAGCTTCTTCCGGTCTATCTGAGGCTTTCCCAGGCGGAAAGAGAACGGCAGGAGCGTCTGGCAAAGCAATAGTTCCGTTTATTTTTAAGTTTATATAAAGGAGAAACTTCAATATGAGCAAAGTCGTAGTATTTGACCACCCTCTTATCCAGCACAAGCTTTCGGTCCTGCGTGATAAGAACACCAGCGTCAAGGTTTTCCGCGAGCTGATCTCCGAGATAGCAAGACTTATGTGCTACGAGGCGACGCGTGACCTGCCCCTCGAAGAAGTCAAGGTCGAAACTCCCGTTGCAACCGCCACATGCCACCGCATTGCCGGTAAGAAGCTGGCGATCGTACCTATCCTCCGCGCCGGTCTCGGCATGGTTGACGGCATGGTTGATATGATCCCCAATGCGAAAGTCGGTCACATCGGTCTTTTCCGCGATCCCGAAACCCACGAGCCGGTTAAATACTACTACAAAATGCCCCCCGATATTCAGGAGCGCGACATCATCGTCGTTGACCCCATGCTCGCAACCGGCGGCTCCGCCTCTGCGGCGATCTCCTTCCTCAAGGAAGACGGCGTGAAGCATATCAAGCTCATGTGCATCATCGGCTGTCCCGAAGGCATCGCACGTATCCAGAAGGATCATCCCGACGTCGATATCTATGTCGCCGCCTGCGATGAAAGGCTCAACGAGCACGCGTACATCGTTCCCGGTCTCGGCGACGCCGGCGACAGAATATTCGGAACAAAATAATGGCTCTAAAATAAATGTTGGGGTGTACATTCTCGCCGGATGTGTACCCCAACATTTATTTTAGAGCCTCTATATTTCGCTTGGCAGTAGCGGCGCGGCATATCATTCCTTGCTTTGTTCGCCGTCGGCAGGCGGTGTGGGCGCCGGCAGTCCTGCCGCAAGCGCCGCGTCGATCTTATCCGCCTTCAGCCAATCACATCCCGCAAAGCGCCGCACCTCATACTGCGGCCGTTTGAGATACGGATCGTCAAGAGCAGACGCAACCACTCCGTATTCCGCTCCCATCGCGTGTATGTAATAGCCTTGTCCCACATATATTCCCACATGCCCGCAATAGCCGGGTGCGCCGAAGCACAGCACGTCCCCCGGCTGCATATTTTCCTTTTCGATAAGTATCCCCTGCTTTGCCTGTGCATTTGACACGCGTTCAAGGCGATATCCGAGCTGCTCATAGACATAATAAACAAGTCCCGAACAGTCAAAGCCGGTTTCGGGCGTCTTTCCGCCGTATTTGTAGTTCCAGCCTATGAAAGCGAAACACATGTTAGCGGCGGCCTGCCCCTCCTGCGCGGCAAGCTCCTCCGCAGTCGGCTCTTCAGCGGCTTCCGGCAAAGCTGTTTCCGTTACGCTGACACAGGTTCGCGGCTTTACGGCGGAATAGCTTATTTCTTCACCGTCAATGGCGGGAAAGCCGCCATCAAAGTTTTCGTAAAGCTCCACCGTTCTTCCTATGGTGCTGCCCGGGGCAAAAACACATTCAATGCGCCCCGCATTTTCCGTCCACCGGAAGCTTATGCCGTCAAGCGAGCCTGATCCATTCCTTGAAAAGCTGAGGCGGCGGCCGTCGTCGGCAAACCAGTCCAATCCGGCGGCGAAGCTTTTTTCATATTGTGATATCGCCTTGACCGGTTTGCGAAAATGGCCGCTGCAGCTTGCGAGGGTATATACCGCGCAGATGACCGCAGCAGCAGGACGCATCAACTTCTTTCTCATTATTCGCGCCTCATCTGATTATCTGAATATAACAGTGGTATTATATTCTACGTATTATCACGCGTCAAGACGCTGCCGACTTATTTTTGTTGACAACACGGTCTGCGGTGTGGTATAAATATAAAGCTTATTTTATATGGAGAGTTACCGAAGTGGTCATAACGGGGCGGTCTTGAAAACCGTTAGGCGGCAACGCCACAGGGGTTCGAATCCCTTACTCTCCGCCATAAGTCCACCGTAATTTTGATAGAATTACGGTGGACTTTTTCTATGCCCGAAAACCGCTTGAAATAAGGCTTTTCGGCTGTTCAGGCACAATAAGTGAACCCCGCTGCAGGCAATTCTGCGGCGGGGTTTTGTGCTTTATGTGGGTTTTGTGGCTTTTTTGTCGTTGCAATCGTTAAACAGCTGGGGTAATCGTTGAATTACTGGGGGTATTCGTTAAACAGCCGAGTTCTGATAATACTCCTTATGAGAAAATCGGCGATGAAGTGTACCCCGTGGATACTCCCTTCGATATTCCTGATAGCTGGGAGTGGGTTCGATTTAAAGATTTAGTCGACTATTCGATGGGAAAAACGCCTCCACGGAAAGAGACGGAATACTGGAGCAACGGTACGCTCCCTTGGGTTTCTATTGCGGATTTGGTGGCGGATGGGACTGTGACTGCAACTAAAGAATGTGTCAACAGCTTTGCGGCTGAAAATACCTTCAAAGGGAAAATCAGCAAGGCTGGTACTTTGTTGATGAGTTTCAAATTGACGGTCGGAAAGGTGTCAATATTGGGAATCGATGCATTTCATAACGAAGCCATCATTTCAATATACCCGTTTGTTGATCCCGATAAGATAACTACGATGTTTCTGTTCGCTACGCTGCCGCTCCTCTCGCAAAGTGGTGATACCAAATCGGCAATCAAGGGTAACATACTCAACTCGGATAGTTTGGACGCCCTACTGATTCCGTTACCGCCAATAATGGAGCAGAAGCGCATTTTTGATAAGCTACATGAATTGACCACACCGTTGCTCGATTATAGTGCGGCGGAGCAAAAAGTAAACGCTGCGAATGCTGATTCTGCTATATGGGGGCTTGACCTTGAGGATATTGAGAAAGGTGGCAGATTGATTGTACGCAAAACTGTCGGTGAACGAAAAGCTATAGGCGATAAGACCGTCTTTTCAAAAGGTGATATTCTCTACAGCAAACTTCGTCCATACCTCTTGAAAATCCTTGTTGCTCCAGAATGCGGAATCTGTACGCCGGAAATTGTTCCGTTCCAGGTGTACGGTGGGATTGTTTCAGAGTACATCGTAAATTTTCTCCGTTCCCCTTATGTTGACAACCTTATCAACAGCATCACCTATAGAGTTATTGGAGAATCCGTCTATCAATGGAAGATTATCGTTTTCAGATTTATGATACAATGTGAATATACCATAAGAAGCGCGGCACGACAGAGCCATTCCCGTGATCGTCCACGACAGGGCGCTGATCGAGAACTGCTGCGATAATGTTGTAGGTCGAAAACAATCGCCATGAAACAGCCAAGGAGCATTATGATATATCCGCACCGGAGGGCTCGGTTTCCGCCCCTGCCGGCAGCTCCACCGCAATGGTGGTTCCCTTATCTGAGCTCTCCTCTACCCGGACGCAGCCGCCGTGGAGATTGGTGATCTCCCACACCAGCGAAAGCCCCAACCCTACGCCGCCGTACTCCCGGCTGCGGGACTTATCCACCCGGAAGAAGGGCTGGAAGATACTTCGCTGATACTCCTCCGGGATGCCGCAGCCGGTGTCGGAAACGCGAATGATGCACTTTTCCTGCCTTTGCGCAAGCTCGACCCGCACCGAGCCGCCGGGGCGGTTGTATTTGACGGCGTTCTCCGTCAGGTTAAAGAGCAGACGGTAGATCAGCGTGTCACTGCCAGTCAGGGAGCCGTCGCCCTCCGCTTCCAGCGTGATGCTTCGCTTCTCCGCCAGCGGCGCAAGGTCTGTGAAGATTTCCTCAATCATTGGGATAAGCTGAATCTGCTCGTTCCGCGCCACCTGCCGCAGATTGCTCATCTCCAGCAGTGTCCTGGTCA
>ERZ857629.1287-NODE-1287-length-28273-cov-6.037352_pt1 | contig 28273 bp, 16 predicted proteins | sample MGYA00519700_ERZ857629 | MGnify/ENA primary metagenome ERZ857629 (study PRJEB31778, sample SAMEA3449351) | human gut metagenome | biome: human gut; feature: human-associated habitat; material: faeces | place: United Kingdom | collected 2010/2012 ...
GAATTTATAGAAAAATTCAAGCCGAAGAAGACAACGGACGACTGCTATACCCCCCTGTGTATGAGGCGGTACTTGGCTGGGCACGCGAGCACCTCGACATTGGCGACCGCCACGTGGTACGCCCGTTCTATCCTGGAGGAGACTTCGAGCACTTCGACTATCCCGACAACTGCGTGGTAATAGACAACCCTCCGTTCTCCATCTTCTCGAAGATTTGCAACTGGTACGTAGAGCGTGGCATTCCGTTCCTTCTCTTCGCACCAGCCATGAGCAGCATCAAACAGAACGTCACCTATATCGGTGTATCATGTACCATCACCTACGAGAACGGAGCGAATGTGGGTACTGCATTTGTCACCAACATGATGGGCGACCTCATCTGTACCACTGCCCCCGACCTCCACAAGGCAGTAAAAAAAGCCAATGATGACAACCTGAAGCAAAGCAAGAAGACCTTCACAAAGCTTCCCTTCCCCGACTGCGTGCTTCGGGCCACCACGCTGCACACCATGAGCCGTGCGGGCGTCGAGTTCTGCGTAAGAAGAGAGCAGGGATGCGTGGTCGGTCAGGCGTGTGAAAACAAAAAAGGAGAGTTCGGAAATTCTATCCTGCTATCCGATATAGCTACAGCCGAGAAGCTGGCAGCCGAGAAGTTGGCAGCAGAAAAGCTGACCCTCACGGAGAAATCCAAGGCGATTATAGCACAGCTGAACGAAGCTCACGCCAAAAGCAGTTATCCTTCATACGTGAGACTTTTCAGCCCCTACTAAGGCTGGGGCCCTATCCCTACTACCGATGAGCCTCAGTCCCTATTAGGGATGGAGCCTCGTCCCTATAGGGATGCGAAAACGACGTTCTGATGGCTATAACTTTTAACGACCGAAGGGAGTGATAACTCCTTTATCATCTAAACTCCTGAACCCAGCGAAAGTTGAGAAAGATAGAAATGAAATTTGCATAAACAAGGATTTATTTGTATTTTTGCATGAGAATGGAGAATAGAAAAATCATACACATTGATATGGATGCCTTCTTTGCGGCAGTAGAGCAAAGAGACAATCCTGAACTTCGGGGCGAACCCATTGCGGTAGGCTTCGACGGTCCACGTGGTGTGGTGTCTACTGCCAGCTATGAGGCACGTCGCTTCGGAGTACATTCTGCACAGTCAATCGCACAGGCCAAGCGCCTCTGCCCCGACCTCAACATCGTGCCTTGCCGACACGAACATTATAAAGAGGTGTCGCAGCAGATTCACCACATCTTCCAGGATTATACCGACCTCATAGAACCTATCTCCATCGACGAGGCCTTTCTCGATGTCACCCATAATAAGAAAGGTATAGAGCTGGCTGTAGATGTGGCACGCGAAATCAAGGCACGCATCAAAGCAGAGACAGGACTCACCGCATCGGCAGGTATCAGCTATTACAAGTTTCTCGCCAAGGTGGCTTCCGACTATCGCAAGCCCGACGGCATCTGCACCATTCACCCCAACAATGCTCTCGACTTTATCTCTCAACTGCCCGTGGAAGATTTTTGGGGCGTAGGCAAGAAGACTCTGCAGAAGATGCACTACATGGGCATTTACCGCGGAGCCGACCTGCGTAAGGTTTCAGAACAGCATCTCGTCGAGGTTTTTGGCAAGGCTGGTCATGTCTTCTACCATTTTGCACGTGGCATCGACAATCGCCCCGTCGTTACGTATCGCGAAAGGAAGTCTGTGGGATGCGAACAAACTTTCTTAGAGGATATATACACTCCCTCTGCCGTCATCATACAACTCTATCACACCGTCCTGGAGTTGCTTACCCGCATAGCCCGCAGCGAGTTCGAAGGCCGCACCCTCACCCTGAAAATCAAGTTTGCCGACTTTACCCAAATAACAAGAAGCATCTCGCAAGACAAGATTCTGAAGAGCAAGGCCGACATACTGCCTCTCTCCAAACTTCTGCTCAAGCAGGTGGAGTATTCCTCCGCCCACCCCATCCGCCTCATAGGACTCTCAGTGAGCAATGCCACAAGCGAAGAAGCCAAGAAAGAAGACCGTGAGAACAGCACCCACAAACCCGAGTACAAGGAACTGGAATTGGAATTCGAGGAATGGGATGAGTAGTTCCCCCTCAATTAATACTGACTGATCTTCAGATTGCTAATCTTGACGTTGGCGCCATTATAGCTATTGATACTCCAACAGTTCTTCTGAATACCATAGATACGGTTGGTATAGCTGCAAACATCATTGATGTACATCACACAGATACTGTTGTCGGTGTAGATGGTGACTACCAATAGTCGCCCATTTTGAAGAGGTCAGGACACTCGTAGAAACGGTCCCACATCATGGTCATGAACACACGCGGTTCACCTTCTGGCGCCAAATGTCGTCGCTACATTGAGACACACCTATCACTGTGCGCCTGTCGGAACAGGACACCAAGACGAGCAACAAAAGGATTACATATAATATAATGTGCTTCTTTCCTGTTTTCATTTTTGTATCGTTATTGTTTACACAGTAGTAATACGCAAAAATGAAAACCCACAAATAAGGCAAATAAAAATTAATATCTTTTAATAGCAAAGACACACAAAAAGGACTTCGCTACCCTTGGGAATCATGCCCAGGTAAAGTGAAGTCCTTTATCAAAATATCAACTACCAAATACTAAAAACGAAACTTACTTCGTATATTTCTCTGGAAGCACAGGCATAGCACCATTCTGTGTGCATACATAGGCACTTACCTCTACAGCCAACTTGTGAGCCTCAGCAATTGTCTTACCCTTCAAAATGCTGGCACAGAAAGTACCTGTAAAGCTATCGCCTGCTCCAACCGTATCAGCAACTTCCACCTTAGGAGTCTCTTGGAAAGACTTGAAATCAGGAGCAAACACATAACTGCCATTCACTCCACAAGTAAGTACCAACATATCAAGATTATACTTACCAAGAATAAGCCAGCACTTGTTCTCTATATCCAAACCAGGATAACCGAAGAGACGGCCAATGGTAATCAACTCCTCATCGTTGATCTTCAAGACATTGCAACGCTTCAAACTCTCACAAATCACTTCTTTAGTATAGAAGTTCTGACGCAGATTGATGTCGAAGATCTTCAAGCATCCTTTTGGAGTATGGTCAAGAAACTGATAGATGGTCTGGCGACTTACCTCGTTGCGCTGTGCTAAGGAACCCCAGCATACAGCTCCAGCATTAGCTGCGATTTCCTTGATGTCATCGGTAAAAGGAATATTATCCCAAGCGACACCTTCTTTGATATCATAAGTAGGAACACCCTCTGCATCAAGTTCTACCTGTACCGTTCCTGTAGGGAAGTCAACACTGGGCATCACATGCTTCAGCTGTTTCTCATCCAACAAGCGAAGCGCTTCATCACCCAACATGTCTTTGCCCACAGCACTTACAGCAACAGAATGTAAGCCATGCTGACCGGCATGATAGGCGAAATTAGCAGGAGCGCCACCTAATTGAGAACCTGTAGGAAGAACATCAAAAAGAATCTCGCCCAAACCTACACAATATTTCTTATCTAAATCTTCTATTTTCATAATCTTTGTTTTTTAATTCAAGTTTTGCAAGTTCAGAAGTTTACATCTTCACCTTATTAATATATGAGAACAGATAGAGCACACCCACTGCCATCACCAATACAGCACCTATCTGTCCAATAGCATCACTGGCGTAACCCATAAAGAGTGGGAATATCGTACCACCAAACAATCCCATGATCATCAGACCACTTACTTCGTTCTTCTTCTCTGGAACAGAAAGAAGAGCCTGCGAGAAAATGATAGAGAACACGTTAGAGTTGCCATAACCCACCAAGGCAATAGCTGCATAAAGCACCATCTTACTCTCACCGAAGAAAAGTCCTACCATACTCAAAGCCATCATCACAACGCTGATGGTAAAGAAAAAGCGAGGCTTCATCATGCGGAGGAAAGCCGTACCTGTGAAACATCCGATAGTACGGAAAATAAAATAAAGAGATGTGGCAAAAGCAGCCTCGTTGAGGGTCCAACCCAAACGTTCCATCAGAATCTTTGGAGCTGTGGTGTTGGTACCTACATCAATACCTACATGACACATAATACCGATGAAAGAAAGCAGCACGATAGGCTTTCCTAACAAGGCCAAACAATCAATGAATCCTGATGCCTTGTCCTCTACTTTTTCCTCCTCAATAGGAGTTCCTGCCAAGAACAAGGTGGCGCACACGCCGATAATCATATAAATGGGGAAAAGCACACGCCATCCCAAACCAAACTCAGGAATACTTGCCACTGCACCCCACATAGCAATATAAGGAGCCATGAATGAAGCAATAGCCTTCACAAACTGACCGAATGTCAATGTTGAAGCCAAATTCTTACCAGATGTAACAGCAGAAACCAGTGGATTGAGCGATGTCTGCATCAACGCATTACCGATACCCAGGAGTGAGAACGATACCAACATGACACCAAAGGTTTCACCAAAGATGGGCAGAAGAAGAGAAATAACTGTCACGATGAGTGAAAGGAGCACAGTCTTCTTACGACCTATCTTATTCATCAACATACCGGTAGGTACAGAGAAAATCAGGAACCAGAAGAACACCAATGATGGGAACAGGTTGGCTGTAGCATCATTCAGGTTGAGGTCTTCTTTCACATAATTGGAGGCTATACCCACCAAATCCACAAATCCCATTGCGAAGAAACAAAGCATCACAGGGATTAAGGTCAATTTCATTGACTTATTCATATTGTTAGTTATTTTTTTTGAAGTGAATATTAACTGTTATTTTCCAAGTTGGTAAACTTGATACTTACCTTTTCTCTTTCCTTTCACAACAATCTTATTATAGGGTTTGCTTGGGAACACAAGGTTGGTCATTGCCATTTTGCCATCAGCATCGAAGGCCTCAACACTGCACTTATCGATAAAGATGCGAACTTGGGTCATTTTACCATGCGTAGGAGCCTTGGTAATAGCAGCAAACTCATTGCTGAAGTTTGTCATACCGCTGTTCATTCTATCCATCTCGAAGGTTTCAGCTGCCGCATCATATCTCATCACGACTCTTTCGCCCTTCTCATTGCTCAGCGTAATAGTGGCATCGCCCTTCAAGTTGACAATCACCTCGCAAGCCTCAGAAAGTGTTTTGGTAGGTTTCTTACTGCGAGCTTTCAGATATTCACGTGATGGGGTTACACTGCAATACACTTCACCATTATACTCGAAGAGTCCTAAGTCACGAGCGATAGAGTTAGCAGAACGATACTGCATAGTTGGCGCCACATTAGCATACTGCCAGTTACTCATCCATGCAATGGCCACACGGCGTCCATCAGGTGCATTATCGAAGGTAACTGTAGCATAATGATCCTTACCATAATCCATCCACTTGGTTACCTCTGGCTTACTGTCGCAGGTAAACTTATGACCATCAAAATCACCAATAAAATACTGTGTAGCAGAACCACCGAAAGGTCCACCAGGATTGATGTTGCAAATAAGCATCCATTTCTCCTTGTCGGTGCCGCGAACCTTCATCTTCATCAGGTCTGGACACTCCCATACACCACCATGATTACCATAGCTTCCACCAAAAGAACTCTCGTAAGTCCAGTCCTTCAGATTTTCAGAAGTATAAATATCCATCTGCTGACCAGCAGCAAGAATCATGTTCCATTTCTTGATATCTTCATTCCAGAACATGTGTGGATCACGGAAATCGGGCACGTTACTTGTTATGACAGGATTGCCCTCATACTTGGTGAATGTTTTTCCATTGTCTGTACTGTATGCCATACTCTGAGTCTGGTTCTCGCCAGCCGAAGTATAGAGAGCTACTACAGCACCTTCACCAAATCCAGCAGTATTGTTCTTATCTACAACAGAAGAGCCACTGAATATAGTACCAAGAGCATCAGGCAAGATGGCATCGCCCTCAAACTTCCAATTTACCAAATCGGTAGAAGTAGAATGTCCCCATGTCATATTTTCCCATTGCGAACCATAAGGATTATGCTGGAAATAAAGATGCCATACGCCATCCTTATAGAACATACCATTAGGATCATTCATCCATCCATAAACAGGAGTATGGTGATAAAGGGGACGGAACTTCTCGCGATTCTTCATATCATAATAGTTGGAGAATTTCATTTCCTTCCAACAAGAGAAGGTAGAGATTCCACCATCATAACGATACTGCCCATTGACATGGAAGTCGAGCAAAAGTCCTTCCTTATTCTTAAACTCATCAAGATCAAGAGGTACATAATAATCGACATGTGTATTAGCCAATCGAATATTGAAGGTCTTGAGTTGCTGGTTATTGGCGATAACTTTTACATTGCTCATTTCAGCACTCTCCTGAACAGGTATCAGGAGATATTTCTCACTCTGGTGAATACGATAGAGGCAATGGTTATTACTCAGGAATTGAGTTTCCTGGGCTGAGGCTGTCATACCAGCCAACAGGAGCATCATGCTCAACACAGTTTTTCTGATTGTTCTCATTACTTTGTTATTGGGTTTTGTTTTTAAATGCGGTATTGGTATTTTCGATTGCAAATTTATCAAACATATCTTATTCTGCCACGCAATATTCGTTCATTACATGCTAAATATGTTACAAGAAACATTTTTCTCATCTTTGGAACTCTTTTTATAGTAGGAGCAAGAGGTCATACAGAATGAGATAAGTAGTGCACGATGCAAACAGATAGAAGAGATAACTAAACAATAACCTTGTATTGCCCCACCACTTTCTGTTTATTATCCACTATCTTGACTAAGAGCAAACCTTGGTTGGCTACTTGTACCTTCCCTGTAGTATTGGAAATCTGCTGTGCTTTCACGCATCTTCCTACAATGTCATAAATATATAAGGTACAATTAGGCGATGCCAAATTGTAATTGACAAAGCCCTTTGAGCCATAGACCACATTCGTTTCAGCTTCGCTTACTGCCGAAGAAATACCAGAAGCCACCCTTGTCTCATCGAGTACATAAGCCTCCAACGAAGTCATTTTCACAGACCCATTCTTGACAAAAGCCGTAGCTTTGACAGCATCCACATCACGTGGGAATACCCTGACAGAAGCTGCATAGGTGTCATTTACAAAGATGTCTATAATGGAATGATCTACAAAAACTTTCAAGGTCATCTCCTCACCCATCGCAACAGGAGTTGGCAAGGCATAGTTGTAGACACCACCGAAAACACCATCATTGACAATACGGTTGATGCCACTCATATCCAACGACAACATACCACCATTGGGTTGATAGGTAAGCGTAACTTTCTTATCACCATTACCCAAAAAGCTGAAGCCAAAATCACCATTGCCTACAACAAACTTTGCAGACAACTCAAGACTTCTACCCTGCACTGGATCCAAATCTTTTTCGGCAGTAAGATCGAAGTCCGTCATCTTGAAAGATGTTTCAGAGCGCATGGCTGCCAACCCAGAGAATGGTTTCTGTATCAGATTACCCTTGCTGTCGAGACTAATTTCGCGTGGTAAGCTATAGGTGTGTGCATAACCCATTTTGTAGTTCTCTGAACCTGCTAACTTGTCTGGTACAATACCCAGCATCAATGTCTTGCCATCCTTTTGGAATATAGTAGGTGACAACAAGCCATAGCCATCCTTTGAGAAACCAGCCATCTCTACGGTCTTTGGAGTACGGCTGTCGGGGGCAAAGGTTCCATCTGCATTGATTGAACCTGTCCAATAAAGGGTACGAACACCAACACCTGTATTCAAAGGAGTAGCGGTAAACAACCATTTATCACCTATCTTGGTGACATTAGGCATCTCCCAGAATGTTCCATCTTGATTTCTATTGGAACCTGAGAAGAACAGTTTTCCATCATTGCTCCAAGTCTTGGTCGACTTATCGTACTTATGAAGGGTTGTAACGCCAACTCCGTTTTTGGACGAGCCAACTATCATATACAAGTCATTGCCATTTCGGAAAACAAAACAGTCACGAAAATCATCAGTCAATCCGTTAGGACGTCCGTTGATTACCGGATTGCCAGCCTTCTTAGTCCAAGTGAGCAAGTCATCATCGGCAGGTTGTGCCTGAGCTATGGTAGCTCTTCCATAATCTACAGCTGTATAAAAGATATTAGGCTTACCACCTGTCAGTTCGTCATCAGTAAAGACGCAACCTGACCAACATCCTTTCTTATCGTAAGCTTCTTCAGGACTGACGGCAGTGGGATCTTCCTCCCACTTATATAGATTATCACTAACGATGTGTCCCCAGTTCAGGCGAGACATATAGGGACCATTGGGGTTCTTCTGGAAGAACACATGATATTTTCCATTGTAATAAGTGGCTCCATGAGTTTCGTTAGTCCATCCTGCAGTGGGCATACCATGGAAGGAAGGACGCAGTATGTCACCAGCATATCGTTCTGGAGAATAAGTCAGAACAGGAGCATTTTCTGCTTTTTCTTTGAGAATATCTGTACGGATGCCATCATAAATCTCAAAATCATCCAGCAAACCATTGTATGTGTTCAAATAAAAGACATCCACCTTATCTTCTACATACGACTTACCTACATAAAGGGTACTGCCACCAGGGGTGATTTTTCCTTTTATACAGTTTTTACTTGCTACTTCTTCTCCATTATTATAGAGAGTAACCATTTTGTTATCACCATCAACTGTGGCTACAAGATGATTCCATTGATAACGGGACAACTTCGCTTCTGGCTCACATTTAACCGGCCAACCAGCAACATAACAAATAAATTTATAACTTCCACGCGAACCCAACTGGAAAGCAAAACCTTTATCACCAGATATCGTATTATTATCATCCAGTTTTACATTGCCCAACATCGTGGTAAACCACTCACCATCCTGATCCAACTTCATCATTGGATAAGATTCAGGAGCTACCCAAAGAGAAAAAGTTAACTGTTTCTTGCCAGCAAGCACAGTTGGGTCTATTTGTGCCTGCAAATAGGAAGAATAGCCATCCAGTCGCCAAGCCTTGCCTTTGGCACCTTGCACACAGTAAGGAGCAAGCGCACCATTCACTTTGAATGATTTTCCACTTACCTGTTCATAAGTCGTTCCGTCAGGAGCAACATCCATTGGCATTTTCACAAGCTGAGCCTGTGAAAGAACTGGCAAAAAAACTGCCATGGATAAAATCGTATTTTTGTAAATTCGTTTCATGTTTTACAGATTTAGCTTAAAACCTCGAAAAGGAAGGTTATCCACAAAGACGATGAAACACCATCTTTGAAGAAGACCTCCCTGTTCTTATAATTATTCAAATATATTACTCAGCAAGATAATCGATGCTGTTTTTAGTCAGAGTCTCCGTATTTTTTTGGTACTGATTGATGCCTGAGTTTTGGTTAAACTCATAGGCACTCAAACCAATAGCAATAATGCGTCCCTTGTACTCGGTGGTAGGATTGAACTCTACGATACCGGCACAGCAATAGTCAGTTACATGACCCCATGTGGCAAGTACTGTAGAATTGGTAATACGCTCAAAAGCATCTACCACATTCTTGGCGTCAGGTGCCAATGTTGGCAAACCATAAGCGTTCAAATCCCACATACAGTTATGGTCTTCACGCATACCAGGACCCTCAAGAGGATAGCTTTCGTGATCATATTGAACGCCTTTAGGCATAACCTCAAGACCACTAAAAATTGAGTGTCCACGATGATCGTATGCAGGAGAACAACTGCTGCCAATCACAGCATTTGTTGTCCAGATATCTGTACCTTCGCCACCATTACCATCGCTGAAAATAGTCACATCAAACTTGTTTTCTATACGACCGAGACCGGCAACCAATTGTGTAGCATGCTTTGTAAGCAAGAGGTTTCCGCCATCCTTTACATATTCGGTCAGTTTAGCCAACAAACTACCGGAATTGATGCAAGCAGGAAGATTGTTCATGCCCTTACCAATACCCACACGGTCTATCTGAATCCAGAGCATAGGAAAATCAGAAGGATTAATCTTGGCAGCATCAGCAGCTGTCAGAACCTGACCCTTATCACCATAAGTCTGCTTGAACCAATTCACAGCAGCGATTTCGTCGTCATCCTCCAGTTCTGCCTCACTGTTGGCAGCAATCAGCATACCTACCTTAGGAGGTTCCTGATCGATGTAAACCTTCACTGAAGTACCTTCAGAAACTCGGCCGTCACCATACTTCACCTTCACGGTATAGTACAAATCAGTACGAGTAGGCTGACGCGTTACCGAATATGTGTTTACCAAACCAAGACTTTCGAGGAGTTTACTATTACGAAAAACATCCACTCCGACTTTATCCTCATCAGCAGGCAATGTCCAGTTGAGTGTAACATTCCTACCATCTACCTGAGCTGCAACATCAGTAGCTTTAGGCGCCTCTACAGAGTCAGGTATATTGACATCTGAGCAAGAAGTGAAGGCAAAAACTGCCAAACACGTTGCCATTATGTTTCTTATATATTTCTTCATGACTGAAAAATTCTTTTAAGACATTATTTTATTTATAAAGACCATTAGAGTTGTTTACTTCCTCATAAGGAACAGGGAAGTAAATCTCATCGTCAGTAATTTCAGCACCCCTATAATAAGAATGGTATTGCTGCTCTGTCTGGAAATACTTATTGACAGTATCAACCACTGTACCCCATCTTACAAGATCGTACCAGCGATTACCCTCCATGGCCAACTCCAAGCGGCGCTCCATACGAACTGCCTTACGGGCATAATCCTGAGTCCACTTGCTGTCATTAGGATAAAGGCCTACATCATAGTTTGCCTTAGAAGGATCAAGATCTACAGGAGTATAGTCGCCGTCAACACTACGTTCAGCCTTTTCGCGTACAGAGTTGATCAACTGACGGGCATCATCCAGGTTCTTGTTCTGCTCTATAAGAGCCTCAGCCTTGAGCAAGAGTATGTCGGCATAACGAATCAACTTGAAATTCAATGCTGAAGCACCCCATGGGAAACCATTAACCATGTCGGGAGAACTTGGATCTATCAAGCCTTTCTTGCCAGAATACTCTCCGTAAATATCATAGGCACGGCACCACTGCATGTTGTAAGTATGGCCACGGAACGGCATTCCCAAACGGCCTACAGTAAAGTCGAGACGTGGGTCAACATTTCCCTGATAATCATTCAAACCTAAAACTGTAGTCTTTACATACAAGCCTTCTGGTGCTCCATCGAGATAAGGCAGACCATTCTCATCTGTTGCAAATGCATTCACCAAGTTCTGGCTTGCCAAATAGAAGTCGTCACCATTACCGAAAAGGTTGTTCTCAGAACGGGTCGTATTCAGAAGATTACACCAATTGATATGGGCATTGTCCGGGGTAACAGAGAACTGAATGGCCATCACAGACTCTTTCTTGTTATCAAACTCCAATTTTGACATATCGCCAAAGTTGTCATACAGTTCATACTGATGACTGTCGATAACATAGCCTGCATATTCCTCTACATCAGCCCATGAAGAAGTGAAAGCTGAAACCTTAGCCATGACAGCTGCAGCAACAAACTTGTTGAAACGACCCACCTCGCTCTGATGCTCAGGTAAAGCCGAGTATGCTTCCTTCAGATCGGTCTTGATAAAATCAAAGATCTGCTCACGGCTATACTCATCCGCACGCTTACCATTAGGATCCTCTGCCTCTGTGAAGTAAGGAATCTGCTTGAAAATGCGAATCAAATCGAAATAATAATAGGCACGAAGCAACTTCAACTCACCCAACAAGGCTGCTTTATTTTCAATATTGTCTGCCAATTCGATGGCATTCATAGCCTTGTGTACTCGTGAGATGGCATAATAGTCATTTCTCCACTTGAAAAGTGCTGTGGCATTGTCGCTGGTGATATTGGAAATTTCGAGCTGATGAATATTCTGTTCCATAGAAACGTCACCACCACCCTTCAGGGCATCATCAGAACGAACATCGAACACCCAACTTGTAATTGGACCGGCAAATGACTCGTTATTGCCAAAGAAATGAGACTCCAAACCAGCATAAGCAGCAGCCATCAAACCATTGATGGAACTGTCGTCAAGCTGAGCCTCGGTAAATGAACCCTGTGGCTTCAAATCCAAGAAATCGTTACATGAAACGAAAGTCATAGATGAACCAAGGATAGCGGCAGAAACTGCCATATATCTGATACTCTTTGTAATTTTCATCTTGGTATATATTATAATGTGTAACACTTAGAACTGAAGATTAACACCCACTGTAAATGTATGTGAGCGAGGATAAGGACCGCCATCATAACGAGCACCATAAGCACCCAATGGAAGTTCTGGATCAAGACCAGAATAGTCTGTGATGGTAAACACATTCTCCATCTGACCATAAACATTGATTGCAGATGCACCTATCTTCTTTACCCAGTTTGTAGGCAAGTCGTATGACAACTTGATGAACTTCATCTTCATGTAAGAGCCATCCTCAACAAAATAGGTAGAACAACGAGACTCATTATTATTATCTGTTGTAGTCACTGCTGGGATAGAAGCTCCAGTATTGGTTGGAGTCCAAGCATTCAGGATGTCGGTACTGCGGTTAGAGAATGGGGCATTGTATGACATGAACTGAAGCATACGCTTGGTGTGGTTGTAGATGTCAAAGCCAAACTCTCCTGTCATGAATGTACTCAAAGTGAGTCGCTTCCATGTCACACTGAGGTTCAGACCCATACTGAGGTCGGGGTTGGGATCACCAATAATACACTGGTCCTTATCGTCAACGACACCATTGCCGTCGAGGTCGCGGAAGATCAAACGACCTACGCCCTTACCCTGCTGAGCAGCATGGTTGGCAACCTGCTCTTCGTTTTGGAAGATACCGTCGCATACGTAACCATAGTAAACACCCATAGGCTGTCCTTCCATCAATCGGATATCTCCGCCAATAGACTTCATAGAGTTGTTCAACTTAACCACCTCGTTCTTATAACGAGACAAGTTCAAGCTGCCATTCCATGACCAGTCACCATACTGAGGGCTGTTGTAACCAATCGTTACTTCCCAACCAGTATTCTTCATATCACCAGAGTTGACCCATTTCTGAGCATTCTGACCTGCAACAGACAATGTAGGAGGATAGGTAAGCATATCCTTGGTCTTCTTCCAGAAATAATCGAAAGATACACTCAGACTGCTGTTAAACATATAAAGGTCAAAACCAAGGTTGGTCTGGGTGGTGGTTTCCCACTTCAGATCCTTATTACCTGTTGATGAAACGATGATACCGCTTGTAACACCGTTATTGGTACCACCAAGATCATAACCGCCATTGCCAGCATCGTGGGTATAGGTAGAATAAGAAGCATAGTTTCCTACTACTGCAGAGTTACCGTTCTGACCCCAAGCTACTCTTACCTTGGCATCGTTGACGATATTATTCTTAGGATAGAACTTCTCCTGAGAAACACGCCATGCACCAGAGAATGCAGGGAATACACCAGAGTTCTGCTCCTTGTAAAGACGAGATGTTGCATCACGACGCAGGGTGGCAGAGAAGAGATAACGATCTGCATAGTTGTAATCCAACTTTCCGAACACAGAGAACAAAGCCCACTGAGACTTACCGCCTCCATTAGTTGCTGTCGTAGGATCACCAGAATCAATATGCATATAGTCGTCACTCTCGAACAGATAGTTCTTGCGAGCAGCAGAAAGACCCTCAAAAGTGTACTTGATGGCCTCGGTACCAACCAATGCGTTAAAGTGGTGGTCGCCGTTGATATCAAACATATAGTTGGCTGTATTTGTCCAAGTATAGGTGTCACCCTGGCCATAGGCACGGCTCATAGAGTTGACATCGCTTGGCAAATATTTTCTGTTCAGCACTCTGTTAAAGTACTGAGAATGTTCCAAACCAAAGTTTGTCTTCAAAGTAAGACCCTTGACAGGCTTTACTTCCAAATAAGCATTACCGAAGATGCGCCAGCTCTCGTTTGAGTTGTCACTTTCATTATAAATCTGCTGAACAGGGTTGGCAAAGTCAGACTTGATAGCTGTCATAGGACTCATGAAGCTGCCATCAGAATTACGTACTGCAAGACCAGGATGCTGGCTGGCAGCAAGGAAAGGAATACCACGGTCGTTTCCGGCAGCACAACCACGGTCAAACCACTTGGCTACCATCAGGTTCTCACCTACAGTCACATACTTAGAAATGTTGTAATTGGAGTTCAAACGTGCTGAATAGCGACGATAGAAAGTCTGATCGATCAAACCATTCTGATTGATGTAGTTGGCAGAGAACATCATGCTGCCTTTCTTGCCACTATTAGACACACTGGCTGAAAGATTATTGGTCCATGCAGAATGATAAACCTCATCTTGCCAATCAGTATTGGCAGCACCTTCTATCAATTGAGGTGTGTCACCATTACCATAAAGATCATGAGATGGCTGGATGTTGGCATTTTTGCAAGCCTGCCAGTAAACCTTTCCCCACTCTTCTGCATTAAGCATGTCGTACTTCTTGGCTACCGTCTGCAAGCTGGCAGCATAGTTGACATTGACAGTCAACTTGTCGCCTTTACCCTGCTTGGTTGTGATGATGATGACACCATTGGCAGCACGGCTACCATAGATAGATGCAGAAGAGGCATCCTTCAAAACCTGGATAGACTCGATGTCAGCAGAATTGATGGCATTCATGTTCTCGTTAGAAGCAATACCATCAATAATCAAGAGAGGGCTACTGCCGTTGATAGTACTCATACCACGCACACGGATAGAAGAACCGCCACCACCAGGTGCAGCATCTGTCACAACCTGTACACCAGCCAATTTACCCTGCATAGAGTTCAGCATGTTAGGATCTGAAGCACTGACAGGCTCCTTCATATTCATCACAGAAACTGCACCAGTCAAATCGGCCTTACGCTGAGTGGTGTAACCAGTAACGACAACCTCGCTCAGTTCTTTTGCGTTGTCATTCAACACAACTTTCATATTGGCGCTTGCTTTTACTTCTTTTGTCTCGCAACCAATATAAGAAATAACGAGTGTAGAACCAGGTGCTACCTTTAAATTGAAGTTACCATCAATATCAGTAATGGTACCCAGAGTGGCAGCACCACCTTTAACTTTGATAGTGGCACCTATAATAGGTTCTCCACTATTGTCAGTAACTGTACCTCTGACAGAATTGTCCTGGGCAAAAGCTACCGAACTAACGAGCATCATCAGAATGCTCATCATAATTACTTTAATTTTTTCCATACTAATAAACTGTTTACGGTTTAAGAGTTTTTGTAGATTAAATGGGTTTTGAAATCGAAAGCAAAATTAACAGAAATCAAATAAACTGGATATAAATATTCGTTCATAGAGCCATAAAATTGTTGCATTGTAGCAAAATTGCACCTATATGAACGTATTATCTTAAAATATCGCAAAAGGATGGCTCCTGGCATGTAATATCTTATGTCTGCCTGCGAGATTTCAAAAAAAGGTAGCAATTATACAGAGAGTGAGAATTGCTACCTTTTATTTATTTACTTATCCCAAACGGAAGTGGCTTTAGGCCAACCGTTCTCAGATTCATCATCCACGAAGGAGAACTGATCGTTTTTCTTGGAATATTGTTCTGGAGTATCGGTTTCTTTATCTCCTATATTAATACTACCAGAAAGTATTTGCCCCCCCACGGCAAGGATGGTGACTATGGATGGTTGAATATATGACTTTTTCATACTAAATCTATGTTTATGGATCCTTAATTTTGTTTATTACTTCACAAGATACTTCTTTCCGTTCTTGATGACAAGACCCTTATAGCCCTTAGCTACTCGCTGACCTGCAAGATTGTAAAGTGCTGTGCCGTTTTGCTCTGCATCGCTGGCAGTAATGCCATTGATACCTGTAGTTTCTTCACCAAAGGTAAAGCTGAGGAACTTGGCACCGTTTGAAGCAAGAACTCGCAAGAAGGCCTTATGAGCTGCATTTTTGACACTGGTTCCACCTGTGCCTTTTTGCCAATAGAAGCCGAAATCACTACCCGACTTACCCAATATATAATACTTACAGCCTTCCCCTTCAAAAGTATTTGCCTCGTCAGAACCCGTCAAGAGGTTTTCTGCAGGTGCAGCAACGGCTTCGCCGTCAGATGGAGTCAGGCAGAAACCATTTTCACTTGCAGTACTGAGCAAGTAACCATGACGGCCAGGGATAACCTGTCCGCCTTCGGCAACCTTTACCAACTGCGCCCTGCCATCGTTGTTTGATTTCACGGCATAAGCTGTAACGCCCTCTGGCAAGAGTCGGTTATTGCTGGCATAGAAAGTACTCCAATAGGTAGTACCCTTACCATCCACATTGATAGGAGCCTTTGTGGTAGTGTAAGTCCAGTCGGCAGGAGCTGTTTCCAACAAGTGATTAAGGATATTGCTGGTATAACGTTCAATATTGTACTGGAAGATATTCTTGCCTGTACCATCCTGAGGTTTACCTTCACCATTGCGAGCCGCCTCATCCCACTCGTAAGAGAAGTCACCATTGGCAAAAATAGTTCCCAAATACTCGTTGTAAGGCTGGAACTCTATCACACTGGCACGGGCATAATCTTTAATGATGTCTGGCAAACCCCAAATAACAGAATGGGTTCCTTCCTCAAACTTCTTAAACTTCTCCGGCTTTAAATTATCAATATTGCCTTCCAACTTCCACATGATTCCATGATGCTCCTTCAAGCCAAACTGAGATGTCTTAAGTATTCCTGTGGCATCAGCTAAACCTGCATAAGGGAAGTAGCCTGACTTATCGAAGCCTGTCTTTCCATCGAGTGTAATAATATAACGGATGCCATTATCTTTTCTTCCATCGCTTTTGACATCTTTGTAAGCCTCTTCCGTGAAATAATGATTCTTTATTTCATACTGATTTGCAAAGAGTTCTTCACCAAGGTCATTGCCGTTCGTGCGCCCCATCTTTTCGACAAACAAAGCGGCATAGTTAGTCAAGTAAAGGTTTCCACCCTTCTGAGCATAAGACTTAAGAGCATCTACTGAGTTACGGTAAACCTCGTCGATGTCATCGTAAGCACCGACACCATCATGGTTAACAGGAACCCATAATACAGGAACCTCAGCAGGGTTCAACGAAGCCAGTTCATCAGGAGTTACCAACTTTGCCTTTGCACCATAAAATGTTTTGAACCACTCCAGAGCCTTAGCATCATCGTCAGCTCCCCAGTCTTTATATTTCTGACTATAGTCACTTCCAGGAACCAAGAAACCGATTTTCTTGTCTATGGTTGCCAGATAGCTGATGCTGTTCTCGGTGAATTTCTCAATATTGTTTACGAATTCATTGCCTTCACAGTTCCACTCATAGGCTGCCAAGCCATTGCAAAGTATAGTTCCTTTATATTCTGCTGTTGGCATAAACTCTACAACACCGAAGTTGTTTGTTTCTCCATTATACGACCATTTACCAAGAATATGCGAAGTCGTATTTTCGATAAATTTTTTATAATCAGAAACATTTGTCCACAAACAGTTGTGGTTTTCCTTTGGAGTGCCTGAATTCAGAAAGTAGTTAAGCTCCTCCGAACCTGCTTCAAAGCCACTATAAAGCACATGTCCACGATAATCCATATCCGCAAAACGAGGATTGACACCCCAAGTATCTGTGTTTTTACCTGCCGCTCCATAAGCCACTTCTTTTGGTTCATACTGCTCGTCAATACGATCAATGGCAGAAGTGAGCAAGGTGGCATGATTGGTGAGATAGAGATTACCACCTTCCTGAACATATTTCTTCAAAGTCTCCACATTATTATAGATTGCCGAAGGCTTTACATCTTCTATACTATTTCCCTGACGGTTAATCGGAATCCACAGCACCTTGACATCAGTGGCATTCAAATTACTGATATTATCTGGTGTAAACACTACCTTTTCTAACCCATGACCTGGCTTGTAAGAATTATGAAACCAGTTATAAGCGGCTTGTTCGTCATCGTCCAGGCCTGTAGTTTTCTCAATAAAGATTCCCACCTTTGTCTGGGCTTTTGCCAGTTGACCACAGCAAACAAGCAGAGAAATCAACAAGAATAAAAACTTAAACTTTTTCATTTCCTTAAACTTTTTAGTTTGTCCCATCTTTACGTCAGCAGCAAGAAGGGAACTGTTGACTTGTATATAAATTTTATTTCTTCAAATATTTCTTTCCACCTTGGATGACAAAGCCCCGGAAGCTGTTGTTCACACGCTGACCTGCCATATTGTAAGCCGGAGCCTCAGCATCCTTATTGCATGAAACCATCACATGGTCAATGCCGGTAGAAATACCATCGGATTGAGGATCGAGCACCCAGGCTCTCATGCTGTTGACATGTGTAGAACCCAAGGCATAAGCCTCAACCTTATCGGCAGCAGTATTGGTGGCATAGATACGGACCGAGAAAGCCCACTTGTCGTTGATAAAGATGTCGGCAATGGAGTTGTCTATATATATATGTAAGGTAACAACATCACCCTCATTGATCTTCTCGGGCAACTGGCTGTTGTACTTTCCGCCGAAGCTACTGTCATCGTTGACCAGTCGGTCTATTTCGGATATATCGAGCGTCACAGCATTATATTTGGGAGTGAAATACAACTTGGCAGCTTTCTCGCCATCACCAAAGAACTTCAAGCCAAACTCATCCTTCCCCATTTTGAAACTGCCAAAGATTTCCACCTTTCTGCCGGCAACAGGAGCCAAAGAAAGAGAACCGTCCAAATCGAAGTTGGTTTGCGAGAACTTGGTTGCTGTGCGCATGGCTTCCAAACCAGAATAAGGACGCTGCTCAATACGCTTGCCGTCACTCGAAAGACAAATCTCACGAGGCAAAGAATAGGTATGTGCCCATCCCTGCATATAGTTGTCGATGCCTCCCTTGTCGGGAACGATGCCCAAGAGAAGCGTCTTGTCGTTGTACTTGAAGATGCTGGGCGAGAGAAGTCCGTAACCGTCCTTGGCAACACCAGAGAGCTCTATGGTCTGTGGTTCTTCCACTGTGCCCGAAGTAGGAACAAACTTGCCGTCGTCAGCAATGTCACCCAACCAGTAGATGGTTCTCACACCACGGGTAGACTGCATCGGGGTGGTAGTAAACAGCCACTTGTCACCAAGAGGTGTTACGTTAGGCATCTCCCAGTACACACCATTCAACTGTCCTACTGCACCTTCGAAGAAAAGTGTTCCATCGTTGCTCCATGTACGGGAGTTCTTGTCGAAACGATGGAGTGTGGCTACACCTGCATCTCCCTTTCGTCCACCAACGATCAAGTAGTTATTACCATGATGACTAAAGAAATAAGGATCACGGAAGTCATCGCTCAAACCATCCGGGCGATGGTCGATGACTGGTCCTTGCTTTACCCAATTAGTCAGGTTGTCATCAAGAGAAGAACCTGTTGCGATGCAAGCCCTATCGAAATTGACTCCTGTATAGACAAAGGTGGGCTTTCCGTCGTTGAAGTCTGGGTTCTGGAACACGGATCCCGACCAGCATCCCTTGAGGTCGTACCAGGATGTAGGTGCAAAGGCTGTGCGGTCTTCACGCCAATTGATGAGGTCATCGCTGTATATGTGTCCTATGTTCATGTGGGCTAGATAGTTGCCCGTAGGACATTTCTGGAAAAAGACATGGAACTTGCCATTGTAATAAATCGCACCATTGGTCTCGTTGGTCCAGTTGGCAGTAGGCATACCATGAAAAGCCGGACGATAGATGTCCTCGGCATAATGGCTTGCGGGATAGTTCATATCGGGCACGAGGTCAGTCGTTTCCTTGATGTCTTCGTATGGAAGAACTCCTGCATAGACTTCAATATCGTCGATCAGTCCGTCAAAGACATTCAGGTCATAACCATATTCCTTGACCTTCTCGCTGGAGCGTCCGATGTTGACGGCAGCAGCGCCAGCATTGAAGGTAGGCAAACAAACGGCAGCACCCAACACCTGACCGTTGCGATAGAAAGTCACCTTACAGTTGTCGACATCCACCGTTGCCACCAAGTGACTCCACTCATAACGCGGCAACATGCCGTTTCCGTCGATAACAGTCAGGTAGCCGCCAGTATAGCAACTGAAACGATAGTTGCCACGGTTGCTCAGTTCGAAAGCCCATCCAGCCTTTTCCTCATGGTTCAGGTTGCCAGCCATCGTCGTGAAACGATTCTCGTCTCTGTCGATGTTCATGGCAGGATAAGCCTCAGGAGCCACCCACATGGAGAAGGTAAAGGAATTGCGATTCTTGCTTGCCAAGTCTACTTTAGGTACTAAAGTGGTTGAATAACCGTCGAAGCGCAGGGCATCGCCCTTAGGCCCAGGCAAGTTGGCTGGTGTCGTTATCTGCGAAAGAAACACATTCTGTTGTGCAGCAACGTCCTTGACATAGAAGTAGCCGCGCTTCTTGAATATACTCATGTCGAGACTTGCCACTTTCTCTAAAGGCAAAGCTGCACCAAGACCTGTAGGGGCACTCTGTAGATATTCCAACGTATTGGCGGTGAATCGCTCTATGTTGTTTTGGAAAGCATTCGTGCCGTTGTTCTGGTTCCATTCATAGGCAGCTATACCATTGGCGATGACACGTCCCTTGAACTCAGCTGTAGGCAAGAACTCTATCAAGCCAGCACAAGCACAATCCACAACATGCTGCCATGTTCCAAGAACAACGGAACCTGTCTTCAACTCAAAGTCAGCCAACTTGTTGGGAATATCTTGCAAGCCGGCAATGGCATTGAAGTCCCACATACAGTTGTGGTCTTCTTTTCTTCCTGCGCCTATGAATGGGAAAAACTCATGTCCATTGATGACATCGACACTCAGACCTGAGAAGACCTGATGACCACGACGGTCGTAAGAAGGACTCATTGCCATACCGAGCCATCCGTTTACTCCCCAGTTGTCTGGATTTTCTCCGCCTTCGCCACTGCCGAAGATTCCCGGCGCATAAGCTGCGTCAATACGTCCCAATGGAACAAGCAACTGTGTGGCTTGATTGCTAAGAAACAGATTTCCTCCCTGCTTCAAGTAATCGCGCAGCACAGCAAGGGCTGCCGTGCTGCAGAAAGGAGCAGGCAGCTTGTCCCATCCGTGGGCAATGCCGACACGGTCAATGGTTATCCAAAGGGCTGTAACCTCCTTGGGATTGATATCAGAGATGGTTGCAGGGGTAAAGATGATACCATCCGAATAATGATTCTGAAACCACTGTGCAGCGGCACGCTCGTCATCATCCACAATGTCGGCAACACGGTCATGACCGATGAACATACCAACCCTTGCCTGGACTGCAGAACACAATGCTGTGCACACGAAGAAAAGAATCAAGAGTAATGTTTTCTTCATTAGGATATAATAGTTATAAGTTAATGTCGTTTAGGGATAGTAAATCGTATTCATTTTTGGGATTGTTTATTTTTTGTTGGGGTGGGTATACCTACCCACCCTATCCAAAAATCTAACTACCTAAAAACAAATACTACTGATATTTTAGCTAAATAAAACGGTTTATCTAACTACTACTTTCTTGTGGTTATGGACATAGATGCCTGCTGTTAAGGGAGAAGCCACCTTAACACCTTGCAGGGTGTAATAGGCATCATCAGACTTGTTGACACCCACAAAAGTTATATCCTTGATTCCTGTAGAAACCTCATCGGCTTTAGAATTAAGATATTCGAGAGTATTCTCTGTAATCTTATAAAGATTGACCATATAATCATTATTCTGTGCGCCGTCAGGATAAAGCGACATATCGTAGGCAGCTATACCATTGGTAAGTATGGTACCCTTGAAGTCTGCCGTTGGTTGGAATTCCACCACTCCTGCTACGGCATAGTCGACAACATGCTGCCAAGTACCTAAGATAACAGAATTGGTCTTTTTCTGAAAATCAACAAACTTGTTGGGATTGTCGCTGAGGTCGCTCAAACCATTTAAATCCCAGATGCAGTTATGGTCTGCTTTATCAGCAGCATTAATCAGCGGATAAAATATATGGTTCCAGTCAGTATTGTCAGGATATTTATATTCTCTTGTAAATAATCCTTTGTAGATAGCATGATCGCTATGGTCGTAAACATCACCTACTGCCTTTCCCATGATTGGGTTGACACCCCACAAATCAAAGTTTTTCTTACCTACACTTGTATTGAAAATGTTGGGAGTCAAGGTTGCATCAATACGATCCAGACCTACAAGAAGCTGAGTAGCCAAAGATGAAAGAAACAAGCTTCCACCATCTTTTACATGTTGCTTAATAGCAGTCAAGGCATCAGCATTGGTCATAGAAGTTGGAAGATATTTCCAACCCTTCTGTAAATTATTCTCATCGTAAGCAACCCAGAGAGTCTTCAAGTCTTTTATCTTGTCAAGAGTACTTGGTGTAACGACAATACCTTTACCATTTTTTACATAGTTATCTACAAACCATGCATAGGAACCATAAAGGTTAGAATTTTCACATTCGTTTTCCATATCCTCGTAAGGAGCATAGAAACCGACAGTTTGTGCATTGACAAAGGAATTGCTTGTTAAACACAAAAGAAACAGAGTTAAAAATGTAGAGATTTGGTTCATAATTAATATTTTTAAGTTAATTTTCAGTGATTGTCACCAAAAGGATGCCGCAAAAGTATATATACATATTCAAAAGGAAACGTAAAAATCGTTCATTGCATGCTAAATATGTTACAAGAAACATTTTTCTCATCTTTAGAACTCTTTTTTTTAAGGATGAGCCCACTTAAAAAAGTCAATTTTACGAAAACCTACTCTTGATTATCAATAAGTTGCAAAGACAAAAAATACGATTTTCGACTTTTTCAAGTGGACTCATATACTCAACTTTCGCAAATGGGGAAGTTAATGAAGTTAGAGAAGTTAAAGCCATATGCTTTATAGCTAAATATACAACAAAAAAGACTATTGGCTATAACTTCTAACGACCGAAGGGAGTGATAACTTCTTTAACTACTATAACTTCCGTACATACGAAAGTTCAATCACGATACAAGGCAATAATGATGGCCGATATAAGGCTGTCTGATGGATACCCCATCAACAGCCCTGCCTAAGGGATAATATACAACAAAAGCTGCTGATATGAATCAGCAGCTTTTGTTGTATAAGGAGTAGTGGAGCTGGAGGGATTCGAACCCTCGTCCGCACAAGGAAACCATACGCTTTCTACACGCTTATTCCAGCCTTTGGTTTTCGTGACATGGCAAGACCTGGACCACCAACCATGCCCTTATCCTCTAAGACTTCACACTTGCAACGAGGCCTACAAGCGCTATTTCCGATTTACCTGCACCGCTTGACCAACAAGATTCGGAACCACATCCGTTGAGCGATGTCCCGTTCCATCACCTTGTGACGGAATAAAGCTAATCTACTATACTTCGATTAAGCAGCGAGAGCGTAGTTATTTTCGCCAATTAATTGTTTGTTCACTAAGATTTAGGAGGTAGCCAACGAGCCTCCGCGTGCTTACGTACCATCTCATCTCGCCGTCAAATCCAGTCAACCCCGAATCTGCTTGCTTCTTTCATGATGGGAAGATACAAACATCCCAATAGCCACTAACTTGTAACTATTGGGATGCAAAGATAGGATGATTATTTGATATCTCCAAATATTTTCTCGATTTTTTATTTTTATCGCCCTACTCTTGAGAAACGACTCATCGTTTAAAGTTTATCGTTTGCGTGAACTTAGTCTTCATCACCTTGCCTCTCTCAGAACCAGGATTCCACTTGGTGCGACTGCCAACGGCTGTTATGGTACGGATGGCTTCCATAGAAAGCACGGTCTTCACCTGAATATCTGCATCTTTCTGTTCAGAAGGACTCAACTTAGAGAAGGCTGCACCTGAGAGAGGCTGACCCTGGTATTCCTTCACGGTGATATCCGACATATTGCCTTCCTCATCGACGATGAATGAAAGCTTCACCTTGGCTGTAGCATGATACTTCTTTGCCACCTCTGGGAACTGGAGCTCTTCAGAGATAGCCTTGCTCAAGGCTTTCTTTCCACCAGGATATTCTGCAGACTGAATATAGGGAGTAATCTTGCCAGCAGCTACAAGCTCGGCAAGCTTCTTTTCCATATTGGCAGCCACCACAGTGGTATATGCCACCTTGCCCTCAGGGTCGATGAGATACATGGTAGGGAGCCACTGGATGTTATAAGCCTTGGAGATATTGGTTTCCTTCCACTTCTTGTACTCGCTAAACATGCTCCACTTAATCTCATTCTCTGCGCGGAACGCCTTCAACTTCTCCTTGTCGGTGTCGAAGGACACGCCGATGAGCTTTACAAGGCTACGATATTTCTTATAGATATTCTTCACCTCAGGAATCTCCTTGCGACAGTCGGGACACCAGGTTGCCCAGAAGTCGAGCACTACCCAACAGCCAGGGCGCAACAATGTGCCTTCCTGATGGGTGCTGTAAGAAGACAAAGAAAGAGCAGGCTGGTCGGCTTTGGCTTTCTTGAGTACAAAATCGGGAGCCTGAGTTCCCACTTTGAGCAAACCTTGGGTGTACTTGGCATCAAGGTCGTCGGCACTCTGTGCCGATGCTCCTAAACTGCATACGGCAAGCAGGAGCAATGAAAAGATTGTTTTCTTCATAAGTTGTTTATACATTATTATATATATGACCTTTATTTCTTCGTAGCTTTCACGAAATAAGTAATGAGGAGGGCATAAGCGATGAGCGAGCAAACCTCAGACAAAGGATTGGTCCACCAGCTGTCAGCAACACTCACCTCGATGCCACCAAACTTGAGCAGCGCACTCACCACACCCATCAAGGCACCTCCGGCAATAAAACCACTGGCAATGAGTGTACCCTTCTCGCCACGCTCTTTGTTTACCTGAGTGTCTTTAGAACGAGAAGTAATCCACCAGTTAATGGCTCCACCTACAACAAGAGGTACATTGAGTTCGAGAGGGATAAACATACCCAAGGCAAAAGCCAAGGCTGGAATCTTGAAATAGGTAAGCACGATGGCCAACAAGGCTCCGATGCCATAAAGCACCCAGGGTGCTCCCACTCCATTCATCAGCGGGTCGATAACTGCTGCCATGGCATTGGCTTGAGGTGCAGCCAACGAACCTGATGCAAAGCCATAAGTCTCGTTCAAGAGCATCATCACACCGCCTACAGTAGCTGCACTCACCAAGGTGCCAAGAAATTTCCAACTCTCCTGCTTCTTGGGAGTAGTACCCAGCCAGTAACCTATCTTCAAGTCGGTAATGAACGAACCTGCCACAGAAAGTGCAGTACATACCACACCACCCATGATGAGAGCCGCCAACATACCGCCAGGACCTCTCAAACCGACTGCCACCATTACCACAGAGGCAAAGATGAGCGTCATCAACGTCATGCCAGAAACAGGGTTACTACCCACGATAGCGATGGCATTGGCAGCAACAGTAGTAAAGAGAAAAGCAATAACGGCTACCAGCAGAATGGCGATAACGGCAAAGAGCAGATTGCCATCCATCACACCAAACCAGAAGAAAAGGAAGGTGACAAGAATGCAAACCAGCGAACCGACGCCGATGATCTTGAACGAGATGTCGCGCTGTGTACGCTTCACCTCCTCATCGACACCACTCTTGCCTTTTAACTCCTTGGCTGCCAAGCCTACAGCTCCCTTGATAATACCCCAGCTCTTGATGATACCGATGATACCAGCCATGGCAATGCCACCGATACCGATACTGCGAGCATAGGCACGGAAAATCTCCTCGGGCGACATCGCTCCTACAGTTGAGGTAATGGAAGGATCCCAAGCATTGAGCACCTGGTCGTGGAAAAGCAGACTCATACCAGGAACGATGAGCCACCATACAGCCAATGAGCCAAAACAGATGTAAAGCGCATACTTCAGACCGACGATGTAACCCAAGCCCAATACAGCAGCACCCGTATTCACCTTAAAAACGAGTTTTGCTTTGTCGGCAAGGTCACATCCCCAGCCTACCACACGACTTGTAAAATTCTCATTCCACCAGCCGAAACTTGCCACGATGAAGTCGTACAAACCTCCCACCAGTCCTGCTATGAGCAAAGGCTTGGCCTGGTCGCCTCCCTTGGCTCCGCTCACAAGTACCTGTGTAGTGGCAGTAGCCTCAGGGAAAGGATATTTACCATGCATGTCGCTCACAAAATACTTACGGAAAGGTATAAGGAACAAGATTCCCAAAACGCCTCCGAGAGCAGAAGCTAAGAATATCTTCATAAACGAAGTAGTCATCTCAGGATACTTGGCCTGCAGGATATAGATGGCAGGCAGGGTAAAGATGGCTCCCGCCACCACAGCACCCGAACAGGCTCCGATACTCTGTATGATGACATTCTCGCCCAATGCCTTATTACGCTTAGTAGCAGTACTTACTCCTACAGCTATAATAGCGATAGGGATGGCAGCCTCGAACACCTGACCTACCTTCAGTCCAAGATAAGCAGCTGCCGCAGAAAAGACGACAGCCATCACAACGCCCCAGGTTACCGACCACACATTGACCTCTGGATAAGCCTTATCGGGGCCCATCAAAGGCTCATACTGTTCGCCGTCCTTCAGTTCACGGAAGGCATTCTCAGGGAGGTTCATTTCTTCTTTCATCGTTTCTATATAATAATATGTGTTACGTATAAAATATGATTAACCAATCATTATTTCTCTATCGTAATAGTATACTCGCTCATGAAGCTGGCACCTGGCTGCAAACTGTTCATGAGATACTTGTCCTTGAACTCGCCGTCATACTCTGCCCAGTCGTGAAGACCATACCAAGGTTCGATGCACACAAAGGGAGCATGCTTACCTGTAGGACTCCAGATACCCACAGCAGGAGTCTTGATGTCGAGAGAGAGATGGGGCTGACCTGCCTCATCGAGAAGAGTAATCTTTTTGAGCTGACTGCGATCGAAGATAACGGCATCATCAGCAAAACTATCTTCAGTAAACGACCATACACCATTCTCTGTAGCTACCTTGTGATATCCCTCAACAACGCAACCACCCACATTACCATAGAGGCGCTCAGGCTCGGCATTATCAAACTTCAACTGTCCCTTCAGTTGCTTACCCTTCTCAGCACCAGGAACAAGGAAAGCAGGATGACCACCAATCTGGAAGTAGATTTGCTTGTCGTCAGTATTGGCAACATGCCAGATAACATGCAACTTCTTACCCTCCAGGCGATAAGAGATGGCTAAGTTGAAGTGATAAGGATAATCCTTGAGTGTAGCCTCATTGTCGGTCAGTGCGAATGTGATGCGGTCTTCGCTCTTACTAATGAGCTGAAACTCTGTATCACGTGCAAAGCCATGACGCCCCAACTGAAATTCCTTGCCATCCACACGATAGGTATCTTTCCACAAGCCGCAGACGATAGGGAAAAGTATAGGAGAATGGCGATTCCAGTACTGCTCGTCGCCGTCCCAAAGATATTCGTTACCTTGAGCATCCTTAATGCTCTGAAGTTCTGCTCCGAGAGAAGATATCTCTACTGTGAGCTGGTCATTCTTGATCTGTTCCATTTGTTTTTTATTGTTTGGTTTTTGAGATGTATTCAAGTTTTAGATGCTTTATCTGTAACATCAGCGCAAAGATACAATTTATTTTCGGAAAAGTAACAACATGAACCATTTCTTTTGTTATTTTTTCTCTTTTCTCGGATAAAAGATGTACTTTTGCAGGCCGAAAAAGAAATAAGCCTAACACACTCTATAGGAGTAAGGAAAGAGAAGAAAAATAGTAATATTACATTAATAGAAATGAAACAACAACCTACAAGCAACAACACTATAAAAGGTTTTGCTGCAGCAGTCGTTGCTGCTATTTGTTATGGTACAAACCCATTAGGAACTCTGGAACTTTATGACGATGGCTACAACTCAGGTACAGTGCTCAGCTATCGGTACGGACTGGCAGTACTCATGTTTGCCATCATCATGCTGGTGCGCAGAGAGAGTTTTGCCATCAAATGGGGCCACGCCATCAAGTTCGCCCTCTTGGGAACATTTTTCGCCCTTTCATCCATCACCCTTTATGTTAGCTTTATCTACATGGCGGCAGGTATTGCCAGCACGTTACTCTTCGTCTACCCCATCATGACAGCATTGCTGATGACTGCTTTCTTTCTTTTACCTTTGCACCCAGGAATCAAGTTAGGATATTTGGTTAATGGGTGTTAAG
>ERZ857629.1291-NODE-1291-length-28196-cov-10.024555_pt1 | contig 28196 bp, 26 predicted proteins | sample MGYA00519700_ERZ857629 | MGnify/ENA primary metagenome ERZ857629 (study PRJEB31778, sample SAMEA3449351) | human gut metagenome | biome: human gut; feature: human-associated habitat; material: faeces | place: United Kingdom | collected 2010/2012 ...
TCGGCAAGATCGACTACACCATCATCTGGCGTTACTTCAGCTGGACCAACCAGACCCTCGCCATGATCGTTCTGTGGGCTGCCTCCATGTATCTCTTCTATGATAAGAAGAACTACTGGATCACCGCTGTTCCCGCGACCTTCATGAGCGCTGTTTCCGTGACCTACTTCCTGCTGGGCAATGAGTGCCTCGGCCAGTTCCTGAACACCAAGACTGCTGAAGGCGCTACCGTTTACAACACTGCTGTTGCTTACCCCATCGGCATCCTCGCTGCGGCTCTGTTCCTCGGCATCTTCCTGTACACCATCAAGAAGCGCCACACCCAGCCTCACTACGAGACGCTGCACAAGTAAACTATTCGTAGAGCGGTGGGAGAATGCTCTCCCACCGCTTTTTTCAAATTTTGGAGGAGCTTTATGATTTTTGTACCTGTGCGCCTTGGCGAAACGAGTCTCAACGCCGAAGCTGTCGCCGCGGACAAGAAGTCCTGCAAGCGTTTCGGCCCCTGCGGCGTGGGGAAAGAGGCGCTGTTTTTGAATAGCTATTTTATCGACCGGCGCTACTATGTCGCCTTTTCGTCGGTGCGCCGCGTCTTCAAGCGCGTGGCGATGAGCCAGGGCGGCTTTTCGGGCAAGGGCGTGTTCGGCGCGATCCCCTATCTCGTGGTGCAGTATGACGGCGGGAAGGAAAAGCAGTGTACCTTCAAGCGCGAGGAAGACGTGGACGCGATGCTCGCCTATATCGGGGAAGTGCATCCCGAGATCCCGACGCTGAGCGTCGGCGGCGAGCAGCGCTTGGAGCAGAAGGCAAAGGAAGAGGCTGCGCGCTATCTTTCCGAGCTGACAAGCGACGCGCAGAGCGCGAAAGAAGAGCTGGAAAAGGCGCAGAAGTTCCTCTCCGGCTACCCCGAGCTGACAGACCAGCTCTCCAAGGCGGCCAGAGCCAAGCGTGTGAACCAGCATACAAACCCCGCTTACCGCTGGGTCGCGCTGGCCATTGTGCTGGCGGGCGCGGCGGCGATGGTGTACGGCATCATCTCGTGGCGTAACGGCGGAGATTTCGGCATGTATTTCGCCCTCTTCGGCTTTGCGGCGATCTTCTTCTTTTCCGGCGCGCACGTGCTGCCCACGGCGAAGAACAACAAAAAGGCCGTCGCCCGTGCCTGGGAAGAGGCACAGGCCAACCTTGCCCACGTCCTGCCGGACGATTTTCCGCTGCCGGCGCGCTATGCGCACCCCGTTGTGCTCACGCGCATGATCCGCATCCTGCGCGAGGGCCGCGCCCAGAGCGCAGATGAGGCGCTCGAGGTGCTCAAGACCGACCTCAAGGCGCTCAACGCCGACGTGCAGGTCTCGCAGGAGGAATACGACGAGGTCGTCGCGATCAAGTCGATGTTCCTGCTGAGCGATTATCAGTGAGCGGATATTGATTCATTTCGTCAAAAAGCCCGTGGATTTTGCAAACCCATGGGCTTTTTTCTGTCGCCTGGCAAGTGAATATAAGAGCGGTAAAAGAAAAATGCTTGCAAAGCGATCGCTTTGCAAGCATTTTTTATCTCTTTTTGCTCTTTGCCGTGGGCTTTGGCTTGGCCCAGCCGGATTTGCGCTTAAAGTTTTTCGGCTTGTCAGCGCCGCTGTTCTTCGGGCTCTGCCCGCCGCGGGGCGCGTCGTTTCTGCGGCCGCCGGTCTGAGCGGCGGAGGGCTTTTTGCCGCCGCCGGATTTGCCGTGCGGCATCGCGCGGTCATCGCCGTACGGGCGGACAAGGCACTTCGGCCCGTAGCCGATGAGATCCTCGCGTCCGGCCTTTTTGAGCGCCTCGATGACGAGCTTTTTCTTGTCGGGGCGGAACCACTGGAGCAGCGCGCGCTGCAATTCCTTGCCGTGCGGCGTCGTCTCGGCGAAGACAGGTGTCATATCGCGCGGGTCGATGCCGGTGTAGTACATGCAGGTCGAGAGCGTACCGGGCGTGGGGTAGAAGTCCTGCACCTGCTCGGGCTTGTGACCCGTGGAGTGCAGAAATTCCGCGAGCTGCACGGCGTCCTCGAGTGTGCAGCCGGGGTGGGACGACATGAGGTAGGGAACGAGATACTGCTCGCGCCCGTTCTTCTCGTTCACGGAGCGGTATTTGTCCCAGAATTTTTCAAACACGTCGAAGTGCGGCTTTCCCATGTAGTCGAGCACGCCCGCCACGCAGTGCTCGGGCGCGACCTTGAGCTGGCCGGAGATGTGGTATTTGACGAGCTCGGACAAAAAGGGACTTCCCTTGTCCTCGAGCAGATAGTCATACCGGATGCCCGAGCGGACGAAGACCTTCTTCACGCCGGGGATCGCGCGAAGACGACGCAGCAGCTCGACATATTCCGAGTGGTCGGGATCGAGATTTTTGCAGGGGTAGGGAGCGAGGCAGTTTTTATTGCGGCACATGCCGCGCTTCAACTGATCCTTGCACGACGGATGGCGGAAGTTGGCGCTCGGACCGCCGACGTCGTGGACGTAGCCCTTGAACTTCGGGTCGTGGGTGAAGCCCTCGACCTCGCGCACGCAGGATTCGATCGAGCGCGAGGTGATCATGCGCCCCTGATGGAACGCCAGCGAGCAGAAGTTGCATCCGCCGAAGCACCCGCGGTTGTGCGCGACGGAAAAGCGCACCTCCTCGATGGCGGCGACGCCGCCGAGAGCGTCGTACATCGGGTGCACCTCGCGCATGTAGGGGAGCTCGGCGACCTCGTCGAGCTCCTCACGCGAAAGCGGCATCGCGGGCGGATTGACGACAAGCGTGTCACGCCCGTGCGCCTGCCAGAGCGCTTTGCCGCGAATGGGGTCGTGCTCCTCGTATTCGAGCTTTGTCGCGAGCGCGTAGGCGTGCTTGTCCCCGCACACCTCTTCATATGACGGGCACTCGACATGGTCGAAGGTGCAGACTTCGGGCGTGCGCGTCACAAACGCCGTGCCGCGAATATCTGTCAAGGTATCCGCCTTTTCACCCTTGGAGAGCCGGCGCGCGATCTCGCGCGTGGCATATTCGCCCATGCCGTAAACGAGCAGGTCGGCCTGCGCGTCGAAAATGAGCGCGCGGCGGACCTTATCGTCCCAGTAGTCGTAGTGCGCAAAGCGGCGCAGGCTTACCTCCAGTCCGCCGACGACGATGGGGACGTCGCCGAAGGCCTCGCGGCAGCGGTTGGCGTATACGATGGTCGGGCGGTCGGGGCGAAGACCCATGCGGCTGCCGGGGGAGTAGAGGTCCTGCGTGCGGCGCTTTTTTGCCGCCGTGTAGTGCGCGACCATCGAGTCGATGTTGCCGCCGCCGATCATCACGCCGTAGCGCGGACGGCCCATCGCGCGGAAGGCGTCCGCGCTGTGCCAGTCCGGCTGGGCGAGCACGGCCACGCGGTAGCCCTCGTGCTCCAGCACGCGTGCGATGATCGCCGTGCCGAAGCTCGGGTGGTCGATATACGCATCCGCCGTGACGACGAGGAAGTCATAGTAGTACCAGCCGCGCTCGACCATCTCGTCCTTCGAGACCGGCAGAAAGGCCTTTTCGATCTTCTTTTTCTTCATTTTTCGATAACTTCCTGCAATCTCTTCCAGCAGGATTCCTCATCGTATTCGAAATTCTTCTCAAAAGTGACGCTTTCCGCGTCCTCATGAACGGGGTGGAAGCCCCACTTTTCCGCGCAGTGGAGGCCGACTGCATTGCTCTTCGGGATGCGGCCGGTCGAGAGAATGGAGCAGCCGCGCGAGCGCGCATAGGAGAGAGCCTGACCGACGAGCTTTTCGCCGAGGTTGCGCTTCTGCACGTCCTCCTCGAGCCAGAATTCGCCGATCGTGCCCACACCGCCGCGGCAGGAGACAACGCTGACCGCACCGATGACATCGCCGCCGTGCATCACGTCGAAATGCCCCGCTTCGCCCGAAGCGCGGTAGTAGATGCCGCCCTCGAAGCCTTTCGGGTCGTTGACCCAAGGCTGCTTGCGCACGGTGGCAATGTTGTCGCCGAGGTGGGAGGCGTCGTCGCGGAAGATGACATTGAACGTGCCATTTTCGTACTCGAGCTTTGCAACGGCGGTGTTTTCCGCGTGGCCGGTCTTGTCGATTTCGTGCAGTGTCATGCCCTGAAGCGTGCCGACGATGATGCGCATGGCCATGCCGTGGGAAAAGACGGCGACCGTGCCGTTCGGGTGCGCCTCGGCGATCTCTGTGAGCGCCTTGCGCATCCGCTCGCGCACCTCGGCAAAGCTTTCACAGCCGGGGACGTGCCAGTTCTGCGAGTCGTTGCTGAAATTCGCGAGCTGTTCAGGGTCGATGCGCTCAAGCTCCGCCCACGGGGTATCCTCCCAATAGCCCACGTCGATCTCGCGCAGCGCGCGGACGGTGCGCAGCGGCAGACCGTGCGTTTTATAGATGGAAAGCGCCGTGATCATCGTGCGGAAACGGTCGCTTGAATAAACGGCGTCAAATTTCGTGTCGGTAAAGCGCTTGGTGAGCGCGGCAATCTGGCGGTAGCCGCGGTCGGTGATGGTGCTGTTGTACCAGCCATGCGCGCGGCGATAGAGGTTGCCCTCGGCCTCGGCGTGGCGGATGAGATAAATCGTGGTCATATGGTTCTCCTTCATACTTACTTTTTCTCATTTTCATTATAGGCCGAAAAGAGGCATTCAGCAAGGGCGATTTGCGGCAAAAATTGCCGCGTATGACGCGATTTTGTGTGGACAGACTAAGTGCGTGAGCAAAGGAGTGATCGATATGTGTGATACCGCATTCTGGCGCGGTATGGCTGCCGGCATGGCCGCCGGCGCGATCATCGGCATGACCGTCGCAGAAAAGCGCAAAGCCATGAAGACCTGCGTGGGCCGCACCATGCAGCAGATGGGTACCGCCGTGGACGGCGCGCTGAGCGACTTAATGCGCCGGTGAAATAGACGCGAGAGCGCAAGTAAGGGCGGGAGCTTTAGCTCCCGCCCTTACTCATTATTTTCCTGCTATCCTGCTTGCTTTTATCCTTAGATGACGCCGTACTCCTTGAGGAGCTTTTCGATGTCGGTGCCTTCGATCTTGCCGAGGGCCTTCTTGACGGCCATCTTTTCCATGAAGCCCATATCCATGTCGGTGGCCTTCTTGCCGTCGCGCAGCTTGACAGTTGCGTTGAGCAGGTCACGCACATCATACACGCTGCCCCAGACCTCAGGCACGCCGCGGTCGACGTTCAGCAGCGTATAGACGGCCTCCATGCCGGTGCGCATGGAATACTCGGTGGTGAAGATCGTGTCGCGCGGGGTCTCGGCGAACTGGCCGAGGAAGGCGAAGTTGACGCTGCCCTCGGGCACGACGTTCGGGCGGTCGCCATAGGCGCGCGGCATGAAGAACGCGTCGATATACGGCATCATGACGGGCACGGTGTTGGCGCTGTTCGTCGCGAGCTCTTCGATCTGGTCCTCGGGCACGCCGATGTGGTAGAGCCACTCCATGCAGATCTCCTTGCCGGTGCACTCGCGCATGGGCTTTTTGATATAATCGCCCGGCTTGTCGGTGAAGAGGGAGTAGACCCAGACGAGGCAGTGGTCCTTGGGCTGCGTGCGGAACTGCGGCTGGCGGTTGATGGTCCAGCTCATCAGCCAGGAGGAATCCTTCACGGTGACGATGCCGCCGGTGACGACATGGCCGGTGAACGGGTCGCGCTTGCAGATGTTCTTGATATAGGGGATGATCTTCTGGTCGAGGGTCTCGACGGTGGCGCTCATCCAGTTGGTCTGCTCGGGGTCGTGGCAGAACTTGTCGGGATGACCGAAGGACGGATCCTGCGCGGCGATCTTGCGCCACATATCCCAGCCGCCGCCCTCTTTGAGCTCGGTGTTGTACGCGGCGGGCTCGTTCTGGCTGCCCATGGAGGAGTTTTCGACGCAGCCGCCGTTCGTGATGAAGACGAGGTCGTTTTCCGTGAGGTCGATGGCCTCCTTCTTGCCGTCGCGGATGACGTCGATGCGCTTAGCCAGCTTGTGCTTGGGGTCAGAGCAGTCGAACTCGACGTTTGCGACCTGCACGCCGTAGTGGAACTGGACGTTGTGGCTCTCGAGGTACTTGACCATCGGGAGGATCATGGACTCGTACTGGTTATACTTCGTGAAGCGCAGCGCCGTGAAGTCGGGAAGTCCCCCGATGTGGTGGATATAGCGCTGGATATAGAGCTTCATCTCGAGTGCGCTGTGCCAGTTTTCAAAGGCGAACATCGTGCGCCAGTAGAGCCAGAAGTTGGAAGAAAGGACCTCGTCATCGAAGAAGTCGGTGATCTTCTTGTCCTGCAGATGCTCGTTGGGGGTGAAGAAGAGCTTCATGATCTCCATCGCGCCCTTGTCGGAGATGTCGAACTTGCCGTCGGTGTGCGCGTCCTGACCGCGGTCAACGGTCGCGCGGCAGAGGGAGTAGTTGGGGTCTTCCTTGTTGAGCCAGTAATACTCGTCGAGCACGCTCACGCCCTCGGTCTCGATGGAGGGGATGGAGCGGAACAGGTCCCACATGACCTCGAAATGGTTGTCCATCTCGCGGCCGCCGCGCATCACGTAGCCGAGGTTTTCGAACTTGTAGCCGTCGCACGCGCCGCCGGGCAGATCACCCTTTTCGAGCACGTGCACGTGCTCACCCTTCATCTGGCCGTCACGCACGAGGTAGCAGGCGGCAGTCAGCGCGGCGAGGCCGCTGCCGACGATATAGGCGGACTTGTTGTCCACGCCTTCGGGCTTCTTGGGACGGGCGAACGCTTCATAGTTACCGCTGGAATAATACATAAATCATTTCTCCTTTCAAACTGTCTGTGAAACCGCTGATCCACGAAACACATTCAACCTTGGGAATCAACGGTATGTTTTCCTTTCGATGGTGAAAGCATACCGCGGTTTTGCGAAAAGAACAATCAGCAGAAAGCGGGCGGTGATAAGAAACTTATCACCGCCCGAAAGGCTGTAAAAATTTTTATCATTCCGCCGCGTTTGATGAAAAGGGCTTATCGGTGCGCAGCCGCTCGAGCGCGGCGCGGACGTTGCCATGGATGACGAGCGAGAGCCGTTCGACGATCATCTGCGGGTCGCCCTTCATATCGCTTTTGATCCAATCGAGCATCAGCCCGACGAAGGCGTACTTGTAGACCGTTGCGATAAAGGCCTTGTCCTCGTCGCGCACGCTCATGCCCTGCGCCTGCTCCTCCACCACGCCTTCAAGCAGGTCGTAGGTGAGCTTGTAGAGATAGTTCTCCACCTGCTCGCGGCTGACGGAGTGGTAGACGTTGAGGATAAAGGGCTTATTCTCCTGCACGGCCTCAAAGATCTGCAAAAGCCCCTGCTGCCACGTCTCATAGGTCTTCTTGCCCTCGAGCGCGCGCTTGGCGTCCTCCAGACACGACCACTCGACAAGGTCGTAGATATCCTTGAAGTGGTAGTAGAACGTCATGCGGTTGATGCCGCAGTCCTCCGTGATGTCGCTGATGGTGATCTTGCCGAGCGGCTTTTTCAGCAGCAGATTCTTCAGCGACGCCTCGAGCGCGCGCTTGGTCACCTGTGACATAGTCTCGTCCCCTTTCGCGGCAAATGATCGTGTTGAGCTGATGTTACCATATTTTCCCGTCGAACTCCACCAAAAAAGGCTGAACATTTTATGAATTCTGCCCGAAGGGGAAAATATGCCGTGAGCTTCCCGAAAAAGCGCAAGATTTCAGTTGACTTTTTCGTGATATCTGCGTAAACTGTCCTTGTACAGAGCACAAAACATTCCGATTTTGTTTTTTGTAGGAGGACGATTCGATGCAGTTGATGGACGCGATCTGCAAGGTCACGGCAGGACCGGGGCTGGAGCTCCGGCAGGTATCCGTTCCCACCCCCGGCCCCGGCGAGGTGCTGATCAAAATACATAAAACCGCCATCTGCGGCACGGATGTGCACATCTACGACTGGAACGAGTGGTCCGCCCAGCACGTCAAGCCCCCCATGATCATCGGACACGAGTACGTCGGTGAGATCGCCGCGCTCGGCGCGGGCGTGACGGGGCTGACGGTCGGCCAGCGCGTCTCCGGCGAGGGGCACATCACCTGCGGTCACTGCCGCAACTGCCACACAGGCAACATCCAGTGGTGCAAAAACACCTCGAGCGTCGGCGTCGACCGCGACGGCGCGTTCGCCGAGTATGTCTGCATCCCCGCGAGCAACGTCATCCTGATCGACCCCTCGCTCGACGAGGACGTGGTGGCGATGTTCGATGCCGTAGGCAATGCGACGCATACGGCGCTGATGTTCAACCTCGTCGGCGAGGACGTGCTCATCACGGGCGCGGGGCCGGTCGGCATCCTCTCGGTCGCCATCGCCAAATACGCCGGCGCGCGCCGCGTGGTCGTGACCGACCTGAATGATTACCGGCTGGAGCTTGCGAAAAAGCTCGGCGCGGACGCGGCCATCAACACCGGACGCGAGGATCTGACGCTTGCAATGAAGGAGCAGGGGCTGGTCGAGGGCTTCGACGTCGGCTTTGAGATGTCCGGCTCCGGCGCGGCGCTGCGGCAGATGATCGGCGTGATGCGCAACGGCGGCAAGATCAGCCTGCTCGGTCTCGGCAACGGGCCGGTGCAGCTCGACATGAACCAGATCATCGGCAAGGGGCTGACGCTGCAGGGCATCTACGGCCGCAAGATGGACAACTGGCACCAGATGAGCTACATGGTGCAGGGCGGGCTGGATCTCACCCCCGCCATCACGCACCGCTTCCACTACACCGACTTTGAAAAGGGCTTTGAGGCCATGCACAGCGGCATGAGCGGCAAGGTGATCCTGGACTGGACGACAAAAAAGGAGGAGAGCGCAGAATGAAGACCGCATATGAAAGCTACCGCGCAGAGCTTGCCGCCATCCGCGAGGCGGGCACCTATAAGGATGAGCGCATCATCACAACGCCCCAGAAAAGCCGCATCGACACCACCGCCGCAAGCGGCGTTGTGAATATGTGCGCCAACAACTATCTCGGTCTTTCCGACCACCCGCGCCTGATCGCCGCGGCGAAAAAGAGCTATGACGAGTGGGGCTTCGGCCTTTCGTCCGTGCGCTTCATCTGCGGCACACAGCAGATCCACAAGACGCTTGAGCGCAGGATCGCCGATTTTGTCGGCATGGAGGACGCCATCCTCTATTCCTCCTGCTTCGACGCCAACGGCGGCCTCTTTGAAACGCTGCTCGGCGCGGACGACGCCGTCATCTCCGACGAGCTGAACCACGCGAGCATCATCGACGGCGTGCGGCTGTGCAAGGCGCACCGCTACCGCTATAAAAACAGCGACATGTCCGACCTGCGCGTCCAGCTCACGAGCGCGCGCGAGGCGGGCTGCCGAAAGATCATCATTGCAACGGACGGCGTTTTTTCCATGGACGGCTACATTGCGGACCTCAGGGGCATCTGCGACCTGGCCGACGAGTTCGACGCGCTCGTCATGGTCGACGACAGCCACGCCGTCGGCTTCATGGGTGAGCATGGCCGCGGTACGCCGGAATACTGTGGCGTGATGGGCAGGGTCGACATCCTGACCGGCACGTTCGGCAAGGCCATGGGCGGCGCCTCCGGCGGCTACACCGCCGCAAGGCGCGAGATCGTCGAGCTGCTGCGCCAGCGCAGCCGTCCGTACCTCTTCTCCAACTCCCTCGCCCCCGCCATCTGCGCCGCGACGATCGAGACGATCGATATGCTGACCGAGTCCACCGCGCTGCGCGACAAGGTTCATGAAAATGCGCGCTATTTCCGCACGGAGATGGAGAAGCTCGGCTTCGACCTGCTGCCCGGCGAGCACCCGATCGTGCCCGTCATGCTCTACGACCCCAAGGTCGCCAACGAGTTCGCGCGCCGGATGCTCGAAAAGGGCGTGTACGTCGTCGGCTTCTGCTACCCTGTCGTGCCAAAGGGGCGCGACCGCGTGCGCACACAGATCTCCGCGGGCCACACAAAGGACGATCTCGACTTCGCCGTCCGGTGCTTCGGCGAGGTCAAGCGCGAAATGGGGCTGTGAGCGCGGATGAAGACCTCTGACATTGCCGGCGCCATCCTGTCCGAGATCGAGCGGCGGCAGGATGGGAGCGCACCCTTTCTCCTTGCCGTCGACGGCCGCTGCGCCGCGGGCAAGAGCACATTGGCGCGCGAGCTCGCGCAGCGCTCCGGCTGCACGGTGATCCCGATGGATCACTTCTTCCTGCGGCCCGAGCAGCGAACGGAGGCGCGCTTTGCGGAGCCCGGCGGCAACGTTGACCGCGAGCGCTTCCTCGCCGACGTGCTGCGTCCGCTGCGCGCGGGAGAGCCGTTTTCCTACCGCCCCTTCGACTGCCATACCCTCTCGCTGGCTGCGCCCGTTCCGGTCGTGCCGGCAAAGCTGTGCGTTGTGGAGGGCTCCTACTCCTGCCATCCCGCGCTGCGGGACGCTTATGACCTGACGGTCTTTCTCGACGTTTCGCCCGACGAGCAGCTGCGGCGCATCCGTGTGCGCAATGGCGAGGAGGGCGCGCAGCGCTTTGCAGCGCGCTGGATCCCGCTCGAGGAGCGCTACTTTACCGAGCTGGATGTGCGCGCGCATTGCGGGCTCTACTATCTGTCTGAATAAAGCGCGGCGCGGAGGACCCCCTCCGCGCCGCTTTTTTATTGCTTTTTCTTATAGCCGCAGTCGCAGTACGGCCCGCCGGAGGCGAGCGTATACTCGCGCACGAAATCCGACGCGCCGCCCGCCTCGCTCATCGTGTAGTCCAGACGGCACATTGCGGGCGTGAGGTCATACAGCCCAAGCTTTCGCATCAGCGTGCAGATCCCGCAGCGCGTGAAGCGCGCCTCGTAGCCGCTGCCGTCGGGATACTCGTAAAGCTCCATGTTCCACGAGTAGGGATTGCGATCCGCGGCCTTCAGCGCGGCGGTCTTCCGCATCGCCTCGAGATCGGCGGGCGTGAACTTTTTCTTTCCGCTTTTGCGGCAGAACCATTTCATCGGCGGCGTCATCATCGCGTCGGCATAGTACTTTGTCAGCTCCTCTACCTCCGGGCGGCGCGGCATGTTCAGCACAAATGCACACAGCATCGCACAGTTGACTGCGTTCATTTTGAAGCGGTCGCCCTTTTCAAATTCCGGCAGCTCCGCGATGATCGCCCGATATTCCGGCTTCGCCTTCCGCGCGATGGCGCCTGCCGTGTCCGTGTCATAGCCCAGCGTCTTGGTCAGCTGCGCGCGGAAGGAGCCACCGAACAGCATCCACATTCCCATCGGCATTCCTGCATACTTCATGCGCTTTCCCCCTGTCGCTTTCGCGCCGCCGGTTAGTCTTCTTTAACCGAAAGAGCGGTAAAAGGCCGCCTTACGGCGGACTTCAAAAATTTCAGCTACATTATAAGCGCCGCGCCCGCCGCTTGTCAAGAAAAACCGGAGTGGGCAAAATATTTACATCTTCTACTTCTGACCGCAACGCCGGAATAAAAGGATGATGGCCCCCTACCCGCCAGTCCAAGCGTCCCCACAGCCATCGAAGCCAACCCATCAAGGCCGAACTGAATCTTATCCGTGATGGCGTTGCCGAAATCCTATGCTGGGCACGTAGAGTTTTGGCACCATCTGCTGCAGCGCGGCTATCCCCGCTGTCTGGAGAGCCTGTTCCGTGTCATGCGTAAAATGAGGCCGTTTCCGGTCGAAAAGGCGAAAAAATGAAAAGGCGTCCCCCATGAGCAGATGACTCATCCCCGAGAGCATATTTAGGTGGACCCGAAGAACATATCTTGTGAATGCATTGCAGGTCCGGAGCTTCGCCTGCTCCAGTATACCGCCATCGACGAATTCACGCGTCTGTGCTTCCTCGCCCCCTCTCCTCGGAGCAGCCTCACTATTTTCCCGAAGATTTTCTTTATAAGCTGACTGCATGATATGCCCACCGCAGCATTAAGGTGGAACGTGTTCAGGCAGACAGCGGTTTTGAGTTTACCGGAGGGAGGACTTGCAGCAAAACAGGTTCTGCGCTCGTTAGGTCTTGTACTGCATCCCGTTTATGAAGCTGCACAGCGCAGGACTTGTTGCCCAGATACCGGCAGGAAAACGGCACAGATGGCAGCAATTCAGCAACGGGTCTGACAAGCAAGATATCCAAGTTAGATATCAAAGGAGGACTTCCTCAAATATCCAACTTGGATATTTTTTTGCTCCGTCCTACAGGAGACGGTCTGCAAAAACAATTATGAGTAGATTAGGAATCGGCGGCAAAGGAGTGGTGGCTGGCAGCAAACACAGCAAACGAATTCGTTAAGAAACTACCAAAATGGCACAGTACAGTTTTACATTACCACCATCTTCCTGATAAGAACCACCTCGCGTTGACTTGCTGCGCCTAGGCTTTATACGAATTTAGCTTTGAGAGGTGCAGTTCATCCTCCGACCGTCACACGAAAGCCGTTTTTGGCAAATCGCTCTTGTAGTTGTCTCATCTGATTTTCTGTCGGCTTTATTGCTCTTTCTGCAGGGTAAGCGAGTTGCAGTCTCGTATACTTTCCAACACCAAGCGTATGATAGGGCAAAAGGTCTACGTTACAGCCGGGGCAATGCTGCCGCAAATAGCTGAGCATCATTGCCACATTTTGTTCATCATCATTACACCCGCCAATGACAGGATACCGAACACGAAAGTTTCTTCCAAGCTCCAGAAGTCTCTCAAAGTTCCTGAAAATTTGGGCATTGCCTACACCGGTAAGCTGCTCATGACGTTTCGAATCCATGCACTTAAAGTCGAAAAGAACCTCATCAATATGCGAAACAACTTTCTCAAACACCTCCGAAGAAGCAAAACCGGAAGTCTCAATAGCTGTAGAAACGCCCTCTGCATGGCATTTTTTCGCTACTGCAATCACAAAGTTGCCCTGCATGAGTGCTTCACCTCCAGAGAATGTTACTCCACCTCCGGTGCTTTCATAGAACGCCTTATCCCGTATAATTTCCTCAAAAACCTCATCAACCGTTCTTACAACACCTATACGTGTTTGAGCCATTGCTGTACAGATATCCACGCAGTGATTACAGTAGATACAGGCATCACTGCGAATCAATCCCTCCTTGTCAACGGATAGCGCTTTTTCCGGACACTCATTAACGCAGCGCAAGCAGCCAATGCAACGGCTTTTCCAGAACATGATCTGCGGTACACGCTGCTGAGACTCAGGGTTTGCGCACCAAATGCATCGTAGCGGGCAGCCTCGCAAAAAAATAACCGAACGAATACCTGATCCATCATGTACAGCAAAGCGTTCGATCTCAAACACCTCAGCCGTCAGTGCACTTTTCTTCTTACAACTCATGTTCTGTTCTATCAATAATGTCATTCTGCGTCTTAGGCTCAAGATCATTGAACAATGCGCTATAACCCGCGACGCGAACTACTAGATCCCTATGGGCTTCCGGATGCGCCTGCGCATCGCGCAGCGTTTCGGTCGAAATAATGTTGAACTGCACATGCCAACCATCCATCGCAAAAAACGCCTTGATCATACCGCTCAATTTATCGCGGCCGTTGGGATCAGAAAAGATATCGGGAGCAAACTTCAAATTGAGGAGGTTGCCGCCGGTGATCTGGGAATTCGGCATACGAGCCACAGAAGATAACACGGCAGTCGGCCCTTTACGGTCTGTGCCGTGGCATGGCGAGCAGCCTTCAGTTAGAGGTTCTCCGGCAAAGCGGCCTTCCGCAGAGGCTCCCACCGGAACGCCGGACGGCACATTTCCAGAGATCGTTGCCGTGCAAGGATAACTCAGACAGCCAATTGGCCCCCTACCGATACGCGTGGTAGGATATTTTTTCTGCTCATCAATGAAGATGCGATATACCTGATTTGCCAGTGCATCCACATCTTCTTCATCGTTGCCAAATTTCGGCGCACCATTGACAAGCAACAAACGAATGCGTTCTCCTTCCGTCCCCTCAAAATTGGTATCAAGGCTTCTTTTGAGCTGTTGTAAGGTAATTATCTGCTTATCAAAAACAAGTGTCTTAATCGCTTCCAGACTGTTTGCCGCATTTATAATACCGGTCTCAGGGCCTGTAACCATGTCATAAACACTGCCTCCCTCCTTGGCGGTCATGCCACGTCCCATACAATCCTGCACGAGACCGGAGCAAAAAGCTTCAGGAACCAGCTCCTCGATACTGTAATCGATAAATGCTTCCCCAGTAACGCGAAGTTTTACGACCTCAGCTATAGTAGTGCGATAATACTCCATCAGTTCGTCGAAGCTTGCATACGAGGTAATTTCTTTCGGCAGATCAAGTATGTGCAGACCGGTACGCGGATCTGTTCCACCGTTCAACGTAACTTCCAGCATTTTGGCAAAATTTGTAAAACTCATGCCAGCTGAACGGTAGCCAAACTTACCAGGAACAATCGGCTCAATACACCCTACAATCGCGTAGTTGTTTGCGTCCTCCTGTGACACGCCCCGACTAACCAAAGAGGGGATCATCATCTGATCTCCATGCATAGCAGGCATACCAAACCCGAGCTTAATAATCTCCATGCATCTATTCAAATAGGCATCCGGGTTTAATTTGTTATAGCGCACAGAAACATTAGGCTGCGGCAGACGCGTCAGTGAAATGCTATCCAGGCAAAGCATAGTCAGGTCATTGACTGCATCCTTTCCGTCAGGAGTAATTCCTCCGAGCGTAAGATTTTGATAAGTTGGACCTCCACCAGAAAATCTGGTGTGAGCCCACGGGCGTATTTTAACGATGCCGAAAGCTTTCAGCCAAAGGCAAGCCAACAATTCTACTGCGCGTTCTGAAGTTAGAATACCTTCTGCAATGTCCTTGCAATAATAGGGGAAAAGATATTGATCCAGTCTCCCAAACGACATAGAGTGTCCATTGCTCTCTATCTGGGAAAGCAGGTGGGCAAACCAAACAGACTGAATTCCCTCATAGAAAGTACTTGCAGGATAGCGAGGGACCTTGCTGCACACTCTGCTCAGGTCCATAAGCTCCTGGCGGCGTATTTCGTCTGTTTCCTTCTCTGCCAATTTCTTCGCCATCCCAGCACAACGTTCAGCATAAGTGATCATACCCTCATAGGCAATAATTACGCTTTTATAAAAGATGGCTTTTTTGCTGTCAGCCGGCTTTTCTGGTATGTTCAGTTGGGCTAAATGCCGCTTAGCTTCATCAATAATCCCCTGTGCGCCCACATGCAGTATTTTCTCAAAATCCAACATGATGTGGCCGTCTCCAGAGGTCATGTTACCGGAAGCAGAAATCACACCAATGGCATAAGCATCCTTAACTTCCTGCGGCAATACCGCCTGACAGCGATCCTCCACAGTGCGTCCTTTCCACCACTCCGCAATCTGCAAAATCTCCTCGCGATTCTCAGGCCTTATATAAAATCGGTCTCCAGGACGCTTTTCGAATTCGTCAATCTCATTAAAAAGCCACTGACAGCAGTATTCCGGAAACAAAGAGCCCGCCCGCAAGGATCCGGCTTGGGTACCCGCAATCAGTTGGCCGTTTTCCAAAAAAACCGTCATATTCTCCAGCACATGAGCAAATGCCTTTGCACGCCGAAGGATAAATGGATCCGCTTCATTTTTACGGTAAGCCTCTGTCAAATACCGTGCACGCTCTACGCAGATGTATTGCTTAGCGCTTAACGATGCATCTTTTATTGACTGAATTCTCGCTTCAGCTTGAGGTGAAAGATTCATATCGCTCTCCTTGCTTTCTCAGACTTCTCGCAAAATCTCTACAATATCGTTACGGGTTGGAACAACAATACTGTTGTTCACATTATGCAGGGTCGCCGCCTCATCTGCCCAGAGTGCAATCTCATCTTCGGTAAAGGACTCCTTCTCGCCCAGCAGCATATTCAGAGACTTCTCCAGTTCATCAAGGCCGTCAATCCCCATTGCATCTGTAATCTCTTTGACAAGATCAGGGCGCTTACTTGCATTGAACTTGAGGCAGGGAATCATCAGAAGCCCAATCGCTCGTCCATGTGCAAGATGGCGGTGGACAGTAAGCGAATAGCTCAGACCGTGAAGGATCGATGTGCGGGTCTGCCCAACAACCATGCCGGCGGTGACACTGTCGTACATCATAAGCTCCCGAAGTTCGAGACTAATCTCACGATCCTTCAGTAGACCGCGAATAATTGCACCTGCATTTGCAAGGCTTTCTTTAGCAATAGCCCTAAGAATGGGGGTGCCCGAAACCGTCAGTAACGACTCCATAGCGTGGGAAAGGGCATCCAGCATAGTATTCACCGTAACAATATAAGGAACTGTCATCGTATAACGAGGATCAAGCAATGCAAGATTCGCATACATGCTGGAAGAATGAAGGTTGATTTTACGGTTTGCTGTATAACTGGTCAACATGGCAAACGGGGTAACCTCGGAGCCTGTTCCAGAAGTGGTTGGTATCGCAATCAGCGGAATAGTCTCATTGATGAAATTGCCGGAAAGCATATCTTCGTCCGAAAGATCTGTCTCCTGTTTAACAAGCAAGGTCACCGCCTTGCCAACGTCCATGGAAGATCCTCCTCCTATGGCGAAGACAAACTGCGCCTTGAATTCTTTGGCAATCCTTGCAGCTTCCCGCGCACTCTCTGCGGTAGGGTTGCTTTGCACCCGATCAAAAACTAAGTACTCAATGCCTTTGTCTTCAAAAACAGATATCACATCAGCCATAGCACCGCTGCTGGCTGCAGAAATGGCATCGGATACAATAATTGCCCGCGTACCGAATGACGCAATGCGATCCATCTCTTTTCGGACGCATCCTTCGTTCATAATAACTTCTACGGGCATATTAAATCTTAAATCCATAGTAAAAGTCCTCGTATCTATGCTTTTTATTTTACAGATTGAAGAAACGCTTCGATATCTTCCTTGGTTGGCATAGAATCCATCGTTCCTTTGCGGCAAACACTGACAGCAGCGGCTGCATTTGCATACTCAGCAGCGGCAAATAAGTCGGCTCCTTCGTGAAGCGCGTACGCCAAAGCACCATTAAAACAATCTCCCGCCCCGCTGGTATCGATTGCTTTAACCTGATAGCTTGGAATCATTTTGGTTCTGCCATTTTCCGAAACATAGGCGCCGCGGCTACCCATGGTAATAACAACATTCTTAACGCCTCTGCTATGGAAATACTCCGCAGCCTTAGCGGCCCCCTTTTCATCAGCCACCTCAATACCGGTAATATCTCTTGCCTCTACTTCGTTGGGCGTAATAATGTCGATAACGGATAAGAAATCATCATCAATAGCTGCGGCAGGAGCCGGGTTGCAAAGGGTCGTTACCCCATTTTCCTTAGCCATAGCCAACGCATATTTAGCAGTTTCAACGGGGATCTGAAACTCTGCCATGCAAATTTTAGCCCCAAGGATTTTCTCTTTATGCGCGTCAATATAAGCGGGGGTGATCTCCTTGTTGGCACCATGCAAAACAATGATACAATTCTGGCCAGTTTCAGAGTTAATCATGACATATCCAGCACCACAGAATACCCCCGCAGTTTCTTCTACCGCGGACGTATCAATCCCCACCTTTTTTACGCCGTCAAGAATCATGTCCTTGTAGCGATCTAGTTCACCGACCTTACTAAGCCAGCATACAGGCGCCCCCAGCTTGGCAGCTGCGACAGCCTGATTCGCACCCTTGCCGCCGGGGCCAATCATCATCTCGTCGCCGACCATAGTCTCTCCAGGGTTGGGCAGACGCTTGCTGTAGCTAAAATAATCAATGGTATTCGCGCCAATTACGGTAATCATCTTATTCCTCCTTACTTCAGACTGTTGAGGTAAGTGCGGATCGCCTTAACTACAAAAGCGTGGTCTTCCTCCTGCGGCAGACCGGAAACCGTGATTGTACCGATCATGCCTACTCCTTTCACGTTTAAAGGGAAGCAGCCGCCGTAAGGACGATACTCAAAGCTGCTGATGTGATACCTATCATCGATACTCTTGCCCTCCTCCTCGAGATAGCAGCGAATGTAAAAGGAGCTGTGGTGAAGGCGATCTACAACCCTGATTTTCCCTTTAACCCACTCATCGTTATCGGGCAGCGTGCCATCACATGAGTAATGGAAGATCTGCTGACCACATTTAGTAATATCAAGCGTCATAGCTGCGCCAGTTTCCTCACACTGCTTCACAAGTACATTTCCAAGATCCCACGCCATCTTATTATTAAAGCAAGGAAACCACAATTCTTCTTCCTGTGCGATGGCCTCTTTCATCAGTTCAATATTCGTCTTCATTTTCCTATTCTCCTTATATGCAATTCATTATTTGTTATAGTTGGGATTTAGCAGCCACTTGGAAATATCTGCTCCATTGCGAAATTGTTCGATTAACTCTACAGATTTATCAATCATCTTTTCGTAGGTTTCAAAAGTAGAGGCTGAAACATGCGGTGTCAACAAAGCCTGAGGCAAATCCTCAAACAAAGCGTGAGGCTTACTACTGCCCTCGTCCTCATAGACATCCAGCCCTGCAGCATACACCTTTCCAGAAAGAATCGCTTCGCGTAGATCTTCACTGCACACGGTAGCACCACGGCTGGTATTAACGATCACAACGCCATCCTTCATCTTTGCGATGGTATCCTTGTTAATGCTGTGAACCGTTTCAGGGAGGACTGGAACATGGACGGTGATAATGTCGGACTGTCGCATCAGTTCATCGGCAGACACATAGGTTACATTGTGTTCCCTGGCGAATTTTTCATCAGGGAATACATCATATGCCAAAACGCGGCAGTCAAATCCACGCAGCATTTGACACACATACTTTCCAATACGGCCGCAACCATAAACACCGATAGTCTTACCATTGAATTGGGGAGTCAGCTCATTGCCTTCTTTGTAACCGCCATTGTGAAGAATGCAGTTCATAAACCCAACCTTGCGCAAAGATGCCATCATCAAAAGCACGGCATGTTCCGCCACAGCCATTGCATTCATTCCAGGCAAATATGCCACGGCAATACCACGCTTGGTAGCTGTTTCCACATCAATGTTGTTATATCCTACACCATAGCGCACGATGAGCTTCAGGTCTGGACAAGCATCAATTACCTCATTGTTCCAAATCTCTACTCCATTAATAATATAAGTACTATCCTTGCAATACTGGATGACCGTTTTGGGATCCTGCGAGTTGCAAATGCGTTTTTCCCACACAGTCCGAATACCGTCAGCTTCCAATTTGCGAATGGCATGATCATAGTTTTGCTTTTGATCTACCATGGTAATCGTACATTTTTCCATTTATATCCTCCTATTAATCCACCAGCCCCAGCAGCCTTGGCAATAAGAGAGTCAACGGTTCACAATAGGTTACGACCAGCAGGCAAAGCACCAGAGGAACTAACCATGGCACTGTGATCTTTACAATTTTGTCAAAGCTTTTCTTTGTAACGCCGGAAAGAATATTTAAGGTTCCTCCAATAGGCGGTGTAAGCAATCCGATCATCAGGTTGAGAACAACAATGATCCCCATATGAACAGGATTAATGCCAACCTCGCGCGTCAAGGGCATCAGCATGGGAACCAGCAACAGGATAACCGGAGTTGCATCCATAAACATGCCAAACAGGATCAGCATAAAATTGATCATCAGAAGAACAACATACTTGTTTCGGGAAACGCTAAGCACAAGATTCAGAAGGACCTGATCCATTCTCTCAAACTGAAGAACCCAACCAAACACCACTGAGGCGATGACAATCAACATAGTAGGAGCCATGCTTGTCACAGCGTCTTTGGCAGCGTCCATCATATCTTTGAAAGACATGCCTTTATAAAAGAAAGCAATAATAAGCAGTGCATACATAATTGCCAGAGCGGCTGCTTCCGTCGGAGTAATTTTGCCATTCCAGATGCAGCCAAGAATCAGAACCGGCATCATCAGTGCCAGGAAAGAATCCTTAATCGCTACAAGCAGCCCCCTGAACGTAACTTTTTCGCTGGTAGGGCTGTTGGTTTTCACTGCAATGCTATGAACCTTGAAGCACAGGAAAATAGCCATTACGATTCCTGGTACAATACCAGTTGCAAATAATGCGCCAACGGAAACACTGGCAGCTGCACCGTAGATAACCATCGGAATGCTGGGAGGAACGATGGGGCCAAGGGTTGCCGATGCGGCCGTGATGCCAATTGTCAAGCTCTCATCATATCCTTCATCATTCATGGCCTCCATTTCAATCTTCCCGAGGCCGCCAACATCAGCTAAGGCAGAACCGGACATACCGGCAAAAACAAAGCTTGCAAGCACATTTACATACGCTAAGCCGCCTTTACGGTGTCCAACAATGGCCTTAGCAACATTAAAAATTTTCTTTGTGATGCCACCTGTATTCATGATATTCCCAGAAAACATGAATAAGGGAATTGCAATCAAAACAAAATTGTCTAAGCTGCCATAAAACTTTTGCATAATCATCATGCTGCTGATTTCCGGATGCGCAAAGAAGTATATCAGCGAGGATGCCAAAAGGCTTAAATAAACAGGCGTTCCCAGAAGAAGCAGTACAACAAAAACTGCAAAGAACAGCAACAAAACGGAATTCATCTAAGATATTCCTCCCTCCGTGCTTTCACTATATTTGTCACGTCAACTGCAGCGTTGGCAATTAAGCGGATCAGCGTAATGCCCGCTGTGATAGGAATAACGATAACGAGATACTGCATGGGTATCTGCATGGCAGACGATCTACGAATGGACACGTAATTCAGGTACTGTACACCATTCACAAAGATCCATGTAAAAATTGCAAGTCCCAGAATATTGATGAGAAGGTCGATAATACGTCTCATCGCAGCGGGGAACTTTTCTACCAGCGAAGTAATGCGAATATGGTTGTTTTGTCTGGTCACATAGCCAAATCCCCAAAAGCACATCCAAATAAAAAAGATTCTGGAAAGCTCCTCCGCGAAAAACAGTGGACTATTGAAAATCAGTCGAAGCAAAATATTTATACAAACGCAGATCAACAACAACCAGAAACACGTCTGCATAACAATGAGTTCTAAGTTATCCCAAATGTACTTTAATATCTTTCTCATATTTCTCCCTTTCATAGTTTCTCATTTCTTAGAAGCCTGCCTAGAACAAAAGCCCTGTCAGTGCAGGAAAGCCTAATAAATACGCAGGGTGCACATATGCCCCCAAACGTGCGCCCTGCGTATTGGCTATATGCAGTCTGCGAATTCTTGAGCTGCGTTTTTACAGCTTTCGCTCAAAGCAAACATTGCGTTTTTTAAAACTATTGATAGCCGCAGAAAGAACGGATGCTGTTAATAGCGGCAGCATAAGTCGCATCACTCATATACTCCTCGTTAATCATGTTATCCGCAGCAGTCCAGAAAGAGTTGATGTCAAACTCACTTTGCTCCCAAATTTTAACACCAGCATTCTCCATAACCTCAATCGCTTCATCTTCATACGGCCAGTAAAGCTCATAGTAGTAATCATACAGGTATTCTTTTACAAGCTTATTAAAGGTTGCCTGTTCTTCCTCGCTCAAGGCGTTCCAGCAATCGTCGTTAATCAGGACAAAGGTAGTGTTGTAGTTGTGTTCCGTCTTATAGATATTATTTTGGACCTCATAGAACTTCTGGGCATAGTCGACATTGATTGGATTATCCTGGCCCTGAACGACACCAGTCTGTAGGGCAACATACAACTCGGTAAAGGAAATGGGCACTGGGGTAGCGCCGAATGCCTTAAATACGTTCTGCCACAGCGGCGCATCCATGCAGCGGATTTTGACACCCTTAAGGTCATCTGTGGACTTAATCTCAATGTCTTTAGTGGAAAGGCAGCGCGCGCCATTCAATTCGAGCGCAACGAAACGAAGGTTTGTCAACTCGCGGAACTCATCCCAAACCGCGAGAGCATCGTCGCACTCAGTCAGGTATTTTTCGCAGTCATCATAACTGCGGAATACGTAAGGTAGTGAATAGACGCTCAGTGCATCATCATACACCGCCAAAGTGGACAGACCGCCGACAACCATAGCCGCAGTTCCAACGCGCGCCATCTCGACCTGCTCAGTTTCAGTACCAGGGGTCATGTTGGGATAAACCTTGATATTTACTCTGCCATTAGTGCCTTCCTTCATCGCATCAGCAAATGCATTCAGCGCAATAGTCATGGGGTGATCTTCTGCCAAGGTAGCGGCCAGATTCCATTCAAGAACCTCGCCCGCAGGTTCATCATTCGGCTGATCTGTGGCAGGGCCTTCCTTGTTGCCGCAAGCAGCCAAGGAAAGAATCATTGCGCCGGCTAAGACTAGGGATAAAATGCTTCTCTTTTTCATCGTTTTTCTCCTTTTTATTTTTTTCTTCCGCTGACACTCATAGCTTCTTGGAAGTTCTTAATCGTCTGATGTGCACCATCGTACACATACATGATTTCGCCGCCAACAGAAATCATATCCACGTCACGGTCAAGCCACAGCTGAATCGACTTCGTATCATAAGCACCATAGGACACTCCAACATATTTTCCTGCATCATGGACTTTCTTGATGATCAGTTCAATCGTGGCAACCACATCTTCATGCATCAAATCCATAATGTGACCCAAGGATGCGGACAAATCGCAAGGCCCGATAATGAATGCATCAACGTTATCAATTTCTAGAATCTCATCAAGGTTTTCAACCGCTTCTCTGGTCTCAATCTGAATGATCTTCATAATGCGGTCATCCACAGAGGCTAAATAATCCTCCGTATTCTCAAGGCCGTAATTATTGATGCGGCGGGGGCACCAACCCCGAATTCCTTTTGGCGGGTACATACACGAAGCAACCGCCAGCTTGACATCTTCGACGGTCTTACTCATGGGGAAGATAATTCCGTCTGGCCCCATCTCCAAAATAGGTTTGACTAAGTTAGGGTTATTCTCCGCCACACGGACAAAACAAGGCGTTGGGTGAACGGCAGCCTTTGCAGCTGTTAAGATGTTGTATATGTCCGGCAATGTCAACTCTGTATGCTCTGCGCATACCCAATAATAATCAAAGCCAGCAGTACCCATCACTTCTGCCCAATGCGCATCACAGGTAGTAATATGAGTGCCTATCATTGTCTTTCCGCTTTTTAGTGCTTCCTTAAAAGGGTTCATTGCTTTCTCCTGTCTGGCCGTTCTTGACCGTTTTTTCTTACTCCAAAATAATACCATCATTTTCAGCTATTTTCAATCATTTTTAATCACAAATATTCAAATTCGTTTTTGTGCGTTTTGTCTACCGACCTAAATTCTTTTCAAATGACCGGAAATAATTTATATTGATTTTTTTTGATTGTTTTCGCTTGAAAAGAGCGAAATTCTGTGGTATGCTTCTACAAAACAAGGTTGATATTTTTCTCTGCTTTCTATTGCGTACACGCCCAGTTCTGATTTTTTGCGCTTTTGAAAGATCTGCCAAAAAAGTCGAGTAAAATTTTTGAGGTAACACAGTATTCAAAACGACACAGCAGGCCACACCACTTTGCGCTCCAAATTTGAAACAGCGACTAGCAATGCTTTATGGTGAGGCCAAATGGTTTGTTTCAACGCTTTGAGATAAGCTTTCACAGTGGTGAGACTTACAGGAGCTCATTTACAGTGTCTGACGCAGAGACGATACCCTGGCTTGCTCATGCTCTTGTGTCTGCCTGTAGCATCCCCCGAATCATTTGGCAGAACGGCAATACCAGCGCAGGCCACCACGGCTTTTTTGGAGCAAAAGCGGCGTACGTCGCCAATTTGACTATGCGCCGCAGGCCAAGCGTTGGCCCTACGCCAAACATACCCCATGATGACGGGATATTCCGGCAGTTGCGCGGCGAAAACAAATATTTCGTGTTTGAGCACAGCAAGGGCGGCAAAAGTCGCTTCGAGCTGTGCAACAGCCCACTTAACGAGCAGCTTAGTAGTTTTAACCCACGGCATAACGCCAATGTGTCATCGGCATCAGAGCAAATGTAAAGTACCCTCGCTTCACTGAAGTTACCGCCGTTCTTCCTGCACCAGCGCTGGTATTTGTTTGTGAATGCTTTTGCAGCCAAAGCCATAGTCCGTCAGCTTTGCGGTATCTTTTCTGTCAGTCCTGACACATCTCAAATTGTTGTTTCCGTGGCCATGCGCCAGTTCAACATTGACAACGGAAGCATATAGCCCTGTGATACGGAGTAGCTTTGCCACCGACACATGGTATTCCCCGCAGCCTCCATAACCACACAAGCCTCACCGTTTAGGCTTTTGAGATACTTTGCCGGCTCCCTCAGCTCACGGTGATGCGACACACTTCAACGAGCAAGGGAACGAGCCTCTCCAAAGGGTCGCATGACGGCAACCGTACTCTCCCGCCTTTGGAAAATCAATGCCTACAGAGTTCATATCTCTACCTCCCATACGAATTTGCAGCCGGAATCCATCGTCTTCGCATTGCCGATCATCTATTGTGTAACACAAACTCTCCGGCTCAACTCATGCAAATCGAACGCTACAATAAGGGAATGGCTGACAGTCTTTTTGACGGGCATAGAAGCCCATAGCGTCTTTCGTCAGCCAGTTGTCCCTCCATTATAGCTTAGGAAAGAAATGGAAAGAAAGCCGGACTGGCTGTCCGGCTTTCCTGTCCAAATATATTGTGATAGTGAGGTCATTATAATGTTAGCAGAAGAACGCTTTGCTGCAATTTCTCAAATTTTAGAAAAACAAGGAACCGTTTCCGTCGCAGAACTTACCGAGAGCCTAAACGTATCTGAGTCTACCATCCGCCGAGATCTTACAGAAATGCACAATCAAGGATACCTAAAGCGAGTGCATGGCGGTGCGACCTCCATTAGAATCAATCATATCACTGCAAATGATGCACTTTCCACCCGCGCGAGTAAAAATACTGATATCAAACAGCGTCTCGCTCAATATGCTGCCACGCTGGTTAAAGAAGACGACTTTGTATTCCTTGATTCCGGCACTACGATTGATGCTCTAATAGATGCTCTTCCGTCAATCAACTGTCATTTTGTCACAAACAATATAAGCAGCGCTTACAAACTTGCTCTAAAGGGGAATGACGTTCATCTATTAGGCGGCTCTGTTGATCCAACTCTTTCCGCCACAATTGGTTCCGACGCCTATCTAGGTCTAAAAAAATACAATTTTACGCTGGCCTTTTTTGGAGTCAACGGTATTCACCGGCGTACCGGTTTCTCTACTCCGCTTCTCGCAGATGCCATGATTAAACAAACCGCGATTAAACAGTGTAAAAAGAGTTATATTATTGCTGATGACTCCAAGTTTGATTGCGTCGCCAATGTTACCTTTGCTTCTCTCAATGATGCAACGATTATTACCACTGAGGTTCCCGACCCAATCTGGCATTCATTGGCATCGGTAGTAGAAATAAATCATCTGTAATTTTCATGGAAGCATCGCCATCATAAACTAAAGGCTATCCATGGACTACAGTAAAATATTTGCCAAAATCAAAAATATTCCTTATTGGTCGCAGGAAACATCTTGCCAAAAGTGATTCTCATACTTAGCAAGAGCGCTCGTGTGCCTACGAAAAGTACAAATAAAGAAGGGATACATACAAAATGGCTAAAGTATCAGCATCTATCCTAGCCTGTGACCAGATGCGCCTAGGAGAACAAATTCTTCAGGCTGAGCACAGCGGCGTAGACTATTGTCATGTAGACGTTATGGATGGCAATTACGTAGCGAACATGGCATATTGCCCGCAAACGGTACGGGATATCCGAAGGATCTCACCCCTGCCGATATCCGTCCATTTGGAGGTAAGCAATCCCGATGTTATCGCTCCGCTTTTCTACAACGTTGGCGCAGATATAATTACATTTCAATTAGATGTATGTCACAATCCTATTCACTTGTTGAAAGAAATCCGTCACAACGGAATCAAAGCTGGACTCGGTATTGGGCCAGCTTATGGTGTTGACCAATTGAAATATTTGCTCGACCACATAGATTGGCTCATTATAATGAGCGTAGAGCCCGGTTATGGCGGACAATGCTTCGAACCAACTGTCGTAGATAAAATTCGCAAGGCCAAATTGCTAATGCAACAGTTATCTCAGAATGTTCCTATCTCTGTAGATGGAGGAATTAACGACAGAACCGGCCGATTTGTCCGAAATGCAGGTGCAGATATTTTGATTTCAGGCAGTTGGTTATTATCGGATACGATTGAGGAACGAGCTCGTATTCTCAAACAGCTATAATTTTATATAGAATGCCACTGCGTGTCCTATCCGGAGAGCAAATGGACGAAGTTAAGCAATAACTGCGCTTAGCACCGTATTAGACTGTCAGAAATAGGGAGCCTCAGCTAAATCCGTACTGATATCTGTTGTGGCTCCTGCCTCTGATCGAAGCAGCGCAAGCGTAAACCCTATCCACGCATAGACGCGCATGAGACAATGGCACTGGGATGTTGTGCAATATGCTCCCCTTTGATGAAACAGCGAAAAAACAACGGAAACATAAACAACTATTGGGACGGGGTTGCTTCATTCCGAACTTTTCAGCAAGCCTACCGTTCCGCATTTCAAGACACAAATCGTTCTAACAATTATCTGATTTGTGATGAAGTGTATGGGTATTTCATTGGTGAAGTAGAAAAAAGTCAAACTCACATCACGGATATTATTGAAGTTATGGAACCTCTTTCCAAAGATATTGAAGATTTGAATGGTCATGATCAGATGCTTAATCTCCGAAATATCCTATCTTATGAAGAATAGTAATATTATTTCTCGCTAATTTGTGATATGGAAAACGGAGAGCCGAGCGGTCAGTCGCTCGGCTCTTTCATACGATAAGACCCGCCACTTCAGGACAGGTCAGCATAGCAAAGTCCAGTCGCTTCAGCACCCACCAATAACGCCCGTCTATGCGGCGGAGAATGGCGGCTTTCGCTCTCTCGCTGGCGACGCACACCGCCAAGCGTGGCTCTATCTCGTCGATGTCCTCGAACTCGCTCTCACTGTCAAAGAAGCCCTTTATGCGTTTGGCTATGATTGCGGAGTTTGTGGACTGCGGGAAATAGGCCATAAGCCGAACGCCGTGTCTATTGTCGTCCTTGGGGACGATACCCTCCGAATAAAAGCCCTGTGCGTGTAGGCGGGTGAGGTAGCCGCTCCAGCCCGTCTTTCGGTGCTGGCTCATTGTCCCCGCTTTCAACCCGTCCAGCACACGCTGACAATGGATGGGGACGGTTGGGAACTTTGTCAGCCAGTATTCCGCCAGCAGAGAGCGGACTTCTTGAGGTTTTAGCCCGTCAAGGCAAAGTTCCTGTTGGGGTTCCCTATGTATTTGTAAAAGGCATGGCGGACAATGAGAAACCGCAAACCCTTCACCTCATACCGCTTCAGAAAGTTCTTTTTGGCAAGTTCGTCTATATCGTCATAGGAAACATCACTGAAGGCAAGGAGCTGCCGCTCCAAGCAAGCCCCGCCGAAAGCGTCATAGACAACTTCTAAGATTTGTGCCTCTTTGGGTGTCAGTTCATTCATACGCTCTCCCTCACACCTTTACATAATGAATGCTCGCCCCTATGGTTTGGGCGGTGGCTTCTTTTAACTCCAGTTTCTCTTGCGTGTAGTTGCTGGTTGTGATTTCGACAGCTACCAGTTCGCCCGATGTGCTGGTATAGACCATATCGGGTATAGATTGCCGCTGGCTGTCCCCGTGGTCGCTCCCGTTCCGCATTTGCTCCAGCGACTCTCGGTATATGTCCCTTGTCTCTGTCTCCGAGTAGGCGGTCATGCATTCAGTGGGCGACAGGCTGACACACTGATGAAAGAGTGTGGTGTCATGCTTCACGGCGTTGGGCTGCTTTGGGTAAAATGTTCGCCCCTGGAGTGTGTCTATCTTTTTGATGAGGGCTTTGCCCTTGTCCGTGCAGGTCAGCACAGACCGTTCACGGCAATCCACACGCTGTTCTAAATAGCCCCGCTTCAGAAAGACTTCCACACGGTTGCGGCTGATAATTTTCTCCATATCTGCCCGCATGGCGTGCCGCACACCCGCAGTCCGTTTAATGCTTGAATGTCTCGGAAGTTTAGACGGTTGATATTACGCATAAGCAGAAACCGCCTGTTACTATATATTTGCCCCTTGGTTTATGGCACCCAGCCATAGGCATGGGAC
>ERZ857629.1293-NODE-1293-length-28175-cov-24.490647_pt1 | contig 28175 bp, 26 predicted proteins | sample MGYA00519700_ERZ857629 | MGnify/ENA primary metagenome ERZ857629 (study PRJEB31778, sample SAMEA3449351) | human gut metagenome | biome: human gut; feature: human-associated habitat; material: faeces | place: United Kingdom | collected 2010/2012 ...
GACAGGTGCGAAGCACTGGCATCGCTAAAAGGCTGTTTTTTATGTTTTTTGTTTCAGTCCCCCCTGTATTTTTCCATTGAACCAAAAAAAGTCAACAAGTCTACGAGTCAACAGGTCAACAGGTCAACAAGTGTGGGGGAAAAATTTCGGGAATCGGGGGAAATCGGTTATCTTTGCAGAATATTATCTACAATCCATTATGACAAACATTAGACTAAAACTTTTTTCACTTGCCACAATTATTGCTTTTTCAGCCCTCAACGGCTTCGCTTACAATGTGGTGAAAAGTGAATTCCGCTCGGCGTGGGTAGCCACTGTGTGGGCTCTCGACTGGCCTACCACCGGCGAATCGGCAGAAACCCAAATGAAGGAACTCGACCGTATGCTCGACTCGCTCGCCAACAACAATTTCAACGCAGTAAACTTCCAAGTTCGCTCTATGTGCGACGCCATGTACAAATCAAGTTACGAGCCATGGTCGAGTTATCTGACTGGCACTCGTGGCAAAGACCCTGGCTTCGACCCTCTGGGCTATGTGGTGGACGGTTGCCACAAGCGCGGCATGGAGTGCCATGCATGGGTGAACCCCTACCGCTTCTCCACCGGAGCAAACTGGGACACCGAGCTTGACAAGGAGTTGAAGAATAGCGGTCACTTACTCTCGCACAACAATGGTAAAACCACCACCACAATCCTCGACCCTGCACAGCAGTGGACCATCGACCGCATTGTGAATGTGTGCCGCGAGATCATCACCAACTATGATGTGGACGGCATTCTCTACGACGACTATTTCTATCCCAGTGGCATTCCCACCAACAGTTCGGCTGGCGACTACTCGGAATGGAAAAATTCGGGTACCAAATTGAGCTTCGGCGACTGGCGACGCGACAACGTGAACCGCATGGTGAAAGCCGTTTACGATATGATTCAAACCGTGAAGCCATGGGTGCGCTATGGCATTTCGCCTGCTGGCGTGGCTTGCTCCAGCAGTTCGGTGGCGAAGAAATACGGTATCGACCCATGTCCTGGCAGCGATTGGCAATACAGCAGCATTTTCTCCGACCCTATCGCATGGTATCAAGCCAAGACCATCGACTACATGTCGCCACAGGTTTACTGGACCAGAGGCTACAGCGCAGCCGACTATGCTAAAATCACCCCCTGGTGGGGCAAGGTGGCGCATAAGTTTGGCCGCCACGTGTATATCTCTCACAGCCTTGAGTCGCTCACCGGCGCAAGCAAGGGCGAGATGGCTCCTGCCACAAAGGCAAGCGGTCCCAACAGCACCTCTTACGACGAATATGTGGCTCAGGTGGAAATGAACCGCGAGACCAACTACGACAACGCTCCCGGCAGCATCTACTATTCATGCAAATACCTCTATAACCTCGGCGCAAAGGAATCGTTTGCCCACTATTTGAAGCGCACCGTGTATGCCTACCCCGCACTTCCACCAGCCATGACATGGAAATCGGCAACCAACCCTGGCACCGTGTCGAATGTGAGCAAGGTGGCTTACGACCTGTCGTGGACGGGCTTCGACAATGTGCGCTACACCGTGTATGCCGTGCCCAAATCTGTGCCACAATCCGAATTTAAGAAAGATGTGCAATATCTGCTCGGCATCACCTACGACACCCGATACGCCATTCCCGAAAACTACCGCGCCGGCTATCAATATGCCATCTGCGTGCTCGACCGCTACGGCAACGAATACACCGCCAAGTTCCTCGGCGCGCAAGATGCCACCCTCGATGCACCTGTGCTGATTTCGCCAGAGGAAGGCGCGAAGGTGAGCGACCCATTCACATTCACTTGGCACTGTGTGAAGGGCGCTTCGCAATATGCTGTGGAGATTGCCGACGATGCCGATTTCAAGCATGTGACCCACACTTTCGCCACGACCGACACCACCGCCGTTTCCTCCTCGTTTGAGAGCGTAAGCAGCGATGTGAAGCACTATTGGAGAGTGCACGCTTGTGTGCTCAACTTCAACGACGGTGTCAGCGCGGCACGTGCGTTCACTCCTCACCGTCTGGAAATGACCTATCCAACCAATTTGATGCAAGATGTGCCCAACGCCCCCACCATTCTCTGGACCAACACTGGTTCAGATGAGGTGAAGGTGGAAATCAGCACCGACGAGAATTTTGCTGACGGCAAAACCGTGTTCAGCGGCGTGAGCACCGAAAATAAAATCGCTGTGCCGCTATACATTCTCCACTCTGGAACACGCTATTATGTGCGCATCACCCTCGGCGACGAGGTGAGCAAAACTGTGGAGTTCACCACCGTTTACGGTGAATCGGTAGCACCAAAGTATGTGACCCCTGCTTCCGATGGCGCGACGCTCAACAGCAACCAGCGAATTGAACTCGAACGCCAAGTGGCAGCCGAAAACATGATTGTGGAAATCAGCACTTCTGCAACATCATGGGGACGCGCAAGATTCGTTGAAACAATGAAAAATTATCAAAACGCCACCACCCTCACCCTCGGCGAACTGAAGGTGAACAATGTGCTGCTCGAAGATGGCAAAACGTATTATGTGCGTGCCAAATCGTCGTACATCGACACAGGCGGCACACTCCGCGCCACCGACTACGGCACCACACGCTCATTCGTGTATAAGAAGGTGGCTAAAATTGGCGACGTAAACGGCGACGGCACAGTAGATGTGTCCGACGTCACCGCCCTTATCAACCAAATTCTGGGCACCGTATCTTACCCAGCCGAACTCTGCGACCTCAACGCCGACGGCATTATCAACGTAAGCGACGTCACCACCCTCATCAACCAGATTTTGAAATAACCCCCAAAAAATAACAATCCTCACCCAAAAAGTGGGAACGGCACCTCCGTCCCCACTTTTTTTGTTATTAAAATTTGTGAAAATGGGGGTGGGGTTAAACCAAGGTGTTGATGGGGGAGTCTAAAGTGCAAAAGGAATTTAAAACCAGTACATTTGCTTGTACACAATACTATATGCTTATGACAACTCTTTCACTCCGCAACTCGATACTTTCGCTCATGCTTATCGGTGGCATGGCAGTGAGTGTGAACTCTTTCGCACAAGGCCGTCGCGGTGGATTTGGCGGCACTCGCCGAAGTCCTTCCGTGCAGCAAAGTAGGGCCACAACCTCAGAAAGGCGCTCTACTGGCCCACAGAGCCGTTCGTCTTATGGCAGGTCGAATGTCACGCAAGGTCGTTCAACAGCCACGCCACAGCGTTACGAACGTGCCGCCAGTAGTTCGGTAGGACGTACTGCTGTGCAGGCACAACGTGCTACACCACGTTCGGCAGAACGCACCACTACGCCCTCTAAGCGCAGCGACAATACCACACCTCCACGCTACAATGCTGGTCCCACTCAAGACTATCGTCAGCAAAATGTGGGCACAGTGCGTCAGCGTCCGGGTTATGGCACCGCCACGCCCTCTAAGCGCAGCGACAATACCACACCTCCACGCCACAATGCTGGTCCCACTCAAGACTATCGTCAGCAAAGTGTTGGCACAGTGCAGCAGCGTCCGGGTTATGGCACCGTCACACCGCCAAAGCGTAGCGATAACAGTGGGGTTCAGAGCGGTGTAGGCAACCGTTACAATGGCAACCACAACCGTGGCGACCGCCCTAACGGCAACAACTATGGTAATAACGGAAACCACTACGGCAACGACCGTGGCGACCGTCCTAACGGCAATTATGGCAACCACTACAGTGGACACCGTGACTATGGCAGGGACTACGATGGTCGTCGTCCAGGCTACCACAACCCACACCACAGCAATCCTCGTGGCTACGACAACCAGTTCAACCGTCGCTACCACGATTACTATCGCCACAACAGTTGGAGTTGGAGCCACCCATGCCGTCCACCATATCGCCCATGGCGCCCAACACCTTGGGTAGTGCATCGCCCAGTGGTTCCAGTAGGATGGGTATGGTATAGTTCGGCACCACGCATCTACCGTGTGCTCGGCATTCAGTTCGGCACAGTGTTCTCGGTGTCAATCAACCACCTGTTCACCTACGGCTACAATATCGACGGCTACTACGACAATGTGATTTATCTCCGTGATGTGCCAATGCTCAACTACAGTTGGCCTAACGTGATGCTCAACTACGCGCCTGGCGGCGGACTTGCATCGGCAATGTTCAGCAACTCGTTTGCATTCCGCGACCTTGCGATGTACAACCGCCTCTACAACACGCTCTGTGGCACCTATGGCAGCCCAGTAGATGCGCGCACCACTCCTTACGAGGGTACCGTGAGTTGGTGGGGTGGTGAAGGTCAAGGCTACGTTACCCTCACTTACTACACCGACCAAAACGGCCGCTTCTACACCAACCTCACCATAGGTAATTAAAAAACGGATAATGCAATATGCATCATAATGCCTTCGGCGTGTTTCAATGCAAACAGCAATGTATCAACGCATTGGAAACATGCCGAAGGCATGTCCCTACGTTATGGCGTTATCGTTTTGGGGTTTAATAGTTCATTAGATCGATGCAATCGCCCTCGTTAGCCAATCGGGTGGCGGGGAACACTTCTTGCGCTTGCTGGAGAAGGGGGCGCGCGTCGGTATAGCGCGAACTGTAATGGCCCAAGATGAGTTGCTTCACACCTGCCTCTTTCGCCACCATGGCGGCATGGCGTGCCGTGCTGTGGAATCGCTGACGCGCTTGCGCCTCACACTCATCGCCATAAGTGGCCTCGTGATACAGCCAGTCCACGCCCTCCACAGCCTGAATCACTCGTTCGCTGTAAGTGGTGTCGCTGGCGTAGGCGTAACTCACCGATGCATCGGCGGCGGTGGTCAATTTCTCGTTCGGAATCACCACCCCGGCAGGGGTAACGTAGTCCATGCCCTGGCGCAAACTATTCATAAAATGCTGCGGCACCTCGAAGACTCGCACCGCCTCGGCATTCACATGCCGCATCTTCGCCTTTTCCTCAAACACGAAGCCCACGGCTGGCACACGATGGCGCAACGGAAATGTGCGCACTGTGATGGCAGAATCTTCATAAATCACACGGGGCTCTTTCGTGATGACATTGAAACGCAACTCGTAGCACCTGTCGCGGCAGAAATAATCCATCATGCTGCGAAACATTTCCGCGCCGTCCTCAAAAATATGCACCGTCACGCTGCTCGACTTCTGAAGTAGCGCCAGAGTAGATAGCAATCCGGGCAAACCGAAACAGTGGTCGCCATGCAGATGCGAAATGAAAATGTTGGTCAGTCGGGCAAATTTCAGCTTCCGCCTACGCATTTCAAGTTGGGCGCCTTCGCCACAGTCAATCATCATTACATTGTCGCGAACGTTCAGCACTTGCGAGGTGGGCAAATGGCGAAGCGTTGACGTGGCAGAGCCACAGCCGAGGATATTTAATTCAAATCGGGGCATACGGTTCAAATAGCGTTTGATATATGGTGCTAAGGTAGGTATTTTTTTCTGAAAACTCCAAAAATCCATAAATTTTCAATCATTTTGAAAAAATATTAAAAAAAATCGGAAAAACTCTTGTGCAAATCAATAAAGTGGTGTACATTTGTCGTAAGTTTTTTCATAGAATTAGATTTTTAAGGTTTAGTGTTAGTGGGAGTTGTGAAACTGCCACTAATTTTTTTGCCCCAACCACACCAATCCTCAACAACAATTAGAATTATTCGAAGAATTGAAGGTTCAGTGGAAAATTACTGGGGATAGATTATGCATTGTTGCCGAATCATGAATTGAATCAAAAACAAAAAACATAAATAACAGCCTTGGAGCAACGTGGAATGCTTCGCATTTGGCGGTGCGACTGTGCGTTTTGCGTCATTGGAAACGAGTTTCCATGCCGCCAACCACACAATCCCTCCGCCACCCTCTTACGAGGGCTATCCACGTTGCTCCAAGGATAAAAACCGCTCGCCGTTTCACGGCGAAAACCCCCTGATAAAAATAATATTATGGTAGGGACATGATACTTCACGTCCGCTCATAATTGTGATAATTTATTGAAAATTAATCCTTTGACGCAGATGCGAATTATCGCATCGTACCATGTTAAACGCATTTTGGTGCCTTTTTATCTGATTTAACGCAAATTTAAATTTCTAAAGATTGGTTTTTCGCCGAAGGCGAGCGGTTTTTATCCTTTTGGCGGTGCCACCGACCTCGTAAGAGGGCGGCGTTGGTGATGTGGTGTGGCTGATTCAAGCCACAGCTTGAAATCAGACATACCACAGCACTAACGACAGGTGCGAAGCACTGGCATCGCTAAAAGGCTGTTTTTTATGTTTTTGTTTCTGTGCCCCCAGCATTTATCCACTGCCCCCACCAATTCCCAACCACAATTAGAAATATTTGAAGAATTGAATTTTCGCGTTTTCGAATTATTGCATTGATGAATTATTCAGGATTTTCTCACCATGGTCGGTAGGGTGAAATTTGCATTTTTGGAAAAAAATAGCTATATTCGCAAACAATATAAGTATAGCCTATATCCTCTACGACAATGAAACCAATCACCAACATACTCCTGATTGCAGCTATCATTTGCTACGTGTTTCTGCCTTTCCGCACGATGGACCTCGCTGGAAGTATCACGGGGCTAAGTTACTCGGCAGGACTTATAACAGAAAATTTCAGTTTACTGAAAACTATATTCGCACTACTCCCATTCATCGCCTGCTTCGCTGGCGTGGCTATCAACTCCAACAAGCACCGCTATTGGGGTGTGGTCACCGCAGCCATAATCGTTACAGGCATTGTGTTTTTCAGCAAGCCCGATTTATTTTTCGAGACTTGGGACCTGAGCCACGACCCTGAACTCATCGGCGACCAAGCCGCACGCATGGAGGGCTTCAAGGTGAAGGAACTGAACATCGGTTACTATGCAAGCAACACGCTGATGTGGATGTCGCTGGTGTCGTGCATCATTTCACTTTTCCCATTCAAGTTCAACCAAACGCTTGAACGCACCATTGACGACAGCATTGAGCGCAGTCTCCACCGCAGCAAAGAGGGCATCACAAAAGTGCATAAAGAGTTGCAAGAGGAAATCACGCACCTCGAATCAAAAGCAAAACAAACCACCCAATCCCCAGAGCCAGCTCCGTCCACCCCTCCCGAAGAAGCCTCTGAAGACCACACCAAATACATGCCCAAAAACTGAATACGGCTATATGCCGAGTGAGGCACGCACTGCCTCCAAAAGCGAATAGGTGTCGATCATCGATTCCAGCGATTGCGCTGTGGGTGATGTGCCGCCTTCCACTGCATCAACAAAACTTTTGATGGTGTGGAAGTAGCCTTGTGTGACTATTTGATTGTTTTGAATGGTGGGCACGAAATTATTTCTATTTAGCAAATCGATTCTGACTGAAGGCTTTGTGCGAAGCTTCTCCATGGGCACGCCCATCAGCGTGGACTGTTTGCTTCGGAATTGCAAACTTTCCATTTGTTCCATTTCGTAAATGCCCTTATGGGTGTTGACCGTCAAACTTTCCCTTGCGTCGCACCACGAATAGCCTGTGGAGAGTTCGAGCACACCGCTGGCTTTTTCATGCTTGAGCGTGAGCAGCAATGTGTGGTTTTCAATCTTTTCAGCGCACAGCACCTCTGCCTTGCCAAACAAGAATGTGACATAATCCAATGGGTGGATAAAGAGGTCGAGCAAGGCATCGCCCTCTGGATATGCGCCTGTGAGATACTTCAGGTTGTAGCTCATATAGCCACCACACTTCTTCAACTCTTTTTTCAAAATTCGGGTAACGGGAGCATTGCGCTTTTGAAGCCCCACCACCACAGGTGTGTGTTTTCCATCCATTCTCATACTCAACAGCCGCATCAATTCCTCTTGAGTTTGACATGGTGGCTTTTCCACAAACAACGCCTTGCCGCTGCTTATCACCTGCGATGCGATATGAAAATGCGCCTGTGGCGAAACCGACACCAGCACGCCCTTCACCTCATCGTCGCTTAAAATGCGCTCCAGCGAGGTGGTGGCACACACATTTGGATAGGCGGCTTCGATGAGCGGCAACTTGTCGGGCGATTTGCAGCAAATGTATTTCAGCCCCACATGAAGATAGTCGAGCACAGGGTAAAGGTTGTTGGTGCTGTGGTTGCCTATGCCCACAAACGCATATTTCCCTTTGTATGACTGGCTCAGTTGCCTTACGCTCCGCAAGTGCTTGTAGCGTGCAATTAAATGTTCAATATATTTCATCTGTCAGCAATCCGTTTGAAATATTGTTGATAAGTTTCTTTTTTATCGCTTGTCCACTGATATTTGCCGTAGAACAGTTCTATCAACCTTTTGGGCAACAACTTCTCAAAATTCCGCAGCAATATCAGGTCGTATTTGCGGTGGAAATTAATCCAGCAGCCGTTACACTCCTTTGAGTGCTTGCATTGAATTTTGCAAGTGTTGCGCGAGTTGAATATGTCGTCGAGCGAGCAGGTGTGTATATTGCCCAACTTCACATCAAGGTTTTGGCACAGCGGCACATCGCCATTGGAGTGAATCACCTGTTCGCTGAATATGCTTTGGCAGCGCAGTTTGAGATTTCCGTTTCGCCATTCCTCATACAGTGCCACAAAATCGAAATTCTCTTCCGTGTCGTGTATGCTGTGCGGAATGTGTTGGATATAATTCTCCATGTCGGCGGTGAGCAGTTCGGCTGTGGTGTCGAAGAAGTCCATCGTGCCATAAATTCCGATGCGCACATCTATGCCATAGCGCTTAGCCACGCCAATCACATAGTCCATGTCGGCGAAACTGTTCCACGGCGAGAGGCAAAACATCAGCGAAATCGGCACTTCGTCTTTCAATGCCTCCACCACTTCTATCACCTTGTCGTGGCCATTGCATCCACGCATCGCCTTATACGCCTCCTTGTCGCCATCAAGCGACACATACAAGTGCGCTGGCCGGTACTGACGCACGGCATTGATCACCTTTGGCGGATTTAGGCAGTTCGACAGAAGCGTGTAGTTGGGGTGATGGTTCATAAACCACTCCATGATTGCCTCTGCCTCTGGGTGGAGAATAAACTCGCCGCCTTCCAGCCCCACCGTGGTGTTTCGTGTCACGCACTTGCTTGCCATTATCTTTTTGATGTCGGAAAGCGAAAGGTGCTCTACTGGTTTTTGCCAAATGGAGCAATGCTTGCAGCGCGATTGGCATTTGGTGGTGGAGTAGAGCATCAATGTGCTCAATTTCTTGTGGCGAGGTCGCAAAATATTGTTGAGGTATAACACCCCGTTTTGTAAGTAGTCTTTTGTGCTGTACATTTAGTGAGTAGAAACTTTTGTGCTTCTATCACTTTAAGATGCCACAAGAGCCTAAAAGACTGCATACGCCACCATATTTTACCAAGTGAACCTAACGCCAAACGGAGCCGTAACCGTGAATGGATGCTCTGTCCAGATGGTGTGAATGGAACTGCCATTGGGTATGTGCCAATTAAATGTTGGTTCGGCATAAATGCCCCAGTTTGGCGACAAATTGTATTGCACGCCCACGCCTGCACCCACCGACCATTGCCACGATGGGGTGAAGTGCCAACTGTCCTTGTATGGAACTGTGGTGTCGGTCACATATCGCTCTTTAGCCTCACCAACCAAAGGAATATTCAGCAGCACGCCAGCCGAAGAATACACTGACCATCGTTTTGAGCGAAGCCACTTGTAGGATAGGCGGAATGGCAATCCCAAATAATGGACTTTTTGAGTGCGCTGGATATAGTATGCGCCTTCGCCCATTGTGAAATTAGACTTCAACAGCGAGTATTGCAATCCCGACTCGATGCTCCAATTCTTGCCCAGCGATTTCGTTAATGCCAATCCCAGAGTGATAGGCTTGTCGTGCTGCTCACGCTCCACAATTTTGCCTGTGTTGTGCTCTGCGATGGTTATCAGCGCCGCAGTATCGGGCGACACTTTGCCACCTTTCCGCACAAGAAACTTGTAATAGTCTTCCCAGGTGGAAATCACTTTTGGTATATCTGTGGAAGGTGAGTCGGTGATGTCGTCACCAATGCCGGCAAACAGTTTATAGGCGTTTTGAACCAAAGCGGGTCCCAATGAGCCAGCGGCAAGCAGTTGCCACTTGTTTTTGTGCTTCTTTGAGCCATCTTCAGCCATGTGGTTTTCAAAAATTGGGATATTGTATTGTATGCTGTCGCGAGCCACAGAGTCTGTGGGAGGCACAGCGACAGCGATGTTGATTGCCGTGTCGCGAATTTCAAGCACAGCATTTTTAGGCATCGAATCCAAATCCGCACCGCCTTGTGGCAGAGGGGTGGTATTGGATGTTTTTGTGAAATAATTGTTCGACACAGTGGGCGTGACACTTGGTTGTGTGGCAATGTGTTGCGTTTTTTTGCTTTTCACTTTTGTGCCTTCCACCTTTGCCGTCACCGTTTTCTTTTCCTCGGTGCATCTCCTTTGGAACAGGTATTTGCAAAGTGGAATCATGACAATAATCGCCGAAATCACGGCAAGCATTCGTCGGTTAATCATTTTCCGAAGCATGGCTTTTGCTCTCGCCAACTGCGACGACGAACTATGAGGCTCAATGCCCAGACGCTCGGCTATCTCTTTATGCGAAAGTCCCTCTATCACCGACATTCTGAACACCTTGCCGTAGCCCTCTGGCAAACGGTCGATGAGTTGCATGAGTTCTTTTTCTGCCAACACGGCATCAGCCGAAACACCACTCTCCACATTCATATTATCCAAGTAGTGGGACAGTGGCATGAATTTCACCTTTCGCTTTCGCTCTAAATATTTGAGCGACACATTTTTAGTAATCGCAGCTGCCCACTCGCCAAACTTTTCCTCGTCGTTCAGTTTTTCAATGGAGTAATAAGCAAGGATAAAAGCGTCCTGAACGAGGTCATTCACCGTGTCCTCGTCTGCTTTTGTGATGCTGAAGCACACATTCCTCATCATCGGAACATACGCCTCATAAATCGTATTTAAAGCGTCGGCATCGTCTGCTTTCACCCTTTCTATAAGCATTTTTAAATCCATGTGAGCAGTTTCGGCTTTTGTGCCTCACATTAAGAGGCATTGAAAAGCGAAAAGACTGCATCGAGTTTTGTTAAAAAACTACAAAATTACGATTTTCTGCCCAATACGCCATTTCATCACTAAGTTTTCCTTAACTTTGTGAATATCTAATTACTTTAACAAACTATTGGACAATATGAAGAAAATTTTCTCTTTTATCGTTATGGCGATTTTGGTAGCCATGAGCGGACAAGCCCAACTCACAAGCGGCAATTCAGAAAAACGCTGCGACGTGTCGTATCCTATAGCAGATTTAAGCGTTTGCCTTACAAGTAACTACAACGCACGTATCGTCTCAAAATACGTGACAGATGCGCTTATCAGTCGCCTCGATATGGAATACGACGCATCAAACTCCGATTATATGATTAAGTCGATGGAAGTGTCGGTTTACAGATATAAAAAAGGCTCATCAGGGCTCGTTGGCAATGTGCCACCCGAAGAACAGACAAAAGTTGAGCGTGTGCAATTCGTTCCCACTGACGACACTTTGCAACAATTCAAAGCATCGTTAAACATCGGCGAGAACGGCTGGGACAAAATCGTAATCCGCCAAGTGCCCAATTCCTCCGAAATCATCAAAAAATCCGACTACAAACGCTCCACCCTCCTCTAAATTACCCTTAAGGTAGTGTGGAAATAAATATCAATCCGAGTACTCAGAGCACTCCGAGTACTCGGATTTTTTTTAACACTTAATGTGCTTATCTGTCGATGCCGGGGCGTGAGAGCACGCCTTGGGTGTAGTAGTGCTTCACTTCTTGCATATCGGTCACGAGGTCGGCTGCGTCGATCAGCTGCTGTGGTGCGTAACGGCCGGTAATGATTACTTCTGTGGTGGGATTCCTCTCCGAAAGCAAATCAAGCACTTCATCCACCGACAGCAGTTCCATGCTGGTAGCAATAGTGAGTTCGTCAAGAATCACCACATCCCACTCGCCACTGCGCAACCATTGACGGCAAACGGCAAGTCCGTCTTTTGCCGATTGCCTATCCCTTTCATCGGGCATTCTGTCGAGGCAGCAACCATAGCCCAACTGCTCGATATGCAGCCGCCCGAAGTCGGGGTTTGCGCCGTTGAACAGTGCTTCCGCCTTAGTCTCGTTGTATTTCATCGATTTCACAAACTGCCCAATCGCCACATTCTTGCCAGCGCACAACGCACGGACCGCCAGCCCAAAGGCAGCAGTAGTCTTCCCCTTACCATTCCCGGTATAAACATGTATATATCCCTGTTCCATTTCTCAAAAGAATCAGTTTTGATTTTTTAACTAATATTTCTCTGTTATCCCTTGTTTTTCTTATGATTAATCCAAAATAATCACTAATTTTGCAATAGAAAAATATCCTGTCGTAACTGAACGGCTACGTGAAAAGTGCGTAGCTCACAAGTGTAGGTTGCGCAGGACTATTTTTTTGCCCTTTTGGTTCGTGTCAAATTGCGAACATGATGCTTCGGCTTGAAGCTCCAATGTCTATAAACTTGAAACCACCGATCGCTTTCCAATTTGATAGGCGTTCACTTTCTGCCACTTGATCTCATCAACGATGCCAAGTTCCTCTTTTATTTTAGTCATTCTTCTTAAAACCTCGGCACGGTGTTCGGACACAACAAGAATGCCACTATAAAAATTTGAATAGTAACTCCCATGTTTATCACTTTCGTCAAGCCAAATATGTATCATCCTTCAGTTGTCAATTTAATACAAAGCAAATATACAATATTTTTGGCGAAACTATTTACTTTTTCGGATGACCATATTAAAATGCTTGCGCAATTCAAGTAAAGGCAATAACTTTGTAATGTAATCAATGAGAGATTGCAAAGGAGAATTAACCTGCCTGCAAGTGGTTAAAAATAAACCCCCAAAAACTTGAAAAGATGAAAGCGCGAATTTATCTTAAAGTTTGGAAAGTAAGGATTAACTTTGAAATAGCAATCTAAGATTCCAAAGGGGAAGCGGAAGCTTCCCCCGATTTGGGGGTTTGTTTATTTTTATTCTACAAAATTATAAAAAATATGGTGAACGAAAAAACTCCATGGGGAGGAAAACGTGAGAATGCTGGGCGGAAGCCAACGCACGGTAAAAGGATAACGCTGTCGGTGAGAGTGAGCGAGGAAGCCAAAGCAAGGCTCGACGCTTTCTGCGCCACCAATGGGTGCAGCCAGTCGGACGGCATCGAGAAGATACTTTTAAATTTATAATCAGAATGAGGCTGAAAAAACAGCCTCATTGCATCTATTTCAGCATATCAATCACACGCCTGTTGGCTTCGCCCTTCGCCCTCTCCAAGAGTCGCCGCAAGGTGGCTCTTTAATATTTTTTAGCAAACATGTTGGCACATTCTTTGCTAAATATTTTGACTGAAGCAAAAAATATTCGTAAATTTGCAACAGAAAAGGTAGTTTCCCTTTTAAAGAAATACTTCGCTTGCGCGAGCAACGATTTTAGGGATCGGCAGTATGCCGGTTGGGAGAGTGGAGAAATCCACTCTCTTTGTTTTAATGCGGTATGACCTTTTGCCCAAGCAGAATGCCACCGTCAGAGAAAACATTATGCTTAATTGCCTCGTATGAACGATTTAATCTTTCTGGGTACAGAATATGAGTTGTCACAGGATATGCCACCAAATCGGCTATCTGCAAACCTAACACGTTATCTTTTTTAAACGAAAAACTGAAACTGGAAATTCTGTCTCTCAATCTCTCCGGCTTCACCCATTTCGTGCCTCTATTCCGCAGTCCGTTATAGTAATTAAGTAGCTTTTTATCCTCTTTTTTACCTCGCCTTTCAACGACTATCGAAATAGCTCCATTCCCATTCTCCAAATTGTCAACACAGAATATGCCTCGTTCTATCAGATAAGAAAGAGATAATCCATATACATCGTCTTCCTCGCCTCTTACGCAAAACTTATTCAACTGAGCCTTGAGAATTGTGCAACTGACAATTACATAAACATCGTGCTGCTTCAGTATTCGTTCAATTCCATCAAAAAATCTCACCCTTAAATTTTCGTCTTGCAACACATCGAAGTCTTTGCGCCATTTGCGCATATCTGACGAATGTATAACAATAGAGTCTGTGCCAAATATTTCATTTTTAAGTTCATTGAAAGCGTGTGTCAATGAATTAAGGTTTTTCTGAGAGACAAGTATGCCACACAATGTAAATACAGGAAAGTTCGGATCGTAATTATCCAAATTATGGTCTCCACATTCATCAATGAACAGATAGTATTTATTCTTATGATTTACCACTTTTATAAATTCTTTTTGCAAAGATACTACTTTTTGACGAGTTTTCTTGTCTTTTGCTCCGCTATATATAATAGGTAATTTCGTGGCAAACAACTGATAAGATTATGCCACAAATCAACTATAATCTCCACTTGAAAGGCTTTGTCTGAGGGGCAGATTTCGACCGCGACTTCGTGGACTTCGTCCTTGCCAAGAATGCCGGCAAGGACGTGAACGTACTTATCGATTCGCTCGGCGGCAATCTCGCCACCGCACTCTCCATTGCTTCGGCTTTCGCCAACCACGGCTCGGCAGCCCTCTCCGCTCTCCACTTGCAAATCGGATGCGGATGTCAATCCACTCGCCCCGATTTGCATCGGTATGGACTACAACGCCAATATCAACTGGATTGTGGCAGGGCAACCCGATGGGCGCAGGCTGAATGTGATCAAATCGTTCTATGTAAAGTTTGAGCGGAAGATACCGGCACTCGTCAATGACTTCTGCCGCTACTATGTGGAGCATCGTTGCAAGACCGTGGTCTTTTACTACGATGCCACCGCACTTGGCTCAAACTATGCCGTCAACGAACAGGGCTTCCGTTGGGTTGTTATTCACGAGTTCGAGCGTCACGGCTGGACTGTGGAGGCGGTATATATCGGCAACCCCATGCGCCACGACGAGAAATATCTGCTCATCAACCAAGCCTTCGCCGGCAAGCAACGCCTGATGCCATTCTTCAACCGCCAAAACAACGACGACCTTATCCTCGCCCTCCAGTCCGCCGGCGTAAACCGCGGCCGCAACGGGTTCTTTGTGAGCAAAGCACCAAAAGCGATAACCGCAAGGATAAAGCCGGTGAAAAGCTCGCCGAAAGCGTGGAAGATTTATTAGAGCGCAGAACAGATGGCACAGATGCGTTTGATACATTGTACATTGGTTGTGAAAAATTCCCATATCGAGAAAGTTTTGCTTTCCCTACAACGGGAATTTTATAACGTTATATTGACTTTATTTGATCTATGTGCGCAAGAATATTGCACATACAGTATATTAACATTGCTATTTAAAAGAAAAGGTTCGAATGCTTCCGATCATGCGAAACTTCCGACATTCCTTCATAAAAGCTAATTATGAATATTAAATCACATGTTTTATGGACAAAAATTTCGGAGTCGAGTTTTTAAGAAATGGAATCTTGTTAATTCATTGATTTTTTGGTGGGTTGTTTAAATTTAGAATATTATTTGCATAAATGTTGTCATTTGTTAGAATATTTTTACTAACTTTGTTGCCAGAAAGAGACAGTGACAGATTGGCCTTTCACTTAACCCCTCTTTTTTTAAATAATGAATAATATTTCAACTCTCAAATCGTTATTTCCAAGTGAAAAAGGAGATTTCAACTCAGAGCACTTAAAAGGATTAATTGACACAACTCCAGATTTTTTGAAGTGGCTGAAAGTATCTTTTGCTTCGGCATTTAACCTGCTGAATACTATTGATTTTCCCATGTCAAAGCGTTTAAGATCAACTAATATTCATGAATTTGTGTTTATGAAATTGGCTGAAAATTTATCCAACTATTCAGAACTTGCTAATAGAGTATATTTAAACACATCTACATCTGGAAACAAAAGAAATTTCTTTACATTTGATAATTACATTTTCATACTCCACAAAGAAGATGCTACTACAAACAATACATCGGTAACAGATTTGATTCAAAATCAAAACGCTTCTGCGCATATTATAACTATTGAGTATACTTTCAGTATGATGTATGATTCGATTCTCTCTCTTTACCTTCAATATTATGAAGGCAAAACATCCACATTCAGCTTCAGAGTTCCACTATGCAATTCTGATGAAGATAATATTACTGACGTTTCGCAAGAAATAGTTGCAACTAAGCCAAGACTTTCAAATAAAGTCCTTGGTAAAAAAACTGTCGGATAAAATATGAAGTCATCTTCCATAAATAATGAAACGCTAGAATTGGCACGTCAACTTCGGCAACTTACCCAAAAAGAAGTTGCCGAAATGGTTAATTTAACACAGGGGCAACTTTCAAAGGCAGAACATGGTATTCAAGAGTTGGATAATCCGACTCTGGAACGTCTTGCCTCCTGCTATGAAGTTCCATTGGATTTTTTTTATCAAGAACTTGACCCTACTCCCGTGTCACATTATTATTATAGAAAAAGGGTCACATCAAATAAAGTACTTGATGGCTTTATAGCCTTAGTACAAATATTTAAAATGTTCATTGAAGATCTTTTAAGTCCTATAGAACTCCCAGATTTTGACATTCCTACTATGTCTACATCAAAAAACCTTTCACCAACAGAGATAGCGAACCGCACTCGCTATTCCCTTGGCTTATACAGAGGTCCTGTTCCTAATCTTACAACTTTGCTTGAAAATCATGGGGTTATTATTGTGAAAATAGATTTCGGGACAAACAAGTTTGATGGATTATCCACATATGATAATAAGGGTAGAAGGATAATTTTCTTAAACAGCCAAATGCCGAATGATAGACAACGCTTCTCTCTTGCGCATGAATTAGGACATACCATTATGCATTCAGAAAAATTACCTACTCCAGACCGAGATGTGGAAGCAGAAGCTAATGAATTTGCATCGCAATTTCTTATGCCTTTTGAAGAAATTGGATCAATGCTTAATAATGTATCCCTATATGATTTGTCTCTTCTTAAAAAGAAATGGAAAGTTTCCATTAAAGCCCTTCTGTATCGTGCAAAATCTTTATGTGCAATTTCGGATAGGGAATATAGAAATCTACAGATACTTTATAGCAAGAAAGGTTTTAATTATCGTGAACCTTGTCCTCTTGCCAATGAAACTCCAATCTTGTTATATGAGACTATCAACCTTTATAGAAATGAGCTTGGATACACTGATGATGATTTGATGAAATTAATGCACATTGGGAAACGAGAATTTTTTACATTTTTCCACAAACCCCAATTATGTATATTTAATCCAATTTATAAAAGATAAATTATGTCTCTAAATGCAATAAGCCTTTTTTCCTCCTCTGGTATTGGAGATTTGGGACTAAAGGCTAATGGAATAAAAACTGTTATTGCCTGCGAATTATTACCCGATAGGATGAACCTCTTTAGGAATAACCATCCTGAGGCCGCTTGTTTTAATGGTGATATTTGGAAATTAAAATCTCAAATTATAGAGTATTACAGAGCGTCATTTAACGAACCTCCATTTGTGATTTTAGCAACACCGCCCTGTCAAGGAATGTCGTCAAATGGAATGGGAACGATGCTTAGGAATTTTAGGAACGGGATTCGCCCTAAATTTGATGAGAGAAATCGTCTAATTATTCCTGCCGTGGATATTATTAAAGAATTACTCCCTCAATGGGTTATTTTCGAGAACGTTCCAAATATGGTGAACACTCTGATTCAAGATGGTGATAATGATCTTATTAATATTATAGATTACATTCACAGAGAATTGGGACAGTGGTATGATGGCAATCCTTGTGTCGTTGATGTCGCAGACTATGGTGTTCCGCAACATCGCAAGAGACTTATTACAATCTTGAGAAAAGTTCAAAAACCAGGCAAAAATACTTACATTCCAGAGCCAACACACGGTAAAGATGCTTCTTTTTTTGTGAAAAAATGGGTTACCTTGCGCGATGCAATTTCAGATTTACCACATCTTTCAGCTGAAAAAGGGAAAAATACAGATTCTTCTTTACCACTACACCGAGTCCCTATTTTGGACGCCAAAAAATTATTTTGGGTTTCGAATACACCAGAAGGACAGACCGCATTAAACAACCAATGTGTAAATCCATCTTGCATGTTTCAAGGGAATCGTACGCATGGAACAAAACATGATGAAGATGGAATAAATAAAGCAAATACAGATACACCTTTATATTGCGAAAAATGCGGTTCGTTATTACCTCGACCCTACACCGAAGATAAGCGAACTGGAGAAAAACGTTTTATGAAAGCCTTCACGAGTGCTTATAAAAGGATGTCGTGGGATGAACCAGCAAGCACATTGACACAGAATTTCCAATATGCTTGCTCCGATAATAAGCTACATCCAACTCAAAACAGAGTCCTCTCGCTATATGAAGCACTTATCATTCAAACGATATCGCCTTATGACTATTCATTTGAAATAGACGGTAAAATGGTCAATGATGGACTTATTAGAGATACGATAGGAGAAAGCGTGCCACCCATGCTAATTGATAAAATAGCTAAATACATTTTGGCATACCATTAATCGTATTAAAAGAGTAAATGAAAGGGAGGCTATCTCTCTTTCATTTTACTTTATAACCTATCCATTTTTTGTTGGACAACAATTGTATGTATTGAGGATCGTCTATAACTGCTATCCAGCCTTCACACATTTTTTTAATACCACTTTTTTGCATAATTGACACGCTGGTAGTTCTACCACCACCTTCGTGAGGTTGTACTATGCGCCCCCAATCTTTTATATCAAGATTATTTTGAAAAAAGCAAGCCACAATGGTTGGAATCCTATTAATAAAATCCCATAATATTGCAAGAAGATGGTTCGTTGTTCTGTGATGGGCCTTCCAATCAAAAGAGTTTACCAATGACACTCGTTGCTCACCGACCAATGGTTTTGGAACTATATTTGCTGATGGAGTACTTCCGCAAGTTGCCTTTATTTCTATTCCGCCATATTTATACGGACTAAAAACTTCTTTTCCAATTGGATACTTTTTGCCATTCTCTATGGTATATAGCGTTTTAAAATAATCTTTTTTTTCTTTTGTGTCGGTCAATAATAAATCTGGATACCCATCTTGATGTAAATTACTTTGCAATTTGCCATTAGAAATGCGCATAATACTTCTTGCAAAATACTCCCCGACCATTCCACTTAGATTTCGCATACCAAGAGTCTCAAAGATATTAATATCAAATTCTTGAGTTACCTCATTCAGTTTTAATAAAGCATTGTTTGCATAGTTAATTGCACTAACAACTTCTTGAGGTGTTAATACAACTATATCTTTATATGTGATGGATCTATTTGTGTTTAATACATATTCCATTATTCAAATAAGTCTTTTATATTTATCTGTAAAGCATCTGCTAACCTTTTCATATTGCTGAGTGTTATATTCCTTTCAGCTCGTTCAATCATACCGATATAAGTACGATGAAAACCCGCTCGAAATGCAAGTTCTTCTTGCGATATTCCAAGTTTTTTCCTAAATTGTTGGACTTTGAGTCCAAATTTTTTGAGAAATTCAGTCTTAGTCTCCATGCGCTAATTATTGTCTGCAAATTTACATCGTTGAACAATCGTTTGCAACATACAATAATTAGCATTTTATGATGGCTATCAATGTGATATACAGACATTTTTATTTATGGGCGTTCCGGAACCGCCGTCGGACTTTGTCGGCTTATGGTATTGCCGTGGCTGGGCATCTTTCTTAGGTGGCTTAGTTTTCCGCCTGTTGAACTTGATGTATATGTCGGTTACGGTGGCGACGCTGTGCCCTAACGCCTCGGCGATGGTTTCTGTTTCCATGGATTTCCCGTTTAGTGGAAATTTAAAGGAGGGTATAGATTATGCAATGTGGTTGACTCGTGAATGGATTCAAAAACAAAAACATAAAAAAATAGGGTGTGAATCGGATTAAGATGGATTTAATGGGTGCGAGATTTTGTTTCAGTTTCCATGGGGGGGCACTGAACTGAATCTTTTTTGGGGGGGAATGAAAAAGGCTGCCGTGGGGGGGCAGCCTGTGGGTGCGGAGTGAGGGAGATTCGAACTCCCGAATCGCTTTTGACGATTACACGCTTTCCAGGCGTGCCTCTTCAGCCACTCGAGCATCACTCCATTTGCACGTGCGCTCTTGGCAATGCGAAATTGCCGTTGCGCCACAAATGCGAGTGCAAAGATAGTGAAATTTTGCTTGATTGTAGCAAAAATTCTGTAAATTTGTGATATGGATTTAGTGAAAACGCATAACTTACTCCCTGAAGGTGTCAGCACCACAGACGCACGCAGCATTGAGTTTGCCACAGAAGTGGTCAACTGTCTGCCTTACGAGCCCAACGATGAGCAGATGGAACTGCTGGCGGCGTTTGCCCATTTCATGCTCTACGGCCACCCACAGGCTGTGATGCTGGTGAATGGCTATGCCGGTACTGGTAAAACCTCGATGATTGGCGGCATTGTGAAGGCGCTCACCTGTCGCGGTCGCAAGACGGTGCTGCTGGCTCCCACAGGGCGTGCGGCAAAGGTTTTCACGGAATATTCGGGGCATACAGCCTACACCATTCACCGCAAAATCTATCGCCAGAACAGTTACCTCTCTGATGGGTTTTCGCTTGCCGAGAACAAGCACACCGACACCATTTTCATCGTAGATGAGGCGTCGATGATTTCCAATAGCAGCGAAGGCTCATTCTTTGGCACAGGCCGATTGCTCGACGACCTTATCCACTATGTGTATAGCGGTATCGGCTGCCGACTGGTGCTGATGGGCGATGTGGCGCAGTTGCCTCCTGTGGGGCAAAGCGAAAGTCCTGCCCTCAACGCCGAATTTCTGCGCAGTTACGCCCTGCAAATCTACAGCGTGAACCTGAAGCAGATTGCGCGTCAGGCGGCAGAGAGTGGCATTTTGTTCAACGCCACCATTCTGCGAAATGTGATGGAGAGCGGCGTGCTGTGCGCACCGAAGTTGGAACTGCTGCGGTTCGACGACATCGACAACGTGACGGGCGAGTTTCTGCTCGAAACCATCAGCGACAGTTACGACCGCGACGGCATGAGCGAAACCATAGTGGTGACACGCAGCAATAAGCGCGCCACGCTCTTCAACCGCGGCATTCGCAACAGTATTCTCTATCGTGAGGATGAGTTGGTGAGCGACGATATGCTGCTGGTGAGCAAAAACAATTACTATTGGGCGAACGACTACGAGCAAATCGATTTCATTGCCAACGGTGATGTGGTGAGGGTGAAGCGTGTGTGGGGCGAGATTGAGCGCCGCTATGGACTCGACTTCGCCAACGTGACGGTGGAGTTTCCCGACCACGGCAACACCGAAATGGACGTGAAAATCATTCTCAACTGCCTCAGCAGCGACACGCCAGCACTTACCGCCGCACAAAGCGAGATGCTCTACACCTCGGTGATGGCGGAACTCACAGGCGACAAACGCACCCGATATCGTGAACTGAAGAAAAATCCGTATTTCAATGCTTTGCAAGTGAAATATGCCTATGCCATCACATGCCACAAGGCGCAAGGCGGACAGTGGCAGAATGTTTTTATAGATATGGGGGCTATCATGCCCGACGCTTTCACTCAACTCGACTTCTACCGTTGGCTCTACACCGCCATCACCCGCGCCCGCTCGCAGGTGTATCTCATCAACTGCCCTCTCGACACCGACATGCCGAGTTTCTGAAGTCAACGAGTCAACGAGTCTACAGGTCAACAAGTGGGGGTGACGATAGGGCTGATGGGACCGAAAATAAAAACACCTATTTAATCCATTGAATCGGATTAAACAGGTGTTTTTATTTTTTTAGAGCCCTACGGAAACTATCAGTGGGATTTAACGCCCACAGCAGAAATTCTGCGAGATCCGTGGGATCTGTGTGAGGCAGAGTTACTTCACTTCTGCGCCCATCAAGTTGTATTTCTTGTCACCGGCGATGATGTAGATTTGACCGTTTTCAATCACCTTGCGAGCCTTCACTTCCTTAGCAGCGGTCACATCGGTGATGGCTGATGAAATGGCATTGTATGAAACCTTGATGTTGTCGAAAATCACACGGTTTGCGCCCTTGTTCACCTTGTGAGGAGCGTCGGTAGCGATTGGGAATTCTGTGGTTGTGTAGTCGGTGGTTTTCACTTTAGGAATCAGCGACAGGAACACCACTTGAGTTTCGGCAGTTGCGCCCTTGATGGTGAGTTCGTTCTTAGTGCCTTCAAAGCCCCATGCTTGGAGAGTGTCGCCAGTAATAAAGCAATCGCTTGGAATTTCCACCACAGCAGCATCCACTACAAGGGCCTTGCCTTCAGCATCAAAATAATTTACCTTAGTGGTTTTAGCGGCACCTTCAATTTTGCCAGCGCCGAGCACTGTCACACCATAGTATTGGTAATCGTGTGTGCCGCCCGACTTGTAAGTGCCATCTGCATTAAAATTAAACGCAGAGGAGTAGCCGATACCCTGCCAAGAGAGTTTCACATCGGTGGCTTCGGTGAGCGATGCGAATTTAGGAGAAATGAGGTCGCCACCATTGTTGGTCTTTGAAATTCGAACGAAACCTTGGCAAGCATACATGTAGGAAGTGCGAGAACTCCAACCATTGAGGTCAGCCACATTACCATCGGTTTGAATGTTGGTGTAGTTTGGTTGGTATTCCACACCTTCAGCGTCCGTTTTGGTCCAAGGATTCTTGCCATACTTGTGAATACCGGCTTCGGTCAACACTTCAAGTTTATTGAAATTTTCTTGAAGAACCACTACTTCTTCGGCTTGTGCACCGAAAAATGAACTTGCTGCAACAAATGCAGACACCAAAACTTTAGAGTAAATCTTTTTCATATATTACGTTTTTTTAAAAATAGGTTAAAATATGATGAAGCAAAGTTACACATCTTTTCTGAATAATGTTCACCAAAAAGCAAATATTCATATTTTTGTGATAAAAGTCAACGAGTCAACAGGTCAACGAGTCTACGAGTTGAGGCCCGATGGGTCTGGTTGGGTCGGAAGGGTCTGGAAAAGCAAAACACCCATTAAATCCGCAAATTGGATTTAATGGGTGTTTTATTTTTTTAGAGCCCTGCGGAAACTATCTGTGGGATTTAACGCCCACAACAGAAATTCTGCGAGATCCGTGGGATCTGTGTGAGGCAGAGTTACTTCACTTCTGCGCCCATCAAGTTGTACTTCTTGTCGCCAGAGATAATTAGCACTTGACCGTTTTCAATTACCTTGCGAACCTTCACTTCCTTAGCCACGTTGATGTCGTTCACACCTGATGGGTCAGCAACCACAACCTTGATGTTGTCGAAAATCACGCGGTTAACCTTCTTGTTCACACCGTGAGGAGCGTTTTCGTCAAGAGGCATTTCAGCGGTAGAGTAGTCAGTGGTTTTTGTCTTGGTGAAGTTAGGAATTGTAGACATAAACACCACTTGAGTTTCAGCGGTAGCACCCTTGATAGTGAGTTCGTTCTTAGTGCCTTCGAAAGTCCATGCTTGGAGAGTGTCCATAGTCACGAAGCAGTCGGTAGGAATCTTTACAAGAGCAGCATTCACATCAATGTCGTTCATGTTTTCATCCTTGTAAGCCACTTTGTTCATCTTGGCTGCGCCTTCAATTTCGCCTGCACCGAGCACAGCCACATAGTAGTATTGATGGTCGTGCACACCGCCTGACTTGTATTCGCCAGCTTCGTCAAGTTTAATGAGTGAGGTGTAGCCAATACCTTGCCAAGAAAGCTTCACGTCGGTTGGCTTAGAGAGAGAAGCAAACTTAGGAGAAACGAGGTCGCCACCAAAGCTGGTCTTAGAGATACGAATGAAACCTTGGCAAGCATACATGTAAGTGGTGCGAGAGCTCCAACCATTGAGGTCTGCCACATTACCATCGGTTTGAATGGTAGTGTAGTTTGGTTGGTATTCCACACCTTCCACGTCCTTACCAGTCCATGGATTCTTGCCATACTTGTGAACACCTGCTTCCATTGCAGTTTCAAGTTTGTCGAAATTTTCTTGAAGAACCACTTGTTCTTCAGCTTGAGCGCCACACACAGCAGCAAACGCAAGGGCTGCTGTCATCAAAAATTTTGAGTAATTTTTTTTCATAAATAAAAGTTTATTATTTGGTTAAAAAGTAATATCTCCACAAAGTTAAAGATAATTTCAATATGTAGGTTCACCAAAAATAATTTTTTTTCAACTTTTTTTCAGCAAAAGCACGAAAGTGTTATTTTTCAGCGATTTTACGCCCTATTTACCCATATTTTTAATATTTTTGTAACATCAACCCAAATCGGTCATTAGGCCGTGACAAGACCTAATGACCGATTTGGGATAAAAAAAACTTGCAATTCATGAACTTATGAACAAACTATCTTTTGTTATTACTGCTTTTTTGTGTTGCTGGGCAGTGGCTGGGGCAAAGACCTACCAACTTGCTTCGCCCAACGGCAAGTTGAAAGTGAGCATCGAAAATGATGCGAAGTCAACCGCTTTCGCCATCACACATGGCGAAACGTCGGTTCTGAACCGTTCAGCCCTCGGCATAAGCATCGAGGGTGGCAAAACGCTGGGTGCGGAAAAGTGCAAATCGTCGAAAGCCTCAAAAGGCGAGAAATGCAATGCGCTCACGCTCAACTATGGCAAGTATGCGGTGGAATTTCGCGCCTACGACCAGGGCGTGGCTTACCGTTTCGTGACACGTTTCGCCGACTCACTCACCATAGCCAACGAGCAGGTGGAATTTTGCTTGCCAGCCGACTGTATGGCTTACGAAGCGCCTGCCAACTCGCACCACAAGACCAACGACCTGCGCGACCAGGCGTATTGCTCGTTTGAGAATACCTATCAATACGCCAAACTCTCCAACCTCAACCGTCAGCACCTCGGTCTGTCGCCCATGCTCATCGAACTTGCCGGCGGCAAAAAACTGCTGATTGGCGACTACAATGTGCGCAGTTATCCCGGCATGTTTCTCCTGCCGAGCAAGGGCGATGTGGTGAAGGGTTTCTTCCCTCCCTATCCCAAGCACGAATATCAAGGCGACCACAACAATCTACAAATGATAGTTGACGACTGGGAAAACTATATCGCCAAGACTGCTGGCGCGCACACCTTCCCATGGAAAATGATGCTGGTGGCTGAACACGATGCCGACTTGCTCACCACCGAGGTGCCTCGACTGCTTGCCGATGCGCCTGTGGTGAATGCCGATTGGGTGAAGCCGGGAAAGGTGGCTTGGGACTGGTGGAACGACTGGAACTTGAAAGGCGTGGATTTTGCCACTGGCGTGAACAATCGCACCTATCAATATTATATCGACTTCGCCGCCAAACACGGCATTGAATATGTGATTCTCGATGAGGGTTGGGCGGTGAACAAGAAAGCCGACCTGATGCAGGTGGTGCCAGAAATCGACCTGCCTATGCTTGTGAAATATGCTGCCGACCGTGGCGTGGATATCGTGCTTTGGGCTGGCTACAAGGCTTTTGAACGCGACATGGAGAATGTGTGCCGCCACTATAGCGAAATAGGCGTGAAGGGTTTCAAAATCGACTTCATGGACCGCTGCGACCAAAAGATGATGGCATTTCTTGAAAAGGCAGCCGCCACTTGCGCCAAATACCGCTTGTTCTGCGACTTCCACGGTGCGCCAGTGCCAAACGGCATGACCTACACCTATCCGAATGTGCTCAACTTCGAGGCGGTGGCTGGTCAGGAGCAAGTGAAGTGGAGCAAACTGAAGAAGTTCGACCAAGTGCGCCACGAAACGCTCTTGCCGTTCATTCGCCAAGTTGTGGGTCCGATGGACTACACACAAGGCGCTATGCGCAATGCCACAAAAAAGAGTTATTACCCCTGCAATTCGCAACCTATGAGCCAAGGCACACGATGCCGCCAACTCGCCCTCTATCTGATTTTTGACTCGCCATTCAATATGCTGTGCGACACGCCCACCAACTACGAGGCCGAGCCTGAATGTCTCGATTTTATCAGCAAAGTGCCTGTGGTGTGGGACGAACGCCGTGTGCTGTCGGCAAAAATTGGTGAATATGTGATTGAGGCTTGCCGCAAGGGCGACACATGGTATGTGGGCGGCATCACCAACTGGGAAGCACGCACCGTGAACCTCGACCTCAGTTTCATTGAAGGCAAACAAATGGAGTTGTTTGTGGATGGCATCAACGCCCACCGCCACGCCGAAGACTACAAAAAGAGCGTTGGCACCGTTCCAGCCACCCTCACCGTCCACTTAGCCCCAGGCGGCGGCTTCGCCCTAAAAACGGTGGAAGAAGTTAGAAATTAGAAGTTAGAAATTAGAGGTTAGAAGTTAGATTTTCTGAGTGCTCCGAGTGCTCCGAGAGATTGTGCTGTGGGGTTAGATGAGCAGGATGGCGCAGAGCAGGATTGTGAAGATGAGCATGTTGCGGGCGGTGGCACCGAGCAGTGGATTCAGCGCCGCGCCTGTGGTGTGCGTGAGTTTGCGCCATGTGGCGATGTGGAGCAGCAAATATGCCAGTATGGGTAGCACGAACCACCACGCTGAAGCGAAATAGAGCCTCATCCACACCACACCGAGCACCGACATGGCAAGCAGTCCGTTGACCAGATATGCCAGTGCCGCCAACTTGCGTCCGAACACCACCACCGATGTGCGTTTGCCTGCCTCGCGGTCGTCGTCCACATCACGGTAGTTGTTCACCAAAAGCACGTTCACACCCATAAATCCGATGGCAATGCCTGCAATCACGGCAAACGGATGAAACACGCCGCCACTCACCACATAATATGTGAATATCACTGGCACCAGTCCGTAAAATCCCATCACAGCCACCTCGCCCAAGGCGTGGTAACTCAATGGGTAAGGTCCTGCGCTATATGCAAATGCGAATATGGCAATCAATATGCCTGCGCCTATCAGCATCAGCCAATTCCGATAGCCATCGCCTGGCTCCACCACCAGCAGCATACTCAGCCCCACAAGGCAAGCCACCACCAGTGTGCCTATCATGGCGCACTTCATGGCTGACGGGGTGATGTCGCCCTCGGTCACGCCACGTCGAGGCCCCACACGTCCTTTTTTATCGGTGCCGGCCTTGAAGTCGAAATACTCGTTTGCCAAGTTCGATACTATCTGCGCCAGCACAGCAAACACCACGCACATCAGCGAGGGCAAAAGGCGGAACTGGCCGTTGAATTTAGCCAGACCGACAGCAATCAGCACGCCGCTCACCGACACCGGCAACGTGCGGAGGCGAATCGCCTCAATCCATATCTTAATTTGCTTCATCTTTTTCTGAGGGAAAAAATTTATATACAAAATTACAAAAAACCACGGATTTTCCCTACATTTGTAGTTAAACTACACATCAAAGTCAAATGAATACATTCACTCGCTTTTTCACGATATTGATACTTTGCGCGGCCTGCTTCAGTTGCGGCTCAGGCAAGGGCGATTCCGACATACAAGACACCTTTATCGGCTCGGTGCAGTTCGGGCAGCAGAAGCAAACTGTGCTCAATGCGCTCTATGCACAGCAATTTGTGGATGCGGCATCGGGGCAAGCCGACAGCCATTTCGACACCATTCCGCTCGACAATGGCGACTACAGCGAACTGAAAATACTTGCCAAGGCCGACACCACCGGATTCACTTTCCTCGGACGACAATGGCTGAATCTGCAAATCCAGTTCGACGGCAACGGCCTTTACTGCCTCACCTTTAGGGCGAAATCCACCCCCAAGGATGTTGCAAACCAGCACTTTGCCGACATTCTGCAATCGCTTCAAAAGTCATACGACATGAAGCGAATGGTGATTGGCCACTCATCTGCCGAGGGAGAAGCCACCGACATCATCGGCTACCGCTACGAGTCGGGCAACAGAATGGTGCAACTCTACATCAACGAAAACCCCGACGGCACCGCCGCCCCAATCCTCTCCTATATCGAGAATTAAGGGGTTAGAGGTTAGGGGGCAGATTACCTGTAAATTGTAGGGACATGCCTTTGGCGAAAGCACTGAAAATATACGTGTTTTTGGGGCTTTTTTGAGGGCAAGGGGCGTT
>ERZ857629.1297-NODE-1297-length-28133-cov-8.933435_pt1 | contig 28133 bp, 27 predicted proteins | sample MGYA00519700_ERZ857629 | MGnify/ENA primary metagenome ERZ857629 (study PRJEB31778, sample SAMEA3449351) | human gut metagenome | biome: human gut; feature: human-associated habitat; material: faeces | place: United Kingdom | collected 2010/2012 ...
TGCCCCCTCAAACTCCCCCGCTGCTCTGTTATCTGACTTTATTACATAGTTTTTTGACAGTCTGAGGTTATAATAAACAGCCGTTTGAGGCTTTAATGTTTTTTTGTAATAAACCCGAGAAAAAGCAAAGATTAGGCAGTATCGTTCCTTGAGACGGCAGCATACTGCTTCTAAGCTGAAAGCATCTTAAATAGAAAGAGAGCAAAAAAGGTGTTTTCAAAGAACCTATCCATCTCCATCCTTAATCTGTGCAGCAGCCGCGGCCTCAGCTATGAGGAAGCTGCGGAGCTCTGCGGGCTCAGTCCAAGATACTTCGGCAGCGTTGCCAGAGGGCAGACTAACGCGTCGATCAATACCTTTGAGAAACTTTGCAATGGCTTTGAGCTTACGCCGAATGAGCTGCTGAGGATCCCCTCGCTGTCGGATTTCAGAATACCCATGCCCGTTGTGGAGAGCCGCTTTATCTGCGGACTCGGCTGTTATCCTGTGTGTCCGCACTGCAAACTGACTCTTGACCGGGAATACCAGCACTTCTGCGACCGCTGCGGGCAGAAACTCGATTGGAAAGATTATTCCAAGGCGGTCATCGTCTTTCCCAATCGGTCATGAAGAGCAGCGAAGAAGCCTGTTCCTGAAAGCGGTGAAGCTTCTGCCGTCCTGCTCTATGCACTACCTATACTATGTCTTATATATTATCTATGTATAGTGCGTAGTGTATATAGTGCGTAGTGTTGGGGGATGCTGTCTTCACCCATTAATATTGCTCATGTTGACATTAGATTTTGTCATGTTTACCCCCCCCCCCCCCAAAAAAAAAAATTTTTTTGCTTTTTTAGAAAAAGGGTTTGACATACTGTCCACCGTATGTTATTTTGAAAGTGCAAACAGCAACGAAAGGAGGTTGAATCATGGGCACAGAAGCCGAACGTCAGGACACGCGGAAAGCAATGGCATATGACTTGATAAACATTATCGATGAGAAGCCGGAGCAGGAGACTTACACAGCGGAAGAAGTCAAGAAGATGATCCGTGTGTATGTCAGCACAGCAGACCAGAAATAAACGCGGGGCGGGCAACCGCCCCAAGATAAAAAGGAGTGAGGGCAACGGCAAGGAAAACGACCACCAGCAACGAAGTTAAAGACCGCTGGAAAGCTGCGAACTACACACGGGTTAACGTCTATCTGCCCAAAGCAGATGCAGCCGCCTATAAAGAGAAATGCGGCGCAAATGGCTTAACCTTATCAGATATACCAAAAGAAGCAATTTATAATTTTTTAGGGGGCAAATAAGCCTCCTAAAAAATTTTTCAAAAAAAAAACCGCTTGGCAGTACCGAAACGGTATGCTATTATAGGCCACGTCAAGAGGGGAACGGCAAACCTCCAACGTACATACGAGGAGGTGACAACATGACAGTTTTAGAAATTCTTTCTTTGCTGAACCTGTTAGCCGTTGTTATCTTTGGAGTTATTAACGTAACTAAAAAGAAATAACCGCCCCACACCCCGCGGAACGGCCATTTCTCAAGCAATAAACTTGATGGAGATGAGCCGACCCGCTGCAACGGGTAGCCCCTCTTGATTCAAATCATAGCACGGAGAGGGGGCGCAAGTCAATAGGAAAAACAAGCAGCGAAGTAAAACAGCGCTGGGAGGCGCAGAATTACAAAAAATATCTCGTCCGCCTCCGCGCCGACGAAGACAAAGACTTGATAGAATTTATTGAGAGAGCCAAATCTGTTTACGGAACAACGGAGCTTTTCCGCGCTGGACTTGAGAAATTGAAAAACGAGGGTCTTGAATGACCCTCGCAATAATGTCATACCGTTTCGGTATGTTCCATAGAAAAGGAGATGCCAACATGAACTACTTTACACATTGCAAGACCCTCGACGATTTGAAAGCGGAGTACCGCCGCTTAGCAAAGCAGAATCACCCCGATCTGGGCGGGAGCACGGAAGAGATGCAGCGCATCAACGCGGCGTATGCGGAAGCGTTTGACCGTCTCCAGAAGCAGCACAACGCAAGCCATGACGAATGGCACCAGAGCACCGAAGCGCCGGAGGACTTCATCAACATTGTCGACGAACTTGTAAAGCTTGACGGGCTGGAGGTTGAACTGTGCGGCTCTTGGCTCTGGATAGGCGGAAACACGCGGGAACACAAGGAAAAATTAAAATCTCTTGGCTGCCGGTGGTGCAGCAAGAAAAAGCTGTGGAGCCGGCACCACGAGGAGGACGGCAGCCGCCATTATCGCGGCAAGTGTACAATTGATGAAATCCGCACGAAATACGGGTCACAGGTTTTTGCGGCAGACGGGCGCGGAACGTCCGGATATGCCCGGCTTGGGGCGACGGCATAATTAAAGGGGCGGATTTACCGCCCCGATAAAAAGGAGAACCATATGGTTACGATTGATAAAGTCAAGAGCGGTGCGGCACAGTGGATTGACCGGGAACTGCTGCCTAAGATGTCAGGCCTGTCGCGCTGGGTATTCGGCGCGTTGAGCACGGGCGTTGTCCTCAAGCTTGACAAGTTGGCGGAGAATATGCGGAATAATCCGGTCGTGTCCGCTATGGGAATCATAGACGACAACAATATGGTTGACGTCGAAATGCTTTATCAGCTTATTATGCCGCAGGCGGAAAAATGCCCGGCAGAAATAAGTCTTCCCGGCGTCGGCACAGTCCGCATTACAGCGGACGATGTGCGAAACCTTTACACTTACATTACGGTGGGGTGAGAATATGATGATAATTCAGGACGCCGCCGATTATATCTATGACGAAATCGGCGATGCAGAAAAGTATATACGTGCTGCAATCAAGCTGCACGAGACAGACGAGGAATTTGCCGACTGCCTCTACAAGCTGTCCGGTGAAGAGCTGGGACACGCCGACAGACTGCATGAGCAGGAGACGCGCCTTATCCGGACTTACAAGGACGAAAAAGGCGTTCCGCCTGCACTGATGATGCAGCTCTATGAAAGGGAGCACGTAAGGATAATTGATCGCACAGCCGATGTCAAGCGTCTGCAAGAGCTGTACCGTTCGTAAATCCGTTCGTAAAAATGGCGTTTATTTGTGTTCAACAGTGCCATTGACAGCGTTGTGTTTTGAGCGAAAACAAAGGAGCGCGAAGCCTGAAAAACGTGATAAACAAGCGAAAAAACAAGAAAAATCCCGCAATCTCAAGGACTGCGGGATTTGATAATTTGTATGCCGGTGGTGGGACTCGAACCCACACGATGTCGCCATCGGCGGATTTTGAATCCGCTACGTCTACCATTCCATCACACCGGCGTGTGATGGACAGTATACAGCATCCCGGCAAAAAAAGCAAGCACTTTATACCATAGTCTGCGCCGCGGTCATTGCTCTTTACGCTTTTTCGTTATCCGCTCTGATATCGGCAAAAAATCTTTTATTCTCTATAAGCCTGATAAGCGGATAGCCGAGAATATACATGACCCCCGCTTCCCCGAGGCTCACCCAAAGCGCGTTGACCGCAAAAAGTCCGAGAGAGTCGAAAAATCTTCCGCCCTCATATGCGTAGGTTATCACCGCACCCACGGTCACCCCGTTGAAAAGCACCGGCATAAGGCATGCAAGCAGTGCGCTTTTCCCGCGCCGGCCTATCATTGCGGTGCAGCCTGCCGCAAGCAGCGTCGCAAGCGAGCCGAAAATGATATCAAAAACATTCCCGCTCATTATATTTGAAACAAGACATCCTGCGAAAAGCCCCCATGCGGTCTGCGGTACAAAAAACGGCAGGACGCAGAGCGCCTCCGAAACGCGGAACTGCACCGCGCCGAACGAGATAGGCGCAGTAAGCATTGTCAATGCCGCATAAAGCGCCGCCGTGGCTGCGCAGGTGCAGATCATCTTTATCTTCTTTTCATTCGTCCTCATAAACATACTCTCCCATTTTAGTATTTTGAATGCGGAGCTGACCGCACAGTCCCCGGAAATTCCGAGGGGTTGGACCGGGTTTGGAAACCGGTCAGCGGACATTATAGCACCTTTTTTCTTTTTGGCAAGTCTTCCGAAATCAGGCATTATTCCGAAATATACGGCATGTTTACAAAAAAGCCATAATTGACTGGACAATAACGGCAGAATGGTATAAAATATTCCTGTTTTTGCGTAAGAATAACACATTATTACCACGGAAAACCGTCTGACTGACCGCTTGCGCGGCAGCCGCATAGAGGATTTATATGAAAAAGCGCAGTCTATTTTCCTTCCCGCTGTTCCTTGTCACCATAGGCATTGTATACGGCGATATAGGCACATCTCCCATGTATGTCATGAAGTCCATTATCGCCGGAAACGGCGGCATCTCACAGGTAAACGAAAGCTTTATCGTCGGTGCGCTGTCTCTGATCATCTGGACGATCACCCTGCTTACCACGGTGAAATATGTCCTTATTGCCATGAAGGCGGACAACAACGGCGAAGGCGGCATATTCTCCTTATATTCCCTCGTCAAAAAATGCGGCAAGTGGCTTATCGTCCCGGCTATGATAGGCGGCTCGGCACTGCTTGCGGACGGTGTGCTCACGCCCGCCGTCACGGTCACGACCGCAGTTGAGGGTCTGCGGAGTATACCGGCGATGGACCGGTTCCTTGGGGACGGTCAGGGCAAGGTCATCGTCATTACGCTGACAATAATTACGCTCCTGTTTGCCGTTCAGCGCGTTGGCACAAGCAGGATAGGCCGTGCCTTCGGTCCGATTATGCTGCTGTGGTTCAGCTTCCTCGGCTTCACGGGCGTTCTGCATATTCTTGAAATGCCAACCGTTATCCGCGCATTCAACCCGGTATACGCAGTGCGCATCCTTTTCAGTGACTATAATAAGGTAGGCTTTATGATCCTCGGAAGTGTCTTCCTCGCCGCAACGGGCGCGGAAGCGCTCTATTCCGACATGGGTCACGTGGGTAAAGAGCATATTTACAGAAGCTGGCCGTTCGTCAAAATTTGCCTTATCCTGAACTACCTCGGTCAGGGCGCATGGATAATCGGCAGCGCCTCAGCCGCCGGACTGTCGGCGATCGAAGATCTTAATCCGTTTTTCCTGATGCTGCCCTCCTCTCTGCGTCCGTTCGCCGTCCTGCTCGGCGCGTCGGCGGCAATAATCGCGTCTCAGGCGCTTATCACAGGCTCCTATACGCTCGTCTCCGAGGCCATCCGGCTTGATCTCATGCCGCATATGCAGATCCGCTATCCGGCCGATACCAAGGGGCAGATATACATCGGCGCGGTCAACACCGTTCTTTTTGCCGGATGTACGCTCGTGGTTCTTTATTTCCGTTCCGGCGCCAGGATGGAATCGGCCTACGGTCTTGCGATCACTGTCACCATGCTCATGACGACGCTTCTTCTCAGCGTATACCTTTGGAAAATCAAGAAGCTTGTCGCTCTGTCGGCCGTCATTCTCGCCGTTTTCGGCTCCATTGAAAGTGTTTTCTTCATTTCAAGTCTCAGCAAATTTGCCCACGGCGGCTATGTGGCGGTACTCATGGCGCTGCTGCTGTTCTTTATTATGGAGGTCTGGCACAAAGGCACGGAGCTTGAGCAGAAGTATTCTATACGGCTTAATCTGCCCGACTATATCGAAAATCTGCGTTTGCTTAAAACCGATACGGAAACGCCGCTGTGCGCCAACAACCTTGTTTTCCTCGACAAGCTCGGCGACAAGGACAGCATCGACCGTGATATCCTATACTCTATCCTCGACAAGGACCCGAAGCGCGCCGAGGCATATTGGTTTTTCAGTCTGACCGTTACGGATGAGCCGGATGCATCGCGTTACAGCGTCGAAACATACGGAACCGATTTCATTTTCCGTGTTAATCTTGAGCTCGGATTCAAAAATGACCAGCTGCTCAACTTCTATCTAAGGCAGATAGTCGGTGAGCTTATTGCAAGCGGCGAGCTTCCGCAGCAGCAGAAGAAGTTCTCGATTTACGGTCCTTCAAACGTGGGCAGCTTTAAATTCGGCATTCTGCGCCGTTCCATATCCCCCGGCTCCGAGCTTACGCGCGCAGAGGAGCTTGTGCTGACCGCAAAATATTTCATCCGCCATATGTGCGGGTCGGTCGCCAATTGGTACGGTCTGGAGACGTCCTCAACAATTACCGAATATGTTCCTCTTGCAATACCCGGCAGAAAAATCAGAAGTGCGCGGCTTGAGCGCGTTGAGTCCGCAGAGGCAAAATAAGCAAGCGCGAAAACAAAGGAGATTCTATGCTTACTGTAAACGATCTATCCATGCAGTTTGGTTCTTCCGTCCTTTTTTCAAGGGTGGATCTGCAATTTACCGCAGGCAACTGTTACGGTATCATCGGCGCGAACGGCGCAGGTAAATCCACTTTCATAAAAATTCTCTCCGGTGAGCTTGAACCGACCTCGGGAAGCGTCGTACTTGCGCCTAAGAAACGTATGTCCGTGCTCAAGCAGAACCAGAACATGTACGACGAATACACGGTCATGGACACCGTGATAATGGGCAATCAGAGGCTTTACGACTGCGGAAAGGAACGCGAAGCGATATACGAAAAGCCGGATTTCAGCGACGAAGACGGTATCCGCGCCTCCGAGCTTGAGGAGGAATTTTCCGAGCTTGGCGGTTGGGAGGCTGAAAGCGACGCAGGACGCATTTTGCAGGGTCTTGGCGTCGATACGGAATTTCACGGCACTCTCATGTCGGAGCTTGACCCGAGACTCAAGGTCAAAGTACTGCTTGCGCAGGCGCTCTTCGGGCATCCGGACGTAATATTGCTGGATGAGCCTACAAACAACCTTGATCTCAACAGCGTTGTCTGGCTTGAGGATTTTCTTATGGACTACGAGGGAACCGTGCTTGTCGTCAGCCACGACAGGTATTTTCTCAATAACGTCTGCACGCATATAGTCGATATAGATTACGGAAAGATAAAGATGTATGTGGGCAACTACGATTTCTGGTACGAATCCAGCCAGCTTATCCAGAAGCTTATCAAGGACCAGAACAAAAAGGCGGAGCAGAAAATTCAGGAGCTGCAAACCTTCATCGCCCGCTTTTCGGCAAACAAGTCCAAATCAAGGCAGGCAACGTCAAGACGTAAACTGCTTGACAAGATCACCGTTGAGGAGCTTCCCGCTTCCGGAAGGCGCTACCCTTGGGTCGGCTTCAAGGCTGACCGTGAGCCGGGCAAGGACAGGCTTTTTGTCACCGAGGTCAGCAAGAGCGTTGACGGGGTCAGGCTTCTCAATAATGTGAGCTTTATCGTCGGAAAGGATGATAAAATTGCGATTATCGGGAAAAATGAACTTGCCGTCACAATGCTCTATAAGATCATAATGGGCGAGGAGGAGCCGGACAGCGGCAGCGTCAAATGGGGCGCAAGCATCCAGCCCGCCTACTTCCCCAAGGACCACAACAGCTTTTTTGAAGGCAGTGAGTATGATCTTATAGATTGGATGCGGCAGTTTTCCGCAGACAAGCGCGAAAGCTATCTGCGCACCTTTCTCGGCAGGATGCTGTTTTCCGGCGACGACGTGTACAAAAATGTAAGCGTCCTCTCCGGCGGAGAAAAGGTCCGGTGCATGCTCAGCAGGATGATGCTCTCAGGCGCGAATTTTCTCGTTCTCGACCAGCCCACAAATCACCTTGATCTTGAAAGCATAGCCGCGCTCAACAACGGGCTTGACGCGTTCAGGTACAACGTCATTTTCACCTCGCACGACCACCAGCTCACGCAGACCGTCGCAAACAGAATAATCGAGATAACCGACGAAGGGACGATCGACCGTATGTGCACTTATGACGAATATATGCACATCAGCGATAAGGTTACGTAATCAAGTTGACATAATTATCCTGAGTGCAAAACAGGGAGCATTCCGCGCTTGACGTAAATATACGGCGGCGCTATAATGTCTTTACCCTAAGTAAAACAAATGCGGCAGTACCGTACAGCACGGCGCTGCCATAAAAAGCATATATTTGAAAGGTATGTAAAAATGAGCGAATGTACACATGACTGCTCCTCCTGCGGAGAAAATTGCCCCTCCCGCCAGCCGGAGAGCTTTCTCAAGGAGCTTAACGAGGAGTCCAGCGTAAAAAAGGTTATCGCCGTTGTTTCCGGCAAGGGCGGCGTCGGCAAATCTCTTGTGACAAGCCTTCTGGCAAGTGAGATGCAGCGCCGCGGCTATAACTGCGCCGTTCTCGACGCCGACATTACAGGCCCGTCTATTCCCAAGTCCTTCGGCATCAGGGAACACGCGATGGGCACCGATAAGTATATCGTCCCCGTTACCACCCACACGGGTATGCAGATAATGTCGATCAACCTCATCCTCGAGGATGAGACTGAGCCGGTCGTATGGCGCGGCCCTGTCATTGCAGGCGCTGTCACGCAGTTCTGGACGGATGTTATCTGGACGGACGTTGACTATATGTTTGTCGATATGCCTCCGGGAACCGGCGATGTGCCGCTTACTGTTTTTCAGTCCCTGCCGGTGGACGGTATCGTCATCGTCACCACACCGCAGGATCTTGTGGGAATGATAGTTGAAAAGGCCGTAAAGATGGCGGAAAAGATGAACATTCCCGTACTCGGCATAGTCGAAAACATGAGCTACTACAAGTGCCCTGACTGCGGAAACGTCCATTCCATTTTCGGCGAAAGCCATGTGGAGGAGATCGCAAAGCAATACGGCATTGCGCACACCGCAAAGCTTCCCATTGACCCCGTTATATCCGCAATGGTTGACGCCGGCGAGGTGGAAAGCGTCAGCGGCGAGCATATTTCACAGCTCGTTGACTGCATTGAGAAAGAGGTATAAGGCGAATGGTAATTGCTGTTGCATGGGACAACGGAAACATCGGGGAGCATTTCGGCCACGCTTCCATGTTCGCGCTCTACAACTATGCGGGCATAAATCCCGATGAGTGTGAAAAGCGTCTTATCGACTGCTCTGACAGGCACGGCCATGCCGACATGGCGAAACTCATGCGTGATAACAAGGTAGACGCGGTCATTGCCGGCCGCATGGGCGCCGAGGCGAAGAGCGCGCTTTTGAGCTTCGGTATAGTTCCGGTCGCCGGATTTGAGGGCGACGCCGATACGGCTGCCGATCTTCTTATCACGGGACGGCTTCCTATCATGGATGAAGGCGGTTCCTGCGGCGGCAGATGCGGCGGATGCTCCGGCTGCCACGGCGGTGAGGACGGCGGATGCGATTGCGGCTGCGGCGGAGACGAAGGCTGCGGCTGCGGATTTTGATATTGCGCAGACTGCGGTAAAGCTCGCGTTCCGCGTCCACGATATAAAAAACCGAAAATTTCGCGCATAGGCGCAGACTGCGGCAGTCTGCGCCTATGCGTCATCGGGCTTTTGCTGCCGGAAAGCACGGTATCTGTCAGCTTTCCATCTGTTTTCCAAGGAATGCCGCCGCAGTTTCCGCAAGCTTACGCTCAAGCTCTCCGCAGTTTGGCGCATCTTTTTCACCAATGAAGAGTACGCATCCCAGCACGTCGCCCTCCGCCGTTATCGGCGCCGCGACGGATACCGTATACTTCTCCTCACCCTCGGCGGCCGGAAATTCAGTTCCGCTGCCGACAGTATAAACTGCGCGCTTATCCATGATTTCCGTAAGCTGGCGGCTTACCGGCTTATCAAGCAGCTCACGCTTTGCGCCTCCCGCAATGGCGATTATCGCCTCCCGGTCGCACACCGCCGCTATCCCGTCAGCAGCTTTCTTCAGGCTTTCACACATTTGGGACGCAAAATCCGCCAGTTCCCCAATCGGTGAATATTTCTTGAATATCAGCTCTCCCTCTTTGTCGGTGAAAATCTCCAACGGGTCGCCCTCGCGGATACGCATGGTGCGGCGGATCTCCTTCGGTATTACAACTCTCCCGAGGTCGTCTATGCGGCGAACCATTCCCGTAGCTTTCATATTTATATCTCCTTTGGCTCAATTTGTCTTCCTTGATATTATCTGCGATGCATGGAAGATTATGCGGAGAGATTCATATGACTGGTTCGCGCTGAGTGCGTATCTCATCGTTCAAGTGTGCTTACGGGTATATGCGGTCTGTAATATTCACTGAAACACAGGTGACTTTAAATTTTCCTGTATTTTTTCACGAAAAATGCCGGTTTGGGCATTTCCGTGCGCGTCGGCTCAGTCTTTCATGCGTTCAAGCACAAGTCTGTATCCCTCTGAGCCGTATGTAATGCACCTATTGACCCGTGTAATAGTCGCCGAGGAAGCGCCTACTTCTTCTGATATCTGAGTAAAGGTCTTCCCCTCTTCAAGCAGCTGCGCCACATGGAAGCGCTGCGCCATTGCCCTTATTTCGCCGAAAGTGCATAAATCGTCAAAGAACTTATAGCACTCCTCCAAAGATTTCAGCGACATGATGGCTTTATACAGCTCATCGGTCTCGGCGTTTTTCACCTTGCTGTCGTACATATTTTCCCTCCGCTTTTTCACATTATCATAATAATACAATAATACCACCTCAGAAGGTATTTTTCAACATAAACATAAAACACCCCCGAAATCCATTGGATTTCGGGGGCAGCTTATATATCGGCACAAATTATTTCGCGTTCTTTGCCATGTCGCACAGAGCGGTGAAAGCGGCAGGATCGTGAATCGCGGTCTCGGAGAGCATCTTGCGGTTCATATCGATACCTGCAAGCTTGAGACCGTGCATGAAGGTGGAGTAGTTCATGCCGTTCATCTTGCAGCCCGCACTGATACGGGTGATCCACAGCTTGCGGAAATCTCTCTTCTTCTGCTTGCGGCCTACGTATGCATAACGGCCGGACTTCATGACCTGCTCATTGGCCATCTTATAGTGACGGGACTTGTTGCCCCAGTATCCCTTTGCCAGACCCAGAATCTTGTTTCTGTGCTTGCGGGTCATCATCGCGCCTTTAACTCTTGCCATTTGTTTATCCTCCTATATACCGTCTGCCCTTATTATTTATAAGGGATCATTTTCTTTATTGCCGCTTCGTTGGTGACATCTGCGTAAGTCTCACTGCGCAGACGGCGGCAGCGCTTGGTATCCTTCTTGGTGAGGATATGGCTCTTGAATGCGTGTGCGCGCTTTACCTTACCGGTCTTGGTGAGATTGAATCTCTTCTTGGCACCGCTGTGTGTTTTCAGTTTGGGCATGATGTTTTCTCCTTCCGTAACTGTATAATACAGAACACTTCTGCTGTATACTAAGTTTTATTTATCCTCAGCCGGCATATCTGCACCGGTCTTGGGAGCCTTGGGTTTTGCGGGCTTCTTTGCGGGGGCGGCGGGCTTGGGCGAGAGGAACATTGACATATTCCTGCCTTCCAGCTTGGCGCTCTTATCCATATTGGCGATCTCCGCGCACTTTGCCGCGAAGTCCTTCAGCAGAACTTCGCCGATCTCGGTATGTGCCATCTCTCTGCCGCGGAAACGCACGGAAACCTTTACTCTGTCTCCGTCCGCAAGGAATTTCTGAGCGTTTTTCAGCTTGGTGTTGAAGTCATTGGTGTCAATGCCGGGAGACATACGGATCTCCTTGATTTCAATGACCCGCTGATTCTTCTTTGCTTCCTTTTCCTTTTTCCCCTGTTCAAAACGGAACTTTCCGTAGTCCATTACCTTGCACACGGGAGGAACGGAACCCGGAGCGATCTTAACCAGATCAAGGTCGTTCTCTTCGGCAATTTTCAGTGCTTCCTCGGCGGACATTATGCCGAGCTGCTCGCCCTCGACGCCAATAACACGTACTTCCTTGTCTGTAATCTCCTCGTTGATCTGATGAACAGCGTTTGCGATGTGAAACACCTCCGATAAAAAGTCAAAAAACGCGGATGCACAGCATCCGCGTATAAAAGCATACTTTTCCCGTTCGGGAAAGACGTTTATTGACCACAGTCGATTTAAATCACCGGGTGAGGACGGCGGACACCATACCTTCTTCCTTTTAGCTTTGTTAGTATAACTCACATGTATGCGTTTGTCAACACATTTTATGTCTTTTATTTTATGCTTTCTTTTTCCGTTCCTTCCGCTGCGGCGGCGATCTCCTTGATCGCATTGAGGTCGGGCTTGCCGACGTCGTTGACGGGCAGAGCGTCCAGATATATATAATATCTCGGGATCCTGTTGGTTTCCGTCTTGCCGCGCATAAAGTCAATAAGCTCCCTGTTTGTGACGGAACGGCCCTTTTTGGGAACGATGACCGCGCATACCTCTTCGCCGAATATTTTATCGGGAGTTGCCGCAACCTTGCACGCGGAAACGGCATCGTGCTCCATAATAATATTTTCTATCTCTCCGGGGCAGATGTTCTCACCGCAGCGGATAATAAGCTCCTTCAGACGTCCGGCAAGATGGATAATGCCGCGCTCATCCCGCCACGCAAGGTCGCCGGAATGCAGCCATCCGTCAGCGTCTATCGCTTTTGCGGTAAGCTCAGGCTCGTTATAATAGCCCTGCATGATAGAAAAGCCGCGGACGCAGAACTCTCCCCTCTCGCCGTCCGGCACGGGAAGTCCTGTATTTGTGTCGATTATCTTGCCTTCAAGTCCCTCCTGGACACGGCCGACGGTAACGCATCTTGTTTCCAGATCGTCATCAAGGCTTGCGGTCGTCACGCCCGCAGAGCCTTCTGTCATGCCGAGGCTCGACACAAGCGTCACGCCGAGAGTTTTTTCTATCTGCCTGAACAGCGTCGGACTGCACGCCGCGCCGGCGACGACGCCCGTGCGCAGACTTGCGCAGTCCTCCGGCGTAAGATCGTCACGCTTGAGCAGCACCGTGAACTGTGTGGGAACGGCGCTGAGTATTGTGCAGCCGCGCCTGATAGCCTTTATAATATCAGAGGTATGGCGGCTGTCGGGGATATGTACGGCAGCGCCGCTTGCCATGGCGGCCGTGAGATTCGGCCCGAGAGAGAAGCAATGGAACATCGGCAGAACATTCAGGAACTTGTCATTTTCCGTGGCCGCAAGATTCTGAGCCAGAAGTCTGCCCATGTTAAGGCGTGAATACTGGCTTATCATGACCATTTTGGGGATTCCGGTCGTACCGGAGGTGAAGAGAATATCGGCAATATCAGATGGCGATACCGCCGTCTCAAGCTTCTCGAAATCCGCATCGCTCATTTCTCTGCCAATACGCTCAATATCCGAAAAGCTGTAATCCGCCTCATCGCAATCGGTCATGGAAATGATCGCTCTGACCTTTCCGCCGGATAGTGTGCGCCTGAACATAGCGGCCTGTTCGCTTCCGCATATCGCAAAGGTGCAGTCGCCCTTGTCAGTAATAGCCGCGACAGCGCTTTCGGGCGTCGTGGTGCGCATCATAACGGCCGTCGCGCCGAGGCGCATGAGCGCATAATAGGTTACCGCGGTATCAACCCACAGCTCTGCCCAGACGCATACGTGATCGCCGCGTCGGATGCCGACCGACGAAAAACCCGCCGCAAGGTCTCTCGTCCTGCGGTCAAGCTCTGCATAACTATAACTGCCGGAGCTGTCTTCAATAGCCGTTCTTTCCGGGAAGCGCCCGACGACAGACGACAGGAATTTGGGGAATGTTATATCCTCACAAAAGCTGAAAGCCATTATTCTAATTTTCCTCTCATTGTTTTACAAAATCTATAATATTATATACACTTTCTGCGGCTAAGTCAAGCCGCCGCAAAGATTCTTTACCGTTTGTACATATCCCCTTGCTCTAAATATCAGACATAACGCGCCGCGCATGGCGCGATTTGGGATATTTCCCTTGAAAAAAAGCGTCCGCTATTCTATAATTATTATAATTGGTATTTTGCGGATATTTCGGTACGCCGAGCGTCGCCGGAGCCGTTTCGGCAGGCTCCGCCGGAGGGAAAAATGAAAAAGAAGAAAAGCATCAGCAAGAAGGTCAGGCAGCTTGTTTTGAAGATCGCCGTTTTTTCTCTGATCCTATGCACAGTGATCGGCATTGCGAGTATGCTGCGCGTAAGAGACAGGGTTCTGACAAGCGAATATGAGCTTGGGAAAACCGCATCAAAAACAAGTGAGCTTGCGCTCACAAAGCAGGTCAAGAAAAACATGCTTGAACTTGTTGTCAGCCGTGCCTCCAATCTTAGTGAGACTCTTTCGCGCTTTGAAAACTACATCTCCCTGTCCGCGTCATACCTTGAAAAGCTGTATGCCGAGCCTGAGCGCTTCGCAAAGGAGGAGGTACTGCCGCCCGATAAAGCGAATGCCGGTGTGCTGACGATGCAGCGCTATCTCCGCGGCAGGGATGTCTCCCCCGCGGCAATAGAGGATGAGGTCGGACTTTTAGGGAATATTGTCGATATCTGGAAACCTGTCATGACCTTTGACGGCGGCGTCATAAACTCGGTTTTTGTCGGCACGGAAAGCGGCATTTTCATGTGCTATAACAAGGATTCCGACATAACGGACAACGAATATTGGGACTATTCGGACAAAGGCTGGTATGTTCAGGCACAGTATGCCGACGGTCCAACATTCACCGATACATATCAGGACATCTTCGGCAGGGGGCTTACGACGGGCTGCACCGCCGCGTTTCACTATCCTGACGGCCGCGCCGCAGGCGTTGTATGCATGAACATTCTGATAAAGGATATCGTTGACTCCGTGACGTCGCTCGATCTTGGCAAAAACACCTTTGCCTTTATCGTCGATGAAACGGGCAGCGTCATAGTCGCTCCCGACATGCCGGAGGACGGCGAATTTGACAACATAAGCACCGATCTCAGGCACCCCGCTTTCAGCGCATCCAGCGCAATAATGAGCGGGTACACCGGAGTAAAGCACATGAACAGCGGGATATACTTTGCTTACGCCCCTATCCCATCGACCGGCTGGACGCTTGTTTTGCAGATAGCCGAGGAAGATGTGAACGAGCCTGTATACAAGATAAAAAGCGCCCTTGAGGACAACTCCGAAAAAACCGAGCAGGAGATCAACGGATATGCCGTCAGGAGCCTTTATATGTACATCGCCGCGTTCATTCTGATCACGGCGGCAGTCGTGATTGCAAGCCGCCGCTTCTCCAACCGGCTGACCAAACCCGTAACAGAGCTTATTGAGGACGTCCGCCACATCAGCGGCGGCGAGCTTGATTACCGCACGGATGTTGAAAGCAACGACGAAATAGGTGAGCTTGCCGACGAGTTCAACGGCATGGCGGCCTCTCTCCAGAAGTACATAGGCGAGCTTACCGCAATCACGGCGGAAAAAGAGAGGATCGGCGCTGAGCTTAATATCGCTACCCAGATACAGGCCTCGATGCTCCCGTGTATCTTCCCGCCCTTCCCCGACCACAACGAATTTGACATCTTTGCAAGCATGGATCCCGCAAAGGAGGTCGGCGGCGATTTTTACGATTTCTATCTTATCGACAAAACGCATCTGGCGCTGACCATCGCGGACGTATCGGGAAAAGGCGTGCCTGCGGCTCTGTTCATGGTCATCTCAAAGTCGCTTCTCAAGAGCAGCGCCCAATCCGGATATTCTCCGGCGCAGGTGCTTGAAAGCATAAACGCGCAGCTGTGCGAAAACAACGCCGTCGGTATGTTTGTGACGGTGTGGCTCGGTATACTCGATCTGACAACGGGCAAAATGGTGTGCGCAAACGCCGGGCACGAGTATCCGGTCATTCGCCGCAAAGACGGGAAATATGAGCTTTTCAAGGACAGGCACGGCTTTGTCCTCGGCGGCATGGAAATGTCCCGATACAAGGACTATGAGCTTGATTTAGCCGAAGGCGACAGGATCTTTGTGTATACTGACGGTCTTACGGAGGCCGCCGACAGCTGCAACGAGCTTTTTGGCATCGACAGGATGCTCTCCGCGCTGAACAGCCACCCCGACTCCGACTGCACACAGCTTATCGCGGAAATAACCGCCGATGTAAACGCTTTTGTCGGCGGCGCACCGCAGTTTGACGACATGACAATGCTTGCATTTGAAATAAAAAATTATATCAGCAGCTGACAAGGGCAGACACGGTTCTGACGGGCAGGAAAAACGTCCATACCGCTTTAAAGTCCTTGACCAATACATCAAATTTTTTGGGGCTTTCACCGAATTGCCGCGCGGCAATTCGGTGAAAGCCCTTTTCCAGCCAGCTTGTCAAAAAAGTCCTGCAAGGACTTTTTTGACAGTCTGTTTTCAGCTATTCATGTTTTGGAAAAATTTACTTAAAAAAAATTTCATAATCCGCTTTACATAATTCAGTAGCCGTGTTATTATATGGATACGATAAACATAACAGGGTAGACATAACATGAACAGACGTTTTATTTCTCTTATTCTTATTATCTGTATGGGGTTAGCACTCGCCGCGCCGAGTGCTTTTGCATCCGTTTCCCCCGCCGGGAGCGACAGCACCAAATTCTTCCTTATGCCCTATGAAATAAGAGAAGGCGATACTCTGACAAACATATATTACTGCTGGGGGCTTAATTACCGCGACTACGGCGATGCGATCCTGTCTATCAATCAGCTTGAAACGCTCGACATAATTCCGCTGGGCGTAATACTATGGCTTCCCACGACCGAGTCCAACCTGCAAAACGACAGATACATACAGGTAATGAGCCACACCGTCTGCTCCGGCGATAATGTTGACGGAATATGCGCCGCTTACAACGTTAAATTTACCGACGCGGAGAAATGGATGGAGGTTCTAAACAGAGGAGTTGACCTTACGACGCTCTCAGTCGGAAGCGAGCTGCTTGTCCCGCTCATCTGGAAATGACTTTTCAAATAGCTTCACCCCGGAGGACATTCAATGAACTGCACCCCATTTGTTAGACAGTACGATATAATGTCTAACAAATGGGGTGCAGTTTTGTCGATATATGATTTTCCGGTTTATACCGGGAAGGCGGCGCTGCCGTCAAATTCGCACGATGAAAAAAGGGCGTTTACGGCGGCATTATATTCATCAATATGCTTTGCCTTCTTTATCGCTTTAACCTGCTTTTCACAGTTGACGAACATACTCGACATATAGAACCACAACTCCTTCATGCGCCCCACGGTATAGACCTCGCACAGGCCGGAGGAGAGAGTTCTGTCCACCAGCGTGTCATGAAACTGCTTCAGCTCATTACGCTCAAGCCGTCCGCCGCCGCGAAGCTGCCGTGCAAGCGCGGGGTTTGCAGCAAGTCCTCTGCCCAGCATAAGCGACGCGAGCGCCGGATACATTTGCACAAGCGCATTATATTTATTTACATCTGTGATATTCCCGTTGTAGCAGGCGCGTTTTCCGAACAGCTCAAGCGCGGGTGCAAAGCTTTCCGGGCTTGTAGGACTTTTGTACATCCCGCTCCGGCAGCGGGTATGGACGATCACGCGGCTGAACGGATATTTGCCGTAAACTTCCAGAAGACGTTCAAATTCGTCCGTTTTCTCCGCGCCGAGTCTCGTTTTTACCGAGACGGCTATGGGACAGCGCGAAAAAACCGTATCGAGAAACGTGTCAAGCGCCGCGGCATCCGTAAGCATCCCCGCGCCCTTGTGCTTGGCAAAAACAGTTCCCGACGGGCAGCCGGCATTTAAATTCACCTCGCGGTAGCCCATCGCCTCAAGCTCCCGTGCGACAGCGAGGAACGCCTCCGGATTATTGGCAAGCACCTGCGGGATCAGCTTTATCCCGTCGTTATTCTCCGGCAAGACCTCTCTCATGCTTCCGGCCTTGAACTTTCCCGCGCTGTCGGGCGCGATAAACGGCGCCCAATATTCGTCCGCACCGCTGAACACGGCATGATGCACCTGCCGGTAAATATATCCGGTAACTCCCTCCATGGGGGCAAAATACAGCTCCATACCGCCGGTATTACCTATACTCGGCCATAAGCGCCTCAAAAGCGTCCTTCGAGGCGGCGATCATATCTTTTGACACGCAATAGGCAAGGCGGACATAGCCGGGGCAGCCGAAATCATCCCCCGGGACAAGCAGCAGCTCATATTTTTTTGCCCTTTCGCTGAACGCCTTTGCGTCCGTCTCCGGCGATTTTACAAAGAGGTAGAACGCCCCCTGCGGCATAATGTATTCATATCCGCACCCATCCATTATCCCGCAGAGCAGATCGCGGTTTTCCCTGTATCTTGATATATCGGATGCCGCGTCGATGCAGCGGAGAATGACCTGCTGGAAAAGCGACGGCGCGTTGACATAGCCGAGCGCCCTGCCCGCACCGGCGATAGCTGCGCACATATCCTCACGGCAGGCCATTCTGCCGCTCACGGCGAGGTAGCCTATGCGCTCCCCCGGAAGGGAGAGGGTCTTGCTGAAGGAATAACAGAACACGGTATCGTCATAGTATTCAAGCATACAGTGAACCTCCGCGCCGTCATAAACAAGCTCCCTGTACGGTTCATCGCTTATTGCAAAAACGGTATTGCCGGTTTTTTCCTTATGCTCCCTGAGTACGGCGGCGACGGCTTTCATATTATCCACGCTCAAAATCGCGCCGGATGGGTTATTTGGAGAATTAATGATGACCGCCTTCGTCTTTTCGGAAAGCGCGGCTCTGAGCGCATCAATGTCTATCATAAAATTCTTATCCGGCGCTATCGCAATGAGTTTTGCGCCGCAGGCTTCCGTAAATACCCGGTACTCCGGAAAAAACGGAGCGGAGGTGATGACCTCCTCCCCCTCAAGCAGCATTGCGCGAAGGGCGATCGCAAGCCCTGCCGCCGCGCCGCAGGTGACATAAACGTCGGCAGATTCGGTATTCGTCCCGTAGCGGGCGTTTATCTTTTCGGAAATAAGCCTGCGCAGCGCCGGAAGCCCCGCCGCCGGGGTATAGCTGTGAAGAACCACGCTGTCCCCTTCAAGCAGTTCCTTTATCGTATCATTTACGCACGTCGGTGCAGGAATGCTCGGATTGCCTATTGAGAAATCGAACACCTTATCCGCCCCGATCTCTGCCTTGCGGCGCATACCGTATTCCATAAGCTCACGGATGCAGCTTCTTGTCTGCCCGAATGCAAGCGACTGACCTGACAACATTTTCTTTTCCTCCCCGGAATTTTAAATTTCGTATTGTTAAGAGCAGACAAGCGGTGACTGACGCTTGCCGCTAAAGCAAAAGCCCCCTGAGCCGACAAGACCCGGAGGGCAAAACAAGCCTCATAACGCTCAGGCATCAGTACCGTCTATTTTCTCCGCTATGTACTGCTCCACTTCTTCATAGGCTATTCCGAGCGCCACGGACAATTCGCCGTGGAGCATTTCGCGTGCGCGTTTCATAGTGGCCTCCGCCCGGCTGCTCTTGTTCTTTTTGTCGCCGATGCGCTCCCTCAGCCCCTTGATGAGCGCGACAAGCGCCTCATTGCTGTGCTGTTTAAAAAGCTCCTTATAAAAAGCCTCGACATGATTGAAGCGGCTGTCCGTGCATATCGCGGGCGCGATATCAGGAATGGTGAGGATAAAGCTGTCCGCTTCGTCCCGACTGATCACAGGGCGCATAAAAGCCGTCGAATCCACAGGCGTAAAATAGGTTCCGCTGCCGATAAGAGGGGTGAGGTAATAATAAAGCTTCTCCGCGGACGCCCCCCGCATATTCAAAGGGGCGATTTTTTCCACCGTGCAGACTCCGTTTTCTCCGTATACGATCTTTTCTCCTATTTCAAACATATAATCTACCCCAATTTTATTGCTTATATATGTATAATACAACATTTCAACGTGAATTTGCAATAAATTTTTTCGGATTTTTCCGAAAATTTTAACCGGATACATATTTTTCCCGGATATTTTCCGTTTCACATACCTATACCGGATTTCTTGAATTTTACGCTCTTTTCTTTGCCGGTTTCAGATGGTATAATAGTGTGAAATTTTATTGGCGCCGTACTGCACCGCGCCGCAGGAGTCAAGATATGAAATTATACCTGTACGGGCATGACTACAAATATGCCGTTGAGCAGATGCTGCTCACGCTCTTTCCGTCGGAGCGGCCGGAATACCCCGACGGAAAGCCAGTCGGAGACAGATTTGAAATAAGGCTGAGCGAGGGCGGGGTATTCGTGACAGCCGTATGCAGGATAGTTCTCGGCGGCGTCTGCCGTCTCGGCAGATCCGCTTGCAAAAAGTCCGAGATATCCTCCCCCCTGCTCAGGGACCGCATTTGTCAGAGCCTTGTGAAAAACGCCGTTTACCGCGCAGCGCTTCGTTCCGGTGTGGAGCGGCCGGCATGGGGATCGCTTTCCGGAGTACGTCCGGGAAAGGTGTTCACCCCGCTGCTTGAAGAGGGGCTGAGTAATGAAGACGCCGTAAAAGCTTTTATGAAGAAATACGACGTCTCAGAGTCAAGGGCAAGGCTGTGCCTGCAAACGAGCCTTGAGACCGTAAAAGCCGAAAAAAGCCTTGCGAAAAGAGACGTCTGTCTGTATGTCGGCATCCCGTTCTGCCCCACAAGGTGCGCCTATTGCAGCTTCGTAAGTCAATCCGTTGAAAAGAGCATGAAGCTCATCCCGCCGTTTCTTGAGGCGCTTTATAAGGAGATAGCCGCGCTTGCAGAACAGGTGCAAAAAAACGGCCTGCGCGTCATCTCGATCTACATGGGCGGCGGCACGCCGACCACCCTTTCCGCCGCACAGCTTGACACACTCTGCGCACTTATCGCGGAGAGCTTTGATCTTTCGGCTCTGCGCGAATACACGGTGGAAGCGGGAAGACCCGACACGATCACGGAGGAGAAGCTTGCAGTCCTTCGCCGTCACGGCGTTGACAGGGTCAGCGTCAATCCGCAGACAATGTGCGACAGAGTGCTTGAAACCATCGGGCGCAGGCACACGGCGCAGGATATTATCGACGCCATCGCGCTTGTGCGCAAGGTCGGCGGCTTTGCCGTCAATATGGATCTTATCGCAGGACTTCCCGACGACAGCGCCGAGGGCTTTTCCGAAACGCTGTCCAAGGTGCTTGCGCTTTCGCCGGAGAATATCACAATCCACACTCTGGCGCTGAAAAAAGGTTCAAAAATCACGCTTGAAGGCTCTCCCCTGCCTACCGCCGCCGAAGTCGGCGATATGCTTGACAGCTCCCGCAGTCGTCTTGAGGGGGCGGGGTACTTCCCGTACTACCTATACCGTCAGAAATTCATGTCCGGGGGCTTTGAAAATGTCGGCTGGGCAAAGAAAGGTTATGTAAACCTGTACAACATATTCATAATGGAAGAGCTATGCAGCATCCTTGCGGTCGGCGGCGGCGGTTCAACAAAGCTTGTCTGCCCCGGCGATAGCCGCAATCTGAGGCTTATGGCGCCGAAATACCCGCTTGAGTATATAAACAGCATCGAAAAGACCTGTCATTCAAAGGAAGAAATAAGCAGGTTCTATAAACCGGAGGTAAAATAAATGGCATATTCCCTGAGTGAGATCAATCTCAGAACCGTCTCCGATCCGAAAGGGATGATAGTGGAGGCAGATAACGAATATAAGCGCAAGGTAAGGACCGCAGCAGAGAAAATTGCGGAAAACCGAAGCAAAAGCCCTATCGTCCTGCTCTCGGGTCCGTCAGGCTCAGGCAAAACGACGACTTCCATGAAGATCGCGCAGGCGCTCAATGAGCTTGGCATCGGCACACACTACGTGGCCATGGACGATTATTTCAACACGATCGACCCCCTGACCGTGCCGCGCACGCCTGAGGGCGATATGGATCTTGAATCCCCGCTCTGCCTCGACACCGAGCTTCTTAACCGGCATTTTGATATGCTTGCCGCCGGTGAGCGGATATATGTGCCGAAATACGAATTTTCACGCAAAATGAGAATACAGGAGCCGTCAAAGTCCATAAAGCCCGGCAAGGACGAGGTCGTCATTTTTGAGGGCATACACGCGCTCAACGATATGGTCACCGACCGTCATCCGGACGCGTTCAAGCTCTACATATCCGCACGAACCGACGTTGCATTTAACGGCAGGGTCGTTTTCAGGCACACATGGTTCCGTCTTGTGCGCAGAACAGTGAGGGACTATCTCTTCCGCGGCTGCGGCAGCGCGGAGACGCTGGGTATGTGGGCAAATGTGCGGCGCGGGGAAAAGCTCTACATCTCGCCGTATAAGGATAAGGCAAATTATCAGTTCGATACCTCGTTTTCCTATGAGCTGCCGGTTATGAACCATGTGGCAACGGAGCTTTTCAAAAACATTCCCGAAGGGATAGAGCGCTTCGAGGAGCTGCGGGAGGTGCTTCCCGCTTTGCAGCTTTTCGGCGATATCGACGAATCCCTTGTTGCGGAGGATGCAATGATAAGAGAGTTCATCGGCGGCGGAATATACTCCTGAGTAAAGCTAAGATAAAAATCAAAACCACCGGCTCAACCGGTGGTTTTTGATTATATCAGATTATCGGGTTTTGTTCATCCGAGGATATCTCTGCGTCTCTTGACAACTATCGCGGCCGCGCCGAGGAAAGCCATGAAGCAGAGAGCCGCCCACAGACCGGGGTTGCTTTCATCGCCGGTTTTTACGCCGTAGATGTTGTAGGAGGTGCCGTAGAGCTTGAAGTAGCCCTGAGCAATACCGTTTGCAGAACCGATCTGGATGGTGTGCGCGCTGGCGCTGGAGAGCATCTTGAGATATGCGGGATTAAGCGCCACAAGGATGTGTCCGTCGGGCGAAGAGGTTGCATAGTACTGATTGCCGTTGGTGAGAGTATATCCGTCAACGGCCACGCCCTTGAAGTTGCTTGCAAGATCGTTCGTCATGAAGTAGAGAGGATTCTTGCCGTCGAAGGTGGAGTAGTTGCCGTAGGTGATCTGGTGCTGCACTGCGTAGCCGGTAACGGTTACAGTGCTGTACGCGGTATATCTGGTGCCGCCGACGTCAAAGATTGCGGAAATGGTGGCTGAACCGGCGCTCTTTGCGGTGACTTTACCGTTCACAACGGTGGCAACGGCGGTGTTGGTGCTGCTCCATGAGGTGCCGGCGGTGACATCGGCGCTGTCAAGTCTTGTATAAAGCTGCTTGGTGCTGCCCGCGGTCAGGTTTACGGCGGTCTCGGAGATGGCAAAGGTGTTTGCTGCCGACGCTTTGACGGTGACGGTGCAGGATGCGGAGACGCCGCTGCCGTCCGCTGCCGCGGCGGTGATCACAGCAGTACCCGCACTGACGGCTCTTACGGTCCCGTTATCTACCGTTGCTACGGCGGTATTATTGCTGCTCCAATTAATGGTCTTGTTGCTGGCATTCGTCGGCGCAACGGCGACGGTCAGAGTTTCGGAGGAGCCGACAGCAAGCTCGGTCGAGGTCTTGCTCAGTGCAATAGAATTCACAGGAATCGGGGCGCTGACCGTAACGGTGCAGTTTGCGCTGTGTCCGCTGCCGTCTGCCGCTGTGGCGGTGATCGTCGCGGTGCCTGCACTGATGCCGGTAACAACGCCGTTATTTACGGTAGCAACCGCGTTATTGCTGCTGCCCCAGACAACGTTCGTATTGCCGGCGTTTACGGGCTGAACAGTCGCCGTAAGATTAGCGGTGTCGCCGACCATGATGCTTGCATTTGCAGGGGTAACGGTCACGGAGCTTACGAGGACATTGCTTACGGTAACGGTGCAGGTGCCGGACACTCCGTTGGAAGCGGTCGCAGTAATATTCGCGCTGCCTGCCGCAATGCCGGTGATCCCGCCGCTGCTGTTTACCATGACCACGCCCGTATTATTGGACGTCCATACAACGCTTTTATCTGTTGCGGTTTCAGGATATACGGTTGCAGTGAGCTGACCGGTTGCGCCAACAGAAATATTGGAAGCGCCGCTTATCACAACGTTGGTAACCGCGATGACGGCAGGATTAACGGTGACTGTCGCAACGGCATTTTCCGTGGCGGTCAGAGTAGGATCTTCCTTCGCCGTATAGGTTATCACGCATTTCAGAGGTGCGTTGGAAACTTCTGCCAAGCCCTTTATCTCCACGGTCTGTGCGGTAGGATCAACAATCTTCACGTTGACCGAATCACAGCTCCAGCTGAACGAGACATCGTTCTTATCCGCTGGATAAGGATTATAGCTCGGCGTTGCGGTCACGTTTACGGTCTCACCGACTTTGAGAGTGATGGGATTGGGCGAAACCGTCCCGTCCGCCCACGCGCCTACCGTCAGCATAGCTGTGAGCGAGCAGAGAGTAAGTACGATTGCCAATACTTTCTTTAAGGTTTTCATATAAAAGTCCTCCCTTTGAGGTTATTTACAATTTACCTCTTTATCATACCACAGCTTCGATATTGCGACAACCTTTTTTGAAAATTTTTCGTAAACATTATTTTCCTGTTTGTCATATCGCGGCAGGCTGTCGATCCGCCTCAATCTCTTGCTGTGTTTTCTATGACGGGGCGCATCCGAAAATGTTCCGCCGAAGTTTCAAATTTCGTTAACAAAAAATTTTACGGCTGCCGGAGGCCTCCGCCCAACATTTTTTCCGGCGGCAAAAAATTAAAAAAAATATATGTGGAAAAGCGGTTTTCTTTCTGCTATAATAACAGCATTAATGACAGTATTATGTAACCTTTGAGAGGTGAGCCATGAAAAGATCGCTCTGCCTGCTGCTTGCCGTGCTGACGCTTATCCTGTGCGGCTGCGGAAAGAAAACGGTATACGTGCCTGAAGAGGAGACGTCGGAGCAGTCGGCCGCTTCCCTTGAAACGCTGAAGCAGCCCGCCTCAACGCTGAGTTTTTTTAAAAATACGCAGACCCTTGATCTGACGCAGGACGATATTTCCGTTTGCAGCGTTGAATATCCGGTGCTCAAGCTTTCCGCCGACGACGCGGAAAAATATCCCGCGCTGAAGCGGACGCTGGACAATGTAAACACCGCGTTCATACAGAACGGTCAGACGGTTTTTGAGCAGCTTTCAGCCCCCGCCGTGGATGCATTTTTTGCCGATAAGGAGGACTTTGTCCCTTACGGCCGCACCGTTTCCGTTTTTCTGCCGAGAAGCGACAGCAGAGCGGTGAGTATTCTGTGCCGTTCGGTCATGCTTTCCGGCGGCGATCATGAGGATATTACATACTCGTCCCTTAACTGCGACACCGTTTCGGGGCGGGAGCTTGATATAAGAAGCATTGTAAACGATATGGCGGTTTTCCGCGACGTTCTGGAGACAGGTCTTGCCGACGGCTATCCGGACGTCAGATTCACGGCTCTTATGGACGGGCTGAACCGTTATATGGAGGAACCGTCGCAGTTCGTGTGGACGCTTGATTATCAGGGAATAACGGTATATTTCAACCCCTATGACCTGACCGGCTATGACGCAGGGCTTCTCACGGTTTCGCTGAGATTCGACAACTATCAGGAGCTTCTTAACCAGAGCTATGCGGACGTTCCGTCAAGCTATGTATCCCCGCTCATTGACGGGAAATGCTATAATTTTGACCTCGATCTCAACGGCGTCAGCGACGAGATCACGGTAGACGACAGCTACAGCGAGGAGCTTGGTTATTCCGATGTGCTGAACATAACCGTCAACGGAAGATCCGTAAGTACAAAGACCGGGCTCAAGGCATACGAGTGCTATGTTGTCCATGCGGGACTCGGTCGGGATTATCTGTTCATAGACGGCGAAAACCTGAACGATTACGGCTACATCAATATATTCCGTCTCGATAAAACCGGTGCAGGCTTCGTCGGCGGACTGTATGAGACGAGCCTTCACGCCGCCGCGTACAGCGGCTTCTGCGAGGGGCGCACGGTGCTTACAAATCCGGACAGCTTCGTGATGGGAACGCTGTGCAAGCTGCTCTATCCTCAGGTCGGAATAAAAACCTACCGTATCGGGAACGACGGTATGCCGGAGAGCAGCGACAGCTTCTATCTGCTCTCTTCCCCGCAGATACTCACAAGCAAGAACGAGCTTTCCACCGTCAGCATCAATCCCGACACCGGAAGCGGAACACAGGCCGCCGTGAAAATCCCCGCAAAAACGCAGTTTTATTTCTGGCGCACGGACGGCACGTCATATATCGACATGAAAACAAGCACCGGCACAGCCTGCCGATTGTTCATAACGGTCAAAAACAAGCTTCAATACGTAAACGGCGTCAGCGCGGAGGAGCTTTTTGACGGTACAGACTGACAAACACACATAACTATACTCAGGAGGATATCAAATTGAGCAAGCTTAACAGTATGCCCATGGAGGGCTCCGTAGTAATACTTATCATCATTGCGCTTTTCGCGCTTGCGCTGGTACTGCTTTTCTACGTCTGCGCAAGATACAGACGGCTTTCCGTCCTCGTCGCGGACAACGCGCAGAACAGCAGCAAGTTCCTGCACTTTCTGGTCGCCGACTACGCGGACGCGTATAAGATCAACGGCAAGGAAGTGAACACCCCCGCCATCATCACCGACGCCATCGGCACGGGGCTGAGAGGACTGCTCCTCTGCGAACGTTTTCTCAACAACGCCGTTTCCCTTTTCGTTACTCTCGGTCTTTTCGGTACGTTCATGGGTCTGAGTCTCTCCGTTTCGTCCCTGACGGAGCTTATAAGCTTCACCGACACATCCGAATGGCTCAGCGTTCTCAACAGCGTCGGCGACGGCCTTATGTCCGCGCTTTCCGGTATGGGCGTGGCGTTCTACACCTCCCTCGTCGGCGTCGCCTGCTCCATCATCCTCACCATTCTCAGGGCTATCTTCAATCCGGAAACCGCACGTCAGCGCCTTGAGATACAGATAGAGCTGTGGCTTGATCACACTGTCGCGCCCAAGCTCAAAACCAACGTCGCCCACAGCGACAATCCCGCAGTCGATGCGGTCATCGACGCGCTGCATGAGACAGCCGACAGCATTGAAGCTTCTCTTGCACAGGCGACCGACAATCTCAACAAAACGCTCGATCAGAGCCGTGCATATCTCGGCGCGTTCAACCAGACCGTAGGTCAGTTCAACGACGGTGTGCACGATTTCTCGGAGTTCAATTATAATCTGCGCGGCACTATCGAAAGAATGGATCTGTCTCTGCGCGACGTAGTTTCCGCGATGAGAGAGAGCGCACGTACTATTGAGAGGAGAGGTGACAGATGAGGAGAGCTTCTTCAGCGCGCTCCGGCTCTTTCACCTCATCCTCCGACGGCGAGCAGGGCTTCTGGCCCTCCTACGCGGATATGATGTCCGCCGTGGCGCTCATTCTTTTCTTCCTTATGCTTATTTCGTATATCCAGAACCTTATCACCGGCAACGATCTCAAGAAGACGCAGGACACGCTCAACAGCACGCAGGCACAGCTCCTTCTCACCTTGCAGGATGTGCAGACGGCGGAGGATGAGCTGCAAAGCGTGACCTCGGATCTTGACAGTGCAAAGATGACCCTTACGGAGAAGGAGACGGAGATCGCCCGTCAGAACGAGGAATTGCAGCAGCAACTTGCGCTTATCGACCAGCAGAAGCTCTACCTCACGCAGGCCGATGAGGAGATAAAGGCAATGCATGCGCAGATGGAGACCATTGCGGGACTTCGTGTATCCATCCTTGAGCAGATACGCGACAAGATCGCAGAGGTCATGGGCGATCCCTCAAAGGTCAGCATAGGCGATACGGGCAACATCATTCTATCAGACAGCGTCCTTTTCGACGTCGGTTCTTCGGAAATAAAGCCGGAAAGCGTTCCGCTGCTCAACAGGCTTGTTGAGGTATTCATGCAGTTCCTGTCCGACAGCGAAAACGCGCAGTATGTTGAAAGCATCGTTATCTCCGGTCACACCGACAGCACGGGCAATGCCGAGGAAAACCGCGTTTTGTCCACATCGCGTGCAAACTCCGTGCTCAACTACCTGCTTGTGAGCCAGAACGGCAAGCTCGGCGCATATGCGCAGATGTTCTGCGCGGCGGGCTACGGCGCGACAAGGCCGGTGCAGGATAACTACACCGCAGAAGGACGCGCCGCAAACAGGCGCATCGAGATATCAATGATACTCAAGGATGATACCGTTATGGAGATCATCAACAACTACCTTGCAATAGAGCTTCCCAAAACCGATTCATCCTCCGCCGCAGCGGCGTCAACCGGCGGCTGATACGTAAAGCCCCGGCAGGAAAACAAAAAGGGCTCTAAAATAAATGTTGGGGTGGACGCTCGTAAAGAGAGGTCCACACCCAACA
>ERZ857629.1299-NODE-1299-length-28111-cov-87.873895_pt1 | contig 28111 bp, 22 predicted proteins | sample MGYA00519700_ERZ857629 | MGnify/ENA primary metagenome ERZ857629 (study PRJEB31778, sample SAMEA3449351) | human gut metagenome | biome: human gut; feature: human-associated habitat; material: faeces | place: United Kingdom | collected 2010/2012 ...
GTGCTTATTTTCAGCATTTTACGATTTATTAGTACAAAGTGCTGCAAAACTCAGAATGTACAGCAGCGAAGACTTGGAGCGTAGCTATATTGAGTACCAAAAGCGGGTAGGGACCGCGTGGAATGACGATGCGGGCTTATTGCGACAGGAACAACGTCCCCTACAGGGTGATGGATAACTTCGTGCGGAACATCCGCACTAAGATAGTGGAGGTGACGGGACGCCCGTTGAAAGAGGAGCCTGACGCTTCCGTCGTTTCTTTCGATAACGACAAGACGAAATGTTAAATATGAAAAACCGTATTTCATGTGAGCCGTATCATGATTCGACAATACGAGAATTAGGACGTTAAAATAACTATAATAAATGATGAACATACAAAATAAATTCGTAAAAGCAATTAAAGATCCATTTTGGACACTTGCAGTCATTCTTCGAAAATTATCTCCTTTCATTAAGAATGATGCTTTATATTTGAAGCTTTTGTACTTTTTTGAAATGAGGGGTAAGATACTCCATTTGAAGAATCCGAAGTCTTTCAACGAAAAACTGCAATGGTTAAAAATATACGATTATAAGCCGGAATATACAAAACTGGTAGATAAATTGGCAGTCAAGGATTATGTCGAATCGCGTATAGGCAATAAACTTATTATTCCAACTTTATCTGTTTGGGATAGTGTGGAAGAGATCGATTGGGATTCCTTGCCAAATCAATTCGTTTTAAAAACTACACACGGTGGTGGAGGATGTGGTGTAATTGTCTGTACTGATAAAACAAAGTTAGATAAAATAAAGGCTAAAAAAAAATTAAAAGAATCTATGCATACAGATACAGGGCAGACGTATCGTGAGAGACCTTATTTAAATGTACCACGCAAGATATTAGCAGAAAAATATATTGCAGAGCAGATAATCAACAATAGTGAAACTAAAGCTGATTTACCAGACTACAAGTTTTTTTGTTTTAATGGCAAAGTAAAATTCTTTAAAATAGACTTTGGCCGTTTTGTGGAACATCACGCTAATTATTATCTACCAAATGGTGATTTGTTGCCTTTTGGTGAGGTTTCTTGTAAACCTGATCCAAATCATGTGGTGAACATGCCAAACAATCTTTCAGAAATGATTCATCTATCTGAAACTTTATCTGCTAACTATAAGTTTTTGCGAGTTGATTTGTATAATGTAAACGGTAAAATATACTTTGGAGAGTTTACATTATACCCTGCTGCCGGTATGGGGGCTTTTATTCCAGAAGAATGGGATGAGAAATTAGGAAGCATGTTAGTATTGTCTTAATAAAAGGTAAAGTTAGACATTATTAATAAAAACCGCTGGAAGTCAACACCAGATCCATATCGTGCATAAAAGTTGATGTATATCATTTGGAATGATTCTCAAACTATTATCAAAATTACTGACAAACAATGCGAGTATTGTTAATCTCTCCTTTAGGAGGAGTCGTTGGTGGTATCGCCATGTGGACCAAGCATATAGTTAGTCATATGGCTACATTAAGCGACGTAAATATTACTCTTTGTGATTTTTCTCGCAAAATAGCAGGACTAACCATATCGAATCCAATAAAGAAATGGCTTTCAGCAGCATATGACTATATATGGCTAACACATAATGCCATACAGAAAGTTAAAAACTTCAATGGAGACGTAGTGCACATATGTACATCAGCATCATTTCTCTTAATAAAAGACATTCTCATTTTACAAGCTGCAAAGAAAAAAGGCTTAAGAACATGCATACATTTCCATTTTGGAAGAATTCCTCAACTGGCAAATAAGCATGGCTGGGAATGGAGACTTCTTCTTAAAGTGATCAATATGGCAGATACAGCAATAGTCATGGACAAGATGTCACTTTCCACATTAGAAGATATTGGATATCAGAATGTCGTATTAATCCCCAACCCTATTTCAGAAGAAGTCGAGAAAACAGTAGAGAATACAACCGCCAAACGTATTGACCGATTACTGCTGTTTGCAGGTCATTGTATTCCTACTAAAGGTGTATTTGAGCTTGTTAGTGTATGCAAGAATATACCCAACATCAGACTTCGCATGATAGGAGCCATTAGCGACAATATGCGCAAACAGCTGATAGAAATTGCAGGAGATCAAGATAATTGGTTAGACATAAAAGGCCAAGTACCTTTTAAAGAAACGATCCGCGAAATGAAATCTTGTGACGTATTCGTACTTCCGACGTATACGGAAGGTTTTCCTAATGTCATCCTTGAAAGCATGGCATGCGGATGCCCTATTATAGCGTCAAGTGTAGGTGCTATTCCAGAAATGTTAGAGGAGGAAGAAGGCAGACATTACGGAATATTAATAGATCCTCAAAATGAAATGAATCTGAAAACCGCTATTCTTACACTGTTAAGCAATGATAATCTTAAGGTTGAATGTGGCAATAATGCAAGAAAGCGAGTCTATGCGCGATATAATATACAAACAGTATCAAATCAACTTATTAAGACATGGCAGAATTAAAAGAAAATGAGCGTGACTTAAAACGTGTTGATATCTGGAATATTAAGATTAATCTGTTAGGAAAGGATGAAATCATCGAGACCTTAAACAGATGGATATCAAAAGGCGAAAAAGGCAAATACTGTACCCCCGTTGATGCGAACACAGTCATGCTCGCACAAAATGATAAAAATCTAAGGGATGCAATCTTTCTTTCAGAAATAACAAATGTTGACAGTTTTCTTCCAGCTGAATTTCTCAAGAAAGCAGGATATCCTATTAATGGCAGAGTAGCGACACCAGATGTAATGGATGCCATACTAAGCGAGGCCAATAAGAATGAGCTGCGGATATTTTTTTTAGGTGCCAAAGATTCTACGCTAGAGAAATTAAATGATGTTATAAGAAAACGATTTCCTAATGTTGTAATCGCAGGAATGCGTAATGGATATTTCATGGAAACTGAAAATGAGACTATAGCCAAAGAAATCTCAGAAACGTCTCCTGATATTGTTTTTATTGGGATGCCTTCTCCTAAAAAAGAGAATTTTGTAATAGCATGTAAAAAAACAATCAATGCCGGAGTTCTATACTGCGTTGGAGGTGCTTTTGACGCACTTGCTGGAGTACTTCCAAGACCTCCTAAATGGCTGCAAAAAGGTCCTATTGAAGGTATACTGCGAGTGATACGCAATCCGTGGACATACTGGAGGAGAGCCCTTATCTGTTTCAAATTTATCAGTTTTGCAAGGAAATGGAACACTACGACCCATCCTAACAGCAATAATTAAAATGACTCTCCATTATGAGCATTAGAGATCGGTTAAAAGAGTTATGGCAAAGGAAATATGTCCGGCAAGCGATATCTTTATTATCCGTAAATGTATTTGGAATACCACTTGGAATCATCACAAACATAATTGTCACGCGGTATTTAGGTGCACAATTATTTGGAGATTATAAGTTTATATGTAGTGTTTTCAATTTTGCAGCGTTAATAGTAACCTTAGGTTTTTTTCAAGCAGGGAACCGGGCCATCGTTTTATCCAATAATAAACATGACACAAGAAACTACTATGGTGCTTTGATAATCATATTAGCTATTTTGTCCGCAATTATGATATCTGGACTAGTAGTATTCAGTCAACTAGATCATAATATAGATGAAAAAGGATTAAGATCTTTATTTGCGGCCATAACCCCACTTGGATTCATCACTCTCTGGGGATTACTGTATGAGACCGTGCTACCAGCCGATAACCAAATCAGTTTATTAGCCAAGATTAGATTTTACCCTAAAATCATCAACCTCATAATAGCCTGTTTGCTTTATTGGTGCGCAGGGCAATTTCCATGGAACAAATTAATTGCGATTCTTCTTCTGTACAATGGATCGCAATTATTATTATTTGTATATGTTATACTGAAAGTTAAACCACTGTTTAATGATTATCGGAACAAACTAAGAAAAATTGCAGATTACAACAAAGCATTTGGATTTAATGTTTATTTAGGTTCACTTTGCGCAGTTGGATTTGGATATGTAACAGAGATTCTTATCAGTTATTTTGGTGAAAACAATGCTGACGTTGGATTTTATTCCTTGGCAATAGCTTTCACACAACCACTGACCTTCATTCCATCAACTATTGCCACTACTCATTATAAGTCCTTTGCTACATCAAAGAAAATACCTTTGAAATTGATAGTGACAACTATTGCTTTGAGTCTTTCTTCTGTAATAGCATTGTGGGTACTTATCCCCCCATTTATAAAGTACTGTTATGGTAGTGATTTTTCCCCAGTGATCGGGATTAATTTTTTAGTAAGCATAGCCGTTTTCCTACACGGCCTAGCAGACTTCTATAACAGGTTTATACAAGCGAATGGGCGTGGGACAAGACTTAGAAATGCTTCATTTGTTGTCGGATTAACAACTTTATTAAGTAGTATTTCCCTGATTCCAAAATTTGGAGCATACGGAGCAGCATATACAAAAATCATTACTGGCGCAACTTATCTCATAATCATCCTATTATATTATAGACAGACAGTAAAAGAAATCTCGCAATGATGAAAAAATATGACTTAATAGTGGTTTCTGCTGAGCCTTTTCCTTATGGGCATGCAGCAACCAATCGAATGTTAAGCTACTTAACAGGACTTGCCAAAAGAAAGGATATTCTTTATCTCTGTCTTGCAAGTCCGTCCTCTTCAGATTCACCAAACAAGGAAAAAGAAGGATGTTTTTCAGGAATATATTTTCAGTATATGTCCAATCCGATAATAAATCATCATCGTAATTTTTTATTTCGTGCCCTATCACTTTCTTGGAGGCATTGCCTAATCTTCATTTCGTTGATATTGTTTTACAAAGCTAAAGCTGTTCTAATATATTCATCAAAAAGACAATTGACAACTGTTGTTCAAGCCGCTTGCAAAATAAGAAGAACTCCTCTTTATCGTGACATTACCGAATTAATTGGATATAATGGCTCTAAAAAGAAGAATAATATAGCCAAAATGAAAACAAATATGGCTAGTTATTCCGGATTGCTAACAATCTCTCAAGGAATATATAATTATTTTGACAACATACCTATTGAGAAAAAATTTCTATTACCTGTACTAGTTGATATTTCCAGATTTGAAGGGCATAAGGACAGTGAGAACTATTTCTTCTGCTGCAGTGGAGCAAACTTAGAGCGTGATGGCCTACTTGATAGCCTAAATGGATTTCTTCTATTCAATAACACCACAAAAGGATATACTTTTGAAATTGCTACGTATTTAGATTTAACCAATCCCTATCATATAAAATGTAAAGAGATTATCGATTCTCACAGTGATGTCATTCATTACCTTGGATCATTACCCTCTTATGAAATTCCAAAGAAAATGAGCCATGCAACAGCCTTGATGCTCACCCCTCATTCTAATTACCAAACTAAAGGCTTTCCAACGAAATTAGGGGAATACTTGGCATCAGGAACACCCACAATATGTTCTTCTACTGATGATTTGATGAGTGTTGTATCTTGTAAAACCGCATATATCGTTAAACCTAATGCTCCTGACATGATAGCAGAAACTCTCCAACTAATTGTTAACAATCCCGAAGAAGCAAGTATTATCGGTTCTAACGGAAGGCAACTAATGATTAATAAATATACAATTTCTTCTTATGAAGAAAGACTCATAAACTTTCTGAAGATATAAAGCCATGGTAAAACTATGCGATAATACTGCAATAAAAAGATACGAGTACTTCTATTTTTTTGTGATAGCTCTATATATGGCACAGATGACTCCAGAAACTACTCGTATGATAGGAGGTTTATCTTCGCCATGGATTCCTTTCCTTATCCCAATTGCCTTAACTGTTATTCTACTATTGAGGAATCCTATCAGTTTTAACAACCGTTATTTAATAAAAGTAATAGGAATTTGTCTTATTTGGGAAATAGCCGTCACTTTCCATAAACAATTGTTCACCACATCCGATCAATCGTTTCAGTTTTTTTTATTTTACACAATCATATTTGCGTATATACATGTACGTGTATTCGGTAAGCAAATAGTACCATTATATGAATCCACAATCGTAACTCTATGTAAAATATCTCTGCCCCTGTATCTGATGTCCATCGCTTTACCATCAGTAATGTCATCAGTTGCATCATCTTTCCCTCAGACTAATCTTGGTCACAACATTTTATATCTATATAATTATATCGATTTTTCAAGTGAGCATCATTTGCGAAATTCTGGATGCAGTTGGGAACCAGGACGTTTTGCTATCATGATTTTGTTAGGTATCTATTGCAATATGTTAAGGAATGGGCTCAAATTTAAGAACAATCCTAATATACTGTGGCTTATTATAACATTAGCAACTACCCTATCCACAACAGGGTATTCCATAGCCCTACTAATGTACCTTATAATGATTTATCGTAACTCAAACATGTCATCTAAAATCGGATATACAATTTTGATTATTCCTCTAATTGCATACCTTTTCAGTCTAGATTTTATGGGCAATAAAATAACTGAGCAACTGGACATAAAAAATGCTGTTGAACGGCGAATGAGCAATATGAGTTATTATGATAGATCGTTTGAAGAGGGTGAATACATAGGATCTTTGGGGCGGTTCGAAGCCATGTATTTTGAATTAGAGAATATTAAGCATGACCCAATATTAGGATATGGACGTAACCCACAAAAATCGTATTTCTCGCAAAAAATATCCTCTAACTTTTCTCTAACTGGTGGAATCCTAAAAATCATTGGGATGCATGGTTGCATACTGGGATTATTCTTTTATATTCTACTGTATAAATCCTCGAAAAGACTAAATCAACAGTTTAATCAAAACACAAGCAATTTGCTTCTATTTCTTGTACTAATTTTATCATCAATATCATACGTCGTGTTTACAATACCTGTATTCATGGCATTTTGGTTTTATGGTACATTTGATAATAGTCAAACAACAGAAAATCACTACTAATTAAAAATACACTTATGAAAAAAATCTTATTCTTCCTATTCGGAGGCGTTGGAGGAGCTGAACGTATGACTATAAATTACGGCAAGATGCTGCCGTTGGATAAATATAAAGTAAAATATGTCATTTGCGGCAGAGAGACTGATATCTTAAGATTCATTCCTCAAGAATATGATGTTCTATTTATCAAATGGCGTAACATACATATTTTTCCAATATTAAGGTTATCAAAAGTGATTTTACGTGAAAAGCCTGATTTTGTTTTCAGTTCCACGCTCCAGTTAAATATCAAATTACTTCAAGCATCTAACTGGATGAATGTACCATGTGTGGTTAGGAATGATAATATGCTCAACTATGTAAATGAACATCTCAGGAATAAACTTATAAAATATTATCCTCTTGCGTATAAGATTATTGGCCAAACAGAAGAAATGCAAGATGATATTATTCAAGCGACCGGCTTAGACCGTAGCAAAGTGATATGTTTGCATAACCCAATAGATGTTAATATTATTAAGGGAAAAATTTCCTCAGATAATAATCCATATCCAAACGATGGTTCTGTTAATTATGTGTGGGTTGCAAATTTTCTTCCATCGAAAGGACATGATATCTTGATAAAAGCATTTGAAATTGTTCATGATAAAAACTCAAAAACACACCTTTATTTAGTAGGAAAAACTCAGCCGGGAGAAGCCAATTATGAACGAGTTCATAATTTGGTCTCAAAAAGTAAAGCATGTCAATATATTCATTTCACTGGTTTTCAATCAAATCCATATATTTGGATGAAATATGCTAATTGTTTTGTTCTTCCATCTAGAATAGAAGGTCTACCCAACACTTTACTTGAAGCCATGTATCTGCAAACTCCAGTTGTTGCATCAATTTGTATTCCAATAATAGACAGAATTATAGTAAATGGCTATAATGGCTATAAAGTCTTACCGGATCACCCAGAAGAAATGGCTGAAGCAATGGAAAAGGCTATCCTTCTCAATAATTTCAAAATGACATATCAAGGAGCAACTATGAATGATGTCATCGCATTGTTTCAGTAAATTCAAATTAATAATCACAACAAAATAAAGGACAATAGATCAAAATAAGTATGTTAGCAAAACTTAAAAAGAACTTCTGCTTGAGAGGTTTTTACTTCCTATATAAGGAATACTTTGGTACGAGGCGACGTGATTTTGGACATATCGCTGATAATGTGACAATTACCCCCCCACTTACAGCCTCTAATCTAAAGAATGTGTTCTTATATGGAAATAATGGATTGAATCATGCAACGCTACTTACCACAAACGCGAAGTTCATCATGAAGAAAAATTCCGGTTCCGCATATGGACTTAAAGTAATCACTGGCAATCATGCAAGGATAGTAGGCATTCCATATAGAAATATAACAGAAGCCACAAAGCCCAAAGGACTGGACAAAGATGTTGTGGTAGAGGAAGATGTCTGGATAGGGATGAATGTGACTCTTCTATCGGGCGTGACAATCGGCAGAGGCACAACAGTAGCTGCAGGTGCAGTCGTCACCAAGTCAATGCCGCCATACTGCATTTGCGGAGGTGTCCCTGCGAGATTCATTAAGTTTTATTGGACAATTGACCAGATACTAGAACATGAATCCAAGTTATACTCGATAGAAGAGCGATACGGGCGGGAGCGACTGGAAAGAATCTTTGCCGAGTATATTCCGAATGAAAGATCATAATCTCATGGAAAGTGAAATAAACTATACTATCTTTGTAGTGGTTCCTTATTGCTTTTAGAGCAATACGTTGAGCTATAATTCAGAGATAAATGAGACACTCGTTCAAAGATATTACAATCAAGAATTTCCGTGGGGTTGACCTGCTGGAGATTAATGGTTTCGCAAAGATCAATCTTTTTGTCGGAGCCAATAATGTAGAAAAGACATCCATATTGGAAGCTCTTTTTATGCTGTCCGGCCTTACGAATCCTTGGCATGCGGAAAGCCAATGCTGGTTTGCTCCGGAGAGGGGACACCTATAGTTGATTTTCTGTCACCCATCGGGTGTGCAAAAATCATAACAGACAGGAATATACCCGACAGGACGAAAGCGGCATCTGAATATCTAAGACAAGTCAGCAAGGAGGCCCTTTCCGCAATGGGTGCCAAAGGTATCACAGTCATCAGAAAAGAATATTCCTCTGAGATTGTCACCAAACGTTATGTGGAGCTTGTCGAATCGGTGGTCATTAAGACAATTGGATTAATAAACTCAGGAAAGAGATGACCGACGAATGGTGTCAAAAAAACCAGATGACGAGTGGTTAAAAGTGTAGAAATATTTGGAGTTGTCAAATATAAGCAGTAATTGTTGTATCAAAACAAAGGACGTTTGAGACTATACTTTTAAATGGGATTATATTTTTTGCTATCATTTTTGAAGATACCTTTACAAGAAAGATTTAAAGTTTGATTATATGAGAGTGCCTCCTAAGCACTCTCTTTCTTTATCTTTTACAGTTAGTGGTCAAATTTCTACGGCGTATCTATACAAAGATATTTAATACCTACTACAATCCAACCTAAACCATAACCACCTCCGCTCTGTCAAGCGGAAACTTCACGATTCCGTAACTTACTTATTCAAGCGTATTATGAACCCAAAGATCTTGGTCGCGCTCCCGGGAGTGGCGGCGTGTGTCATTGTGACCTTAATCTACCCGTTTGTGCTGAGGTATGCGATCAGGCACAACATTGTTGACAATCCGAACGCACGCAAGCTTCAGAGAACACCGGTGCCGGTGTTCGGTGGGGTGGCGGTGTTCATGGGAGTGTTGCCGGCGGTGGTGATCACGGGCATATTCTTTAATGACTTCCCGACCACTACGGTGAACCTTTGCGCCATCACGGTGATGCTGGCGATCGGGGTGTGGGACGACAGGAGGGACATCTCCGCCATATTCAGATTCATTGTGGAGATTATGATCGTCTTCCTGATGATGTTGGCAACGGGATGCTTCATCGATGATTTCCACGGGCTCTGGGGAATCCACGGCATTCCGGAATATGTCGCCTGGCCGCTGTCGATTTTCGCCGGGGTGGGGATCATCAACGCCATCAACCTCATTGACGGGGTGAACGGATATTCATCGGGGTACGTTATCGTGTCCTGCCTTCTGTTCGCGGCGTTCTTTTTCCACTGCGGAATGATCACTCTCGCGGGGCTCGCGCTGATCGAAGTCGGAGCGCTGATTCCGTTCTTCCTGCACAATGTGTTCGGCGGCAAGTCGAAGATGTTCATCGGGGACGGAGGGACGCTTATGATGGGAACGGCGATCGCTTTCTTCGTGGCGTACTGCCTCTCATCCGGCAGTACTGTCAAGGAACTTGAGGCGCGGAACTTCGGACTCATCGCATTCACGCTCGCCGTGTTGAGCATACCAGTGTTCGACACTCTTCGGGTGATGTCGGTGCGGATGCTGAGGCACCTCTCCCCTTTCCATCCGGACAAGACCCACCTCCACCATCTTTTCATCGACATGGGCTTCTCGCATTCAGGCACGACGATGGCGATCCTTTCCATGAATATCACTACGGTACTCATCTGGTTCCTTTCCTGGAAACTCGGAGCGTCGATCAACCTCCAGACATACATCGTGGTCGCTCTCGGCATCCTCAACACATTCGTCTTCTACAAGTTCATGAAAGTGCAGGCCGCCCGTGATTCTCGAATATACAGGTTCATGTGCAGCCTTGGCTCACTCACCCACATCGGAAACACACGTTTCTGGAAATTCATGCGCGACACAGTGGACCGGATGTCGTAGTCTTTTATATTGATAATACAATGCTCACAGTCAATCAGTTCCTAAACGAGAGAATGGACGGAATCCTTCGGATGGAGAGGGACAACAAGAATATGGTCCATCTATTCCATGTGAACGATTCTTGGTCGGCGGTGGAAAAGTCGGCTTACTTCCTGTCGCAGCTGGTGGCCTGCGATGTCATCACTCTGCTGGCCAAAGGAAATGACGAGGCGCCCGAGGGGCAGATTGTGCTGGCGAGCGTGTCGGACGAGCGGCTCACTGCGGCGAGGAAGGAATATTCAGTGGTCTGGCATGGGGATGACTATCTTGTTCTGAGACCAAGGAATATTCCGACCAGATACTCCGAATGGCATCAGGAGAACATCGTCGATGACATTGATGATGATGATGATTTCGAGGAATGACGGGACACTCCACAAACAAAGCGTCAAGACAAGAGTAGTCTCCTCTGTCTGTGGGGTAAATCTCTGGCAGGCACGTGGCAGCCAAGTAATTATCAATGAATATATTAACATACCCTTCTTCTACCTTGAACCGGCAGGAGAAGGGTATATTATTTAATTAGTTGTCAGCGAGTTAGCCGCCACAAGGTCTAAAGCGAATTCTCCAGTTTGGACTTAGCGTAGTCAAGGGTCACTGTGAAGACCTTCTTGCGGGATGACGGAGCGTCGTACATCGCGTCATCGAAGATCCGCTCGCAGATCGAGCGCAGCCCACGGGCCCCAAGCTTGTTCTTTATGGCGGTGTCAACTATCAACTCATTGACACCGTCCTCAATCTTGAGTGCCATTCCGTCAATCTCGAAAAGTTTTGCGTACTGCTTGAGAATCGCGTTCTTCGGCTCGGTGAGAATCCTGAGCAAGGCCTCACGATCCAAAGCGTCAAGATAAGTGATGACAGGCAGACGGCCGATGATCTCCGGAATGAGACCGTAAGCCCTCAAGTCCTGTGCATCAACATATTTCAAGAGGTTCTTCTTGTCAACAACTTGCTTCTGGGTAGCACCGAAACCAATTACCTGTGTGTTCAGTCTCTGGGCGATGCGCCGCTCGATTCCCTCGAAGGCACCGCCGCAGATGAACAGGATGTTCTGCGTGTTGACATGGATGAACTCCTGCTCCGGGTGCTTGCGGCCACCTTTCGGCGGGACATTGATGACATTGCCTTCGAGGAGTTTCAGCATGGCCTGCTGGACTCCCTCTCCTGACACATCGCGGGTGATGGACGGATTGTCGCTCTTGCGGGCGATCTTGTCGATCTCGTCGATGAAGACGATTCCCCTCTCGGCCTTCGCTACATCGAAATCCGCCTCCTGAAGAAGCCTCGTAAGGATGCTCTCGACATCCTCACCGACATAACCGGCCTCCGTCAGGACTGTGGCGTCCACGATCGTGAACGGTACATCCAGCAACTTGGCTATAGTCTTGGCCAGCAAGGTCTTTCCGGTTCCAGTAGGACCTACCAGCAGAATATTCGACTTTTCCAGCTCGACCCCGTCATCAGGACGGTCAACCAGATTGTGGTTGATCCTTTTATAGTGGTTGTACACCGCCACTGCCAGCATCTTCTTGGCGCGATCCTGCCCGATGACATATTCATCAAGGAATTCCTTGATCTCGACAGGCTTTTTCAAGGCCTCAAGCCGACCAAGCGGCTTGCCGTCCTTGGAGACCGTGCCAAGTGTGTCCTTGAGATAGTCATGCGCAAGCTCAACGCAATCGCTGCAGATGAATCCGTCCAGTCCCTGAAGCAAAAAAGGAACCTCACGCTCTGACCTGCCGCAGAACATGCAATGTTTTGTTGTACCTGTGTTCTTTTTAGGCATCTACTTGGATTTCTTTGTAAGGATCTCATCCACCATTCCGTACTCCAGAGCCTCCTGGGCTGTCATCCAGAAGTCCCTGTCAGCGTCGGCGAACACCTTGTCGTAAGACTGGCCGGAATGCTTGGAGATGATGTCATAGAGTTCCTTGCGGGTCTTCTCTATCTCCCTCGCGGCGATCATTATGTCTGCGGCCTGTCCCTGAGCCCCACCGAGAGGCTGATGGATCAGGACCCTGGAATGAGGCAGACAGGAGCGTTTGCCTTTCTCGCCGGCGCAAAGCAGGACGGAGCCCATCGAGGCGGCCATTCCGGTACAGATCGTGGCCACATCCGGCTCCACCAGCTGCATCGTGTCATAGATCGCAAGACCGGAAGTCACCTGACCGCCCGGAGTGTTGATGTAGAGCGAGATGTCCGCGGCCGAGTCAGTTGAAGCAAGGAACAGCAACTGGGCCTGGATGATGTTAGCGACATCATCATCGATCGGGACGCCAAGGAATATTATCCTGTCCATCATCAGTCGGCTGAACACGTCCATCGAGGCAACATTCAGTTTTCTTTCCTCGATGATGGTCGGATTGATGTAGGCGTCCGTAGCCATTTGATAGCGGTCAAGGGTCATTGAACTCAGTCCAAGACCCTTGGTCGCATATTTCTGAAACTCCTTGTCCATGATTATTTAAGCTCGCGGAACTTTTCCTCGGAGATCTTCTTGTTCTGGAGAGTGATCTTCTCCTTGACGGCGGCGATCACCTTCTCGTTCTCGACGTTCTCCTCGATGTTACGCATCTGCCTCTCGTCCTTAAGCATCTGGGCGGCGGCATCGGTGAGAAGCTCCTCAGGTACATTGCCCATTCCGTACATCGCGTACTGGTAGGCGGCATAAGCCTTGGCTGCCTCAAGCATGTCCTTGTCCTCGACCTTCAGCTCGAACTTCTTCATCAGGGAGCCCCTTACGAGTTGCCAGCGGAAATCGCCGAGGAATCCGTCGAACTCCTTCTCGATGTCTTCCTTGGAGAACTTCTCCTTGTTGTTCTCGTAGAGCCATCTCTTGAGGAAAGCCTCCGGAACATTCACTTTGGCCTTGTCCACGAGGTATTTGCGGAGATCCTGGGAGAGTCTGTAGTCAGCCTCCTGCTTGTAGTTGGACTCAAGCCTCCCGGCGATCTTGGCGTCAAACTCCTCCGCGGTCTTCACGGCATCCTTGCCAAAGACTTTGTCATAAGTCTCCTGGCACTCGGTGGCCGGAACAAAGGTCTTGACATTCACGATGGTCACATTCCAGACAGGATCGAGGGCGGCAAGCTCTTCCTTCTTCATCTTGAGCATGGACGACCTGTCGGTCTCATTGGAGAAGGCCTCGTTGACATTGACGTCGAACTTGTCATCAACCTTGGCGCCGAGGAAGTTCTTCCTCGCGTCACCCTCAACTTTGCTGACAGCCACATACACACCTTCCACAGTCTTCTCGCCCTGCTTGAAGTCAACCACAACGTAGTCTTCCTCGCCTGCGGCCTCGCCTTCTTCGAGCTGGCCGTACTGCCTGAGGATGCTGTCCTTCATGGCAGCCTTGGCCTTGTCGGTCACCTCGATCTTGTAATATGGCAGTTTGTCATTCTTGTCAACATCGATGTTGATCTCAGGAGAGAGTCCGAGATCGAACTTGAACTCGAAATCGTTGCCGTCTTTCCATTCCTGCTCCTTCTGGGACTCGCTGGCGATAGGCTCACCGAGAATGTGCAGACTGTTGTCCTTGATGAACTTGTCGAGCTGCTCGGAGATGACTCCGTTGATGGCCTCGTAAAGAGCCTGCTCACCGTAGATCTTCTTCACAAGAGTGGCCGGAACCATTCCCTTGCGGAAACCCTTGAAGTCAGCGTTTCTCCTGTAAGCGGAGAGTCTTTTCTTCTCCTGCCCGGCATAGTCCTCCGCCTTCAGGGCGATCGTCAGTTCGATGTTAAGATCATCGATTTGATTTTTTGTTACTTCCATAATTTGTCAATATTATTTAAATTAATTATTCTTTCTCTGCGGGTAAACCACCCGTTCGTGGTAAATCTGTGAAAGATAAGCCTTGAGAGTCTCTTTAACAGTGTTAAGATCCTTTATTGAGATCTCCGACTCGTCAAACTGTCCTATCTTCATCTTCGAGGCCACGATGTTCTCCACAAAGGTTGAGAATGTGGCAGCCGAATTGTCTTTCAAAGTCCTGGAAGCCGCCTCCAAAGTGTCACAGATCATAAGGATTATCTGCTCCTTGGTCTGAGGCTTGCGTCCCGGGTAGAAGAAATCCGAGACGTCTTTCGGATCCCCTCCGTCATTGAGATACTTGTTGTAAAAATAACTTGTGTTCGAAGTCCCGTGATGGGTAATGATGAAGTCCTGGATGACATCAGGCAACCCATGCTCGGCAGCCAGATCCAACCCGTCTGACACATGCTTGATGATAGCGCGGGCGCTTTCCTTAGGAGAGAGCCCCTCATGATAATGGACCCCACCCGGAGACATGCTCTCGTTCTCTATGAAGCAAAGAGGGTTCTTCATCTTGCCGATATCGTGATAAAGCGCTCCGGCGCGCACCAGAAGCACATTGGCGTCTATGGCACGGGCAGCCGCGTCACACATATTCATCACCTGCAAGGAATGTTGGAAAGTCCCTGGAGCCTTGTGCTCCAGCTCCCTCAAAAGTTTGTTGTTCGTGTCGCAAAGTTCCCTGAGTCTTGAGCTGGAGACAAGGTTGAACATCCTCTCGAACAGGTAGATGAGAGGATAGCCGGCGACGATGAGCATCGAGCCGATGAACATGTAGAGCACGGCGATGTAAGGGTCATCGTTGACCATGTCGATCAGCCTGAATCCGAAATAGGTGACAAGCTGGCACACAAAAACTATCCCGGACATGATGAACTGCTGCCATCCCTGGTTGAAGAACTTGAACACGAAGACCGCGACTATGCTCGCGAGCAGGAACATCACGAAAAGCACCGTTCCGTTCTCGGCGAAGACCAGCAGCGGCAGGAACGACACGCAGCAGATCGGGAAGATCACCTTGTTCTTGAAGAAAGCCTCAAGGTAAAGCGCGGTCAAAGTGAAAGGGATCATGTAGAGGCACCTCGGTGCAAACTTGTTGATGACCAAGGCCAAAACAGAGGAGATGATGAATATGAAGATCAGGTACCAGAACTTGCGATGATCCAGAAACAGTTTCCTGTTCAGGAAGTAGATCATCAGGAAGAACATCAGCACCAGCACGAAGGCGATGAAGGCGTTGCCGAGCCAGAAGAGGATCCTCGGTCCGCCGTAGCCCATGCTGTTCTCGTACTCAACCTTATAGGAGTCAAGAATCTGGGCTATTTCCGCCGTCACTATCTCACCTTCGGAGACGATCAACTGACCTGCACTGACAAAACCCTGCGTGGTGGAAACCTGACTTGAGGACTCAGAATGGACAAGTTCTGTTGTCTTCGGATCATAGTCAAGGTTAGGAACTATGAAATCATAGATTCCGGCTGCCCGGAGAACCGAATCAGCATTGACTCTCGGGTACTTGGCAGTCACCGAGGAAAGCAGACGGTTCTTGGCCTCCGATTCCTTGAAGACCTCCTCCACCGGTTTCTTCACGGCTCTCTTGTCCCTCTGGATGTAAAGCACCGCACTGGAAGGATCCGCGCGGCCGTCCAGTTTCACTCCCTCATCCGGCACCACTCCGCTGGAATATATTCCGTCCATCGAAGACACAATCAGGGGACGGAGGTATGAATATGCCCCCATCTCAATCCCCTCCGCCGCCTTGCGGCAGTTGTCAACGATGTCCTGACGATACCTATAATAAGGAATCACAATTGACTTGTTCCTGCTCCTCTCCTCGCGGATCTGCTCGTCTGTCTTGAGAACCGGGAAATCAAACTGCGCCAAAAGCGTCTCGTGAGACCACGGAGAACCCTTCCTGTAGTCATAACTGAACTTTGCGGTCCTCGGGAATATGAGTGTGAGGATCACAAACAGAAAGGCAAGAGGAACAAGCACTCTGTAGTTTATGGACACGCGCGGCAGTTTCATTCTTCTATACTGTTATTTGAACGGACTCCCCGCCTCCTTGGCGATGAAACCGTAGGTCAACTTGTCAGTCAAACGAGGGAAAAGCCTATGAGCCAGCACAGTAATCTTTCCCAAGCCAGTTAAAATCATCTGGGACTTTCTCTTCTGAAGTCCCTTGGCAAGGTACTCGGCGCATTTCTCGGCGCTCATCAGTTTGTCCTCTTTCAAAGGAGTCTCGCCCTGAGGACTTCCGTCGGCGGTCAGCGCGGCCTTGCGGACATTGGAGTCCGTGTAGCCAGGAGCGAAGACAAGCACGTTTAGCCCGTCCTTGAGATGCTCGATGCGGATGGTGTCAAGGAAGCCGCGGATGGCGTACTTGGACGCTGAATATCCAGTCCTCGCAGGAAGGGCGGAGAAACCGGCGATCGAGATCACCCCGACTACCTGTCCCCTACTCTGGAGCAAATATGGCAGGGCGAATTTCGTGCACTGCACCGTACCCCAGAAATTCACATCCATCAAAGAGCGGATCACGCTGAGATCCAAGTCCTTGAACATAGCCCTCATCGAGATACCGGCGTTGTTCACCAAGATGTCGATGCGGCCATATTTCCGGACAGTGCAGTCAATGAGATTCCGGCAGTCATCCTCCTTCGTCACGTCAGTCTTGACACACAGAACCTTGTCAGGAGCGGCATTCACTGACGGAGCCAGTTCCTGAAGCTTGTCCAACGACCTTGCGGCCATCACGACATTCGCCCCGAACGACCCGAAGAGACGGGCAGAAGCCAACCCTATTCCAGAGCTGGCTCCCGTAATGATAATGACCTTATCCTTGAAATATTCAGGACGCATACAAGCCACTAATCAGCAGTTAATTACATAATGGTTTTAGCAGCGATGTCATCACCGTCGTAAGCGCCGGCGTCAAGCTTCTGCTTGATCTCCTTGAAAGCGTTGAGTGTGTACGCTATGTCTTCGTCGGTGTGGACGGCTGTACATACGATTCTGAATATCACCATTCCCTTAGGGATGACAGGATAGATGACCATCGAGCAGAAGATGCGGTAGTTCTCACGAAGATCCATCGCGATCTTGGTGGCCTGGGCCACGCCTCCGCCGTCAATGTGGATCGGAATCACGCAGGCCTGAGCCTCACCGATGTCGAATCCGAGTTCCTTGAAGCCTTCCTGAAGGGTGTGCGTCACGTGCCAGCACCTCTTGCGGAGCTCGTCGCCTTCCGGAGACATGATGATCTCCAGACGCTTGATGTTGCCGTACACGAACGCCATCGGCTGTGACTTGGCATACATCTGCGAGCGCATATTCAGACGCAGGTAGTTGATGATCTTGCGAGGACCGGCGATGAAGCCTCCGATCGAGGCCATAGACTTCGCGAAGGCTCCGATGTAAAGATCAATGCCGTCCATGCAATGCAGTTCCTCGGAAGTTCCGCGTCCATGCTCGCCAAGCAGGCCGAAGCCGTGGGCGTCATCAATGAATATGCGGAAGCTGTATTTCTTCTTAAGCTCAACGATCCGGTCAAGGATTCCCATCGCCCCGGTCATGCCGAAAACGCCTTCGGTGATGAGCAGGACACCTCCGCCGCTCTCCTCAGCCTCCTTGCAGGCTCTGGCCAGAACCTTCTCACAGTCAACGATGTTGTTGTGACGGTACTTGTACTTGCTGCCGATGTGGAGACGGATTCCGTCAAGAAGGCAGGCATGAGCCTCCGCGTCATAGACGATCACGTCATGACGGGCCGTAAGGCAGTCAATCGCGGAGACGATTCCTTGATAGCCGAAGTTGAAAAGGAAAGCGTCCTCCTTCTTCTCGAAATCAGCGAACATCCTCTCAAGTTTCTCGTGCAGGGCGGTGTGTCCTGAAAGCATACGGCTACCCATAGGATAGGCCAGTCCCCATTTCGCGGCACCCTCGGCGTCAGCCTTGCGAACCTCAGGATGGTTCGCAAGCCCGAGATAGTTGTTCAGACTCCAGTTCAGAACCTCCTTTCCGTTGAAAGTCATGTGAGGGCCAAGCTCGCCCTCAAGCTTCGGGTACATGTAGTAGCCGAAGCCCTGATCGAAGTATTGTCCGATAGGACCGCCTGAGTCCCTTTCGATTCTGTCAAAAATGTCAAGCATTTCTATTGTGTTTTAATTATTTATGCATCAATATTAGCGTAATGGGCGTTCTCCTCGATGAACTGCCTTCTTGGAGGGACATCGTCACCCATCAGCATCGAGAATGTCCTCTCGGCCTCGACGGCGTTGTCAATGGTGATCTTACGGAGACGTCTCCTTGCAGGATCCATGGTGGTGTCCCAAAGCTGCTGGTCGCTCATCTCACCAAGACCTTTGTATCTCTGCACGGTCACGCCCTTGTCCGAGCCCTTGCCCAGACGTGCCGTGGCCTCAAACCTCTGCTCGTCGGTCCAGCAATACACTTCCTCCTTGCCTTTCTTCACAAGATAAAGCGGAGGGGTCGCAAGATAGACATAGCCGTTCTTGATGAGGTCAAACATGTAGCGGAAGAAGAACGTCAGGATAAGGCAGGCGATGTGGCTACCATCGACATCGGCATCGGTCATGATGATTACCTTGTGGTAACGTAGCTTGCTGAGATCCATCTTCTTCTCTCCGTTCTCATCCTCCTGTGCCACAGTGACTCCAAGAGCCGTGTAGATGTTCCTTACCTCAACGCTGTCGAACGCACGGTCCCCGGCCGCCTTCTCCACGTTAAGGATCTTACCCCTCAACGGCAGGATGGCCTGGATCCTTCTGTCACGTCCCTGCTTGGCTGTTCCACCGGCGGAGTCTCCCTCGACAAGGAAGAGCTCGCACTTCTCAGGATTCCTCTCCGAGCAGTCGGCCAGTTTGCCTGGCATTCCGGCCCCCGTCATGGCGGTCTTTCTCTGCACCATCTCACGGGCCTTGCGGGCGGCGCTGCGGGCGGTGGCGGCAAGCACGATCTTCTCAATTAGCAGCTTGCCCTCCTTTGGATGCTCCTCAAGGTACTGGTCCATAGCCGCCGATGTGGCCTGGGAAACAGCCGATGTGGCCTCCGGGTTGCCAAGCTTGGTCTTGGTCTGTCCCTCGAACTGAGGCTCGGCGATCTTCACGGAGACAACAGCGGTCAAACCCTCACGGAAATCCTCAGGAGCGAGGTCACCCTTGAACTTGGCTAGCAGATTGTTCTTCTCGGCGTAATTCTTCAGCGAGCGCGAAAGACCCATCTTGAAACCTTGAAGATGCGTTCCACCCTCGATGGTGTTGATGTTGTTGACGTATGAATATATCTTCTCGGAGAATCCGTTGTTGTACGAAAGGGCGATGTCGATCGGAATCACCTTGTCGCTCTGAACGCACACAGGTTCAGGAATAAGCTGGGTGGAGCCGGCGTCAAGGTAGTCGATGAACTCCTTCAGACCTTCCTTGGAATAGAAGACATCCCCGCGGTAAAGCCGCTTTCCGGTAGGCTTGGAGTTGCCGTTCTCATCGGTGACATATTCATCAACCAGTTCCCTCTCGTCGGTGATGGTGATCTTGATGCCTTTGTTCAGATAGGCCAGTTCACGCATCCTTGCGGCAAGGGTGTCATATTTATAGACATTTGTCTGGGTGAATATGGTAGGATCCGGATGGAATGTGATGATGGTTCCGGTGTCGTCGCAGTCCCCGACTATCCCGACAGGAGCGAGCGGCTTGCCCTTTGAATATTTCTGAACGAATACATGTCCCTCACGGTGAACCTCTGCGACGAGGCTGTCGGAAAGGGCGTTCACGCAGGAGACACCTACTCCATGCAGACCGCCGGACACTTTATAGCTGTCCTTGTTGAACTTGCCTCCGGCATGAAGAACGGTCATGACAACCTCAAGGGCGGAACGGTGTTCCTTCGGGTGCATTCCGGTAGGGATTCCTCGGCCGTTGTCAGTGACCCTGATGGAATTGTCCGGGAGGATCGTGACACCGATTTCGGTACAGTAACCGGCCATCGCCTCATCGATACCATTGTCAACCACCTCATAGACAAGATGATGGAGTCCCCTCTCCCCGATGTCGCCGATGTACATCGAAGGTCTTTTCCTCACCGCCTCAAGGCCTTCCAGCACCTGAATACTGCTTGCGGAATATTGTTCTTCCGCTTTCTTCATCTCTTCGTTCTCAATCATATTCTATAACCTGTTTTTATCAAGTTTATATGGTCTGCCCATAAAACAGACAAATTTAATAAAAAATGAGGGCAATGCGAAATTTATTTCCACATTGCCCTCAATCGAGCTGTATTTATATTCTTAGAAGCTGTTTTGAATTGTTTGTTTGAAGGTTAAGAGCAAGCTCTTTCCCTGCTGCTCACCTCGGCAATCCGAACAAGTTCGATTGCCCTCGGTTCGGGCGCTGGGTTGAGAGTGAAAAACTTCAGTTTCGACCGCTTCTTCCAAGGAAGATAGCGGTGCTATCTGACTGAAGAAGCGGGAAGAAAATGAAGATTTTTCACCTCAAAGAACATTTCAAACAATTCAAAACAGCTTCTTAAAGATTCAGAGATATTCCGGCGGTGACCCAAGGCCCTTTCTCCGCATAGAACGGCGTCCTCTGGATCGTCTGGCAAAGCAGATTGCCGGACTCCAGCCACAGAGTCCACTTGCGATTGAACTTGTAGCCGCAGTTCAGTCCAAAATCGACATAGCCAGGAATCCGGGCCTCAACTTTCTCCACAGAAGCATACTCAAAAGAATCCTCAACCAAGTCAGGGTGTTCCTTAAAAGCCAATCTTCCGCATCGTCCCTCACGCCATGAGGAAGCCGAGACAGAGACCCCGGCGTAAAGTCGGGAATTGATGTTGTACTTCATCCTCAAATCCCCGCTATAATTCGGGAGAGCGAATCCGAGATTGTCCGCATCCTTGTCCGGGAACGACAGGCTTCTGTACCGCAAGTCGGCCTCCACATCCAAACGTTCGGACTGATACCCCAGCGAAACATTGGCGAAAATCAGGTTCGCATCGGAGTACGACGCATTGGCGAAGAAAGATGACTCCATGAACCGGCCAGACTCCATCAAAAGGTTCTCATAAATCCCCACGCCGCCATTGACATCGAACCGGAACAGGGAGGAGACTGTCCCTTTCACACCTATTCTGGCATTGAGATTCTCAACCGAATTGTCAATCATGGATGTCATCAAACCATGATCGGCAGGAGTAAGGAACAATGGGTTATAATGATGAGTGCCTGCGATCTGGGATGAATATGTGTTCAAACGGCTTCCGCCCGTGGCGTCGGCATAGATGCGGACACGACCTCCCGCCGCGAAACCGATGTGGACATCAGGATAGACAAACTGTCCCTTTCCGCCGGTCATCTTACGGAAACAAAGCGTGTCGGAAGCATCGTTCCTGAAGACGGATTCAAGCTTGAGGCCAAGATTCAGATCCCAGCGTCCGGATTTGACTCTGTAGCTTGGAACGATGGCGATCCGGCCAAGATTGCCGTCGTAAAACTTCCCATAGGAACTTGTCTCTCCCTCGAATCCCACAAGAATGCTCCGGTAACCGTCCAGCACGGTTCCGGCAAGGCCATCCAAGATGAACCAAGACTCGCTCTGCCTGTCCGGCGAGAGTATATTCCATTTGCCCGACAACCCGCCGGAATACATCCTGACAGGTATTTTGTCAAGATCCATCTTGTCACTGGCGATTCTCCCCTTCATCGCCACATCGTAATAGAAATACGACTCCGCATCGTTGTTGGAACGGACTCTGGCTTTGAAATCAAAAGCGTTGAGGCAACGGGACATGCGAGAGTCCTTGGCAGCGACTCCGTAATAGCCAAGGCCGAAAGACAGTATAGTCCTGTCCCAGCTGTAGAGCCCGTCAAAACCGGCGGCAGTCAAGGCGTCATAGCCGCTGAAATGTTCCCCTGATTTCTTCAGACGGTAGACACCATCCTCCTTCATCTGCGGAGCGATCTCGTGATAATTCCCGAAATAGGACTTGTGGCTGGCGTACACACTCATCTGGAACGGTCCTTTCCGCTCAGGACTGAACACGAACTCCAATTGAGGATGGAAAGTGTAACCCGCTCCGGCCTTAAGGTAAAGCTTACGTCCTCTCCAGGCATCCTTCTCCGGCCTCATGTCCAGCATGTAAGGCTTGAAGTTGTAGGCTCCCTGATAAGGCTTGTTGAAAACCTCATAGTCAAAATCCAGATCGAACCTCAGCAGGGAATCCGGCACATTCATTCCAAGAAGAGGCTTCTGTACCTCGGAAGGACTGCCCTGATAGGTGTTCGTGACCTCTACGGTCGGGTTGAAATTCTGTCCGAAGGAGACCGCGGCGGACATCAGCAGAGCCGCGGACACAAAATATGCTTTTTTCATATTCATTTCTACATCAATTCTTTAAGCTTGTCAAGACGCATCCGGACATTGTCAAGAACATCATCGGACGTGCCAGCCGCGGGTTTATAGCCGCTTTGGACGCTCTCGAACGTGGCCTTGGCCTGAGCGAGATTATCCTGCTCGGCGAAAGAGTCACCCAAAACAATGAACGCCTTGGCCAACCAATAGCTCTGATCCCCGGCTCTTTCGGCGAAAGCATAGACCTTCTTCTCCACGGTGTCGTACTTGCCCTGGTCGTACGCATCCTGAATGATCATGTAGGCCGCCTCGGCACCCTCGGATGTGGAAGGAGCGGAACTGAGGCTCTTGAATATCTCAAACGCTGCCTCACGCTCGTTCATCGAAAGCAACGACTTGGCCTTGAAGTAATCAGCCTCACGGATCTCGGCGGCAGTGCTCTTTCCGTCACCCTTCACCTTGTCGGCGCAAGACCGTGCGGAAGCCCAGTCTCCCGCCCTGTAGGCGGAACGCATCATCCCGACCCTTGCAGTGTGCCTGTTGTTCTCGATCTTCGCTTCCTCAAGCAGAGACGAATAGCCTCCGAACGCATCCTTGTAGCGTTGCAGATCGTAGGACAGCTTTGAGAAGTTCAGGATGGCCGTTTCCGCGAACGCCAAGCCGTCACCTTTCTCCAGCGACTTCTTGTACCAATCGCAAGCCTGTTCCTTCTTGCCTGTGTTCCTGTAACATTCAGCGACATAGAACTCCGCCTCCGGAACTTTCTGACCGGACGGATAACGCTCAAGATAGGTCTGGAGCGAAGCCAGAGCCTTACCGTAGTTCTCCGTGAGGAACACCTGCTCGGCGGCGTTGAAGTACATCGTCTCCTTCTCGCTGTCGGACTTGTCCTTGATCACACCGGCCTTGTCGGCGAAATCAATGTACTCGTCAGTGCGTCCCTGCGACTGGTAGATCGACTCAATGGCCAGAAGAGCGTCCTGGGCATATTCAGTGCCCGGCATCTCTGTGATCACCTGCTTGTAGTAGTCAAGGGAGCGGTCGTACTCGGACATATTCCTTGAGATCATTCCAAGCTCTATCAGGGAGCGGGCCACAATGGTCTTGTCATTGGTGGACGAGCGGAGCTTCGTGAATGCGGAGACCGCGTCGTCATTCCTGCCGGCGGCGACGTAGGCCCTGCCGAGCTCGAACATGGCGTCAGAGTAGTACTCCACGGACGGTCTTGCCTCCAACGCCTTTGAAAGCGCACCGATTTTGCCGTTCATGTCCCCCATAAGCCCGTAGGCGATTCCGGCACGGTAGTTCGGGTAGAGATTGTCCTTGAACGGGAACCTTTTCAATGCGTTTTCATATTCACTGACAGCGGTTTTGTAGTCTTTCCTGATGAAGTCGCAGTCGGCGCGGCGAACGGCGGCATCCTCCCCTTCCGATGGGTTGCGGGAGCCGAGATATTCATCAAACCATTTGGCGGCGTTGTCGTAGTCCCCGAGACGGAAGTAGCAGTAAGCCAGATCGTAAGGAATCAGGCGGCCTTCCGTCTTGCCCTCCAGCGCGGAATTGTTGTACAGATCCTTGAATGTGTCCAGCGCCTTGTCGAACTGGTCGCTGCGGTAGTAGGACTCGCCGAGCCAATACCTTGAAAGCTGGGAGAACGGAGAGCGCCTGTCAGCATAGAAAGAAGAAGCCCTCAGGAAAGGAACCGCATCCCTCCAGGAACCGGTCTCCACAAGTTGTTCCGCGCGCAGATAGTTGGCCTTCATGTAATTGGCCTTCTGGTCATTGTCCAGCATGTCTATGTTGGAATATGCCTCCACGGCTCCGGCGTAGTCGTGGTTGTAGAGCGAGGCCAGCGCCATATAGCTGTAGATCCTCTCCCCTTTCTTCTTGTCGGAATATCTGGAGAGATATTCATTGAATACCGACGGGTTGTGGTTCAGGTCGAAGGACAGCTTGGCGTAGTTGAAATGTGCGTCCTCCTCGATGTCCGGGTTGAAAGACCGCTGCGAGGCATCTTTGAAAGCGTCCAGCGCGGCGACCTTGTTACCCGTCTGGATGTAGCTGTAGGCCAGGCTGTAGTTTGCTATCTGCCCGATGGAATCCGTCCTGTCCTTCATCAGGGAGAAGTTGTCGATGGCACCCTTGTAGTCACCTGTGGCATAGAGTACCGAACCGGCGTAGAAATAATCATCACGGTCCATGTCCCGGTCTGTGTTCCCGATCCTGTCGTAATATTCCTTGGCCTTTTCCGTGTCGCCCTTGGCCAGATACGACTCCGAGATGATCCTCGCAAGATGCCTCTGGCGCTCCTGAGGGGCGTTATCGAAAAGTGTCAGGCCGTTCTTGAGCACGTAGGAATAGTCCTTCTTCATGAATCTGCACTCGGTCATGTAGTAGGCGGACATCTCCGCGAACCGGGGATCCCTCGCGGCCTTCTCGAACCAGTCGTAGGCCTCGTCGAAATTCTTCTCGGAATAATTGATGTAGCCCAACGAGTACCTCGACGGAGCAGTGTAGTCCGAATGCGGCATCTTGTCGGCCTTCTCAAACAGAGACCTGGCCTTCACGAGCAGGCCTTCCTCGAAATAGGAATATGCCTCCTTGAAGGAATATTCAGCGACCAGCCCGGACGGCAGCCTCTTTCCATCGACCTTGCCGAACTCGGCGACCGCGGATTTGTAGTCCTGCGCGTCGAAACAGTTCAAGGCCTTGTAGAAATGGATCTGAGGCAGGAGGGAGGAATAGGGATGCGTCCTGACATATTCATCAGCCAAGGTCTCGTTGCCTCTTTCCTGAAGTCTCACGGCGCACAGGGCCTCGTAGCCTCCGGCCATGACATCACCGCTTCCGGCATAGATGTCTCCGAATATGCTCCCGGCCCTCTCGAACATTCCATGCTCGTAGAGTTCAGTGGCGAGACGGTACTCGTCCTGCCTGGTCTCCTGCGCTTCCAAAGCTGTCCCGAAGCCGATGGACAAGGCCGCGAGAAGCACTGCTGCAAGTTTGCTTTTCATATAGTCTCCAATCATTTCCTTCACGAAAAATATTCTACAAATTTACTTAAATATACCCGAAAAATAAAGTATATTTGCGTTACTATGGAAGTGAACGCGCAATCATCATCAAAAAGCGAGCCGCTGGTCTCATTCAGGGACGCGGACATCGTGAATGGAGAGAGCACCGTGATCTACGGGCTTGACATGGACATATTTCCGGGAGACTTCATCTACATCGTCGGCAAGGTCGGAACCGGCAAGACCTCGATCATCCGCACGATGATCGGCGAGAACCCTCTTGAAAAGGGATCGGGCGAGGTCTGCGGATTCAAACTCAACGGACTGAAAGACAAGGACATTCCCTACCTCAGACGCAAGATCGGGGTTGTGTTTCAGGATTTCCAGCTGCTGATGGACAGGACTGTCGAGAGCAATCTGGAGTTCGTGCTCAAGGCAACCGGATGGAAAGACCGCGACGAGATCGACAAGCGGATCATCGAGGTGCTTCACGATGTGGGGATGGAGAACAAGGCGCACAAGATGCCTCATCAGCTTTCCGGAGGTGAGCAGCAGAGAATAGCGATAGCGCGCTCGCTGCTGAACAGGCCTAAGCTCATCATCGCCGACGAGCCGACCGGCAATCTGGACAACGAGACAGCGGACGGAATCCTGCGTCTGCTGACCGGGATCAACAAGGAGGAAGGCACGGCCGTCGTCATGGTGACCCACAACAGGACCATTTTCGAGAAGTACCCGGGAAGGGTGTTCGTCTGCAAGGACGAGAGATGCAATGAAAACCTCAACGACGAAGTGATCGACCTCGCGCTGACCATCTAAAGCCATGCTGAAAAAAGACAGATACGATCAGATACTCTCCTGGTTTCAGGCCAACCAGCCCGAGGTGCGGACGGAGTTGCATTACGAATCCCCGTTCCAGCTGCTTGTGGCGGTGATCTTGAGTGCGCAATGCACGGACAAAAGGGTGAATATGGTCGCTCCGGAACTGTTCAGAAAGTTCCCCAAACCAGAGAATCTGGCCGCAGCGTCATTCGAAGAAGTCATGGCTGTGATCAAAAGCATCTCCTACCCCAACAGCAAGGCCGCACACCTCATCGGGACGGCTCAGAAATTGTCGGATGAATATGCCGGCGAAGTTCCCTCGGACATAGACCAGCTTATGACTCTTCCGGGAGTCGGGCGAAAGACGGCCAACGTGCTCGCCTCCGTGATCTATGACAAGCCGGTCATCGCTGTGGACACGCATGTTTTCCGTGTCTCGCACAGGATGGGGCTGTCGGACGGGAAGACAGTGGAGGCGGTCGAGAAAGAACTCGAAGCGCACATTCCCGAAGGATTGAGGGCCAGAGCCCACCATTGGCTCATCCTCCACGGACGATACACATGCACGGCAAGAAACCCGAAATGCGGGGAATGCCCGCTGCGGGACTGGTGCCGCGACTATGAGAAGAAAAACAGAATAATACAATAATATGCTACAGTTTTCTCCGGAGAACATACTCCTTATAGGTTCCGTACTGATTTTCACAGCGATACTCATCAGCCGGGCCGGCTACCGCTTCGGTGTTCCCGTCCTTCTCCTGTTCATAGTCGTGGGAATGGCGTTCGGTGTGGACGGCCTCGGCCTGTCGTTCGACAATTTCCACATCGCACAGTTCATCGGCACGGTTGCCCTCTGCGTCATCCTTTACTGCGGCGGTCTCGAGACGAAGTTCGACACCATAAAGCCGGTCATGAAGGAAGGAATCGTGCTGTCCACGGTGGGGGTCCTGCTGACCGCCGCGTTCACGGGAGGGTTCATATTCCTTCTCACAAGGGTCGGACATCTGGACGAGGGGATGTCGATTGTGATGTGCTTCCTGCTGGCGGCGGTGATGTCCTCGACCGACTCGGCTTCGGTGTTCAACATCCTGCGCAACGCCAACATGAAGCTGAAGGAGAACCTGCAGCCCGTCCTTGAGCTGGAGTCCGGCTCCAACGACCCGATGGCCTATGTGATCACCATCGTGCTGATCCAATGCGCCCAGCAGCTTTTCGAGCCGGCCTCCGGAA
>ERZ857629.1302-NODE-1302-length-28055-cov-4.659429_pt1 | contig 28055 bp, 13 predicted proteins | sample MGYA00519700_ERZ857629 | MGnify/ENA primary metagenome ERZ857629 (study PRJEB31778, sample SAMEA3449351) | human gut metagenome | biome: human gut; feature: human-associated habitat; material: faeces | place: United Kingdom | collected 2010/2012 ...
CCTTGCCCACCCACAGCTGCGCCGCAAGGCGGCTTGCAGTGGGTTTCGCATAGAGGTCCCGCTTCGCGGAACCCGTAGCTAAAGTTTTTCCGGACAGCAATAATTCAGAACCATGAATTATGAATTCCCCAAAAATCATTTCCGTTCATATTCTTTAACTTATTTGGTTGCACCATATCTTTTGATTTTCCGCCTTTTTCATTAACTTCGCAACCGTAACCCAATTAAACAACACTTTTATGATGAAACGACTACACCTTATCGCAACATTGCTCATGGCGTTCACGACAGCCATGCATGCCGGCGACTGGATGAAGAATCTGCCGGACAACATCTACATCTCACAGCTCTCCATCCCCGGAACACACGACTCAGGCACGGGCAACGGCGTGGCGTTAGCCGCCTTCTCACAGTGCCAGGACATCCCCGTAAGCCAGCAGTGGGCTGCAGGCATACGCGCCTTCGACCTGCGTCCGAAGGTGAAGGGCAGCTACATCAACATCAACCACGGCATAGCCGCCACCAAGCTGCGCTTCGACGACGCCCTCTTCCTCATCCGCGACTCACTGGCTGCGCACCCGTCGGAGTTCGCCGTAGTACACTATCACTACGACACCGACTTCGACAAGGACAAGGACAAGTACCTGCCGATGCTCAAATCGCTGCTCGAGCGTGACGACATGAAAGACTTTCTCGTACCTTTCCGCCGCGACCTCACACTGGGCGACGTGCGCGGCAAGATGCTCCTCATAAGCCGCCAGGGCTACGCCGACCCTCCATACGCAGGCGGATGCATAGGCGGATGGACGAGCAGCCTCGACTGGGAACGCCAGAAAGAGGGATGGATCATAGGCATGGACCACGACTACAACAGCTACACCCCACTCTACATGCAGGATTATTACAATTTCGCCGACAACCCTGCTGGATTCAAAGAGAAGACAGATGCCATAAACCAACTGCTCGATTGGAGTTATGCACATATAACAACAAACCCCGGAGATGTCGTATGGGTGATGAACTTCACATCTGCATACCCTGGTGGGATTCCTTCCGCCAACGGCTATCGCAAGGTCGCCAGCTACACAAACGGCACTGTCATCAACTTCTTCGAGTCACGCCCACCCGGACCGACAGGTGTGATATTTATGGATTACTGCGTGGATTGGTCGAACGGTTATCACACACGCGGCCAAGAACTTATCGACACTCTCATCGCCAACAACTACAAATGCTTCCCAACCACAAACAACAACACGTCGAACAGCATTACCACCAATAAGGCGAACTCGCTGCGCCATGTCATCGGCATATACTCGCTGCAAGGCAACAAGCTGCCGGAACCGCAACGCGGCGCAGTGAACATAATGAAATACTCCGACGGAACGGTGGAGAAAGTGTTCGTAGGCAGACAGTAACATAACACAATCGGAGGGTGCTTGGTTCTTGGCCAAACGCATTGCCAACGACAGGAAGCAACGTTCCCTCCCCTACAAAAGCATCAAAAACGGGAGTTAGCCGAAGTTAAAGGAAGATAACGGACATTACCATTAGTTTTCAATGGGTTATGCTATTGTCCGTTATATTCCTTTAACTTCCGGCGAAGCCTAACTTCCGATAACTCCCATTTTGACACACCGCCTTGCCCTCATTTGCACTATCTTTGCATAAAAAAATACATTTTCAGAATTATGACAACACGCATTCTCACATCCATCCTCCTCATTCTGCCCTTTCTTGAAGCCGCGGCGCAGAGCGACGACTATGCCCGCAGCTGGGGCATACACGCCAATTTCGGAGGAATAACACAGTCGGAATCGGAAAACGCGGACAGCCGCGAGAACGAAGGCAACACATTCGCCGTGACAGCCGACTGGTTTGTCACGCCACGCCTGGCTCTCACGGGCGGCATCTACGCCGAGCAGACGGGCATGCTGACGCATCTCGACGCCGACGGCATAGGTCCGAAGTCGTTCTGGATGGCAGGCATCCAGGCAGGAGCGAAGTACTACTTCTTCCCGAAGAAGTGGATAGTGCAGCCCTATGCAGGGGCGGCGGTGTATGCCAACGTGCTCAATCTGGGGCACAACCGCGGCGCGTTCGACTTCCGTTCCAACGACTACAGCCTCTCGCGCATGCATGCCGACTACGACATAAAGTGCCCCGCACTGAGTCTTGCGCCGCAGATAGGCATCGACCTGCGCCTCATCAGCAGCCTGTCACTCACTCTGGCAGCCGACTACCGTTGGGGAATCTACGGGCAGAGCCGCCTCGACGTGCGGCATCTCGACGGTCAGCAGGGCGCACTCATAGAGCATTTCGAAAACCCCATGAGCCGCACCACGCTATCGCTGGGACTGCGCTTCGACTTCCCCGCACGCCCCGTGAACTGGCAAAGGGCGGGCTGCACGCTGCTCGACCTTATCTATATATGGATAAACGGACGCAACTGACGACGACGGCAACGCTACTGCTACATTGCTGTTAAGAATACGTTTCGCTGACTATCTGTCACTTCTTTCTGTCTATTTGGCTCTTTTTCTGCCATATTTGCTTACCATTTAACACAAGTTTCACCTTCATCCCATTGGCACGCAAGTTGCACTACTGTTGGTGCGAACCGAGGGCGGAAGCCTGAGGGGAGCCGGACAACGAAGCCTTCCGCAAGGAACGGCGGAGGAATCCGCAACAGACAAACAAAGAATAAAAATATAATCGGAGGTTTTAATTATGTTACCAGTAATGAGAAATTCTTGGATGCCAGAAGTTTTCAACGACTTTTTCGACACTGACTTTATGCCGCGTACAAACGCAACTGCACCGGCTATCAACGTTAAAGAGACCGAAAAGAACTATACCGTAGAGCTTGCAGCCCCCGGAATGAAAAAGGAAGACTTCAACATCAACATAGACAACGACGGCAATCTGCACATCAAGATGGAGCAGAAGAACGAGAAGAAGGACGAGAACAAGAAAGAGCACTATCTGCGCCGCGAGTTCTCTTACTCGAAATACGAGCAGACTCTTATTCTTCCTGACGATGTCGATAAGGAAAAGATTGCTGCCAACGTGAACGACGGCGTACTCTCCGTCACCCTGCCTAAGGTAGAGAAGAAGGAAGAGAAGACCACACGCCAGATTGAAGTGAAATAACATCACGGCCGACAACCAAAACGCCGGCAAGCGACAATAACAAAGCCCTGCCTCGCACGCAACTGCGAAGCAGGGCTTTTTTGTGTCCATACAATGAGAGGGAGGGCGACCGCGAACAATAAAGGCAACCATCTGGGAGACAATGCATTACACGACATTTGACGCAGTCCTACACACCCCGTCTGCAAACAAGCCTTGTTTGCAACCAAAAGAAGCCTTCTTTGTGGTGTAAACAAGGCTTCTTTGCAGAGCAAGGAAGGCTTGTTTTGAAATTCATAATTATGAATTCATAATTCATAATGCGTTGGGTTGCGCCGTGTTGTCGAGCGGGACGCTCGACCTCCTGTAGTAAGTAAAGCTAATGGCTTAACTTCTGACTCCTCAAAGCATACGGCTTAACTCCTGACTTCTTAACTCCTGACTCCTCAAAGCATACTTCTTTAACTCCTAAAAAAAAATCCTAATCCCCCTCTTTCCCCTTCCTGCACTTGAACAGCAGATGGTCGCCTGCTGCCGAAGTGGTGGCAAAGATGTAGGTTTCGCCGCCGTCGCCGAGCTTCAGGCGTTTGCGCAATGCGTCGGCAGAGAGTGGGAAGTTGCGCACGGCGATGTTGGCCTTTTCCGTTCCGGCGAGCATCGTGCGCAGTTCCTTGCGGTTCATCGTGCCCACCGCCTCCACGACAAAAGTGCGGCCGGGGAAGTCGGCAGCCTTGCTACGGGCGAGGAAAAGGTGGCTGTTGCGGCTCACTGCCATGACGCCGAACCGCTCTGCCATACGCCCGAAACAGCCGGCCTTCATCACGGCGGCGTTGGGTTCGTGCAGGAAGAGTGGCTGCGTGGTGTCGCGAAGCATGGCGGCAGGGGCGACGGAGGGAGCCGACTCGTCGGGCGAACCCGTGTGCAGTTCATACTCGAACGTGAGCGTCCGCAGTCCCGGCATGACTTGCCCACAGGCAGTGCCGCCGTTATCGCGCACCATGTCGGCGCACACTATGCGCACGGGGTGACTGAGGTTGCCGTGCAGCGAGGCGTCAAGCACGAGCAGGAGTTCCTTGCATTCGCCCTGCAGGGCTACGATGTGCACCTCCGCCACGCTTCCGTCGAGGTCGGCTATGGCCTTGTGCCAGTCGAGCATGGGCGAGAGTTTCACCATCACCAGCTGCGCCTTCTTGAACAGAAGAGGCAGAAGCGAGGTGATGTCGGGCGTGCAGTCGGCCATGAGCACCGTCTTTCCGCCGTGCGAGTCGCGCCGCGCCGGGTCGGCATAGAGCAGCGTCTGACACGGGAGTGTGGCGAGGGCGGCGGTGGAGTCGGCACAGATGATGGCGGCGTCGGGCAGTCCGAGGCGGGCGAAGTTGTTGCGTGCGATGTCGCACAATGCGGGGTTACGCTCAATGTAAGTGGCCTTGTCGAAGCCCTTTGCCATGAATGTGAAATCCACGCCGAACCCTCCCGTGAGGTCGGCCATCGTCGTTATGCCGCCGGGTGTTGCTGCTGCGCCAGTGCCTGCCGCCGTGTCTTGTCGCGCGATGCGTTGCGCCAGTGACGCCTTGTAGCGTGCTGTCGCCTCCGAGGAGCACTGCTCCATGTTGATATGCGGTGGAAAAACGAGTCCGTCGGCAGCCGCCCACGAGGGCAGTTTGCGCTGCGCCTGCTGCCAACCCGAAATCTGTTCGAGGGCAAACTTCATGTCCACTTCCCCGTACCGTGCCGCCGTCAGTGCGAGCTGGCGCACGTTGTCGTTGCGGTGCAGGACTATAAACTCCTCTGTTGTCATAAGTTCTGTTTTCTTTTTAACGTTTGCAGGAACGGTGCAAAGATAATGTTTTTTATCCAGGTTTCGCGTGTCAGCCCCCGGCTTTTAGTCTGCCGGAAGCCTCGTCGGAATGCCTTTCTCACAAATTACTGAACAAATCGCTCACAAATTACTGAATAAAATGCTCACAAATTACTGAATAAAATGCTCACAAATTACTGAATTTGTTCCGATACATGGTTTTTGACGCCCTTCAAAATTGCACTTTTCTATAAAAATAATGTGATGTTACTGTATTTATTCAGTATTTATTCATAACTTTGCCGTCCGTTACAAAACGATAAAATCCATTAAACTACCATCTTATGAAACCAAGTCTTGCTATGCTTGCCGGTTTGCTTTGTCTGGCATCGCCTGCGCTTGCCGACGACGACAAACCCACATTGAACATCGATTTCCAGACGCGTGTCAGTTATCTGAACGACCGCGTGGACCACAACATACGTCACGAAACTTCGGGATTTAAGGGCGATTACCTGATGCTTAGCGTCAGCGGACAGCTGAACAGCCGCTTTTCCTACGCATGGCGGCAGCGTATAAACCAGAAAAAGGAGACTAACGACCGGTTCGACGGCACCGACTGGGTATATATCGACTACAAGATGAACCCGCACTGGAGCGTCGCCGCAGGTAAGCAGGTGGCTCTGGTGGGCGGCTACGAGTACGACCGTTCGCCGCTCGACATCTATATCTCCTCGGAATTCTGGAACAACATCGCACCCTTCCAGTTCGGCGCAAGCGCATCATACACCACAACCAACGGCAAAAGCCGCTTCTCAGCGCAGGTGACACAAAGCCTGTACAACACCCCTGAGAACCGCGACATGCTGGCCTATCACCTCCACTGGGCAGGCAATTACGGATGGTTCAACACCCTCTACTCGCTCAACATGATAGAGTATGCGCCCAAGCATTTCATCTCGTATGTGGCACTCGGCAGCAAGTTCAACGTGGGCAACGCCTCGCTCGAACTCGACTTCATGAACCGTGCGGCAAGCCATCAGACATTCTTCTTCAAGGACTGCTCGGTGATGGCACGCCTCGACTACCGCCTCATGCCGCAGCTCGGACTGTACGGCAAGTTCACATACGACGTGAACCGCACCGACACCGATGCCGACAGGAGCGTCATGGCAGGCACGGAGGTGACGGCGTATGGCGGCGGAGTGGAGTACTACCCGCTGAAAGGCAAGCGCGAACTGCGCCTGTCCCTCGGCATGTCGCACTCGACAGGCACCAACTCCAACCCCGCAGGAGCCATAAACGACAACCAGACCACCGTACGCATGGCCCTCGTCGCCAAGCTGAACCTGCTGTCGTGGAAAAGCAAAAAGTAAAACAAGAACTATATGGCAAACAACAAATCCAACCGCAAGCCGCTCGTTCCGAGCGGTGTCTGGTGCATAACCACAGTCGTAGTGCTGTTCGGTTATCTGGGCGCAGTGATGGGAGTACCCAACATGCTCAACACAATAATGAAGACCGCCCACGACCTTCTGCTCAACACCGTGTTCTACCTCATGAGCATCTGCGTGATAACGGGTGCCATAGGCAAGGTGTTTGTGGAGTTCGGCGTGGTGGCACTGCTTGAACGCACGCTCCGTCCGCTCATGCGCCCCGTGTTCAATCTGCCCGGCGTAACATCGCTGGGAGCCGTCATGACATTCCTTTCCGACAACCCCGCAATCATATCGCTTGCCCACGACAAACGCTTCGCAAGCTATTTCAAGAAATATCAGTTCATCTCCCTCACCAACTTCGGCACCGCCTTCGGCATGGGTCTGCTCGTCATCGTGTTCATGGCAAGCCAAGGCTACTACGCAGCCCCGTTCATCGGACTCATAGGCGCGTGCTTCGGCTGCGTCTGCTCCACACGTCTCATGCAGCATTTCGTGCTGAAAGCCTACCCGCAGTATGCCACCGAGGACGCCGTGCCGGCAGAGGAACAGGAGGAGAATGAGCAGGAAGAAAGCAAGCAGGAAGAGAAGACCGTCTTCATACGCCTGCTCAACGCCGTACTCGACGGCGGCCGCAGCGGTGTGGAAGTGGGCGTAGCCATCATCCCCGGCGTGCTCATCATCTCCACATTCGTAATGATATTCACCTTCGGAGCCGGCGCCGACGGCACCTACAACGGCGCCGCCTACCAGGGCGTGGAGCTGCTGCCGTGGCTTGCCAACAAGGTGGACTTCGTGTTTGAATGGCTCTTCGGCTTCCACGACCCGCACCTCGTGGCATTCCCCATCACCGCCCTCGGAGCGGTGGGAGCGGCTCTCAGCCTGATACCGGGCTTCATCTCGCACGGCTGGATAGACGGCAACGCCATCGCAGTGTTCACCGCCATCGGCATGTGCTGGAGCGGATTCCTCAGCACCCACACCGCCATGCTCGACTCCATCGGCTACCGCGACCTCACACCCAAGGCCATCATGGCGCACTTCTGCGGCGGACTCGTCGCCGCCATCACCGCCCACTGGATGTTCCTCCTCTATTCGTTGGCAGTAGCATAAGCGAAGGCAGAGGTCCTAAACGGGAGTTATCGGAAGTTAGAAGGAAGTTAATGGAAGTTATCGGACATATGTGACACTTGTTGAGCAAGTTGTGGTAATGTCCGATAACTTCCATCCGCCGCAGGCGGATTAACTTCCTTCTAACTTCCGATAACTCCCATTTTATGTTAAATTCCAAAGAAAAAAGGGAATCTTTGTAGCAAATGCCACGGCAGATTCGTCTAAGAAATAGAAATTCACAAAAAGCAACAAGCGTATGAATCCTACAGAACAACAATTCTCGCAGCTTGTCAAGGACAACCGCAGCACGATATATGCCGTGTGCTACATGTTCTCAAACGATGCCGACGAGGTGGCAGACCTCTTTCAGGAGGCGCTGGTAAAGCTGTGGAACGGCTTCGGCACATTCCATGGCGAAAGCGGTATCAGAACATGGATATACCGCGCGACACTCAACACATGTATCACCATCGACCGCAAGAAGCGGCGTCACAAGAAAGCAATGCTGTCCATGGACATCGACTATTTCAACGCTCAGGAGCAGTCGACCGCCCAAGTGCGGATGCTGCACGAGCGCATAGCACGGCTGCAACCACTTGACAGAGCCATTGTCCTGCTGTGGCTCGAACAGATAAGCTACGACGAAATAGGCGAAATCGTAGGCATCAGCGCAAAGAACGTGTCTGTGCGTCTGGCGCGGATAAGAGTGCAACTGAAGAACATGTCGAACGAATAAACATCAACAACAATATGGAAAACAAACAGCATTACACCGAACTTGAGCTTATGCGCTCGCAGATGGAAGACTTCAAGGCGCAGCTCGAAAGACAGAAGATCGTGAACGATAAGCTCATCATCAGTTCTATGAAGAAGAACATGTCGTGGATAAGGAAGTATGTGTATTTCGAGTTCTGCCTCATTCCCTTTATCGCCATCGCCTGGCTTCTTATCAAGGAGTTCGCACATCTGTCATGGTTCAACTACGGCTTCTTCATGGCGGTAACAGTGATAGATGTCATTGCCGACTACCGCATAAACATCTCCGCCCTCTGCGACGCCGATTACAGTAGGAACAACCTCGTCACTACCATCACAAAACTCACCCACATGAAACGCCTGCGCGTCATTCAGATGGTGATTGCGATACCGGCACTGGTGATATGGCTGCTGTGGAGCGGCATAGAGGCGTGGACACATATACATCTGCCTGCCGATGCTCCCGACTTCATGAGAGGAGGCATGTATGGCGGCATAGCGGGTGGCATCGTAGGCGGCGCTGTCGGAATCGCCATCGCGTTCCGCATCTTCTTAAAGATGCAGCGCACCAACGATGAGGTGATAAAGCAGATAAATGAAATGAATGAGAAATAGAGGGGAATTAGGAGTTAGGAATTAGGAGTTACGAGTTAGGAGTTACGAATTAGAAATTTAGAAGTTGAAAATTCAGAGCATTGGCGGCAAAGCCTAATTATAGCAACATAGGAGGTCGAGCGTCCCGCTCGACAACACTACGCAAACCTGCAACACAGCGCAAGGCAACTCTCTCTTTATGCGCTCGGCTTTGTCGCTTGCTTTACAAGAATTATGAATTGTCAGGATGGTGCGTCGAGCGGGACGCTCGACCTCCTATAGACACCAATCTTCATAAGAAGCAGGACATTCACTCGGCTCTGCAGCTTGCCAAAACAAAACTGCTGAATTCGTAATTTCTAAAAATTCTAATTCGTAACTCGTAAAATTCCTAATTCCTAATTCCTAACTCGTAATTCCTAATTTCCTAACTCCCTAATACCCTTCATTCTGCTTCAGCTTTGTATTAAAGAGCAGTTCCTGTCCAGGTATGGGCAGGAGGCGTTCGTGCGTACTGTCGAGGTAGCCGGAACGTTGCAGGGCGGCGAAGGTGCCGTAGCGGCCTTTGCGTTCAAGCAGCTGCTGTGGGGTGAAGGTTTTGCCGCACGCCTCGGCTTCGAGGAGGGTTATGTAAGGTTTCGTGTAGATTCCCACGGGCGACAAGGGCTGTTCAAGGGCGTCCGCCGTATAGAAACAGAAGATGTCGGTATCGGGGTTGGCAAGTCTTTTCAGACAGTTGAGAGCCTCACTGCGGTTGCCTGATGCGAGATTTATCTCCGTCTGCAAGACTGCCACGAAGTCGGCAGTGACATGATACGGCTCGTTCTTCAAGTTGTGGGCATCGGCGAGCATGGTCAGGCAGTACTTGTACATCTGCTCCGGCTTCATTATTTGTGCGTTGAGTATGCTCTCCGGGGTTCTCTCCTTTTCGGGGTCGAGATAGAGCACAGTGCCCCACTCCGTCGCCATGTTGTAGTAGAGGAACGCCAGAAGCGCCGACGCCTCATCGATATATGGCGTCCGGTCGTAATTGGTGTCGTGGTTTTTCAAGGCATACAATATCTGGCTGGCATTGTTTATGGCTTTGTAGCCCGCCTCCCACGCCTTGTACACATCGCCGTCGGAGGCATTAAGCGGAGCGTGTCCGTCGGTGAGACGACGCTCGTCAAGGCCGCCAAGCAGGGTGATGCACTGCATGGTGTTTCGATATACGGAGGCCATGACGGCACGCACGTTGCTTTCAGAATTCACAATCGTGTTTTCGGGTATCACCACATTGGGATATATCTCCATCCATTCGTCCTCCTTGTCGTTGGAGTCAATGACGCCATCGCCGTTGAAATCGACGAACTTCGCGAAGTCGCTCACCTGCACCACACTGCCTTTCTCAGCATAGAAACGCTTCATGGCACGGGCTATCGCTCCCGGATGGCATTTCTTCTGCCCCGAGGCGATGGAATCGCGCACGGCCTTTGTGTCTATCACGCCATTGTCCTTGAAGTCGGCGCAGAACTTGGCGAGCACTTCCGTGAACTCCGCTTCGGTACGGTCGGCAAGCATTATAGCCGAGATGGCGAGTAGTGCGGCGGCATTGTCGTCGGCGGATGTGAGCGAAGTGTTTTCAGGGTCGGTCATGGTGTGCGGTATGGCGAACACCTTCATTATCTCCGTCTCCGCCTGTCGCTTTGCGTCGGCGAAGGAACTGCCGCTTCTTACGAGCGTCTTCACACGGTCGAACTCAAGATGTGTGACGATGTTCACGTTCACGCTGTTGCGGCGGCTGAGGTCGGTGATGGCCCGAAGCGTTATCTGCGAGCGTGAGAGCGAACTGTCGCACTCATTGTAGAAGTAGCCGCTCGTCTCCAGTTCGGCGTAGTGTCCGCTGAGCTTTATGGGCGAATTGAACGCGAAGTTGCCGAGGTCGTTGCTCGTCGTGGTGACAAACTGGAGTCCCGTCTGAGTCATGTTGCCGTCGAGGTCGTAGAGCGTCACCTTCGAGCCTTGCACGAACGGTCCCTTTTCTACTATGCCATCGACGGTGGTCTTCTCTGTCGGCGCGCTGCCGCCCCCACCCTCTTCGCTGCCACACGAAGCGAGCATTGCCACAAGAGCGAACACAAGTATTTTCAGATGTTTCATTGGTGTTGTTTTTGAAATATGTTATTGTTTCCGTGAATTTTTCATATATGTGCGTCAAGGAATTTGTTTATCTGCCCCACATAGTACAACGGGATGTTGTATAAAGTGAAACTTCCGCCACCATTTTTCCTGACAATATCGGATGTCATCGGACCGTTCCACAGCCGAAGGGCGATGTTCTCCTTCGATTCCTCCATGAACTGGTGCAGCGAACGTAGCTTCGAATTGCTGCCCGTCTTCACTTCTATCGACAAAATTTGCTAAACAGTTTATTTTCAAGCACAAAGATACAAAATCAATTCAAATCCAAAGCAAAAAACACGGATTTTTGATACAAATCCAAAGCAAAAACAAGGAAAAATCGGAGCAAATCCAAAGCAACAGACCTTTGGAGTTAGGAATTAGGAATTGGTGACAGGAGGCCGAGCGTACCGCTCGGCAACACCGCACTGACAATTCCTAACTCCTAATCCCAAAAGAGGGGCCGCACCTCATCGGCGCAACCCCTCCATCGTTTAAAACCTATTACTTATCATTCAAAAAAACTTATTACATTTCATTTCACTACCAGTTTGCGACCATTCACAATATAGATGCCAGGTTTCAGAAGCGGCGAAGCCTCCCTCACGGTCTTGTCGCGGAATAGCAGCACACCGTTGGTGGTATAGACAGTCAGACGGGTTTCGCTGTCGGCGAATATGGCAGCGAGGCCGCTTACTATCCTTGTGGTACCGCGTATCTCTACATCGTGAGCCGGCATGGTAGCAGGAACTTCGATATCCCAACCTTCAAACTCTCTATCAGTAGGAAGTTTTGGATCGGGCAATTCTATTGCTGCACCGTATTCCAATGTCTTCTCCAAATAGATTTCGTCGTCGAGATATACCGTCAGACGGTAGGAGTTGATACTGAATGTTGCCGTTACCTCAACATCATTTGCCGGCATAGTTTCGGGCAAGCCCTGCCAACCGGAGAAGGTGTAGCCCTCCCTTACGGGATCGGCTTCGGGAACTATCGTTGTGCCGAAAGCAACTTCGACAACCTTGTACTCCGCGCCATCAACCTTATAGGTAAGGGCGTACTTGTTCACGGTGTAGGAACCCTTTATCTCTATGTCATGGGCTGGCATTGTTTCTGGAACATCCTGCCAACCGGCGAACGTGTGACCCTCCTTTGCAGGAGCTTCGGGAGCTGTAACAGCATCGCCGAAGACAATGGTCTTGGTATCTATCACATCATCTCCAATCTTGAAGACTGCCTTGTAGGAATTGATGGAGAACGTACCGCTTGCCTCAACTGCGTGAGCCGGCATCGTCTCAGGCAAGCCCTGCCAACCGGAGAAGGTGTAGCCTTCCTTTTCAGGAGCGGCTTCGGGAACTATCGTTGTGCCGAAAGCAACTTCGACAACCTTGTACTCCGCGCCATCAACCTTATAGGTAAGGGCGTACTTGTTCACGGTGTAGGAACCCTTTATCTCTATGTCATGGGCTGGCATTGTTTCTGGAACATCCTGCCAACCGGCGAACGTGTGACCCTCCTTGGCGGGTGCTTCGGGAGCGGTAACGGCATCGCCGAAGACAATGGTCTTGGTATCGATGATTTCATCACCAATCTTGAAGACTGCCTTGTAAGAATTGATGGAGAACGTACCGGTTGCCTCAACTGCGTGAGCCGGCATCGTCTCAGGCAAGCCCTGCCAACCGGAGAAGGTGTAGCCTTCCTTTTCAGGAGCGGCTTCGGGAACTATCGTTGTGCCGAAAGCAACTTCGACAACCTTGTACTCCGCGCCATCAACCTTATAGGTAAGGGCGTACTTGTTCACGGTGTAGGAACCCTTTATCTCTATGTCATGGGCTGGCATTGTTTCTGGAACATCCTGCCAACCGGCGAACGTGTGACCCTCCTTGGCGGGTGCTTCGGGAGCTGTGACGGCATCGCCAAAGACTATGGTCTTGGTATCTATCACATCATCACCAATCTTGAAGACTGCCTTGTAAGAATTGATGGTAAAGTTTCCTGTCACCTCCACATCATGCGCCGGCATTGTCGCTGGCAGACCCTGCCAACCGGAGAACGTATGACCCTCCTTTACGGGATTTGGTTCTGCCGTAAGCGTAGTGCCGAACTCAACTTCAAGAGATTTGTGCTCCGCGCCATCAACCTTATAAACAAGGTTGTACTTGTTCACGGTGTAGGAACCCTTTACCTCTATGTCACGGGCAGGCATCGTAGCAGGAACATCCTGCCAACCGGCGAACGTGTGACCCTCCTTGACGGGTGCTTCGGGAGCGGTGACGACATCGCCGAAGACAATAGTCTTGGTATCGATGATTTCATTACCAATCTTGAAAACTGCCTTGTAAGAATTGATGGTAAAGTTTCCTGTCACCTCCACATCATGCGCCGGCATTGTCGCTGGCAGACCCTGCCAACCGGAGAACGTATGACCCTCCTTTACGGGATTTGCTTCGGGAGTAAGCGTAGTGCCGTAGAGCACATCCGACTCCTTATAGGTTTCCCCGTCAAGGGTATAGGTAAGATGGTACTGTGAAAGCGCGAACGTAGCGGTAAGCGCCACATCCTCCGTCCCTACAACCAGCGGTCGCGGGTTTTCTGTAGAGCCGTCCGACCAACCTGAGAAGTAATGTCCTTCGTCGGGCGTAGCGATAAGATTCAGCGAAGTGCCTTCCGCCAGTCTGCCGCCGCTTTCGTTCACGGAACCTCCCCCTTCTGTTGAGATGATAACATCGTGGTAAATCACGATTTTCACCTCATACGGCGAGGAAGGATAACCGAGTCGCGCGTTGGAAGCAAATGCGAAATTCACATTCTCAATGTCCTTCACCTCGCCCGTAGTCTTGTTGCGATAGCGGAAAGTCATGGTCTCACCGCTCTCACGGTTGCTGCGTGCGCGGAGATAGAGGCAGTCTTTGCCGCCGGGAACCGGCAGCACTTCCGCCACGCCACGGCACTCGTCGCCGACAAATGCCGCCACATCATACTGAGTGTAATCAAGCTCTTCTCCTGCGGCAAAAGTCACATTGAGGTAGAGACTCATGTCGTAGCGGTAATCGCTCGGATTGACGCTCCATGTGTCAGCGGCCGAAGCCGTGACACTATGGAAGAGCGCAATGATGAGCGCGACTATCGCTGTGGTATGTCTGATAATCGAACTTTTCATGTGTTTTCGTTTTTATGGTTTAGCGTACGGCAATCTTATGATAGGTGTAACGCCCGCCGTTGCAGACCACTGCAACATAGACGCCACCCGTCAGTGAAGAAATGTCGATGCCACTATCACTGATATGAGTCTCGTGCATCACCTTCTGTCCGTTGATGTCGAACAGGCATACACTGCTGATGTCCTCAGGCGCAACACCCTTTATGAGCAGACGGTCGCGCACCACCGACAGACGGATGTTGCCGTCGTAGGCTGTCGAGCCAATACCCGTGGCGTCGCCCACGTTGATGGCATACGGACTTTCGATGCTGCCCACAAGCGTTTCGCTGAAGTCGAGCATAGAGTTTGCAAGTACGGTGTTGCCGTCACGGTCGGTCACTTGCAGTGTGATGCGGTCGCCGGCATTGCCATAGACACTCATCATAAGCAATCCACCGGTGAGTCGAGCCACACCACGGCATTCGCTTCCACAGAATGCCGTCAGCTGATAGTCGGCATTGTCGGCCGGCATACCATCGCCATCGCAGACGGCAGCGACGACAGCCATGACTGACGGATACTTGTGCTTGTCGATGACGAGAGGCAGACGGGCTGCTATGCCCTGCACGTTCATGGCGTGTGCCGTGGAGACGATGGTGGTGTTGTAGGACACCTTCTTCTCCGACTGGCTCTGGTACATATAGCCCTTGCCCGGCATGAGCGTCGTGAGAGTACCCACCCAGTGTTCGCCGTCGTACTGTGCGAAACCGTCCTGACCTACGACCACATCGAGTTTCTCCACGGCTGCCGTGGCGAAAGCCTCATCAAGAGTCATGGTCTGTTCGGCGGGATAACCCAACCAGTTCCATCCGCTGTTGAGAGTTATCAGTGTTGCAGGGTTCCATGCCACGCCGCTCACACGCCGTGCTACTGTCGCTGCCGATGTCTCCACCTTGTAGCTCTCCGAAGCCTCAAGGGTGGAGAGGGTGCCTATGAGTCCGAGCTGCGGGTCGCGCACCAGCTCCTTCGTCTGGGTCTTCACGCGCTCCACGGCGGCGTCGGAGGCAAGGTCGGCGGCAGTCATTCCGTCGGCGAAGCTGTGTGACATCCATGTCCATCCCTCTGCCATAGCAATGTCCATGTCAGACTTCTTCAGAGTGTAGTTGAACTCTTTCACTGCCGACACATCGTTGTTGCCCACCATAGTCATGGCCTTGAGGTGTATGTCGCCGGCAATGACGATAGGCACGGTGTACTTGCGTCGTGTTCCGTTCTCGTCGCACGGGCAGGAACCGTCAGTGGTAAAGAATATTGTGGCGTTCTTCGAGTCGGTAGCCAGTTCCACCTTGGTGCCGCGATAGACGGCGGTGCCGCTGGCACGCGATGCTGTCGGTGGCTCGGCAGTGATGATTTCCGTCATCACATCCACGGTGCACTGTCCCTTCACCGTCACATCGTCAATGGAGAACGAGAGCTGTGTGCGTCCCGGCAGGTCGCCCTTTATCTTCACTACAGCCTTACCCTCTGCATCGAGAGTGAGTTCGGTGGCTTCGAGCGATGCCACCATCTCCGAAGAGTTGGCTACACGGAGCGTGCGTCCGGTCGCTGCCTCGCCGGGCAGGACGAAGACTGTGAGTTCCTTAGTGTCGCCATAGAGCACCTTGATGTCGTCGGCAGTTATCTTCTGCACTTCCTTCTCCACATCAAGAGTCTGACTGAATGTCTCGGTCATAGGTATGCCAGCATACGACTTCACGTTGCGGCTCACCGTCAGGCGTATCTCTCCGGTTGTGGCTGCGAGAGCCTGCTCAGGTACGAACCTTATGCGTGAGGCGTAGCGCAGGGCTTCCGCATTGTCGGGCGAAGCGAATTCGTCGGCGAGTGCCGCATCGACGAACTGTATTTCGCCGACAAGTTTAGTGCCTCCTGCCGTCACACTGATGTTGGCATCGGTGAGTGTCGTGAGGTCCATGAACTTGTCGAACTGCACCTCTATGCCCGCTTCGTAGGCACGGGCTTCCGTCACCTCAGGCTGCTTGTTCTGGACTATGCCCACGTTCACCTCCAACTGCGGAGGCGGCACGGGCAGCCACTCGCTATAAGCGGTGACATAACCGTCCTTCTCAAACTTCACCTGCCACAGTCCCTGCGGCACATCCCAGCGGTACATACCGTTCTCGTCGGTGAAGAGCGGGTTCTTTTGGGCATACTCTTCGGCGTTCCACATCACGATTTCCTCGTGCTTGTCGCCCCAGATGTCCTCCACCTCTTCCTTGTAATAGATGGTGGCCTGAACACCCTCGACACGGTTTTCGGGCACTGCCTCATAGACATAGCCTGCCGGATCGTGGTTGATTGTGAGCGGGTCGAACAGCGGTTTGTTGGGCGTATAGTCGCCGTAATACGGACTGTTGGGATAAGAACCCTTATAATAGGCGTTGCCCGGATAGTCCATTGGCAACGAATCGGCAGGACAGGCTGACGAGAGTCGTGCCATACGCATCACCTCGGCAATGTGTTCGGTGTTGGTGCGCACGAAGTTGTTCTCCCAATGTCCCAGTCCTGCGCTTACGCCGAGCGACACGAGGTTGAGCACGAGCGACGCTCCGCAGGTTTCTGGAGCCGACACCGCTCCGGCAATGCCGAGAGCCGTGTTGCCAAGGTCGAGAATACCCTTTGACGCATCTCTGTTCACAACCCATGCTCGGTACTGCTTTGCCTTATCCACAATGGCAGCGACATCGTCGCCCGAACAGGTGTTCTGTATCGATTTAATGATATAGCTCCATTCGTCGAAACGGCCGCAACCGACGGTTATGTCTGTCCCGACATTCCATCCGCCGGAGAACGAACCTACCGCACTGACAATGTTGCCGGCAGTCTTCAGGTTCTTCAGATTGACCATATTCTTGAATGCGCTCCGCTTGAGACTTTCCCTTTCAGCCACCACCGCCGGGTTGCTGTTCAACGAGAGAGCCAGCGCCTGGTCGATGTTGTTGAAGAGGTATCGTGTCTGCATCGACTTGCCCAAGGCTACCGACATATCGGCGGCAGCCACGGCCTTGTCGGCCTTTTCAGTCCATTCGGTGTTGAGGTTGCGACGCTCGCTGTTGAGAGCATCGTAGAAAGCCTGTACCGACTCCCTCGATTCGGGATTGAAGCCCGATGCGGAGAGAGTCCTGTTGTCGCTCTTCCACACATCGCCGTCCGCATTGCTTATGCTGAAGTCGCTGCCGCCGCCGAAACCGTCGGCAACAGTATCGAAAGCATAGTCGCCCGGAGAGACATATTCGGCAGAAGTGCCGGTGGCAGAAGTGATTGTAGCCGAGATACCGGTGCCGGGCAACGACACGCTGGTGCCGTAAGGATTGGGCATTTCCTGCATGTATGGATCCACTGCCGGGTCTTTGTCGGCCTCGCGCTCGCCGAACATGACGGCACTGCCGCCGTTGTAGCTTTCGTCTTCAAGTGCTGCCACATTCACTTCGCTGTCGCTTCCGTAGCCGGGGACATTGTCGTCGCCGGTGTAGTACTTGCTGACAATCTTCTTAACGCGTGTGATGTAGATTATCTTCTCCTCACGGGTCACATCTTCGCGACCTATATAGTCGAAGGCATCCTGTATGAGGTCCTTCAGTTCGTCGGCCTTGTCCTTTTCGTTGGCCATCTCGTCCTCATACTTCTTGGCCATGAGCTTCGCCTCGGCAGATTCGTAGGTGTAGTTGCCCTTGGCTACATAATTGACGCTGAGGTTCACGATGCCGTTGTAGGTTCCGAACTGTACGTTGGCAAACCATATCGACTTGTTGGCGTCGTAGCTGCAATCGATGGTTCTCACCGAACCGTCCTCGCCGAAGATGTTGAGATACACCTCCTGCAGCACATCGGTGCTGTTGTCGGTGAAGTCGAGCGTGAACAACACATTGTCAGGCGTGTAGTACCACGACTGCGATGTGGTGCCCTTCTCGAAGTCGAACACTATAGTCGGGTTGGTGTTCATCGTCACCGTCCTTATCGTCGGGTAACCGCCTATGTATGTCGCGTTCTTCGTCTCGGTGAGCAGAGTGCTTCCCGCCTCAGTCGTTATCTTTGCCGAAATGGGATATTCCGTCATGTTGAACGCGCTCGTCAGCGTGCATTCGGCATTCCAGCTGCCGCTCGACTTTGTAGTGGTGTGTCCTATGAGCTCGTTGTCGCAATAGACATCAACACTGGAGTGTGCCGGAGCCGAGCCGCTCACATTGACAGTGCCCGACGTGATGATTTCGGGTACGGTTATGTCGAGGTTCTTCACCTCTGCCGTTGCCGAGCCTACGGGCTGCGTCACGGTGCGTCCGTCGTATCCGAACACCACCGATGCGGTGGCGTTGAACGTTCCGCTGGCGGTGGGAATGACACAGAAGCGTGTCTGTGTCTGGTAGCTGTCGCCGAGCTGAATGGTGAGACGCTTGCCGCTGAGAGTGTAAGGAATGAGCTTCGGACCCTGAATCACCGACTTCTCCACAAACTCGCAGGCGTCGGGGAGGTCCACCACGAGCGTCACGTTGCTTATGCCGCTCTTATAGACGCCCTTGAAATCGATGGCGGAACTGAGGATAAGATACTTGCCGCTGGTGATGCTGCGCTTGTTGGATGAGAACGAGCTTGACTCCGTGGTGTAGTAGAACAGACTCTCGTCGAAAGCGGGAATCTCTTCATTGCTCACCTTCGTGAGTTTTCCGCACTCCACCTTCACGACGTTCTTCACATAGTCCTTGCCTTCGGTGAGACCTATCTCCTCGAATGCCGACAGACGCAGGATGGAGTTCATCAAATCCGACTGTCCCATTGTCACGAGCGTATAGTCGCCGTCGTCAATGTCGGCGAACGACGCCTTTGCCTCAACGTATGTCGTCTTTTTAAGCAACTCGCCTTTCGAGGTGTAGAGCATTGCCGTGACGGCAGGGTTGTCGGTCATAGTGAACGAAGCCTCAACGGCTCCCTTGCCCACTATGTCGAACGTGGTCTGTGCACGGCGGTTGTCGTCCACGGTGACGGTGCGCTCTATCGCACCGAACGTGCCGGTCTTCGATATGGCGGTGAGCTTCAGTTCGTCGCCCACATTCACCGTCTCGTCGAGTACGGAGACCAGAGGATACTGCACCGAGAGTTCCTTCTGCTCGCGGTTCTGCGTCATGTTGTACACGCTTACAGCCACGTTGCGGTAGTCGGCGTAGTAATTCTGCGCCTCCTCTTCGCCGGCAGCCTTATAAGTGAAGCCGTAGCTGATGCGTGCGCCCACTATCGACTTCATCACGGTCTTGCCCAAGTCGCGCAAAGTCTCGTCGTCGGCAAATGCACCTATGGTGTCGAGTTTGTTCACGCACTCTGTGGCTGCAATGACAAGGCGTGTCTCCGGCGCGGCGAGCACTGCCATGCTCCACTGTCCGCGGCGGTCGGTCTTGACGGTGAAGTTCTTGCGGAACTTCCCGTTGATGGTCTGCGTTGCCGATACCGATGCGTCGGCCATATAGATGCCGTCGCCGTCCACCACCACACCCTTGAGGGTTATGGTGCGCAGCGGTTCCAGCGTCACGTTGCATGTGCTCTCATCGCCGCTCACGGTGAATTCGGTATCGGCAGGAGCCTTGTATGCCACGCCGAGGCGGTCGCCGAGAGTGACGCGGCAGACGAGCTTCTGTCCTTCCGGAATCTCGCCCAGCGACACCGCCTTGCGCAGATACACCTCAGTGCCGTCGTCGAGCGGTTTGAGCCATTCCACTGTCGCCATCGTCGTCAGGTCATCGCCGTCGGGCGAGAGTACCTTTGCCACAACGTTGTGCAGCGGTTTCAGTGTACTGAATGTCACTTCCATGTCGATGTCGGGTATGGTGACGCTCTCGATGCGTCCTATCTCAAGTCCGGCACGCGAGTACATATATACATTGTACTGCTCGTCCTTGCGCAGTCCGCTGAAGGTATAGAGCTGTCGGTTGGAGATGACATACTTCTGGCGCACACCCGAATTGATGTTCACCAGTTCTATGGTGTTGTTCTTGTAGCGTCCGTCGGTGCCTTCTGCCGGCAGGTTCACCTGCAGCGTATGGGCGTCGTCGGTGATGGGAAGGACGGTGAAGTCCTTCCATCCTTCGGCGGCGGCATACAGTCCGACAGCCTCTTCCGGGACATACAGCGTGCAGTTGTCCTTGTTGGTGAAGTCCCAGAACGTGCTTGACGTGCACGACGGCGGTTCCATTGCATAGATGGTGATGGCGGTAAGGTTGGCGCATCCTCTGAACACATTCTCACGAAAACTTTCCGTCGTTGCAGGGAAGGCGATTGAAGACACCGCCATATTCTGGAACGCATTGTATGGGACGGCTGTCGCACCGCCGGTGCGTGAGAGGTCGATGGTGGCTGCATTACTGAGACTGCGGATGCAATTGTAGTCGTCGCTATTCATGCGTCCCTTCACAATCAAGCGGTTCACGTTGCCGTAGTCGTCGTAGCCCACCGTCTTGCTGAGTGCGTCGGCGAGGTTGCCGGCAACGAAGTCGTCGATTATTGCCTGTCCCGTCGCTGCGTTGTAGTAGTTGGCTCCTGGGTTGCCCGGCGATGTCGGTTCGTAAACGAGGAGAGCCACAAGCTGTGCTCCCGCGTCGGTCATGGTGCCGGTGAACCTGGTAGAGGTCTCCTGCTGCGCCACGCCGTTGAGAATCCAGCCCTTAATCTTATAGCCAGTCTTCGGGTATGCCGTCACAGTATAGGTGCTTCCGAACTTCACTTCTGTCGAAGAGTAGCTGAAGGTGGCAGCCCCTGCGGGCGAAGCCACTGCCGCAACGGGGTGCTTCAGCACCGGCTGCTGCGGGTCGGACGGGTTCGTCGGGCTGTACACATAGTTTGCCACGAGCACCACATCGGATGCCGGCATGGTGTAGCTCAGATACCTGTCGGTACCTATCACCTCGCCGTCGCGTGTCCAGTTCTTGAACACATAGCCTGGCTTCGCGGAGAGTTGCAGGTCTATCTTTTCGTTTGCGGAGTATTTCTCAGTGATACTGGGATAGTCGAATGCCCCTGTGGGATTGACCACGACCGTGAGCGAATACTTGTCTTCGGGCTTGGCAGGCGACTGCGGGTCGGTGGGCGACTGCGGGTCGTAAACCAAGTCGGCCATCAGGGTGACATCGGTAGCCGCCGGCATCACGAAGTTCAGGCTGCCGTAGCTCGACACTTCCTGCTCGGCGCCGTTGAGCTTCACGCTCCTTATGCGGTAGCCGCTGTTGAGGTTTATACGCACCGACACGTTCTCACCGTCGGTGATGTATGCCTCGCCCTCACCTTTCCACTCGCCGTACTCCGACGACGATGAATAGTTCACATTGTAGATGGCGTTGCTGTTGTTGGTCCTGAACGTAAGCAGACTCTTGGAGAAGTAACGGTAGGTGGCAGTGGCGACAAGACTGGTGCCGTTGCCGTTCACGCACACCGCCTTCACCGTTGCATCAGCACCTGCCGGGATGTCGATAGGGCCGGTATATACTATGCCCTTGTCTGCCGTCGGGGCGGTGCCGTCGAGAGTGTAGCGCATTGTTGTCGCGGGGTTGTTGATGTCGGTGAGCACAAGTTTGAACGGCTTGTAGAACTCGCCCGAATCATGCGACAGCACGGGGCGTCTCGGTTTTGGTTTGAAACCGTCCGAAACGTCGAGATACGCCTTTATGGCTTCCACGCGCAGCTGCCTTCCTTTGACGGTGAATGTCGCCGTGGAAGCATTGCTGCCGTTTTCCCATGTATATATGTATGAACTGCTGTCGTAGTTTATCGTGCCGTTGTCCACAGACAGTGTGGAGGCACTGTTGTTGTACTTCTGCGTCAGGAATTCCACCTTTGTCACAACATATCCTTCGGCAGCCGTCATGGTGACGGTGTTTGAAGAATAGAGCCTCACGGCATTGCTGTAATACTTAGGCGAAGTTCCGGAGTTCTGCCCGAACGTGAAGGTGAGTCCGTAAGGCTCATCCTCCAGGCTCGTCACTTCGGTGCCGGAAGCGAGAGTCGGGTCGGGAACCAACTCCACCAGCGTCTGCGCCGACAGCGGGCAACCCGCCGCCCATCCTGTTATGAGCAGGACGAGCAGCACGGTCGAGCGTCGTATGTTATATAATATGTGTCTCATAAAATCCGTTTTTTGTTAATAGGATTTACAAAGGGATTGCCGCTTTTCAGCAATCAGCCCTTACTTTATCACGGTCTTGTATGTTTTGCCGTCGCAGACGATGACATAGACACCTGCTGTTGCCTTGCCCTTGAAGTCAGCGAAACGGCCATTGAACACTGTCATGCCGGCGGCATTGACGATGTTCACCTCTGCGTCGGCGCCTATTTCCGCACTTATAGCATCGATACCGTTGGTATCGGGAGCCTTGAAGGTGAGGAGGAATCGGCCGGCTGTGGTGCCTGCCGCAGCGTCGAAGCGGTAAGAACCCTCGCAGAGATTCACGTTGGAGCCGGTCTGTACATCGGTGAGCATCACCGTCCATCCCTCGGCATAGCGGCCGGAGAGCGTGATGGTGTATTCGCCGGCAGTGCCGGTGCGCATGGCGAGCTTGGCAGTGCCGTCGCCGAACGGACGCTCACAGATGTCGTATTTCACATCGCCGTCGATGTAGATTTCGGCACCCTTTGCCGTTGCAGCGAAGAACTTGGCAGCGTCGCGGTCGGTGTCGTAGCCCATGGTGGCATTCTCGTTCATGACGATGCGTGCGCGGTTGTCGCTGCCGCATCCCTCAACGGTGAAGTTGAACACGTTGCGTTCTGCTCCGCCAATGCTTCGTGCCGGTGCAGCGGCAACGCCCGGTTTCTGGCTGTCGGTGTATGTGGCCTTGAAAGCCGCGTCGTAGTGCATGCGTCCGTCGGCACTGAACACCATCTGCTCAACATCGATGGGTCGCTGCACGAAGAACGACTCGTTGGGTCGCAGGATGATATTGTCGTCCACGGGCGAATATGCCTGGTAGTCGTAACCGCGCCACAACACTATCGGCGTGTAGAAGCCGTCCTTCAGTGAGTGCAGGTCGAAGTAGCACGGATAGGGGTTGCCCACGAGGTTCCATGAACGGTTGTGTGCGAACTCTGCCGGGAACTCCTCAAGCGGCACGATGACATCGGCCGATGTGAACAGACGGTTCTTTGTCACGGTGTTGCGCGACGGGAACACCACCTCTGCATCGTTGGTGCTTCCATTGGCGTCGGTGCTGTTGTTGGCAACCTGGATGATGTAGCCCTTGCCGGCAAGGAGCACGCCGTCGGCAGGAACATCCTCCCAGTTGGCTGATGCATCATTGGTCTCCGTTGCTTCGCCGGCGACAGCGCGTTTGGCACTGTTGTACTGGCGTATGACGAAGTCGGTGCCGTTGAGTCCGGCGATGTCGCTCATCTGCACATCATACTGGAACGAGATGAAGTGCCATGTGTCCTTCTCAAGCTTCATTGTGCAGAGCACGCTGTCGGCACGCATGTTCTCGGCGTTGTTGATGAGTGTCGGACGGATATCGCTTCTTGAACCTCCGTAATAAGAGACACTGGTCGAACGGCTCGCCAGCATATTGTTGATGGTGAACACTCCTGCCGAGAGTGTGCCGTCGCCCGAAGCCGAGAGCTGCCCCACGTTGATGTCGCTGTTGTAGTTGTTGGGACGGTTGTAGCTGAGTGCCATGTTAGGATTGTCCTGCAGCACGGCGTTGTCCTCGGAAAGGAGGTCGAACGTCATCGGACGCTTTACATAGATGTTCTTCACAGGCTCGTTGAGCGGCTTCATTATGTAGAACTGGTCCCAGTTTTCGGCGGCACGGTAGGCGTCGATGGTGAACGGAGCGATATAGAGCGTGCAGTGGTTGAGGTCGATACCGTTGGTGAAATTGCTTGTAGCCACCGGCGGCACGATTGCCTTACACTTTACGGTGACAAGTGCCGTACAGCTCTGAAGTGCACCGTAGCCTATCTTTTCCACCTTCGAGGGGATGGTGAGTTCGGTGAGTGCCGAGCAACTGTTGAAGGCATTGGAGCCTATCTCAGTCACCGATTCTGGTATTGTGATTTCTGCGAGTGCCGAGCATCTTGAGAAGGTCTCGTTTCCTATGGAGAGAAGGTTCTTGGGCAGTGTCACCTTGCGCAAGTTGCTACAGCCGCTGAAAAGATTGTTGATGGCGGTGATGCCGTCGGGTATTGTCATTTCGGCAACGGCAGTGTTTGCGAAAGCGTAAGCTCCCAGATAACGGAGCTCAGGCGACAGTGCTGCGGGAACGAACTTCGTGCAGCCGTTGAATGCCATAACACCTATGTATGTAGCGGCAGAGATGTCGAAGTCGGTGAGGCGTTCACAGTTCCTGAATGCGCTCTCGGCGATGGAGTCGACGCCCTGCGCCGTCAGTTTTCCGAGTCGCTGGCAGTCTTCGAATGCCGAACGTGGTATAAACTTCACACTTGCCGGCAATGTCACTTCCTGCAAGGTGGAGTTGCTTGAGATGAACGACGACGGCAGTGCGTCAAACGTTGCATCAGAAAGGTCGAGCTTGCGGAGCTTGGTGAGCTTCTTTATGTTGGAGAGGTCGGTACCGTTGAGAGCACCTATCACCTTCACATTGACGCCTTGGCTCCAGTCGGCATCGTTCATTTCGATGTATGTCTGTGCGAACTCGCCCTTGCGCTTCACATTGACAGCCATCCAGTCGAAGTCCCAGCCGTCGGGCAGAAGTTCCGCATTCTTCCAAGAGTCGTTGGCAGCGTAGGCATCGTAGTTTTCCTTTGACGAGACATACACTGAGTATTCCGAAGGCACATCCCATTCGCTTGAAGGCATTGCACCCTTCATGCGGAGCTCTCTGATACCTGTATAGTTCCAGTTCACATGCATTTCGTTATAGCATCCGGGCACGACAATCGACTTGAGGTTTGCCGCCTTTGTCACGAGTGGTTCTGCCCAATAGCCGCTGTTGGCTCCGAGCACGGTGAGAGGCATCTCCTGCCCGTTGGTGTAACGTGTGGTTTCGGGCAGTGTCACGCTTTCAGCCGCTGTGAATATCTCAGCCACGCGGAACTTTTCTTCACCAGAATTGTATGATATGCTGAAGTAGTCGCCTTCGCGCTCGCCGGCAATCACCCAGTACGAGCTATTGGACGGTTCGGGATAAGAAGGCTGCTCATCGCCAATGAGTATGCGCTTGAAGCCGTAATTCAAGTAGTTGTCGCGCGATTCGCCGTAAGGCATGTGCAGATAAACCTGCGACACATCGCTAAGGAATGCGAAATTGACGCCGGAACCTACGCAAAGATCGGTCACGGAAGAACCATCCAATGAGAGACGCAGCGTCGGCACGTTGGTGAGGTCGAGCTTGGTCACCGACTGTGCGTCAGTCCAGTCGAACGTATTTACACTTGACTCTCCGAACATATCCACCTTATATAACTGTCCGTCGATGGTCACACTGTCGGGGATAGTCACGGTAGCAGCGGTGGTGATGATGTTCACCACGCTCAGTTGGCCGTCGAAAGATTCGAATTCGAGTGTAGTAAGACCGTCGTCGCACACCACCTTAGGACGGTTCAGTTCCCAGCCTTCGGGCTTGATTTTTGCGGAGTTCCACAGTCCGTCGCTTCTCAAGGCGTCGTACACTTCCCTCGACGGGGCATAGACGGTGACATTAGACGGCACCTGGTAGGCTGTCTGCGGCTTTTCGCCCTTCAGATGAATCTCGTTGATGGCGGTCTTCTCCCATTCGATGTTCAAATTTTGGTAGCCTCCGGGGATGGTCAGCGACTTGAGGTTCGGCGCATTAACGAAAGCATACTGTGTGCTGCTTGCATATCCAAAGCGAGTGATTCTTATATTAGAATCGTAATATTTGGTAGTCGCCGGCAGTGTTATGCTCTCTTCCTGAGTGAATATTTCAACCAAATTCATGTAGCCCTGGTCAATGAGCACGCCGAAATAATCGCCTTCACGCTCACCCGGCATAACCCATGAATAAAGGAATACCGAATTAGGATAGGATGGCTGCTCATCGCCCATGAGTGTGCGACGGAAACCTAAATCCTTATATTCATTGCGTGAAGTAGCATAAGGCAAGTGCAGATAGATGTTGCTCACATCGTCGCACACATTGACTGTACGACCGTCATAGATAAAGAGGTCGGTCACGGAAGAATTGGCAAACAGCAAGTTCAGCTTTTCTACATACGCAAGGTCGAGCGAGGTGAGACTCTGCGAGCCCGACCAGTCGAACGATTCGTTATTCGGTTTGCCAAACAAACCTATATTATATTCCTTTTCATTGATAAAGACACTCATTGGCACTTTGAACGAAGTGGCTGTGGTGTTCATGCCCACCATGCAAAGAGTCTCGCCGTCGAGATACAGTCCGAGCGTTGTAAGACTGTCGGCGCACACTATGGTATAGGCGTTTTCAGCCATGTCGGCGGTGATGCCAAGTCCGGGCAGACTGTTGTCCGCGTTCCACTTCTCAGCCACGAGGGTCTCGAAAGAGTAGTAGAAATCGTTGTTGGTGGACTGGATGTTGGTGCTGTTGTCGGTCCTTTGCACAAGGTATCCCACGAACAGCGGGCGGCCTGCCGCAAGACCTGAAGCGGTAACGGAGAAGTCGCTTGTATAGTTGTTGTCTGCATTCAGCTCTATCTCTGTCTGGTTTGCGATGTAAAGATTGGCTTTCTCGCCATTGCCCAGATAGAGGATGCATGGATTCACGACAGCATAACCGTCGGCCTTAAGTTTTCCGGTGAAGGTGTAGTCCTTGCTGTACTGACTTACCCAGAGATACCCGGTATCGGTGGTAAGCGTGAGGAAAGAGTTGAACGAGTTTCCGTCGCCCGCAATATTTATCGTGTTGGAGGAAGCGTCGTAAGAAGCACCATTATAGGTTTGCATGTTTCCCCCCTCCATACGCCACAAATTGAAAGTCTTAACCTGGTTGCTGGGATTTATCCTGCTTGGGGCGGCAGCCTTTACTGCCGTGCCTTTGTCATGCACCGTATGCATGGCGATGGCAAGACTCTCCTCATTGATTTTGAGTTTTGTCGTTGATAACTTGCTTGCCTGCTTGTCGGCAGAGCTGAATACTCGTTTGATTTGACTGATAGGGCCTTGACCGGTGGCGGCAAAGGCGAGCGTACACAAGAGTGCTGTGAACACGCCCATAGCAATAAGCGTTCTTTTCATTGTGTAGAGTTTTTTGTTATGGTTTTAAAAATTTTGTTTTTATGTTTTGGGGTGAGAGTTGTATCTGGTTTGATGATTTGGGGTTCGGGCTTTTGAGTCTGTTGTTTTGGGGTTTGTGGGGGTCGTGTCTGGGTTTTTATGTTGGGGTTTATGTCAGTTTTTGGGGTTGGGGTTTTGTCGGGTCAAGCAGTTTGTGTATGCGGCAAAGCGCACGGAGAGAGCTGTAAAGCTTAGTTCGTTTCTGAGTGTGGCGGTGCAAGGCAAGTGCAATGAAAGCTTGCTTTCAAATTGCCGAGTGCAGCCTATTTTTGGCAAAGATAGTGCAAACCGAATGCAATGAAGCTTGCTTCAAATTGCTGAGATGTCGCCTATCTTATGCAAAGATAGGAAATTTTCCATGAAGTTGTATAAAAAAAAGAGATTTTTTTCAAAAATTACGCTAAAATCTGCCGAATAACTTAAAATGAGCTATTTATGAGTTTTTTACCTTAATGGAGGTAATGATTTGGCAACAGTTCTAATTTCTGCAATCTTCATAGGTTTGCTGTCAAACAACTCTTTTCGGGTTGCAAAATACAATAATAATACGAAACAGCAAGGACTTTTAGCAACTTTTTACGGTTAATTTTCTATAATTATATAATGTGGTTTAATCGTAATCGCAGGGAAAAAAGTATTTTTGTAGGCAAGAATCGTATAAAAACAAGACCCGAT
>ERZ857629.1304-NODE-1304-length-28036-cov-10.593617_pt1 | contig 28036 bp, 35 predicted proteins | sample MGYA00519700_ERZ857629 | MGnify/ENA primary metagenome ERZ857629 (study PRJEB31778, sample SAMEA3449351) | human gut metagenome | biome: human gut; feature: human-associated habitat; material: faeces | place: United Kingdom | collected 2010/2012 ...
GAGCGCCAGCGCCTCGCGGCCGCGCAGGCTTTCCGCCTCGCTCGCCGCCTCTCCCGCGCTTTTGGAAAGCTCCTCCGCCTGCGCAAGCAATCCGGCAAGCTCCGTTTCCACCTCGCCGCGGCGCTGCTCCAGCTCCCCGATGCGCGCGCGCTGCTGCGCGAGCTGCGCGTCCATGGAGCCCACGCGGTCGGACTGGCTGCGAAGCTCCTCCTCCACGCGGGCAATGTTTTCTTCATTGTGCGCGATGCCGGTCTTCAGCACGGCGATCTGCGACTCCTGCTCGCTGATCTGGCCGTCCAGCTCCGCACTCTCCGCGCGCAGGCCCTCCTGCGCGATGTCGTTTTCGTGGATGCGCGTGGAAAACTGCTCGGAGGACGCATAGAGCGCCTCGAGGTCGGCATTCGCCTTTTTCAGTTCCTCCTGCGCGATGGCAAGGTCGGTATCGAGCTTGATGGCGTTCGTCTTGAGCGCCTCCAGATTCTCAAGCCACACGGAGATCTCCAGCACGCGCAGCTCGTCGCGGTAGACGAGATACTGCTTCGCCGTCTCCGCCTGCGCGCGCAAAGGCTCGACCTGCAGCTCAAGCTCGGATATCTTGTCGTTGATGCGCACGAGATTTTCCTCCGTGCGCTCAAGCTTGCGCTCCGTCTCCTCCTTGCGGTAGCGGAAGCGCGAAATGCCCGCCGCCTCTTCAAAAATTTCGCGGCGGTCGGCGCTCTTCTGCGACAAGATCTCGTCGATGCGGCCCTGACCGATGATGGAATAGCCCTCGCGCCCCATGCCGGTATCCATGAACAGCTCGTTCACGTCGCGCAGGCGCACGGACTGCTTGTTGATGTAGTATTCCGATTCGCCGCTGCGGTAGTAGCGGCGGGTAACGGCGACCTCGGCTTCCTCCATGCTGGGGAAAATATGCTCGGTGTTGTCGAGCACGAGCGTCACCTGCGCAAAGCCCATCTGGCTGCGCTTCTCCGTGCCGCCGAAGATGACGTCCTCCATCTTCGCACCGCGCAGCGACTTGCTCGACTGCTCGCCCATGACCCAGCGGATGGCGTCGGAAATATTCGATTTTCCGCTCCCGTTGGGCCCGACGATGGCGGTGATATCCTCGCCGAAGTTGAGCACCGTTTTATCCGGAAAGCTCTTGAAGCCCTGGATCTCCAATGCCTTTAAGTACACGAACTGCTTCCTCCTCGTAAAAAGGGGTACAATGGACACATTTTAACTTATACTATATATCATTTTTCCGCCCGCTTTTCAAGGGCATTTGATGAACAAAGCGTAAAAAAGACGCCCGCAGGCGTCTTTTTCACTTCACAAAAGCGGCGTGCCGCTTTTGTGAGAAAGCTTCGCTGCGCTTCGTGCCTTGCCGCCCAAAGGGCGTCTGCGACATTGCACCGTCGCGGCATTACGATTCCCGCGCCCCTTCAGGCGCGCCAATCGTGCCGCTTCCTCGAAAACGGCTCGCTGTTTCCGCCGCAGGCGGCGCTTCACCGTTTTCCGCTCCGCGTGAAGTGGTTTCTGCCGCGCACATGTCGCGGCAGAAAACGGATTTAAATCGATTTCGTGCCGTGCGCGGCACGAAACTCTGCGAGGCTTTTTACTTTTTCTTTTCGTCAATGAGCCGATACAGCGCGTCGAGCGCGTCGGAAAGGCTGCCGAGCCGGTCGATCAGGCCGTGCGCCACCGCCTCCTCGCCGTAGAGCACGCTGCCGACGTCGGAGGCCAAGTCCTGCGTGTCCATCATCAGCTTCAGGAACTCCTCACGCCCGATATGGGAATTTCTTGTCACAAAGCGCACGATGCGCTCCTGCAGCCGCTCGAAGTACTGATACGTCTGCGGGGCGGCGATGATGGTGCCGCTCGTGCGCACGGGATGAATGGTCATCGACGCCGACGGCGCGATCATCGTCACCATCGGCGCGACGGCCAGCGGCACGCCGATGGAGTGCCCCCCGCCGAGCACGAGCGAGACCGTCGGCTTTTTCATCCCCGAGATCAGCTCCGCGATGGCGAGCCCCGCCTCCACGTCACCGCCGACGGTGTTGAGCAGAAACAAAACGCCGTCGATCTCCTCGCTCTCCTCAAGATACGCCAAAAGCGGCATCACGTGCTCATACTTCGTCGCCTTCTGCGTGTTCGGCAGCACCATATGCCCCTCGATCTGGCCGGAGATCGTCAGGCAGTGGATGGCGGCACGGTTATTTTTGATGACGACCGAGCCGAAGTCGATGACCGGCTGGATGGGCGGCAGCAGCGGCTCCTGCCCGTTCTTCTCTTCGTCCCGCGGCGGTTTCGTTTCGCTTCTCATGGCAAGTCCTCCCGATGTATTTTTCGATAGGATTTGCAGAAAGCGCACAAAGCATACGCCGCGCGGCGCGCTCAGTTCTGCACCCGGATCCGCTCGCCCTCTGTCAGCGCATAGGCGATCAGCTCATCGCCGTCCAGCGTTTCCCTGTGCATATCCACGGCGCTGATCTGGCGGTTGCCGTAGGTCGTATAATAGTAGATCCCCCTGTCCGCGTTGCAGCAGGAGGTATACAGCGTGATCTCGTACCTGCCGTCCTCCAGCCTGCAGCAGCCCCGCTGCTGGTCCACGCTGCCGAGGATGTGAAAAAACTGGCCCACGCTCTCCTCCTCCGAATCGCCGGAAAGGGAGTTCAGCTTCACAAAGGCCGCACGGACGAATCTCGATTGGGAGGACAGGTCGCCCGGAAGCCCCATCGCCCCCATCCCGCGGCTGTACGCTTTCAGCGCGAGCCCCCTTGCAAACGTGCTCTCACCGTTCTCCGCGGCAAGGCGGCGGTAATTGTTCAGGTTGAACAGCTGGCAGGGGAACGGCGGCTCGTTGGTCAGCACGCCCACCGGATTTTCGTAGACCATCACCCCCTCCTTCACCGCCTCCACTGTGACGCACTCGTTTCTGTCCGCAATGAGCCAGTGGAGCCGCGCGGCCGGCAATCCCTCCATAAACGGGGTGTCGACCAGCGCCATGCGCTCCAGGAGCCGCCGCGCCTCCCGCACCGTGGCGCACTTGCCGAGCAGCCACGGGATCAGCTCAAACTGCGCGATGGCGTCCTTTCCCTCCGCACTTCCGCCATACTGCGCGCTTTCCACAAAATTGAGCCCTGCGATGCAAAGCCCCCTCTCGTTGACCGCATCGTAATAAAGCGGATAGTCCCGCAGGATGCACGCCATGCCGATCATGGCGTAATGGTTCTCGATCCGGCTGCCGTTGCGCAGCGCGAAGGCGCGGTTCCTCGGCGTGATCACGATCTTCTCACCGTAGGAGGTATCGTGATCCAGAGTTCTTCCAAAATAGAAATCCTTTGTTTGGTAGGTCGCGGCTGTACACATGATCTGTCCTCCGTTTCGCTCGATGATGCTATAGTATGCCACATCTGAGCAAAAAGAAAAAGCAGGAGAAAGCGCAATGCTTTCCCCCCCGCTTCTCGGGTCGGTCGTTCTCTATTCGGACAGTCTTTCCCAGCCGCTTCTTCACAAAAAGCGCGGACAGCCGGCGGTACCCATCCCAATGATCCGCAGCCGGCCCGCCACAAAGCATTTTTACAGCTGGGAAACGGCATCGCATTCATACTCGTGCCGAACAAGCGACAGGAACTCTGCCTGCTGCGGATCATTGACCGCCGCCGTGGAGCGGACGGCGGTAAGATACATCTGCAGATTGGGAAGGATCCGGCAGATGAGCCCATTCTGTGCAAGCTCCTCCGCGCGCAGCGGCATCCCGAGGAAAAAGCCGATGCCCGCCGCGGCGAGCCGGATGCGCATGGCGCGCGACTGGATCTGGATAGACGGCGCGCTTTGCAGCTGAAGACGGATGCTCTCGGAATAGATGGCGCTGTTCGGCTGCGGATGGGGAGACTCGAGCCGCGTGAACTGCGCGGCCCGCTCCAGCGTCAGCTCTCCCTGACGCAGCGGGTGCGACTGCGCCATGGTAACGGCGACAGGCATCCGCCCGATGGGCTCGTATGTCAGCTGCCGCGAGGAGAGAAGCTGGCGCTGCGCGGGTGAGAGATCGCTCATGGCGGCGATGATGACAAGGTCGCTTTTGCCGTCATAGATGAGAGAGGCCGCCCGCTCGAGCGGGCAGGACATGATCTCATAGGAGATGTCCAGGCGCCGCAGATATTGGTAATTGAGGCAAAACTGCGTGAACGCGCGCTCCACGCGCGTGCTGCTGAACGATGTCAAATGCAGGCGGCACACCTCGCCCTGACGGTTCAGCTGCGCGATGCCGTCCAGCTCCTGCGCGATGCGCCGCGCCGCGCGCAGGAACTCGGCTCCCTCCGCCGTCGGCGCCGCGCCGTGGCTGGAGCGCTTGAAAAGCGTACAGCCGACCTCACGCTCCAGCGCCGCGAGCGTGCCGCTCACGGTGGGCTGCGTCAGATACAGCCGCTTCGCCGCGCCCGAGATGGAGCCTGCCTCCGCGATGGTGAGCGCAAGGCGTATCTGTTCGGATGTCATGCTCTCTCCCCTCCTCTTTTCCATAGGCTTTTTCCTATAGGGATAATGAAAATTTCAGTTATGCATCGGGGCCGCTTTCTGCTTATAATACGAAACATTCCGTCGAAAAGGGAAGCATCTTTTCCCATGCTGCGGAATGGATCAACTAATAGGAGGGACCCTATGGATACGCAAAACCGGCAAGTGGATACCATCCCCCAGTTCAAAGAGCAGAAGCCGATCACCCGCGGCGAGATCACGGCCTACGGTGTGGGCGGCATGGGTGCAAACATCCTCACAATGCTCATCAACACCTACGCGCTGTACTTTATGACCGATGTTGCAGGGCTTTCCGTGTCGGTGGCGGGCCTGATCGTCAGCCTGTCCATCATTTTTGACGCGGTGACCGACCCACTCGTCGCGTTTCTCGAGGACAAGACCAGCGGGCGCTTCGGCCGTTACCGCCCGTACCTCATCATCGGCTCGCCCATTTCGGCGGTCGCCACAGTGATGCTCTTTTTCAAGATCCCCGCCGAGGGCAACGCCGCCGCAGTCTATTACCTTTGCGTCTACTGCCTCTATAAGCTCGGCTACACGATGACAAGCATGGCGCGCCACGGCCTGACGGCAACGCTCAGCTCGGATCGCGCGACGCGCAACACCATCGTCACGGTCGGCAAGCTCTTCGCGACGCCTGTGGGCCTGCTCCTTTCGTTTGCGCATCAGATCGTCAAGCAGGCGGGCGAAGGCAACGAGGCGCAGGGCTGGTTGGTTCATGATGACCGCTCTGTGCGGCGTTATCATGGTGGCGACGATGTGGATCTCTTCTCATGCCGCGCGGCGCTTTGATAACGCCGAGATATCCGCGACTACGTCCAGAAACGAAAAGGGCGAAAAGCTGCGCGTATCCGATATCCTGCGCGCCGTGAAGGGCAACAAGGCGCTCTTCTGCCTGATGCTCGCCTATTCGACCAACGCGTTTGCGGACAAGTTCGTCTCCTCCAACCAGCAGTATTACGCAAAATACTATCTGGAAAACATGAAGTTCATCTCCCTGACCGGCACCATCTCCACGATCCTGACGGTACCGATGTTCCTGCTGGTGCTCTGGCTCTCGCGCCGCATCCCCAAGTGCAAGATCTTCCTCTATGCGACCATCCTGCACCTCGTCTTCCCTGTGCTGCTGCTCTGCGGCTTCTCGCACAACTTCTACGTTATGGTCGTCAGCATGGCGCTTTCAAAGATCACGGCGCTCACCTGCACGATGTGTATGCAGATCATGATGCCCGACTGCGTGGACTACGGCTATCAGATATCGGGTGTCGTCGCGGCCGGTGCGGTCGCCTCGGTGCTGACCTTTACGGACAAGCTCGTGCAGGCGCTCGGCTCCACGGTCTCGACCGCCGTGCTCGATGCGGCGGGCTATGTTCCGAACGTCGCCCAGCCGGCCGAAGTCCTGACGGCGATCATCCTGCTGCTCGCCATACCGACGATCTTCTCCGACGTCTGCTCGATCATCGGTATGCGCCTGTACCCGATCAAGTCTGTGGATAAAAAGAAAAAGAACTGAACGTAAATGGAGAATACCATGAAAAAGGAAGCTATCATTCATTCCATCGACCGGCGCGGCGAATGGCTGTCCGGCCTGTCCGACGCGATCTGGGACCATCCCGAGCTTGCGTTCCACGAGACGTTCGCGGCAGATCTATTGTGCGACGCGCTGCGTCAGGAGGGCTTTGCCGTTGAAGAAGGCATTGCCGGTATCCCGACGGCCTTTCTCGGCCGCTTCGGCGAGGGAAAGCCGGTCATCGGCATTCTCGGCGAGTATGACGCGCTCGCCGGCATGAGCCAGCAGGCGGATGTCACGCACCCCGAGCCCATCGTCCCCGGCGGGAACGGCCACGGCTGCGGGCACAACCTGCTCGGCGTCGGCTCTCTCGCCGCCGCCATCGCCGTAAAGGATTACCTGAAGGAAAACAGGCTCTCCGGCACCGTCGTCTACTATGGCTGCCCCGCGGAGGAGGGCGGCAGCGGCAAGGCCTTCATGGTCCGCGCCGGTGTTTTCAAGGGGGTGGACTGCGCGCTGACATGGCACCCCTGCTACCTCAATGCCGCGCCCGCGCATTCCTCGCTCGCCAACCAGCAGATGCTCTATGAATTCACGGGCGTCAGCTCCCATGCGGCGGCAAGCCCCGAACGCGGCCGCAGCGCGCTCGACGCGCTCACGCTGATGAACACCGGCGTGCAGTTCCTGCGCGAGCACGTTCCCACCAGCACGCGCATCCATTACGCCGTGCTCGACACAGGCGGCATCTCGCCAAATGTGGTGCAGTCCACGGCATCAGCGATGTATCTTATCCGCACGCCGTCGGCCGAGGGCCTTGCGCCCATCGTTGAGCGCGTGAACAAGGTCGCGCGCGGCGCGGCCATGATGACCGAGACCGAGGTGAAGATCACCTTCAACAAAAGCTGCGCCAACATCATTCCGAACAAGGTGCTCTCCCACGCGCTGAGCCAGAACCTCGCAGAGATGCCCCTGCCGGATTTTACGGAGGAGGACATCGCCTATGCCCAGCGCATGAGAGATACCATCCCCGCAAGCAAGGATCTGCTCGTCAAGCACGCGGAAAAGCTTGGCGGCAAGCTCGCGGCCTTTGCCGCGCAGCACGCGGACGAGCCCATCCACAACATGGTCATCCCTGAGCTGCCCGTGACCATTACGCCGTCCTCCTCGACGGACGTGGGCGATGTGAGCTGGGTGTGCCCGACCTCGCAGGCGCAGATCTGCACGATGTGCGCCAACACCGGCAGCCACACCTGGCAGCGCACCGCGCAGGGCAAGAGCGCACTCGCGCACAAAGGAATGCTGTACGCGGGCCGCGTGCTGGCCGGCACGGCCATCGACCTTTTGACGCAGCCCGAGCTCGTCGCCGCCGCCCGTGATGAATGGGAGAAGCAGCTGCATGGCCGCGTCTATCAGCCCATGCCCGACGAGGTCGTTCCCACCGGACTTGAGGCCGTTGTGATCGAATAAGCTCATTCTGATACATGGACCGCCGCTCGATAGACATGTGTTCGTAAAACAGGTTCAGGCCGGAATTACGAAATGCGCATCTGTCAGGCGGGATCAGCAGCGAAATAACGGGTATCCGGCGAAAACCGGATACCCGTTATTTTTTCCGTCACGAAAAGCAGTAGGTTTATTTTCAGCTTTCCGGTATAATTGCCTTAAATCGATCCAAACCATTCCGAGATTTTTAGAAAAAATCTCGGAATGGTTTTCTGCAAATATTTCAAGAAAATCGCTGCAAGTATGTAGCCCATTTTGTAGCCCACAGAGCAAAATTAACCAAGCCAAAGCCCGCCAAAAGTTGCAAAAGCGTTTCTTTGTCAAAAGCAAGAAAAAACCCCGAAACCGTTGAGATTCCAAGGTTTTTTCGATCTGTCAGGCGGCTTCAATTCGGATATTTTGCTTCATCCGTTTCAGCCATCAATCGGTCGAAGTCACTCTGATAATTTTTGTCCTGAATGACGCGATACTTTTCAAATTCGCTTTCCGCAAACGCTTTGGCTATGGCTGCTGTGACTTTTCCCTTGTCCTGCAAAATCTCAGCATCGTTGAATTGCAGAAATGCGTCCAGCTTAGATGCCCAGTCTTCCATCGTCATTGGAATATGACGTCTGGCCTGTCTGGTCGCATAGTCGAGATACATCGTGACGATCTCGTTGAGTTCTTGCAGTTCATCCTGAAGCAGATAGTTCTTTGCGACAGATACGTCCGCTTTCACGATTTTTCCGTTCGGAGCGTTTTTCCATGATATTAGTCCCATGTGCTCTTTGGTGTGATCTGCTCTGGACATGATAACTTCTGCCGCAGTGCTGCCATGCACCGCATAATGCATCTTATTCTGGACAGTTGCGAAGAAGTCCTTGGTCGTTTTACTGTCCAGGGAATAGTCTACAGCGGTTGCGTAGATATCAGTGATTTTCTGATAAAAACGGCGTTCGCTGGCACGAATCTCCTGAATTTCAGAAATTAGGTGATCAAAGTAGGATTCGTCGAAAATCTGACCATTGGTCAGACGCTCCTTGTCCAACACATATCCCTGTTTCGTAAAGGTTTCCAGCACCTTTGTTGCCCATTGCCGGAATTGCACCGCTCTGGAAGAATTGGTGCGGTATCCCACCGCAATAATTGCCGGCAGCGCATAGGAGTTATATTGATAGGTTTTTCCGTTGTCAGCAACTTGTGCAAATTTTGCACGAGTTGCTTCTTCCGTCAACTCCCCATCCTGAAAGATGTTCTTGAGGTGCTTGGTCACTACGCTTCGGTCTACATCAAAAAGCTGCGCGATCCCATCCTGAGTCAGCCAGACTTCGCCATCCTGCACACGGACTTCAATACTGTCTTCACCGGCATCCTTGGTGAAAACGAGGAAATCGACCGTACTATTACGGATGGCTTTCTTGTTTTTTTCTGTGTCATTATTTTTCATGTTTATTCCCCCGTATGAAGATGGTCAGTTTCATGCAGCAGCCCTTGGCATCCCGACAGCACATCCTGCCAAGTCGATTCGAAGTCTTCGGTGTACCATGGGTCGGCAACATCGCCGGGGCGGTCGGTGTAGTCCATCAAGAGGCGGAGCTTGCCATCCGGGTCGCCACCGCAGATGCGGTGCATATTCCGCAGGTTCGCGCTGTCCATGCCGATCAGCAGATCGTATTCGTCGTAATCGGCATTGGTAAGCTGCCGTGCGGCGTGACCGCCGCAGGATATTCCATGCTCGGATAGCTTGCGCCGCGCAGGGGGATAGACCGGATTGCCGATCTCCTCCCGGCTGGTGGCTGCCGATTCGATATGGAACTGTGACGCCAGCCCAGCCTTCTTCACTAAGTCCTTCATCACGAACTCGGCCATGGGGCTGCGGCAGATATTTCCATGACACTCAAAGAGTATCTTCTTCATCGCTCTCCTGCGTTATTTCTTTTTTACCAGTATAGCAGGAAATCGCTTGCTCGTCGAGAGAAGAATACAGCCACACCTGAGATTTTATGGCGGCCAGCAGTTTCGCTTTCTTCCAGTCAAAGTGCAGCACAGCTCGAATGTACCACGCGCGCTCCTCTTTATTGTCGCACCACTCTAAAATCGCCACATTCTGCGTCCAGCCGAGTTCCATCGCCTGCTGCATGATTTCAGGGGATTCCTTGTAGGCTGCGTAAAACGCGCGCATACGGCGCAAATTGCGGGGAGAAAAGCCATCGTCATCAGGGCAGGTCATTTTCAGGTACTCGGACGCTGCAACGGCCGCACCTTTCTCCGCTCTGCCGCTAACCAGCCGACCAATCGTGCAGTATAGCTCCATCTGAGGGAGCTGCTCTGCCATGAGTTTGTCCAGTTCCGAAAACAAGATGCTGTAGTCTATGGGCTTGCGGATGTTCATGGGCTTTCTCCTTTCCGGCGCTGTGCGCTTATTCTGTAAAGTAGCAGCAGCGGAATGGTAATGCCATCCCGCTGCTGTTTCAATTTTAAGGGTTTGTTTCTTCCAGAGGGTTCGGTCGGTATCCGTCCATCAGAGTATCGTTCTCCATGATGAAGGGGCGCGTTGTATCCTGCCCCCAGGAAGTATCGTATTTTTCCATCAGATAGTCGCTCAGCTCTGTGCGGTTCTGGAGTTTCACCAAGCGGTACGGCTCCTGAAACGCCACCTTTTCGATGAAGTACAGCGTGCTATCCTCCGCGCTCAGCAGCACGCCGACATGACCAATGAACAACGTGTTGTCCTCATCCGAGAATTTATCGTGGAAGACAACAGAGATCATGCTTGCTTTGCTGTCTGCAAACACGATGCCGCGGGCTGCCCAGCCCTCCTGAAGCGCTTTGACCTGCGCTTCGACCTCCGTGCTGTCCGCGGCGTTCACCGGTGCGAACAGCGCACAGAATTTAGCGGTGCTGTCACCGCAGAGCACGTCAGGATCGGCGGAAATGGTTTCCAGATCCGTAAAGAGGGAATCCTCACCCTGCACCTCCGGTTGGTCGGCTCCTGCTGTGATAAATTTGCTGAACAGGCCAAATGCTGTGATACGGCAGTTATAACCGGGAAAGCTGCCGTTTGCCGCCGTCCATTCATCCTGCATGTCGTAGGGATCGTACTTGACGTCAGTCGGCGCGGCGCTCTCGAAGCCATCGGTCAACCACTCGCTTTTGACGCTGGCGTTGAACTGTTCCACCCGATCCATCAAAGCGGTAATACGGAATTCTTCGATTCCCGCATCCGAGAGAAGCTGTGAAAGCTGTTTGCGGGAATCCTCATCGGTCAGGTTGGAGTATTCCACCGTTTCCAACGCAGGCTGCTCCGTAGTCGGTTCTTCCTGCTTGCCGCAGCCGGTCGCCGTGGCAAAGGTCATAAGGGCGCATAGTACAAGCGCCGCGGCTTGAATTTGTTTTTTCATAGAGTCACCTTTCTGCAAATCTTGTAGATATTCGTCTTACTGCCTAAGCCAAGCATTAAGTATGATAGCACGCCGGCAGAGAAAGTCCACAGGAATTTGAAGGAAGGCTGTTTTGCGCTCACACCGCAATGACGCTCGTTACCGGCAACCTCTTCAACCGAATGCCATGATCACGCTCGAGTTCTTCTAAAAAATCTTCGATTTTAGGGTCGCCTACTATACGACCTTTATACTTTGCCCTCATGTACTTGCGAACGATTTTCTTTTCTTCTGCTGATAATGTATCATAGAAAAAGAAGATGTCTCCTTGAATGCTGAATTCCATTAACGTGTCCATCTGAAAGCCGCTTTATACTACGAGGACATTTGCCAATAGTACGCATCGTCTAAGATAGCCACTGTTTACTGAACGCGGTAACCGTTTGAACATTTTTCAAAAGCGTATGCAAGCCGTTCCTCCGGCGTTGAAAAGGCAAGTACTTCAAAGCCTTCTCCCTCCCGAAATGAAACGATTTGCTTCAGATGGTCGATCCAAATCTCGCAGGCGCCCCGTTCAAAACCTTCGTTTTTCATTTCTCTCTCACACATCATTGGGAAAAGACTTTCCCTCTTTTCCCCAATTTTTTTATGAATCTTTTGAAGTGGAATCACTGCTCCAGCAGCCGGTAAAGCATGGTTACGATCTGCGCGCGAGTACAGGCAGCTTCCGGCATCAGCCGGTTGTCGGAGCCTTTGAGTATCCCGGCATTGACAGCCCATGCCATCGCTTCGCCCGCATAGGCGGATACCTGGTCGAAATCATCGAACTCCCGCACAGCCATACCGCCCTGTGTAGTGTCCATGCCCTGCGCCTTGGCAAAGCGGTAGAGCATGACCGCCATCTGCTCACGGGTAACGGAGTCGTTGACGCCAAAGTGTCCGTCGCTATAGCCGGTGATGATGCCAAGGCTTGCCGCCCAGCGGATGGCCTCGGTATCGTAAGCGTCAGCGCTCACATCAGAGAAGCGCATGGCGTGGTTGACCACGGGCTTTCCAGCCGCATGCCACAGGAAGGTCACCAGCTGACTGCGGGTACAGTCTGCGTCAGGAGAGAAATGCTCCGCATCCGTACCGCCTGTGATATTCTTCTCTACAGCCCACTGCGCCGCGTCGTAATAATAGCTGTCTGCGGGAACATCAACAAAATGATGTGCTTTCGCCGCAAAAGCTGCCGTGGGCAGCAGTGCAGCAGTCATACAGAATGCAGTCAAAAAAGATAAAATGCGCGTTTTCATTGTCTTTCCTCCAAGTCTATACAGCAGAGAAAGGCGGCCTGCTCTCCGCCTTACAGGAAAGCAGGCCGCCTTTTCGGTATGCTTATTCGATCGTGATGTTGCTGCCGGAGGCGAGCTTCTTCGGCTCCTCCTTCGGGATCAGCACGGTCAGAACGCCAGACTCGTACTTGGCCTTCACGTCCTCGGGCTTCACATCGCCCACATAAAAGCTGCGGGAGCAGGCACCGGAGTAGCGCTCCTGACGCAGGATGCGGCCTTTCTTGTCCTCCTCGTCCTTGTCGAGACCCTTCTGGGCGCTGACGGTCAGATAGCCGTCCTGCACATCCACATGGATCTCGTCCTTCTGGAAGCCGGGGAGCTCCACCGCAAAGCGGTACGCCTTGGCGTCTTCCGTCTCGCGGATGTCGGTCTTCATCAGGTTTCTGGCGTGCTTGCCGAACAGCGGGCTGTGGCCGCCGAAGAAACCGTTGTCAAAGAAATCATCAAACATGTTTTCACCATAAATGCTGGGTACCATAATTAATTCCTCCATTCGGATAATAAGTTAAGAATTTATAGGAAGCAACACGGCGTGATTGCTCATACCGCGGCATTGCTTGCGGATCAAAGCTCTTTCGTTCTGGAGATGCAGGCGCAGACAATGGAACTGACACCCTCCAGCACAAACACGATGCCCACCGTCATGCCCATAGCCGTTACGCTGACCCACGGATCCATCATGCAGACAAAGCCTGCAACGGTCAGCACAATGCCGACCACAAGAACCCAGCCCCAAGCTCGAACGCCCAAGGCGCGCAAATCAAAGGCGCTGACAAATTGCGACACGCCGGAGAACAGCAGCCACAGGGTAAACAGGAACGGCAGCGACACCAATGTGAACCATTGGTTGAACAGTAGGAACAGCGACATGATCACAGTCAGCACACCGTCCAGCAGCAACCAGCCGGAACCGATCATCACGCTGCTTGTCGCGGCGAACACCACGATCTCCGCAATGCCTGCCACCAACAGGAACACGCCTAACAGAAGTCCCGCCGAAAGCACCGCCGCATCCTGATTGCACAAGCAGTAAATGCCTGCGGCGATCAGCAGTACACCGGCCGCAACATTCAGGATACGCATAAATTTCGTACTCATAACGCCATCTTCTTTCTTGCTTTTCGAATCTTCATTTCCTCTTTTCGCCACATAGTTTAGCTTTTTCTCTTGCAAAAGCAAGAAGCTGCCGGTACAATAAGAAAAAAAGAGTTTGTGCTTTCAGCACAAGCTCGAAAGGAACTCTGTATGGCAAAGAAGACGAAGTGGGAAGCATGCAGCGCCGAAATATTGCTGGAGCAGTTCTTTTCCCAGGATGACCTGGGGCAGCTGGCGGTCAACGCAGGCAGACTGCTGGGCTGCCCGCTGCTGATCTTGGATGATACCTTTCATGTCAAGGGATATTTTTTGCCGCAGGGATTTTCCGATCTGATCTTTCAAGATTCCGTGCGCTGCGGCGAGATCACCTATGAAGCCGGTGTCTTTATCAGCAAAAGCCCGGCAATTTCAGAAGGCCGGGCAGATTATATTCAGGTGCCGGGCAGTCCATACCGGCGGCGCTTTGCGCCGCTCACCAGCGCAGGGGTACATCTGGGCAGCCTGATCTGCGTGGATACGGATGGACATTTGGAGCAGATTCCTCCGCGGACGTGGGAGCTGGTAGAGCAGATCCTCTCCAAGCAAATGTTTGTTGAGGTAAGCCGTCAGGACAAGCCGTTCGAAACGGCAGAGGATCTTCTCAGGCATCTTCTGGATGGTGGCTTTTCCTCCGCCGCGCTTTTCCAGCTTCAGGCATCCAATACCTATCTTGCGGATTTTCACCCGCTTGCCTTTGCGCTCATTGACCTTGAAACCTATCATAGTGTCTATATCGGGCAGCGGCACTTGAAAGAAGAACTGGAAGCGCAGGTGCCGAACTCTCATCCGTTTTTGTATCAGGGGAATGTTTTCCTCTTCCTGCACAGAGTGGAAGCGGCCAACGCGTTTTCCGCATTGGCAGAGGAATTCCATCTGAAGGTCATCGTGTCGGAGCGGCTGGACGATCTTTTCGACCTGCCGGAGCTCTATCATATGGCATATAAAGCGCTGGAACTGATGAAAGATGAGCGCTTTCACGGTGGGCAGGTCTGCACGGTGTCCCAGTTGCGCACGCCGCTGCTGCTAAAGAATCTGGAGGGATGCGGCCACCTGATTCTGGGGGAGCTCCGTCGTCTTGCCGCCCACGACCGCGAGAAGGACACGCAATACTGCGAAACGCTCTACCACTATCTCACCTGCTGCCACTCGCTGAAAAAAACGAGTGACGCACTCTATACCCACCGTAATACCGTACTTTACCGCATCCGCCGCTTGCAGGAGGACTTCGCCATTCCGCTGGAGGACCCGTCTATGCACACGGATCTGCTGATGGGCGTATCGCTGCTCCTGTTTGAAGCCAGAGGTCCGGATTTCTTCCTGCGGGAAAATAGTGAACAATAAACCCGGCGCTTCCCAGCGCTAAAATAGAAAAGGATGGTTTTTATGAAAGAAAACAGAAAACTCTTGAAGGAAGTCCTCAAGGACATTCGTCGTGATATGACAGATGAAGAGGTTCTGAATCTGCTGGCAGACAGCAAGATCTCCATGAATCCCGCAAGCGAGAAGGAAAAATACACCCTTGGCCAGCGGGCCGCGGATACCATTGCGCAGTTTGCGGGAAGCTGGGCGTTCATCTTCTCCTTTACGGGGGTATTGATCCTCTGGATGGTGGTGAATACGCTGCTGGCGGCAAAGGCATTTGATCCGTACCCCTTCATCCTGCTCAATCTGGTGCTTTCCTGCGTGGCGGCTATTCAAGCGCCGCTCATCATGATGAGCCAGAACCGGCAGGAGGAAAAGGATCGCCGCCGGGCAGAGAACGATTACAAGGTGAACCTCAAGACGGAGATCATGATTGAGGATCTTTACGATAAGGTCAACGCCATTCTCGCCAAGCAGTCCGCACTGGAAAAACAGCTATTGGAGCGGGAAAGCAAATCATAACTCTCGGCCGCAGTATTATGAACTTTGCCCCTGCATCGCAGAGTCTGCGGTTGCTATGAGAGATTATCAAAAAAATAATTTGTTTTAGAACGAGCGAGAGCGTATCCAATATCGTCTGCGAAAGTTTGGCTGTCATCAGTCTGTCCAGTTTTGGAAACAGAATTCTGTAGTCTGCGGGTTTGCGGATGTTCATAGGCTTTCTTCTTTCCATTTTTATTCTGCAAAGCCGCAAAGGAAAAAACGGCAAGCCTGCCGTCCTTTCCTTTGCGGCCTTATCTCATAGAACCTGCACGATCTGCTCCCACAGCAGGATGTGCTTGGCATCGATCATGCGGTTGTCGTGGTAGTGCCCGAACAGCCAGTAATGGTATTGTGTTCTGCCCTGAACATATTGCAGGAAATCTGTGACCTGATCTGCTTCGTTGTGGCGGGATTCCCTGCGGATAATACTTGTCGGAGCGCAGTGGGTGATGATGTAGTCCACCTGCCAGCCGCGTCGTTCCAGATTCCGCCGTGCTTCTGCGTACTCCTCATCGGCGGGCAGTTCCTGTTGCCACCACGAGAGGTGGTTGATCCGATGATTAGTGTCGTGGCTTTTTGCATCGCCCATCGTGAGGAAGCGGTATTTTTCCAGCTCGTAAACCTGACCACGCATCAGATGCAGCACATGGGGGCGGATGCGCTGGATCTTGCCGCCGTGCCATTCTTCTGTCGGGTATGTAACCAATGCATCGAGATTTTCATGGTTGCCATCTACAAAGGTCACCGTAAAAGGTAGGTTCTCCAACCAGTCCAATGCTTCGTTGTCGCGGCTGTCACCAAACCACACGCCGCCGAAGTCTCCGGCGATAATGACCATATCATCCTTCGTCATCCCGGCTTGCTCCGGGAAGTGTTCCGGCTGGAAGCGCAGGAAGTTTCCGTGGGTATCTCCGGTCACATAGATCATGCGAATTTCCTCCGCTTTGGCTGATCCACGACCTGCTCAATTTCTACACCGTTGCGGAATGTGACCTTGATACGATTACGCGCCAGAACCGTGACCTTTTCCAGCATCTGATAGACCACACCATCGTCCCACTCTGTAATGCCCACAGTCGCAGCCGTCATTGCTGTGGCTGCCGCATGGATGCGGCGACTAATCTGCTCCTGTTCCTGTCGGATACTGAGGATAGCTGCCTTCCGGCGTTTCAGTTCCTCCGTCATAGTGGAGATGGCACGGAAACGCTCGGCGTATTCGTCCGCGTCACCATTTGCCGCTTCCGCCAGAAGCATATCGAACTGCTTACCCAGTTCCGTGACTGCTCGGTCGATATCCCCAAGGCTCATGCTCTCACCGGGAATCGGAGCCAATTCCTGCTCCATCGCATCCACAAGCTGGTCAGCCAGAACCTTGCGCCCCGACATGGACGCATTGATGGCTGCCAGCACCGCCTGCTGGAGCGGGGCTTCATCCAGCGTCGGAGATTCTTTGCAGTATTTCTTGCCGTAATCCAGGCGGCTGCTGCAGCGCCATACGGCACGTTTCTCGCCATGCTGCGTCCACACCACTCTGCGGTATGCCGTGCCGCATTCGCCGCAGAACATCAGGCCGCTGAGCGCGTACTTGCCGCTGTAGCGGCTCATACCGGTGGGAGCGCTCTTTTTCGTACCGCCGGTCTGAGCCCGACGCCACGCCAGCTCCATCCGCACGGCATCGAATTGTTCCCGAGAGATGATGGCTTCATGGTGATTCTGAATCAAATACATGGGCAGCTGTCCAGTATTTCGGATGACTTGCTTGCTGATGCAATCCCGAATGAAGGTCTTCTGAAGCAGGACGTCACCGCAGTATTTTTCATCAGAGAGAATCGTCCGCAAATTAGAGGTCGTCCATTCCGTCGTTCCTGCAGTATTCTTGAATCCTCCTGTTTCCAAGGTTTCCTTGATGCTGCGCAGCGTATGACCGGATACTGTCCACGTTCTCCTGGCGGTACAGCACGCTGCCTCTGCCAGAAATACGGCAGAGGTCGCTGCCATTCCATTTGATGGGGAGGTGCTGATCCTCCACAGGCATGGTTTCAAAACCCATGCGGCGAAGACGGATACCGATTTCCTCAAGATAGTGGAGCTGCGCGGCCCCATTCTGGTTGTCCATTTTATGATCCTCCTATGAGCAAAAAATAATCCTGAGCATTTCAGAAATGCTCAGGCTAGTTGGTTGATTAAAGGTAGGCGCCCTTTTTGGACACCGAAAAATGAAAAAGGGCGCCTACCTGATGGCTTCGACGAAACCAACAAACAGATGCCCGAAAGATCGTATGAAATTTTGAGGGAAGATTGCTCTATTGAGCGCCTTCAAAAAGGGCGCTTCTTTGATATATGACCTCGAATCTGCGAAAAGGGGGAGTTCGAATCTCCCCAGTTACTAAAATAACGCGAAAATATCTTTTTTCCTGAACGCAAAATTTGAAATAAAAAAGGCGACAACCCTTTGGTACTCTAAGCGTTGCGCTTAAAATATCCAAATTGTTGCCACCTTATGGCGCGGAAGAGAGGATTTGAATTGTTGAATATACATAAAACGGCGTATAATTGCGTTATGCGGAGTTTGAAAGAATATTGGAAAATCAACACTTTTTCGATTTTCCACTAAATGACGTATAATGGAATAAAATCCTGTTTGGGGTAAGTTTAGGGGTAAAAATCAGCGTTGCATTTTGTCGATTTCTATGATACTCTACCTATGGCGCTGCACGAACGGCAGGCGGTTAGTCACACCACCCGAAAGGGGGTGAGGCTCATGCGGATTACGTTACATATCGGAGCCTTTACGGTTACGATTATCGTGAAAAGCAGAAACCGCCACTCGGCCAAGTGACGGTTTCTTGAGTTCGCTCAAGTCATCTAACTTACTGGGCTAACCGCTTGTCGCAGCGCCCTTTTCTATGTCCATTATAACAGGCGATTCCATTCTGTCAAGTCTCGGATTATTCTGGGGCTTTTGTTTTGCCTTTCTCCCAAAATTGAGCAAAAGCTGTCATCCTCAGTGCGGCAAAGTTCTGCTATCAGAACATGGGCACGCCGTGGACTCTCGCCCCAGTCCCTATTTTCCCTCTTTTTTCGTCGCTTTTTGGGGAGACATTTTCTTGAGATGTCCACGTATCAAGAACAAGCGTCTCTCAATCTTCTTCGATTTTTTGCAAATCTGTGAGATCATCCGGCTCAAATTCATCAAATTTGGGAGCTTCCACGGCCTGACCGCGTGCCGCGTACTTTCCGGTACGGGTGTTTGACTTTTGCGGTTTGGCACCATTGAGGAACGCAACGAGCGTCCGCTCCGATACCAGCACTTTCCCGCCGATGTTGTTCGATGGGAGAACCCCGCTTTTGCAGTACCGATAGGCTGTCTTGCGGCTCACGCCCAGCAAATTTGCAACGTCATCGAGATCGTACATTGTGAACCGGCAATGCGTAGTTGTGCAGGTGTAGGGCATGGTCATGTTTCCTCGCCGTAGAGCGCACCGAGAGCCACATACAGGGCACGGGCCATCTCATCGGTGAGAAATCCGCCGAAGCGTTCGTGCTCTCCTGCGGCCTTGCTCCACTTGCCGATATGCAGGCGCGGCGGCTTGTCGTCGAGTGCTGTGCGTGTCAACTGGATATCAGATCGGCTCGTGCTGCCGACGGTTGCAAGGACTTCTACTCTCTTAAAATCTGCTATTGTAATACCTCCCTCATGTCGTCTCGATGCCCCAACCGGCAAGCATCTGCTTTACTTTGCCGCGCTGATTGAGCGCGCTATTATATTTCGTGGTAGCGAACCGCCGCATGCCGCTCACGGCATTTACCTTGACGCCGTGATTTCTCTCCCATGCTCTGCGAGCTTCAATATCTTCCTGAGCGGCCTGCTTTGCTGCATCAAAGTCCTGCTCCGTTTCGACGCAGATATTGACCCAGATGCGCGTTCCTTTGGATGCAGTCTCCTCAATCAGATAGGTTGGCTTATCGGCAAGCGTATATTCAAGCCCGCCGAAGTATACGACCATTCCGCTCGGGAACTCGTGATCGACTGCACCCATGCGCGCCCGATCTGCCTCTGTTCTCCAATCCGGCCACAGAGGGAAAATCGTCGCATCAACAAAAACTCTGGTCGCAGGATGGCTGCTATAGCCCTCCGTGACCGTTACTTCGTCAAAGTACGGCTCACAGCCATCCTTCCCGCCGTATTTGCGCCACTTGCGCAGGGAATAGTTTTTCAGGCCTTCGCGGTATACGCTGCCGCGATCCTGTTCAATGATCTCAGTGTACATCATTTACCTCTCTTGGCGGTCTCTGCCGCCTGCATCTCGTCATATTTCCGTGCCCAATACTTCTCATTCGCCGCTTTGCGCCTATCGCGGTTTTTGGCATTCCATTGCCGCATATATGCCGCCTTTGCTGCTTTCGCTTTTTCTTCCATCGTGAACTCCGCCATGCTGCGCCCCCTCTCGCATAAAATGCAAATGAGTGGGTTTACAGGGAACAACCGCTTGCACTTCTCCTGCAAACCCATCTGACTCCTTTGCCCGATCCGCTTATATCCCGCCGACCGGCAGCGGAAAAAAGGAGATTTGCCGTCATGAACTACGGCACGCAAAGGGTGAAGCAAAACCCCTTTACTATACTGATTATATCATAAAATTAGAGATAACATCAATACAGACACAGAACAAATGTTTTGCTGTTTTTAACGTGTTTTTTGACTCGAAAAAAGAACATCTGCGGTAGAGGGAGAGTTGTGGGGCTGGTGCGTCTGAAAAAGTCGCTTCGAATCGTAAACCCCCCTCCCCGTGCAGCGAAAGAGAAGAGGGGACCCCGCCCCTTCCTCTCCATATTTACGACCGCTGAATCATTACTGGACAGAAACCCTCAACCGATGCACTCGCCAGCAGTTTGCCCAGCAATCTTGTGCATGAGTGCTTCGAGCTGCGGCAGCGCTTCCTCGTCCGGGAGGTCTCCGAGGGCGCGGTCACGCTCAATCACAGTGTTTTGCAGATTCGCCGGCATACCCGTCAGCATCTCGCTAATCGTCTCATGCGCCTCCTTTACCTCATGCGCAAGCTGTATCTGATCTGCTCTCCCGGCACGCCCCATGTATGCCCCGCCAGTTATGAGCTGATATTCAGTGATCGCACTGTGCAGCGTGCCGCTGATTGCGGCCAGCATATCCGTGATGTACTCCTGCTCGCCGCTGCACTCGTCAGCCGTTGCCTCCAGATACTGCGCTCCCAGAGCATCCAGCAAGCGCTGGGAGCGGCCTACTTTCTCCATGATGTCACCCATGACGTTGGCAATGGCCTCTCGCTGAGTGTGGGTAGTTTCTTCAATGCAATACTTCATTTTTCGTTCTCCTTTTCTTTAGCGTCATATCGCTGCGGTAGTCCTGACTTGGTAAGAGGTAGGACAGCTTGCAGGAAAGGATCACTCCCGCCTGCTGTCCGCATAGGTCTGCCGAGCGCAACTGATCTGACAGATACCGCCGCGCCGCAGTCGCATCGCTCACCGGGGTCAAGATTTGCGCCGCAGCGGGTGCATACGTTGTAATAGCTCATTTCTGCGCTGCCGCCTGCTCCGCTCGGATCTTGGCAAGATAGGCCAGCGCCCTTGCCTTGCTTTCATCCGTCATTGCTGCGTAGAGGGTTCGAATCTCGTTCTCGATCCGTTTTTCTTGGTCTTTGGGTGACATGGAAAATCCTCCTGTTGATTTTTGGTCGGGAGGCCGGTATAATGACCGTACCGGCCTCCCTTGCGGTGGTTGGTGGTTATGGCTCTCTGCGCTTTGCTTTGGACGGCTTGGGCGCAGAGGGCTTTTCTATGGCTTCAATCAGGGTCATGAACCAGCCTGCAAGCTGGATCGCTCCGGCGATGGTGATGATATACTTCATCAACAAAACCTCCGCTTTCGTTTTTTGCCGCTGTAATCTCACGGGTTTATGCACGCGGACTTGTCGGAGTATGTCTACCCGCGTTTGGTCGCGCGCTAATTGGATTGTGACAAGCTGCTATGTTTTAATGCGAAGAATGGAGCTTTCTCATCCGCTCACGCATTGCCGCCAACTGTTCCTCGGAGTAAGTCCTTTTGCTGTATGGATTTTTGCCATACCGGAATGGGTACAAGCTGCAATCCTTACATGGGCAAAGGTCGACCTCTTTTATGCTGCCGCAGCAACAGTCCAGGCATTTTAGACGGATAGCTTTTACAGGATTTTTTGTCTGCTGCACGATCTTGTGTCACCTCCTTTCTTTTTTCGACGCTCAGGCGACGCAAAAGCGGCGGATTGTGGTCTCACGGGTAAACGCCGCAGCGACGTCCGGCAGCGCCTTGCGCAGCGCGCCTGTGTCGATTCTCGCGCTCGTGACGGCCTTCCACGTGATTTTGTATTCGCCAGCCTGAACGCTCTCAGCGTCGCCCATAGCGGCCTTGAGCGCGTCCTTGATGGCCTCGGCCTCGGCGGTCGCCTCGTCAATGAGGGCTTGCAGCTGCCGCAGCTCACGGGCCTTATGTTCCATTTCGTTGATGCTCATGTTTGTTTCCTCCTTGTAATTTCTGGGTGAGATCGGCGGCTGGCGGCTCTGAGTATCTATCCCTTTGGGAGTTTCTATCAATCTTCTCCGTTCCAGCTCTTACGGTGTCGCGTTGGCTTTCGACCTTCGCTCGATCTCTTGTCCCTTGCTGTAATTACAATATACACGATTATTCGCCCATTGTCCATTGACGATATGAACGAAAATGCGTGTTTACAGTCGTGCGAAGTGTACATTGAATTTCGTGCATATATTTGTTATGATAGTCACGAAAGAGGTGATTCTTATGCCAATCAAGTATAAACTTGATATTCTTGATGCTCTGAAAAGCAAGGGATTCAGTACATATCGAATCCGTAAAGACAAGCTGCTTGCAGAAAGCACGGTTCAAGCATTCCGTCGCGGTGAGTTGGTTTCCCTTGACAATATTGCTCGTGTTTGCGAGATGCTGAACTGTCAGCCGGGGGATATCCTCGAGTACGAGGAGGAGTAAGCCGCGATCCACTACTCACAAAATCCAATTTTGGATTGTCTATGCCGGAGCAGTTCCACCGTATGGCGGGGCTGCTTTTTTGTCACGTCCCGACATCGCCATCACCTCCAAAACTGCTGCAGCTTGCGGCTCACCTCAGGTCGCCGCAGCAGGCGAAGCGCTCTGCTCTTCGCTGTACGGTCAACCCTCTGCCCCTGCCAGTAATAAGCAATCACAGCTTGACGCTCCGGTTCCGGCAGCGAGACAACTGCGCGGCGTACTGCGGTAATAAGCTCGTCTTGCTCAGTGCCGCAAAGTGCCGCTTGCGCCGCTGGGTCTGGGAGTATGTCCGCGAGCGGGGACGGGGTACTCCCGTCCTTGCTGGTACCCTCGGCAGGAGCATCGAGCGATACCGCAGTGTTGAGCGGGTCAAGGGCGTTGCGCTTGCTGCGCTGCCGGTACAGCTCGGAAAAGGCGCTTTTTAGCTGCAGCTCATAGGCACCGACGAATCCTCCGCGCTCTGGCTCCCAAAGCTCCGCGGCCTTGGCGAGCGCAACAAATGCCGTTTGCTTGAGGTCATCAAGCGTAACGCCGTAGCGCCCTTGGAACGCCTTGTTCCAGCGATTGGCACGCTTCAGCGCGTAACGCTCAACCGCCGCCCAGAGGGCCAAGATGTCCGCGTTACCGGCCTGTACCGCCGCCGCGATCTCGTTTGTCTGCGTGCTTTGCACGACAAGTGGTTTTCCTTGCATCGCTGTACCTCCTGTAGTAAAATCAAAATTGACAATTCGAACTCACCACAGGAGCGGTCCTCCCCAAATCAGGGAGGGCTTTTTTAATTATCGATGAGTAATGCGCCGGTACCGCTCAGATCCTCTATGATCTCGGAGTTGGTAATACCCATCGCACGCACCTCACGGTCACCGTTGCTTAGCTCGACAAGCGCAAGGCAAGTGACATGGCGGGCTTTTCCACCATCCTCATAGACGTACTCAAGATGTGCAGGGGCGGGAATGATTTGGAGGATCTTGTCCGAGGACGGGATCCACTTTCCCAATGCCTTGTTATTGGCTGTATTCTGCTTATTGTCGTTTTTTGCTTTCGTGAAAAACACTTCTTGATCTCCTTTTCGATTTTTTGCAAGTTCCCATTTGGGGAACTTGATTTTTTGTACCACATTTCGTCCGATGCCATGCTCTTTTGCAATGGTTTTTGCCGTGTCCTCCTTAATCAAAGGCCCATTTTGGGCCACAACCTCCCGAACTGTGTGTTGATTGCGACCGCCATTTGCTGCGTATCCTGCACCCCATTTTGGGGTAACCCTTGATCCACTGGTAGCCCAAAATGGGGTATCTGGCCGCACTTTTTTCTCACCTTGATGCCCCAAAATGGGATACCAGTGACGCATTTTTGCTCCTTACCCCTACCCCAAAATGGGGCAGATATAACTATATATTGCCATACCTATGGCAAATAAGTAGCATCATTACGGTGGGCCGCGCTGCTTCCACTCGGCCAAAAATGTGTATGTGTTTGCCTCGTACTGGCCGCGTGTCTCGGACTCGACTACGCGGATAAACCCATCTGACTCAAGTTCTTTCCGGTATCGGTCAAACGAGGTGGGGGCATACCCGTATTTCCGCTTTGCCGCGCCTTTTGACATTTTGAAAGCAGACTTGCCCCCGGATTCCATCGCCATGCAGAGATACAACATCTGCGCACCACGCGAGAGGCTCTTAAATGTTGAATCAAGCAGCAGCGAGTTCCCGATTTGGATAAACCGTTTTTCTGTTTCGCCAGGCGGCTTGGCGGTGAGCCATGGCAGCATAGACGTATGGCCATACCGGCCCGACCTTTTTGCCATCTCGCCATACCTCGGTTACTTTCCGGCACCGGCCTGCGCCGCGATCCAATCCTCCAGCCCCTTGCGGGAGATAAGCACGCGACGCCCAACGCGCACCGCCGGGAATCCTTGTGTTTTTGCCAGCTCGTAGATCGTGATGGTACACAACCCCGTAAGGTCTGCCGCCTCCTGCACTGTTAGTAACATCTTCTCGCTCATTGTATAGCTCCTTTCCGTCTTGCTTAGTTTGCTCCTGCCGCATTTGGTGCGGTTCTCACTTGACAGGCATAGTATAATGCGTTACAATGTAAATATCAATAGACGTAAAACTGCAAAAATATGTGGATGGTGCATTTTATGTTAAAGCAAGATAACATTTCAACTTACGATCCAGTGACAACGGGAAAAGTCATAGCGAGAGAGAGAAGACTCTTGAAAAAATCTCAGGAGGAGTTTGTTGCAGACTATGGTTCGCGTCTTGGCATTAGCTCGCGGCAAACTCTTGCAAAATGGGAAAGTGGGCGTGAATCCTCCGATTTTTCGGTTTACCAGATATTGGAGCTTTGCAAGATTTTTGAATGCGATCCCGGCTACCTGTTGGGTGAGTACTCCTGCAGGCGGAGGCCGATTACAGATATTTGCGAAGAAACGGGATTATCCGAAACCCTTGTAAGTGCACTTTTACGTAGGCCTCCGCCTGAGGATGAGCTGGAGAGCGTGCCAGATGCGGCCTTTTTTGAATCACCTCTTTCCATCGTTATCAATGCGCTGTATGAGACATCAAGCTTCCAACGACTATTCAGCGCATTGGATGAGTGCTTAAGTGTCGGAAGGTTTCCAACCTCCGAGGAACAGCAGCTTGAGGATTTGCAGGATAAATCGGGAATATCGCCAGAGAAGAGAGCAAAGCTTGAGAGCCTGAAGGATGCATGCGATATCAAGGGCGCAATATCGATTACAGAAATACTTGAGAGTTTAGACAAGTGGCAGCACTATAAGAAGTGGTTTGTTGGGGAGGCTAACAAACGAGCTGTCGATATTGCTGTTTTCAACGTGCAGCGCGCTGCCGCCGATGTTGCAGAAGAAATGATTCGAGGGAATAGATACGGCGGCGAGTATCATTGTCGTGAAAATCAAGAGGAAGGAGGTGCAACTCGTGCCGAGAAAGAGTAACACCCGCGCCGCGTCGGGTGCTGGCAGCATCCGGCAGCGCCCTGACGGGCGCTGGGAGGCACGCGTGACCGTTGGCACGGATCTGGGGACGGGAAAACCAATCCGCCGCAGCATCTACGGTGAGACACAAGCCGCCGTGCGCAAGCAGATGACGGCCATTCTCCGTGAGATCGATCGCGGTACATATTTGACGCCCCAGAAAACGACCGTCGCGCAATGGCTTGATGAATGGCTCGATACCTTTGCCGCCAATAAAATCAAGCCGACGACATATCTTCACTATCAGGCCTGTATCAAGAATTACATCAAGCCGCAAATCGGCGCTATCGAGCTGCAAGCTCTGCGCGGCGCGCACGTCCAGAAGGTTTATAACGCCATGACCAAGAAGGGGCTGAGCGGGAAGACCGTCAAGAACTGCGCTGCCGTACTGCATAAGGCGCTCTCAGTTGCATTGAAACAGGGGATCATTGTAAGTAACCCCTGTGACGCCGCAGAGCAGCCGAAGGTGGTACAGCGCGAAATAGCGCCGCTGCGTGATGAGGATATTCCAAAGTTTCTTGAAGCGATTGAGGACAGCCCTTATCGAAACGCGCTTGCCGTCTGTCTGCTTGCCGGTCTGCGTGAGGGAGAATTGCTCGGTCTCCCGTGGTCACAGGTCGACTTTGAAAAAGGGCGTATCACCGTCAGTCATCAGCTCCAACGCGAAAAGAAGAAGAACGGCGCTTACTACATCGCCGACACCACCAAGAGCGGCAAGCCGCGCACGATCGAGCCGCCCCCGCTCTGCTTTGAATATCTCCGGGATGAAAAGCGCCGGCAGGCGCAAAACAAGCTCAAAGGCGGTGAGCTATGGAGCAACGCCGAAAATCTCGTTTTTACAGATGAACTCGGGACGCATCTCGCCATTCATACCTTTTACAAGTATTTTAAGAAAATCGCTGCCAGTATCGGACGCCCGGACGCTCGTGTGCATGATCTGCGCCACACCGCAGCCACAGTGATGATCGCCAGCGGCGCGGACATTAAAAGCGTGCAGGACTTCATGGGACACGCTACCGCAAGTTTCACATTGAACGTCTACGCCCACACATCAGAACAGATGATGAAGGACACCGCAGCAAGAACGCAGTCATATTATGAAAAGCTGAAAAAGGCATAAAAGGAAGCTCCACTGGTCAGTCGGCCGGTGGAGCTTCTTTCCGCAGTTTTTAGGGGTAAAAAATCCAATTGGGGTAAACTTAGGGGTAAAGGCATTTTCTGAAATGCAAGAATTGAACTTTTCTTAGCAAAACAAGACGATATAAAAGAAAAAGCAAGGGAAAACGCAATGTTTTCTCTTGCTTTTCTTGGCGCGGAAGAGAGGATTTGAACCTCCGCGGCGCTTTTTACACACCCTACTCCCTTAGCAGGGGAGCCCCTTCGGCCTCTTGGGTACTTCCGCAGGTCGATGGAAAATGAAATTGGCGGAGAGAGTGGGATTCGAACCCACGGATGCTCGCGCATCGCCGGTTTTCAAGACCGGTGCCTTCAACCGCTCGGCCATCTCTCCGGATCATGAGTCCGCGTCTTACTCCCAAACGCGAGTAGTATCATACCATACCTCACTACCGTTTGTCAACCATTCCGCGCAAGGATTTTTTCACTTTCCCGCGAAATGCGCGTTCAGCGGCGGTGCGTGTGGCGGATGATGAGATACACAAGGATCCAGACCGTCACGCCGACAAGCAGATACTTCATGCCGCGCCCTCCTCTGTCCGTTTTTTCCATTATACACGCCGCGCACGGCGCGCGCAAGAGTACAAACGGCGAAATTACCTCCCGCCCTGCGCTTCGCGCTTGCAAAGCGCCGCCGTTCCTGCTATACTATCGCCGAAAACAACCGGCGGCGTCCGTCCGCCGATCGAGGAAAGGAATTATTTGAGCATGGATGCCATCTATGAGATCGAATTGCAGGACTGCCCCTACTGCCGCGGCACCGGAACGATTGAGGACGAACAGGGCTGGTGCGTCTATGTCGCGTGCCTCGACTGCGGCGCGCAGACGGCGCACGCCGCCTACGATACACCGGAGGAGCGGCTCGCCGCCGCAAAGCAGGTCGCGCACCTGTGGAACATCGGCAAGGTGCTCCACCCTGGCGTGGGCGACTGACCAGACGAAAAAAGAGAAGTCCGAGAGGACTTCTCTTTTTTTACATATTGAACCTTCTTCTCGCTTCCTCGCGCAGCGACGGAACGCGGCGCACGATGCGCAGCGGGATGATGAGCCCCACGCAGATCACGAGCACCACGAGCGACCACGTCGGCTGCCAAGCCTCGCGGAAAAAGCGCTCGATGCAGAACTCGATCCCCAGCGCCAGCAGCCCCGCCGTGCCGATGCACATGGCGATAGCGGACAGGCGCGAGCGCCGTCCCCCGCGCAGCAGAAAGCTCAGGAGGAACACCAGCACGCACGCCCAGCCGAGGATCGGCAGCGCAAGGCCGCAGAACCACACGCCGCCGTTCAAGTCGATGGAGATGAGAAACACGTACACTCCCACGGCGGCGACGTCCGCCGTCAGGCGGAAGAAGATGGGGAGGCGCCGCGCGAACATCGGCAGCACGAACCAGATCCATAGCATCACCGCCGCGCCGACGACATAGAGCGACCAGGGCCGCTCGGTCGGCAGCAGCAGATTCAAAAGCCCGCAGCAGAGCGACACCGACGCGAGCATCGCCGTCAGCAGCGCGCCCGCCGCGCGGCGCGAGGCGGGCGGCACCT
>ERZ857629.1305-NODE-1305-length-28025-cov-3.576260_pt1 | contig 28025 bp, 21 predicted proteins | sample MGYA00519700_ERZ857629 | MGnify/ENA primary metagenome ERZ857629 (study PRJEB31778, sample SAMEA3449351) | human gut metagenome | biome: human gut; feature: human-associated habitat; material: faeces | place: United Kingdom | collected 2010/2012 ...
TTACATTGTGTATCCTTTCGGAGAAAAATTGGTAACTAGCGACTTACAAAGGGGTAATTTTTCAAAAATTTGTAAAATTGTTAATATGTGTTTCCTTTAAAATTAGGCATTTTTGTGGTAACTTTAATGCAACGAAACACAATGTAAGTGTAGTTCCTTTTTTATAAGAAAAATTTTTTGTAACTTTCGTTTATGGTTTCTTGTTCTAGTCCGATATATCTTAAAGTTACGGCTGGAGATGAGTGGTTGAAGATTTTTTGCAATAAAACGATATCATCAAATTGTTTGTAATGATGATAACCAAAAGTTTTGCGTAAAGAGTGAGTTCCGATGTGAACTTCAATTCCAACTTCTATTGCTGCTTTTCTTAAAATTTTGTATGCTTGAACCCTGCTTAATTTATTCTCTTTTTGAGATAAAAATAATGGTTCGTTAATGTTTTTATTCTGAATAAATTTTTTTATATCAGATTGAATTTTCTCATTGATTGGAAACTGTTTGTACTTGTTTGTTTTCTGTTCTCTAAGTTCGATAAAAGATTTATCTTTAACATCTTTTATATCAAGGGCAAGAATATCCGAAACTCTTAAACCACTATTGATTCCAAGATTGAATAACAATAAGTTTCGTTTATTAGTTGATAAAATCTTTTTCATTTGTGCAATTTTTTCTTTGTCTTTAATTGGATAAACTATGTTCACGAAAACCTCCTTTGTAATACCAATAACGACATTACAACGAAGACACAGAAATATCCGAAATAAAAAAACATTGCAACACAAAAAGATACTTTACGAATTATAGAAAATTTAATGGCATATTTTCTCGAAAAAATCAAAAAATGTACTCAAAAATCTAAATATTTTGAACCAATAGAAATAGTTCTGTAGAAACTCGACAATTTCCCCAAACAGATTATGGGTTTGTAATTCCGAATAAAACAAGTAATTCACATCTCTTTGAAATTTTATGTTTCTAATTATGATTTAAATAATTAAATAAATGTTAATTTTTAGTGATTTTAACAAATCTTGGTAAATAATTAAAATAGGGAAAGGTGGTTATCTCTCGAGGTGAAGAATTAGTGGAAGGTATTGTGCATAAAAATAAAAAGAACAAGAAACGTGGTAGCCAAATAGAAATATTTAATGGCTTTATAAAACAAGTTCCGAGAGCGATATATAACTTGCTAGATGGTGCATTTAAGGTTTCAATTGAAGCTGAGGATGATATTTCAATTTACGATAATACTGGAAAAATAACAAAAATAGAACAACTTAAGCATAAAAAATCGGATAATGTGTTGAGCAATACTTCTGATGATCTTTGGGGAACATTGTATAATTGGATATACAACTATGTTGAAGAACCTGATAAAAACAAATATTCAGATAATTGTGCTTTTGTAATTTTTTTAAGAAATAAAAGTTACAAACAATCAAAGTGTCTTGAAGAGATTTTAAGTCTTGGTCAGGATACAAATTTTGATAAAATGATTGAAAATTGTGAAAAATATCTAAAAAACTGCAAAAATGATGATATTAATAAAAAATTTAATTACATTAAACAACATAAAGAAGAAGCTACTAAAATTCTCAAAAATTTCTCCGTAGTAACACCTCAAATTAATATTAGTTGTGATTTAAATAATCTAATTGCATCTATTTATGGTGATACTTATGGCTCCGATTTTCTATTTTTTGCCGAGACCCTAAACAGTGAATATTATAAACTTATTTATAATAGAGAAGAAGATGCTCTAAAGAAATGTGTAATTTCTCAAGAAAATTTAAGTTCAATTCAAGCGAAGTATGATAAATTTAGAATAAAAGTTCAATTTGTTCAAGGAACACTTACAGAAACAGAATTGGCACAACTTCGTAATGAATTGTTTGTTGCTCAATTAAATTGTATTGATTGCAATGATAGTATTATTTTATCAGCAAAAAAATCATATAAATCTTGGAAAAATTGTGAAGAAAAAGATTTATTATCAGGAAGAGTAACCCAGGAGGTTCTTAATAAAACATATTCAAATTTAAAAGATAATTGGGAAAATGAAAAATTATCAATCTCACCTGTTGCATACCCGACAGCAGAAAAACAAGGACAATATTTGTATAGTAAAGTTCAGGAGATACCAGTAAACATTGATGGTATTGATTTGCAAGGGGATAAAAGAACAATAACAAGAGGTGCTTATAATTATTTAGCTAATAAAGAATTGGATAATGAGTACTCTGTAGGATGGCATCCTGAATACAAGGCACAGTTAAAAGATTGGAATAGTAATGAATAAGAAATCGATTTATGAAAAATATTGTAATGATATACAAAATCCCGCATTAGGAGCATCTTTAATTGCCATTTTTTGCAATGAGTTTCATAAACAATCTCTCAAAAATGAATATCCTCAGATTCATTTAATCTTTATTATTATGCCTCTCATATTAAACGAAAATTTTTGTAATCAATTGATAAACTCAAAGGGTAATAAGCGTACGCGTAAAACAGAAGAAGGAAAAGAAGTAATTTCATATTTGTCTAAAATTGTAAATAATTCTAAAACAGCAAATAATTTACATCATTATACAGAAGTCTTTCGAAAATATACTCTTACCTGTATAGCATTTGCTAAGAAATTAAATATTATAGAGATATCAGATGATGTAAAAATAAAATGTATAACAGATAAAATATCTAAATTTCCAAATGATAATAGATACTTGAAAGCCACTAAATTATTAGGAGAATATTTTGCAAACGGCGTGTCTTTAAATTTAATACAACAAAAACTAGGAGTAACATTTTAATGAATATTCAGATTAAAAAAATTATACTATGGGCAAAAAAAGAAAATATAAAACCTCAAATAATTGAATTAAAAACTGGAGCTTTAAATGTTATCCATGGTGGTTCAAAAAGAGGGAAAACAGCTTTAATACATATTATAGACTGGTGTTTAGGCTCTAGCCATAACAATATTCCTTTCGGAACCGTTAGAGACAATGTGTCTTGGTGTGGGCTTATATTAAAAGCAGACGATAAAGAAATTTTTTTGGCACGTGAAAATACAGAACAACCTTCAAATAGCAAAATTTATTATGAAATAAGTGATAAAATTGATGTTCCTGACAATATGGAAGCTAATTATACTTTGGATGACTTTAAAAAAGATTTTAATAACAAACTTGGAGTTCCTTTTGAAGTTATTGTTGACAAAAATCAGGCAAGACCAAGTTTTAGAGATTTTGTAACATTTAATTTTCAGACTCAAGGTATTGTTGCAGATCAGAATAATCTTTTATATAAAACCAATTTGTCCGATTACAGACAAAGAATTCGCTCAATTTTTAATTTCGCAATTGGTGCAGAATCAGCCCAAATATTGGAAAATAAACTATTAAAAGCTAAGCTACAAAAAGAACTTGAAGAATTGAGAAAAGATGAAGAATATAATAAAAGCCAAAAACAAAAAATATTAGAAAATAACTCACATATTTTATTAAAAGCAGTTGATTTAGGCTTATTATCAAATGAAGATGTACCTGTTGATAATAAAATGTCTGAATCTAAAATGTTAAGTTCGTATGATAAATTAGCGAAGAAAACTATTTCAGATATAAATATAGATCCTAATAGTCAAAATCGTATATCTGAACAAATATATTTTATTGAAACGCAACTCAAACCCATATATGAAGATATTAGAGACTTACAAATACGAAAGAATAATTTATCTGAAATTATAAATCTTAATAATGAACAAGAGAGTTTGTTGGAATGCAAGCAAAAAAGACTTGAAATTTCAAGATTCTTTAAGGATTATTTTGAAGATGAAGCGGATGATGTTTTTACAAAAGAAGAAATAGAAAAATTGTATAAAAATCTAGAAGAAACAGAGTTGGATTTATCTCTTAAAGTAATTAAAAGTAAAAATTCTGAATATATAAGTCAAAGAACGAAAATTGAAGAACAAATCTTATCAAAAACTCATGATATAAACAATTTAGTTGCACAAAAGAATAAATTAAAAACAACAAAAGAAGAGTATTCTATGTTGGAAAGATTCTATGTTAAGATAATATTATCAGCTAAAAATATTTGCGAAATATATAAACAACATAATATTTCCAATGAACAACAAATTAGTTCATTAGAAAAGCAAATAAATAATTTAAATACAAAAAATAAAGAAAAAGAATACCTTGAAGAGATAGTTAAAATCGCACAGAATTATCTTCCAAGCTTTGCAGAATTTCCGTATATAGATTCTTTTGATTCAAAAGAACTTGCTGTCAAAATTAAGAAATCACCTCTTTCAAAACCATTTTATGCTTCTGATGCAGGTAGTGGTGCCAATTGGGTTGCATACCATATTGCAATGCTTTTGGGCTTCCATAAATTTTTTATAGATAAGGATACTCCAGTATTTAATTTTTTAATTTTTGACCAACCTAGTCAAGTGTATTTTCCAAGATCATCTTATGATATAGATAAAGAAATTCAAATTTTTGATAAAAACACAGAAGATGCAAAATCTGTGAGAGAAATGTTTGAAGTAATGCAAAAGAGTATTAATGATAATAGTGGAAATTTCCAAATTTTAGTTTTAGATCATGCATCTTCCGATATATGGGGAGAGATTGAAGGTATCCATGAAGTGGCCGAATGGATAGGAACAGAAGCTTTGATACCTCAATGTTGGATTAATGATAACAAAAACTAAAATTTAAGAGTAATTTATAAAATCTATAAATCTTCATCTCATAATTACTTAAATCTTATTTTAATTGATAGATTACACTTATATATTGTTTAATTGCGTGGTAAAGGCTTTTTTTAACTTTTAAGTTGTGTTTTGGTAGTTATAAGGTTTTTTGTCCCTTAACTTGTATTAAATGACTAAATAAAGGTCTTTTGGTACGTTTGTTGTTCGTCTTCATTACATAAATATTTTAAAGTTTGTGTATTTCAAAATATTAATCACCGGCAGGATTTGTGAATTTTTCTAAATAAAAACAGACCTCTTTATGTAAAAAGGTCTGTTCTTGTGTTTTAAATTCCTATTTATTATCTGAGAAAAAATCCGTACATAAAATTATTCCAGTATGCTAAGAAATTATCGTGAGGTCTTCCCCAGCCCCAGTTATCCCATTGCAAATGATCCTGATTAAAATAATCATCTCTCGGATTATCCCAGCCTATATTGTCTGGATTTGGTCTGTTATTATGGTCGTTGTCTTTGTGCCCCCAACCTTTATGGTTTCCATTGTTCCAACCGTAATGATTGCCGTTATCCCAATTGCCGTTATCCCAGCCATAATGATTACCGTTGTTTCCTTTATTGCCGTTTTCTTGTTTTGATTTATCGTAAACTCTAAACCAACTGTAATCACCTGACAAATTGTTATTAGCAACATTTCCGCCAACATAAGTATTAATGATTTCTGCTCCGTTTGAAACATAGTTGATATTTGTATCACCAAGAAGCACTGTATCTACAATACTAATATTTTCAGCATTGTTAATGTTTAACGAACCCATATATATTGAGTTTTTATTTCCGTCTGACATTTTCGATGTGAAATCTTCGTCAGTATATTTCCTCGTATTGTATGATGTTACGGATGTCTTTCCTTCTGTTAAATCATCAAACATTGTTGAATGATTATCGCTGTCTGCACTTTTGATAATTACATTTTTAGAATTATCTATTGTTGTATTTCCTCCGACATAATTTCCGACCAATGCTACGTTACTGTTGTTGTTTGAAATATTCAAATTATTATTAACGCTTGAATCGTACAAGACAACATCTCCATTTCCTCTGACGGATAATGAATTTGCTTCGGATGAAACTATATTTACTTCGTCCATGGTTGCTGCAAGAACTGCATCGCCTAAGACTGAATTACTTATATATAAGTTTCCGCCTTCTAAATTTATATTTGCTGAATTTACAACATTATTTAAAATAATATTTTGTTTTGCGTATGCAGTTACCGAATTTCCCAAGAATGTTGTATTTTTGTATTTCAAATCATATTTTGCATTTGCATTTACATTGTCAGCCTCAACACCATCTAACAACAAGTATCCGACTTTTAAATGGCTGTTTTTAATTGTTGAATCTGTCGTAACGGAAATTGATTGTAAGTAATCTGCGTAAATGTTCTCAGCATTTGAATTCTTATAAAAACTTACGTGTCTTTTTGCATCTAATTTTGTATTCTTAACGTCAGAATTGCCAATTTCTATGTCAACACTTGAAAGGTTTGAATTATTTACAATATTTGATTTTAAAGTCAAGTAATTTTTTGCATAAACTTTGGAGTTTTCAAAGTTTGATTTTTTTATAACTGCTGTATCCTGTGCTAAAACAGAGGAATTATTTACATATAAATCTTCTGCTGTCATTTTTCCGTTTGTAAATAATTTACTGTTTTCCAAAGTATTTGTACCGTAAATGGTCATTTCTCCGACCGATGAAATGTCGGAATTAAAAGTTTCCGCAGCCACCAAACCTAATGTACCGTATGACAAAATATTTGAATTGTCATTTCTGCCGCCTGAAATTAAAATATCAGACTCTGCTTTTACTTTTGAGTTGTTTAATTTTGACTTAACTAATTTTACAGTGTCCCCATTAATATTTGCGTTCAGCAAATATGAACGGTCGATTTTTAAATTCTTTTTTGCCAAAATGTTTGAATTATTCATAACTGTTAAATCAGAAAGATAAATATCTCCTTTTGTTGATGAAACTGTTGCTGAATCCAAAGTTGTTTTTTGTGCAAAGACGGGTTGTTCAGAAATTAACTTAGAATTTGCAATTGTTGCTTCTCCAAGGTTAATTCCTGCCGTTGATGCCAATGTGGAATTGTTTGCAACTCTTGAATTTCCGTTAATATTCATTTGTCCGTAGTTGATACCAAACACGCTTGATAATTCTGAATTTTTTGTAATTGTTAATGTATCTTTGATATCAAAATTAGAATTTGAAATTCTTGAAGAATAGAAAGCAATCGAATTGCCTGTCAAATATAATCCTCTTGCCGTTGTATCCGTCAATCTTGTTAAATTTTTAGAATAAAGACGTAAATTTCCGCTTCCTTCAAGAATTGCATTTGTGATAAGTAAATCTTTATCGGTTGATAATTGTGAGTCATTTTCAATCTTTGCATTATTTACTGTAATTTCACCGTTTGCAAATAATCTTGTTGAATTGATTACTGAATTTGTATCAACATTGATTTTTTGTTTTGATTGAATGTCTGAATTTGTTGCTTTTGCGTTGCTGATTTTTACATTATGTTCTGCATTGATTTTTGAATTAGTCAATGTTGTATTGTTGATAACGTTCGCAATGTAACTTGTTTCCGCTGTCGAGTTTTCAAACCTTGAATTGTCTAAGTTTAAAACCCCTGCTTTAATAGCAGAACCGTTTTGTATAACCGCATTTGTTGCATCGACATTGCCTTTTTGCGCATAAAATCTTGTTGAATCAATCGTTGAATTGTTTAAAATCTTAATATTGTTTTCAGTCGCTAAAGATGAACCTGAAATTCTTGAATTTTCTACCGTAACACCTTTTGCTCCGTATACAGTCGAATCTACTGTTTTCGTTCCGTTTTTAACATTTGCATAGCCGAGAACTTCTGCCTTTGCGTTTGAAATGTCTGAGTTTGTGATATCTAAATTACCTTTTGAAGTAAGGTAAATCTTTCCTGTTTCTTTATTTTTAACAGCAATTTTTGAATTGGATATCGAGAGGTTCTTTTGACCGTGAATAATTCCTTGATTTGCTTTAAATGTGTTGGTATCAACAAAGAAATTAACACCATCCGAGGTGATTAATCTGATATCTCCGCCTAAAACAGATTTGTCATTACTGTCAACAACTGCAATATCCGCACCGTTTACATTAATTATCGGTGCAACAATGTTCAGGTTTTTCGCAACACGAATTACCGTTGAACCGCCGTTTCCGATTGTAATAGGATTTTTAAGTCCGTTATCTCTTATCGTCATATTGCCGAATTCATCAAGGAGAACGCTTTTTGTCGTCAAAGTAAGTTCATTGGCATTAACCATTGCGCCGTTGTGCATTATCATTCCGTTAGGGTTGGAAATAATTACGTGTCCTGCACCTTCAGTTGTTAATTTGCCTGCAAATTGCGACATTCCTACACCGTTAACTTTGTTCAATGAGGTTTGACCTGCGCCTATTGCATTCGGGAATATGTAGTTTAAAGATTGATTACTACCTGTGTTTAAAGTGTTCCATTCTAAAACACTATTCTTCATCGTATTTGTGATGGAAGCATTTGTTAAGTCCGTATCAACTCTCGCACCTGTTACTTTGTTTAAATTTGCTCCACCCATGCCGGTATTGTTTAAAACATTGCCTGATAAAACTTCCGCTGAATCTGCCACTGACGAGAGCATCACAAAGGTAGACATCACTACGCTGAGTTTCCAAAGGTTTTTCTTTTTCATATTAATTTTTCCTGTTTCGACTGTATATCTGTATATTTTTTTAGTATTGTAATTTTATCATGATATTAATATTCACACAAGATGGATAAAACGAAAGTTACGAAATTGTAAAAATTTTTATATGTTATAATTTTGACATCTAATTATGAAAAAGGTATTAGTTCTTTTAGCAATAATTTTATTTTTTAATGATGGTGTTAGTGCGAGAACCGTTGACAACACTTTGTTTTCGCCTGCAGGAATTATTAACAGGCAGAACAAAGAGCAATTAAAAGATTTAGAAATTGAAGAAAAAATTATTGAAACGACGATAGACAAACAAAAAGAACAGAAGGACAAGACTGAGCAAATTAAGGTTGAAGATGAAAATCTTACTTACAATCCTGAATTTTATTTGAAGCAGGTCGTTTTTATCGGCAACACAAAAGTTTCTGATAAAAAATTACAAAAGTTGTCTAAAAAATATATAAACAAAGAGGTCTATCTTTCCGACATACAACTTCTTTTAAATACGATTACTCAATTTTATCACGACAAAGGGTTTATTTCTTCCTATGCCTACTTGCCTGATCAGCAAATTGAAGACGGAATTTTAACAATTAACATACAAGAAGATGTCTTGGCTGATTACAAGTTTTACGGTAATAAATGGGAGCGTGATTGGTATTTTAAAAATGTTGTTTTTAACTCTAACGGTGTCAAAAAAGGAAAAGTTTTTAACGTAAAAAATCTCCAAGGGGCTTTGAAAACAATAGGTAATGAAGACTACCTGAGTGCAGTTACGTCTGTTCAGAAAGATGAAAACGGAAATACGGTTATTGATTTGAAGGTTCAGGACAGACTCCCCGTTAATCTCAACTTGATTTGGGACGATTACGGTCGTGATTTGACAGGCAGACAAAGGTTTACTCCCATTTTAGGAATGGATAATCTGACGGGTTTGGGGGATAAAATATACGGCGGTGCGGTTTTAAGTTCCGATTCAACAGGTGTTTTGGCGGGATATAATATCCCGATTTCAAAATACGGAACAAGATTTGCCTTTGACTATTCATATTCGTCCGTAAAAATGGGGGGAATATTTGAAAGATACAAAATTCACGGCAATTCTGCCGATTATTCTTTAAAAATAATACAACCGATTATAAACGATGCAATGAAAGAAGTTACTTCGTCCGTAGGTATTGATTTCGTTAATTCTTCAAGTGAATCGGATTTCTTTCAAACAAGTTTATCCGATTATGCGCTTAGAGTTTTGAGAGCAAATATCAATGGCGTTTTTGATGATTCTAACGGCAGAACTTTGGCTGAAACAGGTGTGAGTTACGGTTTTAACGGTTTAGGTGCTCACAGTGAAGCAAACAGTCCTTACGATTTGGATTTCATAAAAATCTCGGCAGGTGCAACGAGAGTTCAAAGAATTAAAAAGGAAAGTCTTGCAATTTTGAGAATAAACGGACAATACTCTCCCGACAAGTTGTTTGCAACCGAGCAAATGTATCTTGGCGGAGTGTATTCAATCAGAGGGTATCAACCGAGTGAAATATTAGGTGATTACGGCGTTGCAGGGGGCTTGGAATTTCGTGTGCCCATTCCGTTCTTGAAGCAAATTTTGCCTGAAAAATACAAACATTTTTCAAGAAAAATTCAACTGGTTGCCTTTTATGATTTTGGTTACGTAAAAGACAACGGAAATTTGTACGGTTATCCCAAAAACTTCTTACATAGTGTTGGTGTTGGAGGAAACATCAACATCTCGGATGCTGTTAATGTTCAGTTGGGTGTAGGTTTTCCTCTCGGAAACAAAGCATATAATGAGGGCAGCGGAAGGTTTTACTTCTCCGTAAGTTCTGACGTTGACAGACTTTTGTTTAAACCAAAACAAAGACTTTAATCAAACGGGGTTTCTGTCCTGTAAAAATTTTTTTTAGTTTCAATAACTTTTTTGTTTTTGTTTTTTGTTTCAGCGGGTATGTTTTTATAGGCGTTTGATACGGAAATTTTTGAGATGATTTTTTCATTTTGTTCAAAAACAAGCCACAAACTGTCATTGACTTTATCAACGGCAAAAGGTATTGAAATTTCTTCCGTTTTATCGGGAAACACCGCAAAATCACGCAATTTCTCATTTTTAAATATATTTGCGTAATATTTTTTATTTTTTTCATCGAGAATATACATGTTGAAAATATCTATTTTTTCATCTGTTTTATTTGTTATTTTCAGTTCCAAAATGACATTGTCAGGCAAATTGTAGGCATTTTTTTTGTATTCGATATTTTTTATTTCTGCTGAAAAATTTTTGTCGTTAAAATCAGGCAGATTAAAAGCATTTTTCTTATAGACGGGTATCTTTTGAGAAAATTTTATTTTTATTGAAATATCGTCATCGGGTAGAATTGCGACATTTTTACCTTTTTGCTCAAAAGGGAGAAAAATTCCTCCGATTGCCCCTATTGCTGCACCTGTGCCGATTGTTGCTCCTGATGAAAGTATTGCTGATTCCGCACCAAAAATATTTAAAGCGGCCCCGCTCCCCAAAACTGCTCCCGTCAGGGTGTAAACAGTACGTTCAGCAATTCCGCTTGTAATACTTACCGCCTGACTGATTTTTGTGGTCATTCCGCCTTTTACGGGATATTGTTCGCCATTTGGCAATATAATATAATCCGCATCTAATTTTAAATAACCGTTATGACCGAATTTACCTGCTTTGCCTGCTTTTATGAAGCCATGAACTATCGACTCTGACGGAATTATTATTCCGTTTTCAACCTCAACGTCTTCCGTAACTTTTGCAAAAAATTCCTCTCCGTTTTGTGAAAGTTCGGAGTCAGCAACTTTTAAAACGTTGATTTTTATATTGCTGAATTTTTTTGGAAAAACATATTCTCCCGTCATTGTTTCATTTTCTTGAATAATATCGCTTTTTTCAATCGTACCCTTTAATTCGGTGTTGGAAAAACAGATATTATTTGTGCAAAGTAGTGTAAAAATCAAAAATAAAAATTTTTTCATAACAATATACAATTTACTATATTAGATTTTGTTTTGCAAAAATTATCAAAATAATTTTGGTAAAATTTTTTTAAGATTTTCGTTTTTTATTTCTTAACTTTTTTATTTGTAGTAATCTAAAAAATGTGGTGGCTTTCGATGAAAAACTCGCTTAAATTAAAATTAGACGAATACATTAATAATTTGGAACAAATTTATAATCAAAAAGATGACATTTCTCCGACAGATGTTGGAATTGATGCTCATCATTTTCAGCCGTTAATCAAAAGAACAATGGATATCGTGATTAGCGGAGCAGGTTTGGTTGCTTTGAGTCCGTTATTTGCCCTGATTGCAATTTTGATTAAGTCAACCTCTATCGGTCCTGCAATATACAAACAGGAAAGAATCGGCTTGAACGGTAAGCCGTTTCAAATGTATAAGTTTAGAAGCATGGTAAAAAATGCCGATGCAAAATTCAAAAAAGTTAAGGAATTGAACGAATCAAATCACGTTATGTTTAAATCCAAAAACGATCCCAGAATTACAACTGTCGGCAGATTTTTGAGGAAGTGGAGTTTAGATGAACTTCCTCAACTGATAAATATTTTCAGAGGCGATATGTCTTTGGTTGGACCTCGTCCGCCGATTGAAAGAGAATTGGAACATTATAAACCTTGGCATTACGTTAGGTTTATGGGAAAACCCGGACTTACCGGAATGTGGCAGGTTAATGGACGTTCTCAAATCAAAAATTTTGATCAGGTTGTTGCCCTTGATTATATGTATTTGAAAAATTGGAGTATTTTCAGGGATTTCAAGATTTTGTTTAAAACTATTCCTGCTGTATTGACCTGTAAAGGCGCTGATTAATCGCTTAGTTTGTCTTTTTTTTCTTTTAAAGAATAATACAAATATGTTATTCCTCCGACAAAACCGATTGCCAAAATATCAAACAACCAATCTAATGCGCTGCAATCACGGTCAATGGAACTGAATTTTTGTAATAATTCCGAAAAACAAGCCATAATTCCGCCAATAGTCAACAGATAAAACAAAAAACGGTTTATTAATTTTGCTCCGAAGAATTCAACATAACAAACGGTTAACAGACCTGAAAAAATCGAAAATGCCACAAAATGGCAAATTTTGTCAACTCCACCGTGAATGTGAATGGGCATCATATCAAGTATTACGCCTAAAATAAATACGGCTGCCAACAAAGTTAAAAGTGCTGTTTTTTTAATCGTCATATGTTCTTTCAAATCGTGAAATCACCATTGTTTATAGTGTTATACTAACATAAAAATTTTTTCGAAATTGATAGTTGAAAAAATATATACTATTCGCTTAACAAAGCCACACTCAATGCATAAAACATCCAAGCCTGATTCCAGCGGATATAGGGAATTTTACATAAATAATTTTTGTTTTTTTGATAATAAAAATATCCTTTTTTGTTTTGAAATTCTTGCAGCAATAAGTTCAATTTTTCCGTTATCAATTCTATTTTCGGACTATCATAATTTTTCAACAATGATTTTAAAACGACCAAATCTTCCGCTATTACGTGAATATCAATCGGGTAAAGTTTGTTGTTGTAATATTTAGGCATTCCTGTTTCGTCAAAGAGATTTTCAATAAAATAATCGACAACTTTTTTGTAAATATTGTTATCGGGGCAAATTTTAGCCAATGATTCAATATTAAATGCAGTATGAAAATTATCGACCCATCTGTGAAAAGGCTTTGTTCCATAAGCCCAAGAACCGTCTTCATTTATGTCTTTTGTTGAAAAGGACACTGATTTTTCTATTAATTTTTCATATCCGTTAAAGTTTGACAAATACTTTGCAGCCAAAAGGTTTGCATTATGGACTTCCGCATCTTTTTGAGGAATATAAGCGAAGCACAATTTGTCATCTGATTCTTTTAAAATCATTTCATTTACGATAAATTCCGCAATTTCTTTTGACAAATCAAAGGCTTTTTGTTCTTTAAACACCGAAAAATATTCTAAAAACGCTTCGCCGACATAAACTGATGTTACGACATTTGGAGTACCTTGCGGCACGAAAAACGCCCTTGCCTGCCAATCGAAATTGTAGCCGAAACCTATGCCTTTTTCTCTTTTAATTGAGCAATTTTTCAGGCGGTCAAAAATCTTTTCGGCTTCTGTTTTATAAACTTCTTCACCTGTTTTTTTATACATGTTCAAAAGTCCCAAAAGGAATAGTGCTCCGCCTTTCGGGTTGAAGGATTTTTCAATCAGCAAAAGTTTTCTGAAATTTATCGGTGAACGTTTGCAAAATTGAATTAAACACAATCTGAATAATCTCGATTTATAGAAAAATGAGTTTTTAAATAATTTTGAATTTAAACCGTCAAAAAGGTCATAGCCTTTGTAGTCCTCGTTTTTCACGTATTCAAATAATTTGTCAAAACTTTCTTTATAATTCATCATAAATCTCTTTCAACTTTTGTTTAATTATTTCAACATCAAATTTTTCTTTGACAATTTTGTAACTTTCCTGCCCCATTTTTTTTCGTAAATCTTTATCGCAAAGTGCATTTATTTTTTCCGCTAAGCCGTTAGTATCACCGCAATTGATAATAAATCCGTTAACGTTATTTTCAACCGCTTCAACAATTCCGCCGACAGGAGTGGAAATTACGGGCATGCCATAAGACATTGCCTCTAAAATGGAAATCGGCAGACCTTCATTGTATGACGGAAGCAAAAGCGTGCCTGCGTTTTTGAAAATTTCTTCCTTTTCTTTTCCGCTAACCCAAGTGTGAATTTTAACGTTTTCGGGTGCTGTCGTTTTGTCAATTTCTCCATCGCCGTACAGATCTATAACAGCCTCGTTATTAACGTTTTTTGCTGCTTCAAAAATGTCAAAAACACCTTTTCTTTTGCCCAAACGACCCATAAATAAAAAAATCGGTTTTTCTAAATTATTTTGTTCGTGAATTTTTATGGGATTGTAAACAATTTGAATATTTTTGTTGTCAGTGTATTGAGCAATAATGTCCTGCCATTGCTTTGAAAGGACTATTATGCAATCCGTTTTGTCAAATGTGTTTTTTATAAAGTTTTTTATAATTTGAGGTGATTTGTCGTAAAAAACCTTAAATTCTGAGCCGTGAAGGTGCAAGATGGTTTTCTTTTTGAAAAATTTTGCTACATTCATAACCATTGATTTTCTCAAAAAACTTCCTCTTGAAGATGTGTGAATATGCACAATTTCCGTATTTTTGTCAAAAAGAAGATTTTTCAGGAATTTGAACCAAAAAATTATAAATTCGCCAAGCGGATTTTTCGTTTTGTAACTTGAAAGATAAGTTATATTTCCATCTTCCAAATTATTGTCAAAATAAGTTTTTATAACAGAGGCAATACCGCCTTGTTCGTGCATTTCGGGAGAAACTATAAGGATTTTTCTGCTCATTTTGTTACCTATTTATAATCACTGATGTTGATATTTTCTTTGATAATTTTAGCAGGAGTGCCTGCTGCAACGCAATTGTCGGGAATGTTTTTCGTAACAACGGAATTTGCACCGATAACAACATTGTTTCCGATGGTTACTTCGCCCAAAATCACAGCGCCTGCTCCGACGTACACATTGTCCCCCAATATCGGAACATTGTATTTGTGACTTGTTCCGCCCAAAGTTACATTTTGTGCTATAACGCAATTTTTGCCGATTTTGCAACGTTCGTGGATTACAATTCCAAGTCCTCCGTATGCCAAAATCGAACCTTCGCCGATTTCCGTTTTATAAGAAACAACACAGCCGAAAAACATTCTGATTATGGCTTTTATAATTTGCGGAAGTATCGGAATATGCAGACGGTAGAACAGTCTTGCCAATTTGTATAAAATCATAACTGTTTTTGTCATTTTATTATTTCCTTATATTCTGTAATATATTTTTCATACATGTTTTTTATATCAAATTCTTTTGAGTATTCATAAGCCTTTTCAACAAGATTTTCACGCAGGTTTTTATCTTTATACAAGCAGATAATTTTTTCTGACAAATCTTTCGGGTTTCCGTTTTCAAAAAATATGCCAGTTCCTTCTTTTATAATTTCTTTCGGTCCGAAAACATTTGAACTTATGACGGGTATTTTTGCAGACATTGCTTCTATTATTGTCAGCCCGAAGCCTTCTTCTCTTGATGCAGATACGAAAATATCGTATTTTGAGAACATTTGTTCTACATCTTCCCGATTGCCCATAAATCTTATATTTTCCCGTAAATCGTATTCTTCGATAAGATTTTTGAGATAATCATAAGACTTTTCTCCATAATCATATATTCCGCCGACAAAGTCGCATTTGAAGTCATAGCCTTGTTTTTTACACTCATAAACGGCTTTAATCAGAATATCTTGCCCTTTTATTTTGTGGTTTACTCTTGCTACATTGATTATTTTGAAGTCTTCGTGCGAAAAACGAGCAAGGTCATACTTTTTTGTGTTAATTCCGTTGTAAATTCGTTTGATGTTTTTTACTCCGTATTTTTCGGAAACATCTTTTACCGAATCTGAAATTGCAATGTTTTCGTTTATAAACATATTGTGGAGAAAAATTTTGAGCCTGCTTTGACCTTTAAATGTTGTTATTGAATGAATAGTAAAGAGCAATTTCAACGATGGATTGAAAATTTTACAAAGAATTGACCAAAATTTGCTTCCGTAATTGTGTGAATGAATAATTTTGATGTTGTTTTCTTTTATTATTTTTTGAAGTTCAAATAAATATTTTAAATCTTTTTTACCCTCTTTTCGGTCTAAGAAAATACACTTAAAGCCCGTATTTTCAATTCTTTTTCTCAAATTCTTATCGTATTTATCGTTCATAACAACGAAAATAAAATTTGTACCATTATGAAGTTTGGCTTCCTCAAAAAATTCTATAATCATTTTTTCAAGTCCGCCCGAATTGAACGAAGATAAAAGATACATAATATTATTTTGCATCACATACCTCGTATTTCTTTGATTCTCTATAAAACATATTCAAAACAAAGATTAAATACAAAACTCTGATAGTGAGCACTGAAAACGCAGCCCCCACAATACCAAACTTAGGAATCATATAAAAATTTAATCCGATAAGGGTAAAAAGTTGTATATACCTGCCTTCCGTGATGATTTTCGGCAAACCTAACGCATATAAGGCTTGCTCGGTAGGCGCAACATAAAATGTTAAAATAAATGCGAGCAAAAGTATCTTCAAAACAGGAACAGACAACACATATTGTTCTCCTAAAAGAATAGGAACAACAAAGTCCGTCAAAGGAATGCACATAGTCATTACCACGCAGACCAAGATTAAAATTTTATCGAAATTTTTGATAAAAGCACAAATTTCTTTGTTTTCCATTTCTGCAAGTTTCGGCAAAAGAACTTTTCCGAAAACGTAAGGTAAAAACGAAACGACAGCCGCTAACTGAATTGCGGCATTGTAAATTCCGATTTGGACATAACTTACCCAATATGAAATCATGAAAAAGTCGATTTTTTGTAAAGTGTTTGTTCCGATTGAAAGAATCAACATCCACTTTTCATAATGCACAATTTCTTTAAACAATTCGACAGGCAGATTTTTCGAAAAATAATTTTTTAAAAATTCAATGTATTTTGGCACAAACAATACGGTTATTGCAAGCGGAATGAAATACATACAAAAAACATATTTCAAATATAATAATTTTTCCAAAAATAAAATCACGATAAAAATTAAATTCAAAGAATATTTGCAAATGTTGAGATAAGCCCTAAGCGTAAATTTTTGCACAGCCTGTAAATAAGTATCGTTCACAAAGAACAAAGATTCACCTAAAATTCCGATTATCAAAAACGGAATATATTTTGTGAGTTCGGATTTATGAATAAGTTCAAAAATTTGTCCGCCAAATAACATCAAAATTAGTATAATGCTGAACAAAATCAAAATTTTGACAGACAAATACAGTCCGAAAATCGAGTTTCCAGTTTCACTTTTTTTATTTGCAAATCTTACGGCCGTGTTTTCCATACCGAAATCGAAAAAACTGCTGCAAAAAGCCATCGAAACAAAAATGAAAGAATATTTTCCGTACTCCTCAGGACCTAATTGTCTTGTCAAAAGTAAAATTATGACAAAGTTTAAAATTTTAGTTACCACGGTTTCCGAAAAAACAACACTTAAATTTTTGAATAATTTTGAATTAATTATTTTTTGAAACAGACTGTCTTGCATAAACTAATCCTAATAATGTAAATAATAAAACTTTTGCATAAGTTGAAGAATATGCGTGGTCGAAAAATCCGATTGCGAATATTGAAAATATGCAAAGCGTTGCTCCAAAATTTAAAGCCTTTCTCATGCCATGCCCGTGAACAAGGGTTTTATATGTATCTTTCAAAACATATATCAAAAAAGCGAAGAATATCACAAATCCGACAATTCCCATTTCTTGTGCAGTTGCGAGATAGAAGTTGTGAGCATACCACAAGACGTTATTTTGGGGTAAATAAGCATAAACAGACAATTCATAGGAGTTTAAGCCTGCTCCGAACCATAAATTTCTTGGAGAACTTACTATACTTGCAATTACGGCATTTCTGATGTCGGCTCTTGAGCTGATTGTATTTACATAATCCGTGCCGCTCAAAAACTTATATAAAACGGCAATTATCGAGAACATTGCCGTGGTGCAGCCGACAAAAACACCTCTGTTTTTCAGCGTTATAAACAAATAATACAAAGTGCAGCAGAAAAGCCCGATAATACAATTTCTCGAGTAGCTGAAATATATCGCCAAAAACAGCATAATCATTACAAATCTGCGGTAAATTTTGTTTTTGAAAATATCTTTTGCAAGCGGAAAAACGAACAAAAATACCGTCAAAATGAAAACGCCGAAAGCATTGAAGTGTCCCATTGTTCCGCAAGCCTGTTTAACCATTTTTGACCCGATTCCCAAATAGCCCAAAATACCTCTCGGATTTTGAAAATTCGTACCAATCCCCGTAATTGATTGAAAAATTCCGTAAAAAGCCTGCCAAAGTGCCGTAAAAATCAATAATTTTATTACACTCGCAATTTTCAGCTGTTTTGTTCTGACAAAATAAACAGTTAAATAAAAAACGGCAACTGCCTCAAAAAACTTGAAAGATGCAAGCAACCCCGTATCGCTTATAGAAGTAATTCCTGCCGCAAAAAACAAAAGCAGCAGAACAATATTCCACCCGTCCAATTTTGTCTTAATATTCGGTATTTTGCCTTTTGTCAAAATTTGGAATATTACACTCATAAAGCACATCAATATACACAAATCATTTGCCGAAAAACTTATCGGAAGTATTCTCAATCTTTCAACATAAGGAATTGTGAAAATCATTAAATAAAAACAGATTTTTGGATTTATTAGAAAATAGAAAAAAATTAAAAAACCAAACAACAAAATCAATAATTTGTGTATGGGAATAATCAATATCAAAGCCCCTGCAAATATTGATAAAATAATGATTATTCGATTTGTTAGATTTCCATTACTGTTCATTTTTCTTTTTTGTAAATGTCGGGTGCAGTTTCTCCTTAATTATCATAAAAAGGAATAAACTGTTTGTAACAAAATATCTTTTCCACATTCTTCGAGGCTCTTGAATAAGCCTGTAAAGCCACTCGCAATTTAGGTTTTGCACCCAAAACGGTGCTCTTTTTACCAACCCCGTAACAACATCAAAACTTCCGCCGACTCCCATTGTAAAAGGTATGTTCAATTCTTTTGAATACTTGTTTAAAAATATCTCTTTCTTCGGCGAACCCATTGCAACAAAAAGAATATCGGCTTTGGAATTTTTCATCTCCTCAACCATTTCCTTTTCTTCCTGCTCTGTATAATACCCGTTACGTCTGCCTGCAACTTTCAAATTCGGATATTTTTCCAAATAATGCTCTACAACAGCCTTATTCACATCTTCTTTTGCACCGAAAAAAAATACACTGTAACCGTTTTCGGAAGAATATTTTATCAATTCTTCCATAAGGTCTATCCCCGTAACACGATGAGGTATCTTTATTCCGAGCATCTTCGCCCCGAGAATTACCCCCGCTCCGTCAACGTTTATTATCGGGCATGAGTTGATAATATTCCTCAAATTTTCATCTTTTTGTGCATACACAAGTTTGGAAACATTCACAACAACATGCTGAATTAATGTTTTTTCCTTTATATATTGGGAAATTTCTTCCAACGTTTCTGTCATTGAATATAAATCAAGATTTACGGAAAAAAATTGTATTCTCTTTTTCATAACTGCTAAAATCTTTCATTTGGATTTGAATATTTATTATTTGTTTCTCCATTTATCATCTCTCGAAATTCTTTTGAACCGTCATCGATGTCTTCTTCTTTGATATCATTGATAAGTTTGTCTTCAATGATTTTCAAATATTCTTCATATTCTTTTTCAAACCTTGAACTTGATTCTCTGACAATAGTTCCTATCAATTCGATTTTTGAATTTTTGATAATTGTCATTATCCTTCTCAAAACTGAGTAAGTAACAGTTTTGTGTAAAAGTAAAATAACCCCGTCACTCAATTTTGAAATAACAACAAATTCAGGAGTGAGTAAAACAGGTCCGACATCTATGAATACACAATCAAAATGTTTTTTTAAAACCTCGATAATCGCCTTGAATGCAGGTGTTCCGAAATATTCATACGGTTCGAGAATATTGTTTGAGTTCATTAAGAAATGTATGCCGTGTTCACAAGTTGAAACAGCATCTAAAACCTCTTGCTCAATATTTGCGTTTGCATCAACTCTCAATTTATGACCGATTGATAAAATTAAATCCGAAAACTCTTTTTTAATTTCTATTTTTGGTTGCAAATCTTTAAAAATAGTCGGGTTTTTAAAATCACAATCTAAAAATACTGTCGAATATCCCAAAGAATTAAATCTGTGTGTAATGAATTTCAAAATATTTGAACGGTGTTTTTTCAAACTTGAAGATGAAAAAGTCAAAACTTTCTTATTTTGGTGCAAACATTTTAATTTTATGTGAGAAACAATATTTTCCTCAGCGATTTTGCAGATAGTATCTCTTTGTGCGTCTGATAAAATATTGTTAATCCAAGGAATTGCACCAACAATCGGAGTACCCGTAATTTCTTCTATGTCATAAACGCTATCACAAATGTTTTCAAACAAAGTTTTCAGGAATACTAAAAGTGTACCCATTGTAAATCCGAATATTAAACTCATTATCAAAATTTGTAACGGTGTCGGGAAGGACTGCTTGGTAGGTAAATCCGGATAGTCAATTGTGATAACATTACTTACCGCTTCGCTTTCTTTTAATCTTGCCTCAATTTGTTTTTCTTTTAATTCGGCATATACGCTTGAAAGAACTTTTTCTTCTTGTTCCAGATAAGCAAGAGTGTATTTTTGTTCGGGAATTTTAAGTTGTACTTCATTGATTTTTTTCAAGGTTTCTTGTAAGGCTTTTTCTTGCGCTTGATAACCCATTAATTGCATTTGTTTTTGAGCCATTGTATCAACTAAATCTTCTCTTACAACGTCAAAAATAACTCTGTTTCTTTTTGCAGAAGACCCAATAGACATTGTAATTTGTTCGTTTATTTGTTTTTGAAGTTCGTTAATTTTAGCTTTTTGAGCAATTACTTTCGGATTTGTGTCTGCCAATTTAACTAAATCGTATTCCAAAGATTGTGTTTCTCTGTTCAAATCTTGTCTTAATTGCTCCAAGACTTTATTCCCCGAGCCTATCGCAACAGCATTTACAGCATCTTTTGTATTTAAAGATAATTGTTTCTGCAATTCATTAACCGCAGCACGATTATGTTTTATATTTGCTTGAATATCCGCAATTTTGTTTTCGGTATCCATTTTTTGTTCAACAAGTCTTTGTGATTGTTGGTCTATATCTATCGCAAGAGTTTCTGTCTTATAATCTCTGATTTGCTTTCTTATTGATGATAAACGCTCGTTTATTTGTTCAAGTTTTGTATCAATGTAAACACGTCGGGCATGGCTGATTTTTCCGTTTATTGAGCGGTTCATTTTTTCGTATTCTTCCAAAACTTTCATCAATGTGAATTGAGCCTGAATAGGTGTTTGTCCTTTTGTTGAAAGAATCAAAATATCAGTGTTCGGTTTTTGTTTAACAACGATATTTATTTTTTTGTAATCAGGATTTTTAAACCCTGCATTTCGTTGTGCTTCTTCAACAATTTTGAGAAGATTTTCCGATTTGATAATTTCCAATTGTGTTAAAAGGGGGTTTCCTGCGCTTGTTAATGATGATAAATTGCTGGAATCATTGAGTTGTGAAATAAAATTCTTTGTTTCTAAATCTTTTATCCATATTTTTGCGTGGGATTCATATTGTGGTTTATAAAACGCTAAAAGATATATCAATGTCCAAACAAAAATAATTATCATAACGTTTATAATCAAGTTGTAATTTTCGTGAAAACTTCTGAAAAATCTGTTTTTATGGACAACGTTTAATATATCAAAATCATAATCAAACATTAGTAACCTACCTTAACTTGATATCTGCGAGGATCAAACATTAACCAAGCATTATTGTATGTGTTGGCAAACATATTAAACGGTAAAATAATTTTGTATAACGCTTCAAATGATTTGCCGATAAGGGGTCTTGTTTTTTCGGGAACGTAGACAATATCATTAGGCATAACAGAAATGTCCGAAGCCATTGGATTTACGACTTTTGTAACCAATTTTCCCGAAGCGTCCGGTCTGCTCAAATAAACCTTTTCAGGAGCATACGCTGCATCTTCCAAATATCCGCCTGCGCCCATAATTGCTGAATTTAAAGAAATTGACGCATTGTTTTCAAGTTTAATAATTCCGGGGTGGTTAACATAACCGAAAACCTTTACGGGTACAAATTTTGGACTGAAATTTGAGGTTATATATTTTTTATAATTTTCTTCGCTGACTGCAAGAGGAGTCTTTAACTTTGGAACATAAACAACATCACCATCACGTAAGACAAGGTCTTGCGACATATCGCCGGAATCTAATATTTTTAACAGGTTGACTTCAAATTCTTCATTAGTTTTGTTGTTTTTTATTTGAATATGCTCAAAGTCAGAATCAAATTTTGCTCCGCCTGCGGCAATCAAAACATTAGATAAAAGTGGAGATTTTCTCTCAATTTGTTTTACGCTTAATTCTTGTGTCGAAAAAGGAGTTCCGATATTTGCGTCCATGTTCAATTCAAAACTTCCGGGAGTTGTAACATTTCCACGAACATAGGCAACAAATGGCTTTAATTGATCCAATCTTATTGTGATTTGAGGATCTCGAAGATAATATTTGTATTTTTCAACTAAAATATCGTGTAATTCTCCGATTGTTTTTCCCTGTATATAAAAAGGTCCTAATGGGGCAATGACAATGTTTCCGTCAGGTTGAACTTTTATTTTTTCCTGCGTGTATTCAGGACAATCAAATACGTAAATGCTCAACGTGTCATTTGTTCCCAACAGGTAACTTCTGTTGATTTTTGATAAATCGCTTATACTTGTTGATGTAATTCTTGCTTGCAAAGTCGAATCTTCTTCAATTGCATAACAATTTTGTATAGAAAACAAATTTAAAAATGCAAATAAGCACACTATAAATAAGGCTTTAAAAAATCTATTCATAATATTCTCAAACAATGTTCGGCTATTCTGATAGAATTATACTTTAAGCATTGTTTTTTTTCATGCAGACTTTAAAAAATTTTACAAATCGGACTTTGGCAGATACATTTTGTTGACAAAGTAAAAAAGTTTTAGATATAATTCGGGGTGTATTTTGTTAAGGGTTGATAACTGTTGTGTATAACGTTTGAAAATATTTAATAAAATACAAGTTATAGACATTAATGACAGATAAAAAATGAAAAATTCAGTTACCGGCGAAAATTTATCGGAAAAACAAACATCATCAATTTCTCTTGAACATCATTTAAGAATGTCAGATTTGTTTGGCAACTTGTTTCATGGAATAGTTAAATGTTCTCATAAGTTTTTAGGAATGGATAATAATCATTTTATTGATGAAGATAAAAAAAATACTGTTGAAAAATATGCAAAAATCAAATCTGAACTTTCTGAATTAAAAGAACTCAGTTTGGAGAATTTACATCATTTAAAAGCGTATAAGAGAAAGTTGAAACAACTTAGTTTGTTGGAAGTGCAGGTTAAATTAGCACAGATAAAACAAAATAAGAAAAAGTGTTCAAAATTTTGGAAGCAGCACCATTAAAAATTATCAACATTGCGGTAGAAAAATTTAATCGAATGATAATTTTTAGTTGAAAACCATTGATTGGAAAGGTTTATGAAAAAGAAAGTTGTATTAATCGGATTAGGATATATCGGATTACCTACTGCTACATTTTTTGCGAGAAGCGGAGCAGATGTTGTCGGTGTTGATATAAATTCAAAAACGGTTGAAACTGTTAACAAGGGAGAAAATCCGATTTTTGAGCCTGAGTTGGATAAAATGGTTAAGGAAGTTGTTGAAAATAAAAAACTGCGAGCAACTTTAATTCCGGAAGAAGGCGATGTCTTTATCATTGCCGTACCGACTCCGTTTAAGGATAATCATGAGCCCGATATTTCTTTTGTTTTGAATGCGATAAACAGTATTGCAAAAGTTGTAAATAAAGGAAATGTTATAGTTTTAGAATCAACTTCTCCTGTTGGTACAACGGAAATTATGGCAAAACAATTGCAAAATTTGCGTACTGATTTAAAAGTTCCGATAAATGAAAATGAAGATGGAGATATTTTTATCTCATATTGTCCAGAAAGAATGATTCCCGGAAATGTATTTGAATTGGTCAAAAATGACAGAATTATCGGTGGAATTAATGCAAAATCGTCAGAAGAAACTAAAAAGGTTTACGAATTAATTTCAAAGGGAGAGTTGATTTGTACAAATTCAAAAACCGCTGAGATGTCAAAACTTACGGAAAATTCTTTCAGAGATGTAAATATTGCTTTTGCAAACGAACTTTCGATTATTTGCGATAAAATCGGAATAAATGTTTTTGAATTGATAAAATTGGCAAACCATCACCCGAGAGTGAATATTTTAACTCCCGGCTGCGGTGTTGGCGGACATTGTATTGCCGTTGACCCTTGGTTTATAATCAAAAAAACTCCCGAACAAGCGCATCTGCTTGAAACGGCAAGGCATATAAACGATTATAAGCCGAAATTTATTTTGAATAAGGTCGAAGAAAAAATTAATAATTTGATTGCAAACGGAAAATCTTTAAATGACATAAAAATTGCGTGTTTAGGATTGAGTTTCAAGCCGAATATTGACGATTTGAGAGAAAGTCCTGCAATAAAAATTGCATCTGAATTGTCAAAAAAATACGAGCATCAGGTTATCTCGGTTGAACCGCATATCAAAAGTTTGCCCGACCAGTATAAAAATACGGGCATTGAGTTGGACAAACTTGAAAATGCTTTGGAAGCAGATATTATAATTCCTTTGGTAAAACATAACGAATTTATAAAAATTGATTTTTCAAACAAAAAAGAAAAATTAGTGGATTACATCGGGCTGGTTTAAATTATGGTTTGAACTTCATTCTGCATTCTTGAAGCATTTGAAAGTGATGAATTAAGGTCTTTAATGTTGTTAGATTTATTATGATTTTTGCATTTAGTTTATAAAAGAAATAAAAATTAAAATGATTTTACAAAACAAAATAATAAAAGTTTACATGTTGGCAATTTTTTTTATTTTGCAAACTTATCAAGGCGTGAAGGGTGAAAATTTTTGACTGATTTTTCTGTTAAAATTTCTAAAAAAATTAAAACGGCGATTGTATTAATCGCATTTTTGGCTTCACCTGCGGTTTTTGCGAAAGATGTATCTCAAAAGCCCGTTTGTGATTTAAATATGTTATGTTATAATGACCGAAAAGGAAAAGAGGATTGTAAAATGACAAGACAAGCACACAGCGAAATTGAAAAGGAACTTTTTGCTTCCGTTGAAAAAAATACTCCCGATTATGTAAAACATACGACATTACCGGATTTCCACAACAAAGAGGCTTTTGTTTTGAGAATTAAAAAAGAACATTTAGCACCTTATGATGCGGAAAAAAATCCCGAAGGATTAAACTTAACAAACTGGCTTGCAAATTATGCAAAAGAGGCTGCTGTTTCAACGGCAGGTATCAGAGGACCGCAAAACGTATTATATCCTCACGATGCAAGATTTCCGATTAACGTTATCGGCATAATTCTCGCAACTCACGCAAAAGCACTTGTTGCGAAAGAAAATTATAAAAATGAAAAATTGTTAAAACTCGTTGGCAGAGAAGTTCGTTACAACTCAGAACTTTTCCTCGATATGATTGCCAGAGTTCAGGCAGCACAAGGTATTGAAACTCTTACCACAAAAGACAGACAATCAATGCCGATTTGGCTCGCATCTTTCTTGGCTTTCAAACTCGACTTGCTCGGCGGTGAATATATTACTTCAAGCCACGGTATCAGTGTTAAAAATGCTACAAAAGACTTGAATTCACAAGGAAGCCAATACCTTCCCGAAGAATCAATGGCTTTCGTTAACCAAATTAAAGCAATTTTCAAAGAAGTTGAAGAAAAAGGTTACTACGATATTCCTATTGCAGCAAACAATGATAAGCACATCAACGGTACATTCCTTGAAAAGTATCACGATGGTGTAGATTTGTACGTTGAATACCTTAAAAGCGGTGTTGCAAACGAAAATAACATCAAATTGATTGACAAACTCAACGATAAAATCGTTATTGAAAACGTAGGCGGTTCAGCATACAGAACACTTTCAAGAGTACTAAAAGACCTTAAAATAGAAAAGCATTACGACTGGTTCAACACGGAAGAAGACCCGTTCTTCCACGGAATAGGCAAATACGACCACGATAGCAAGGGAAATAAATGTTTTTACGATTATTCTCTTGATACAACGGTTGTTGCAAAAGATAAAGACGGAAAACCGTTCTTCCCTGTAATTGAAACTTTGAATTACAAAGAAAAATTGGCTAAATACCCTGTCGGAACGGCGGTATTTATCACAGACCCCGACCACGACAGATTTACGGTTTGTCAAATCGAAAGTGAAGATGCGGCAGAAAGATTGAAAAAAACAGGTATTGACTATGTTACACTTGATGAAGGCAGAATTTTATCAGTTTTGACAGCAAACCAATCCTTCCTTTTGATAATGGACTTTTGGGCAAAACAACTCAAAGAGGCAGGTCTTTGGGATAATCACACAAGATTTATCATCAAGACAACCGCATCTGCAAAATCTTGGGACGAATGGGCTGAAAACAACGGTGTTAAAGTTGTTAACGTTCCTGTCGGTTTCAAAGAAATTGCAAACATAATGAAAAAAGTTGAAAAACAAATTGCTGAAAACAACGGTAAAGATGTTGTTATAACTGATGTATTCGGTTATGACGTTAACCTCGGAAGCAGCCCTGCGGTTGTATTTGCGGGTGAAGAATCAGGCGGTATGATTATCGGTGCGGAAAATCCCGTTGTTTCAAAAGCAGGCAGAATGGCTATTGCAATGAGAGAAAAGAGTGCAACGGAAGCAATCGTTATCGGTTCGGCACTTGTCAGCCACCTTGCAAAAGAAAAGTTGACTCTCTCGGAAGCACTCGTAAAATTGTTTGAAGATAACAAGATTGTCGGAAAATATGATGTAAGAGAAGATATTGCTTACTACAACGAATCAGAACCCGATATTGCAAAACTTACGGCTGCTAAAAAAGACGGTGAAGCAAAACGTACAAAGAACGACGTATTCTATTTAACGCTTGCAATGGCTAAACGTGAAGGCAAAATCACCGTTGATAATGCAAGAGAAATTTTCAAAGCAACATTTGGTGATGAATTAAACTTTGACAACCTCAAAGATGTTTTGTTCGTAGGTGATGGAACATATTTGCTCTTTGATGACAAATATATTGAAATCAGACCGTCAGGTACAGATGCTAAAACAAAGGCATACGGTGCAGGTTCGGACAAAGCGGATTTGTTGAAATTTGCAAAAATCCTCGGAAACTACTCGGGTGATTTGAATGATATTTATTTGAAATATGTTGATAAAGCATACTACGATAATGCAAAAGCAAAATCGGCGGTGATTTATCAGGAATTTACCGATAAGGATGCAAACAATGTACCGTTTGTAATTCCTGATTATGCAAAAACTATCGGATTATAGAAAAAGGAGAAATATAATGGCAGATGAAGGAACAATGCTTGCAACCATTGCAAGAAGCGCAACAGAACAACTTCAAATAGCAATAAAAACATACAAAGGAAAAAGTTATTTGGATTTGAGAATATTTTACACAACTGATGACGGACAAACTTGGCTTCCGACGAAAAAGGGTGTAACAGTTGCTCCTGACGCTCTTATGACACTCAAAGATGCAGTGGATAAGGC
>ERZ857629.1307-NODE-1307-length-28020-cov-5.238048_pt1 | contig 28020 bp, 28 predicted proteins | sample MGYA00519700_ERZ857629 | MGnify/ENA primary metagenome ERZ857629 (study PRJEB31778, sample SAMEA3449351) | human gut metagenome | biome: human gut; feature: human-associated habitat; material: faeces | place: United Kingdom | collected 2010/2012 ...
CGCATTTTAATGTCGTCCTCAATTTCAGCAATAATACTATCAACAATAAACTATCAACAACACAAAACACTAAACATAAATCAATTATTTAGTTTGATGATTATTTTTTGGTTTGTTGAACGAAAACAACCTATAAATCATGCCTCAATCCAAACACACAAGCGAATTTAACACATATCACAATACACACACAACAAAAATCAATCGTTCGGTTTGTTGTTTATTATTTGGCTTACTAAGTAAAAAACAACTTTCTTTCAATTATTCTCGAAACCAAATACGCGAGTGAACTTAAAACACACACTCACTCACGAATCAAACCACAAAAAAAATATATACGCATTTGACCTCTTGCCTATTTCTAACCTATGGCACCATATCAATATTAAAAAGACAAAAAAATAAATCAGGCGTTAAACCTGATTTATAATTTTTAAATTTTGTCTTTAATTTTTGCGCTCTTACCAGAACGTTCACGAAGATAATAGAGTTTTGCGCGTCTAACATCACCTTTACGGATAATGTCAATGTGGTCGATTTTTGGAGAGTGCAATGGGAATGTTCTTTCAATTCCAATTCCAAATGAAACACGACGTACTGTGAATGTTTCTCTGATACCACCATTTCTACGAGCTATAACCACACCTTCAAAACCTTGAAGTCTTTCACGGGTTCCTTCAACAACTTTAACGAAAACTTTTACAGTGTCGCCAATTGCGAATTCAGGAAGGTCTGTTCTCATGCCTTCTTTTTCGATAACATCAATGATATTGCTCATGTTTGCCTCCTTATAAAGTATGCATAGAGTGTTCGTGCTAGCCCTTTGTGCAGAGGACCACTCAAATTACTTTGATATTTTATCACACTAAAACACGAAATGCAAGTGTTTTTCTATAAAACTTACAAAATATTATATTTAATATCTTGCATCAAAAGCGTTTTCAATATGAGTGATTTCGTCACCCACAATAGAAACAACATCAAATCTGCAAGGCATTGAAATTTGATTTTTCGTGCAAAATATTTGCGCCGCTTTCACAATTTGATTTTGCTTATGAACATCAACTCTTTCCATTGGTTCACCAAAAATTTTGGTTGAACTATATTTTACTTCAACAAAAACAATGGTGTCTTGAACCGATTCAAGAAGAAATTTCAGCGCTCCAGAAGACTTGATTTCACCATTTTTATATTTGCGCTTTAAAATCTTTTTTCCTTTGTTTTTGGTCAAAATGCATACAATATCCAACTCGCAACCTGCAAAAATGCAGTTTTTTGCAATCACTTTATATCCATTTTTAACCAAATATTTTTGAGCAATTTGCTCACCATACGCACCAATTCCCGTCTTATTCATGCTCATTCTCCAAAAAGCCAATGAATGATTTTCGATGAACAGGACAAGGTCCAAACTGCCTTAAAGCGTCCATGTGCGCTTTTGTTCCATAACCTTTGTTTTTCTCAAAACCATATTGAGGATATTGCAAATCAAGTTCTTTCATAAATCTATCACGAGACACTTTTGCAATAATACTTGCAGCGCCAATGTTATATGAAAGAGCATCGCCATGAATAATTGCCTCGGTTTTGCAAGACGTGTCAAGACCTTTTAACGCGTCAACCAAAACAACATCTGGTTTCACTTTCAAATTATTGATTGCTCTTGACATGCAAAGTTTTGTTGCTTCAAGAATGTTTATTTCATCAATAACATCTTGAAAGACATATTCAATATCATATGCAATTGCTTGTTTTAAAATTTCGTCATAAAGCATTTCACGCTTCTTTTCAGAAAGTTTTTTGCTGTCATCAATTCCAATAATATTGCAATCATGAGGCATGATTACGGCAGCACAAACAACAGGTCCAGCAAGTGGACCTCTGCCAACTTCGTCGGCACCGCCAACTAAAAATTGCCCCTTATCATAGAACAATTTTTCATATTTTTTCTTTTCTTCAATATTGTATTCTTTTTTATTCATTTTTATAAAAACCGCATTTTTTAATATTTTTATGTGAAATATTGCATCAAAACAGCGTTTTGTGTAATATTTTTTGCGTTATTTACAAAATATATCTATATTGTCAAGACATATTTTCCCAATTCTTCCACTTCGAAAATCATCTAAAATTTTGGTTGCGCCACGGTTATAATCAACCTCGCCACCGCGAATCAGACAACCCATTTTCTTTAAAATTTCATCATAAATTGCAATGTATTCTTGTTCAAAATTTGAAATTCCATAACGCGCAGAAAGTTTGTTTTTGTGGTTGTCAATCAAATATTTTGCAAGTTCATAGCCAAGTTCTTCTTGGTCAATAACCTCGGTTTTAATGCTTCCAATAAACGCCAAATTTGTTGCTATTTTTTCATTTTCAAGTTTTGGCCAAAGAGTTCCCGGTGTGTCAAGTAAAACAAAATTGTCTGAAATTTTCACCCATTGATTTGCTTTTGTGACGCCAGCACGGTCGCCAGTGATTGCTTTTTTTTGACCATATAGGGTGTTTATAATTGTTGATTTTCCAGTGTTTGGAGTTCCAATAACCATCACTTTGAAGACAGGTTCAATTCCTTTGCTCTTCCTGTTTTCATATTTTTCAGAAACAAGTTCCTTTAATTTTGAAAGCAAAATATTTCGGTTTGAAGATGCAGTTGCTTGAAGAGCAATTACATTTTTGTTTTGTTTTTTAAAGCAAGAAACAATTTTATCAGCATCGGATTTTTCAATCAAATCAATTTTATTTATCACATATAAAATTGTTCTATGTTCAACAATCTCATCAATTTTAGGATTCAAACAAGAAAAAGGAGCGCGAGCATCAAGCACATATAAAACAACATCAATTTTCTTGATGTTCTCTTTCATTGTGTCTAGATTTTTTTTCATATGTCCAGGAAACCAGTTTATCTTCATTTTCTTTCTCCTATAAATAAAATCGCCATATTTAATTTTTCAAATCGGGACGGCGTTCTTTTGTAATTTTTTCAGATTGCTCTTTTCTCCACAAATCAACTTTTGCATGATCACCAGAAATCAAAACATCTGGAACCTTGTGTCCCATGAAATCAACAGGTCGTGTGTATTGTGGATATTCAAGATTGTTTTGCGAAAAACTTTCATCAACAACCGACTCTTCATTTCCAAGCACACCAGGAATGTATCTTGAAACAGAATCAATCAAAACCATTGCTGGAAGTTCCCCTCCTGTCAAAACATAATCACCAATTGAAATTTCGTCATCAATAAGCAAATCAATAATTCGTTGATCCACACCCTCATAATGACCACAAAGCATTATGATATGGTCAAAGAAAGTCAAACTTTTTACTACGCTTTGCTTCAATTGTTTGCCACAAGGGCTCAAATAAATTTTATGTGCTTTCTCATATCCTTCTATGCTTGTCATTGCGTCATAAATTGGTTGAGGTGTCATAAGCATTCCGCTTCCACCGCCATAGGTATAATCATCACACTTCTTATGTTTATCTTTTGAAAAGTCGCGAATGTTTATAACGTTAATTTGCAAAAGATTTTTATCAGTCGCCTTTCCAATCAAACTGTGTTTGAGTGCATCAAACATTTCTGGAAAAAGCGTTAAAATGTCAATTCTCATTTTATTCCTCATCTTGGTCGCAAATTTTTGTTTGCATAAATTTTTCTTTGTCAATTTTCACTTGATTGTTCTTTTCATCAATTGAAAGAAAAATGTCCCCAGTGTTTGCAAAGCAAAGATTTGAATATTTATCACTCTTCACAAAAACAACATCAGACGCACCATAGTTCTCAATATCTGTAATTTCGCCAACAACGGTTCCATCTTCAAACACTGCGGTTTTGCCAATAAGGTCTGCAATGAAAAAATTGTTGTTATGAAGAAGTTCACGAACAACATTCTTGTCGGCATAAAGATTTTTATTTTTGATTCTCAAAGTTTCTTCTGGATTTGAAAATTGTTCAAAACCAATTCCATATTCAGTTCCCAAATTGAAAACTCTTTTCACATTCAACTCTTCGCCAGAGTCAAGATAAAGTTTATCTATCTTTTTGATAAGTTCTGGATTGTCCATCAAAACAGAAACTTTAACTTCACCTTTAATTCCTTGTGGCTTGCGCACAATTGCAACACAGATTTTATTGTCCATTTTTCTACCTCGCATAAAGTATATCACATCTCATCTCATTTTCAAAGACATTTTGAAAATAGTGCTCACATTTTATCAAATCATAAAGCCAAAAATTAAATTTTTCATAAAAGAAATAAATACAAAACGCTGTGACGCTGTGAGACAGAATATTTTCAAGAATGATTTAATTTTGAACACCACTATCTAAAAATAATTATATAAGATATGAAATATAAAAACGAATATCATTCTATTATGCTTAGCCGTAATAATGATATAGACTTAATTACAGTTTTAAAATATAAAATGCATGTTTTTATGAATAAACTATCCAACAACAATAATAATGATATGGATATGATTTATAATTTTGTGCAGATAAACCGCATGGCTTTATAAAAAACAATTACATTACACTACACTCTATCGGAGAACACAATTAAAAAAATTTTCAACACTAACAAAGGTCAAAGTAAGTCAAATTACACTTCGATATAATATAACATTAGAGCATCAAAGATTTTTAATCTTCATCGTAAAAACATGCATAAAAAAATGATAGCCAAAAGCCATCATCTTTTTATTTTACATAAATTTAATGTTTACGCGTTTGTTAAATTTCTTTGCACTTGTTCTTACAACGCTTCTGATTGAGTTTGCAACTTTTCCGCTTTTTCCAATCACAGCGCCAAGATCATCTTCTGCAACTTTAACAACAAGGTCAACATTGTTTCCAGAGGTTGTTTCAGAAACTTCAACTTCTTCTGGTTTTGAAACGATTTGTTTCACAATATACTCTAAAAGTTCTTTCATGTTCTACCTCGCAAACACTATTCTGCTTTAGGTGCTTTTTTTGTTGATTTTTTTGCAACTGGTTTCTTTGCTTCAATTGCACCAACTTTTTGAAGAAGCATCTTCACAGTGTCGGTTGGTTGAGCACCATTAGCAAGCCATTTTTTTGCTTTTTCAAGATCAATGTTAACATCGTTCTCGTTTACAAGTGGATTGTATGTTCCAACAAGGTCTACATATTCTCCATCTCTTGCTTTTCTTGAATCTGCAACGACAATACGATAAAATGGTGATTTTTTATCTCCAAGTCTTGTAAGTCTCATTTTAACTGCCATTATTTTTTCCTCCTGTTATAAATTATATATCCGCAAGCATTTGGCTTGGTTTATATTAAAATCTTCTGCCCATCATCATTTTTTGAAGACGTGGGTTGTTTTGGTTTTTCATCATAAGTTTGGTTTGCTCAAACTGTTTGATAAGTTGGTTCACTTGCTGAATCGAAGTTCCACTTCCTTTCGCAATACGTTTTCTTTGACTTGCTTTGATAAGGTCTGGATTCACCCTTTCTTTTGGAGTCATTGATTGAATGATTGCTTTGTACACTTTGATGTTGCTTTCATCAATGTCTTCTGGTCTGATTTTTCCAGCAAATCCAGGAATCATTGAAATTAGGTCGCCTAAACTTCCCATTTTTGAAAGTTGCTCAAATTGAAGCAAGAAATCATCAAAAGTAAAAGTATTCTTTCGAATGTTTTCTTCAAGTTTTTTCATTTGGGCTTCGTCCATGTTTGCTTGTGCCTTTTCAATAAGTGTTAAAACATCACCCATTCCAAGGATACGCGAAGCCATGCGGTCTGGATAGAAAGGTTCAAGGTCTCCAATCTTTTCACCAGTTCCGCAGAATTTGATTGGTTTTCCGGTTACGGCTTTGATTGAAAGCGCAGCACCACCACGAGTGTCACCATCAAGTTTTGTCAAGATTGTTCCAGTAATGTCAAGTTTGTCATCAAACTCTTTTGCAACATTCACTGCCTCTTGACCTGTCATTGCGTCAACAGTAAGCAAAATTTCGGTTGGCTTTACTGCGTTTTTAATGTTTACAAGTTCCTGCATCAATTCTTCATTGATTTGAAGACGACCAGCTGTATCAATAATAACGGTGTCAAGCCCCATTTTCTTTGCGTGTGCAATGGCTTCAAGTGCAATTTTTTCTGGTTTGATAGTTCCTTTTTCAAAGAAATCTACGCCAGCATTTTTTGCAACAATTCGAAGTTGGCTGATTGCCGCTGGACGATAGATATCACAAGCAACAAGAAGCGGTTTCTTTCCTTGCTTTTTAAGCATGAAGCCGAGTTTTCCGCACATTGTTGTTTTTCCGGCACCTTGTAAACCGCACATCATGATAACTGTTGGTGGTGTTGAAGAAACTTCAAGTTTTGCAGAAGTGCTACCCATTAAAGCAATAAGTTCTTCGTTTACAATTTTGATTACTTGTTGTCCTGGTGTAAGGCTATTTAAAATTGTTTCACCAACTGCCTTTTCGCTGACTTTGTTGATGAAATCTTTTGCAACAACAAAGTTTACGTCTGCTTCAAGAAGAGCAACACGAACTTCACGCATTGCCTGCTTGATTTCAAGTTCAGTAAGTTTTCCACGTTTTGTGAGTTTAGAAAAAATGTGATTTAATCTTTCGCTTAAACTTCCAAACATTCCCATTGGCATTCTCCTTATTGATTTTCAAGAACTTTTTGCACTTTTTCAAGCACAGATTCAATTTCTTTATTATTGTTTTTTTCAAGAAATTGTTCAAGCAATTGCTTGCATTCAATCAGATTGTTGCGGTTTTCAAGATATTTTTTCACACAGCCAAGTTTGCTTTCAAGTTCGCCAAGCGTTTTCTCTGAAACCTTTATCATTTCATAAACCGCTTGACGCGACGAACCAACAATTGATGCAATTTCTGAAAGACCAGTGTCGCAATCAACATAAAGATTCATCACTTCTTTTTGTTTTTCTGTGAGCATGTTGCCATAGAAATCAAGAAGCAAACTGCCAAGAATATCCTTTTCCATAACACCTTCAAATGAAAAATTATTGTGTAAAGCAAATTTACTTTACAAGTATATTATTTTTCACGCATTTTGTCAATATATTTTATAGATTTTTATTGCTTTTTATGGATTATTATATAATAATCAAACAAAAAACTATTCAATGATAGAATCAACAAATTCTTTGCTATCGAAATCTATCAAATCTTCGGCAGACTCACCAACACCGACATAGCGAATTTGAACATCAAAATCGTTCGCAAGTGCAACCAAAAAGCCACCTTTGCTTGTTCCGTCAAGTTTGGTGATTGTTACATCTGTAAGTCCAACCGCCTCGTTGAAAAGTTCAACTTGACTGAGTGAGTTTTGACCAGTTGTGCCATCAACAACAATCATTTTGTGATATTCTGCTTCTGGAAATTCTTTTTGAACAACTCTTGAAATCTTTTTGAGTTCTTCCATCAAATTCACTTTATTGTGAAGTCGTCCTGCGGTGTCGATAAGCAGAACATCTGCATTTCTTGCTTTTGCCGCTTGAATGCTGTCATAAACAACAGCGCCTGGGTCTGCACCCTGCTCGTTTGTTACAATTTTAACTTTTGCACGGTTCGCCCAAATTTCAAGTTGGTCAGAAGCAGCCGCTCTGAACGTGTCGGCAGCAGCAAGAACAACTTTTTTGCCCTCGTCTGTAAACTTTTTTGCAAGTTTTCCAAGAGTTGTTGTTTTCCCAACCCCATTCACACCAATAACCATGATTACACATGGATATTGATATGGCTCTGGTTGATTTTTATCCAAAATCGACTGCATTGTTTTCTTTAAAAGGTCTTTGCACTGATCGGTTGTTTTAAGTTTGAGTTTTTTTGCTTCTTTACGAATTTCGTCAAGAATATATTCGGTTGTGTCTGCGCCAATGTCGGCAGAAATCAAGCAAAATTCGAGTTCTTCAAAGAAATCTTCATCAATGTCATTTCCGGTGAAAATATATTTGAGTTTTTCTGAAAATGATTTTTTTGTTTTTTTCATTCCTTCGAAAAGTCTAGACCAAAATCCCATTTTATGCTCCTTCGGTTGAATTTTTAACAGCGTCACTCAATTTTACTGAAACCATTTTTGAAACACCCTTTTCTTCCATGGTTACACCATAGAGACAGTCGGCAAGTTCCATTGTTGGCTTTCTGTGTGTGATAACAATAAATTGTGTGTCTGAACTGAAATTTTTAAGATATTTTGCAAAACGCTCAACGTTCGCATCGTCAAGAGCGGCTTCAATTTCGTCAAGAACGCAGAAAGGCATTGGACGAAGTTTCAAAATTGCAAACAAAATTGCAACAGCAGTAAGCGCCTTTTCACCACCAGAAAGCAAAGTGATGCTTTGAAGTTTCTTTCCAGGTGGCTCTGCAATAATGTCAATTCCGCATTCAAGAAGACTTGCCTCTTCGGTTTGGTCAAGACGAAGTTCCGCACGACCACCACCAAACAACTCTCTGAATGTTTTTTGGAAGTTAGTGTTGATTTGGTCAAATTGTGTTTTGAACTTAGACTCCATTTCGGTTGTAAGTTCTTTGATGATTTTGAGCAAATCATTTTCTGCATTTTTAAGGTCGTCACGTTGGGTTGTAAGGTCTTCATATCGGCTTGTAACCTCTTTCAGTTCCTCAATTGCGGCAACGTTTACATAGCCAAGTGCAGAAATTTGTTTTTTGATTTTTGCAGATTCCGCCAAGCCTTCTGAAAGATTGAACTCTGGCAATTTGAACTCGGCAGCGTTTGCATAGGTCATGTTATATTCTTCCCAAACACGTTCTTGCATTGTTTCAATGTCGGTGTCAATTTTTGCAAGGTTCATTTCTTCTTTGGTTTTCTTGTCACTTGCTCTTTGAATTTCGGTTGAAAGAGACATTTTCTTTTGGTCAGCATCGTTCATTTCAACTTGCATTTGAACTTTCACTTGGTCAAGACTTGCAAGTTTGTCACGAACATCACGAAGTGCGTCCATGTTTCCTTTATATGCAGATTCTTGCATAAGTGAATCAAGAGAACTTTGAAGTTCGCTTATAAGAGTAAGTTGTTTTTGATATTCAAGTTTATTCTCGCGAGAACGAACATTACTGTCTGCAATTTGTGTTTCAAAACGCTCAATTTCATTTTCAAGCGATGATTTGTTTGTTGTTCCCGAAGCAATTTTAACTTTAAGTTCGGTCAAAGTGTCATAAAGAGTTTCGCGTTGTTTACGAAGAAGGTCAAAACGGCTGTTCTCTTTACGCTTTGTTGCGCTTGCTTCTTCCTTCTTGTCGGTCATTTCTCTTTCTTCGGATGCAACTTTTGCAAGTGCGGTTTCCAAAGCATCAAGACGGTCAAGAATGGTTTCAAGTGAAAAATCTGTGCTTCTTTTTTCACGTTCTTGAAGAGCAATTGTGTCTTCTATGCGATATATGTTTTCAGTTTGCTTTGCACTTTCAACTTCTTTTTCATGAATTTGCTCACCAATTTTGATGAGTTTATCATTGTTTTCAGCAATAAGTGCATTGCATTTTTGTTGTTTTTCAAGAAGTACACGAACTTCTTCTTTTTCAATTTCAAGGGCTTTGTTAAGGTCTTCAATTTCACGTTCACGACCAATAAGATTGGTTGTGTTTTCTTTCTTTGAACCACCAGAAATTGAACCTTGTGGGTTGATGATATCTCCATCAAGTGTTACAAGTTTTGTTGTATATGATGTTGCTTTTGCAATTTCAACAGCGTTGTCAAGATTGTCAACAATCACTGTTCCGCCAAGCAAATGCTTGAAAATTGGATCAAGTTTCTTGTCATATGAAATAAGTTCATTTGCAATTCCAAGAACACCACGTGTGTTGAGTTTTGCTTTCACAAAATCTGGAACACTGCGCTCTTTCACACTTGAAATTGGCAAAAATGTTGCCCTTCCATAGCGGTTTTGCTTCAAATAGTTGACAATATATTTTGCATCTTCTTCATTTTTTGTGACAATGTTTTGAACAGATGCACCAAGCGCCATTTCAATTGCAGTTTCAAGTTTCTCTGGAACTTTCATAAGTTTTGCAACAACACCAACAATCATTCCACCAAGAGTTGAGTTTGTTTTAGATTGTTCCAAAAGTCTTTTAACAGAAATGATATATCCCTCGTTGTCTTCTTGCATTTCTTGAAGAACCTTTGCACGAGAGAGTTTTGCATGATAGTCTATTTTCTTGTCATCAAGAGTGCGAGCAATCAAAACATTTTTGTTTTCAAGGTCTTGTTGCTTGTCTATCATTGCTTGTTGATTTTCTTTGAGTTCATCAATTGTTTTTTGAGTTTCACCAAACAATTTTTGACCATTTGCAAGTTCGTCATTCAAAGAAGCAATTGCATTTGAAAGTTCTTTTTGGCGGTTTTCAACTTCCACTTTCTTATCTAGAAGTGCTTGCTTTTCGGTTTTGATTGATGAAAGGTTACTCTTAACATCACCAAGAGATTCAAGAGTGCTATAAATTTCGCCCTCTTGCTCTTCTGCTTGTTTTTCGCCAACCAAAAGGCGATCTGCAACTTCGAGATATTCATCATTTATCTTTTCACTTTGCTTTTCAAGTTCTTCAAGCATTGTGTTTTGAAGTGCCAAAGATTTTTTCTTTTCTTCAAGTGCACAAGCAATAGAATCACGCAAAATTTCGTCTTGTTTAATGTCTGAATCAAGTTTGTCGCTTGAAGTTTTAAGGTTTGCAATTTTTTCTTGCAAAAGTTTTGCTTCGCCAGACTTTTTTTCAAGCCCAACAGTAAGGTTCAAAAGTTCATCACGAAGTTGCTCAATGTTTTTGTCAAGGTCTTGAATTTTTTGTGAACAATTGTTAAAAGCATTCACAGCCTTTTCAAAATCGGCAGTTTTAAGTTCAAGTTCTTCGTTAATTGCATCAAGTTTTTCGTTGATTTGAGCCTTGTTTGTTGCAGCGTTATCATATTGATAAACATAAATGTTAAGTTCAAGATTTTTAAGTCTGTCACGAAGTTCAAGAAATTTTTTCGCATTTTCAGATTGCTTTGTAAGAGGCCCCAAACGGTTTTCAAGTTCAGAAATAATGTCATATAAACGAGTAAGGTTGTCTCTTGTTCTTTCAAGTTTTCTTTCGGCCTCAATCTTTCTATTTTTGAATTTAGAAATTCCGGCAGCCTCTTCAAAAACTGAACGACGTTCTTCTGGTTTTGCAGAAAGAAGGCTGTCAATTTTACCTTGTCCAATCACGCAATAACTTTCTTTTCCAAGACCAGAATCGTGCAAAATATCTGTGATGTCTTTCAAACGGCATGGATTTTTGTTAATGAGATATTCACTTTCGCCCGAACGATAGAGTTTTCTTGTCAAAACAACTTCGTCATAGTCAACCGGAAAAATCTTTGTTGAGTTGTCAAAAATCAAAGAAACTTCGCAAAAAGACTGAGGCTTTCTTGCCTCTGTTCCATTGAAGATAACATCTTGCATGCTTGCGCCACGAAGAGACTTTGCACTTTGTTCACCCATAACCCAACGAATTGAGTCGGCAACGTTACTTTTTCCACAACCATTTGGGCCAACAATTCCAGTTATTCCTGCCTCAAACTTCACTTCAAGTTTGTCTGCAAATGATTTGAAACCATAAATGTCAAGTTCTTTAAATTTCATTTTTTTTATTTCCTATATTAAATCTTTTTAACACTTTCAAGTGCCTTTTGTGCAGCAATTTCCTCGGCTTCACGCTTTTTGCTCGAAACACCTATGCCAGACATAACACCATTTATAAACACCTTTGAAGTATAGGTTTTTTCTTCACCTTCTCCAACAGTTGAAAATTGATATACAATTTTTGCATTTTTAAATTTTTCTTGCAAAAGAGATTTATAACTGTCTGGAACGCCATGAGTGCTGATTCCTTTTAGTGACTCACTCATCACGCTCAAAACAAACTCTCTTGCCTTTTCAAGACCAGCGTCAAGATATAGCGACGCAATCAGTGCTTCCATTGCATCAGCCTGCATTGCAACAGTTGGTGCTTTGTTTTTGAAAGCCTCGCCACAAAGCAAAAACTTTGTAAGTCCAAGACCATCAAAAATGAAAGATAATGATTTTTCACTTACAAGAGAAGCACGAATTTTGGAAAGGTCGCCCTCGTTCTTGCGATATTTGTGATATATTTCATCGGTCACAATTACAGACAAAACGCTGTCTCCCAAAAATTCCAACCTTTCATTTGAGCGAACTTTGTGTTCGTTTGCATAACTCGAATGAATAAATGCATTTTTAAGAAGGCTTTTGTCTTTATATGAATGACCAACAATTTCTTCAACCTTTTTGAAATCTTCCATTACTGCTCCTGACTAAAAGATTCTTCAAGTTTTGAAATGAATCCGCTATTATAAATGTCTTTCACTTGGCGAACGCAAGAAAGAAGTGTTTCTGCCTTGCAAGTTCCATGTGTTTTGAAAACAATCTTTTTGATTCCGACAAATGCAGAACCACCAAGTTTGTTATAGTCAAAATGAGTTTTAAGATTTCTGAAAACTGGTTTCATCATTCCCGCACCCATTTTTGCAAAAAGTGAAGCATTATTTATTTCACTTTTCAAAATTCTCATCAAATTGAGAATTGCACCTTCTGATGCTTTAAGAGCAATGTTTCCGGAAAAGCCATCGGCAACAATAATGTCAACGTCGCCAGCAAGCAAATCTCTTGCTTCAACGTTTCCAACGAAATTGATGGATTTTTCGTTTTGCAAAAGTTCAAAAGCCTCGTGTGTGAGAGCATTTCCTTTTTTGTTTTCTGCACCAATATTCAAAAGTGCAACTTTTGGATTTTCAATGTTTTTCATGCTTTTGAAATATGCTGTTCCCATTTTTGCAAATTGAACAAGATATTCTGGTTTGCAGTCTACGTTTGCGCCAGAGTCGATAAGCATTGTTTCAGTTCCTTTTACAGTTGGCAAAACAGGTGCAAGTGCTGGGCGCAAAACATTTGGCATTCTTCCAACAATAAATGTTCCACCCGCAAGAACAGCACCAGTGCTTCCGGCACTGATGAAACCCACAATGTCCTCTCTTTCTTTCAAAGCATTAAGACCAACAACAATACTGCTGTTTTTCTTTGTTCTGATTGCAGAAGTTGGTGATTCTTCGTTTGTGATCACCTCGGTTGCGTGCAAAATTTCAATCTTATTTCCTTTATAGCCATATTCATTCAAAATATCTTTAATTTTGGTTTCATCTCCAACCAAAACAATTTCAATATCATCAATAAGGTTCACCGAAGTGATTGCCCCTTTCACAATTTCAAGTGGTGCATTGTCGCCACCAAAAGCATCAATTGCAATTTTCAAAATAAAGTCCTCCAAATTTATGCATACTTATACAAAATTATTATATAACAAATGAACATAAAAGCGCAAATCAATATGAAGATTTTTCAGCAAAAATGAAAAAAAACAACACTATTTTATAGTGTTGTTTAATGTTTCTTATGGTTCAAAGAAAAAGCAAGGCTTATTTTTTTTCGTCTGCCTTAACAAGCATCTTTTTCTCACCATTATAATATCCGCATTCTGGGCAAACTGCATGAGATGCTTTCAATGTGTGACATTGTGGGCATTCTGCAAGTGTTGGAGCGGTTGCTTTCCAGTTTGCAACTCTGCTTCTGCCTGCTGATTTAGATACTTTATGTTTTGGAACTGCCATTACTTTTTCCCTCCTAATTTACTTTTAAATAACTCCGCGAATGGATTATTTTTCCCAATTTTGTTTGCCGAGCACTCACACTCTCCATCATTCAAATTTGCACCGCAAGTTGGACAAATTCCCTTGCAATCTTCCTTGCAAAGAACCCTTGAAGGAAAATTTAGAATGATGAAATCTGAAAAGATTTTATCAAGCATAATGTGTGGCATGTCATATAAAAGGTCTTCGCTATCATCTTCTGAACTTGGATAGATTTTTTCATCAAATTCAAGAAACAAGTTTCTTTCAAAATTTGAAGCACATCTGTCACAAACGAACTCACAAAGAACTCTCAAATTTCCTTTCAAATGCAAAATGCTGTCAAAGTCTACAAAATAAACCATTTGAACAGATGCGTTGCCAACAATTTTGTTTGGTGCAAAAGCACTTTCAGGAATGTTTGGCGAAAATGAAAAGTTATAGTGAAACTCTTTCATTGGAGTTTCAAGAGCCTGTGAAAATTCAAGTTCAGTCATAGTGTCCCCTTTACAAGCACTAAAAAAGTATATATTAAAACAGTCATTTTGTCAATGAAATTTGAAATAATCTTACTTTTTTAGCAATTTTTCGGTTTCTTGTGCGATTACAAGTTCTTCGTTTGTTGGAATAATGAACACTTTAACCTTGCTGTCAGCCGAAGAAATCTCGCATTCTTCACCACGTTTTGCACCAAAGTTTTTGCTATGGTCAACTTTAATTCCAAGAAATTCAAGACCATTTGTAACAGCCTCACGAAGTTCTGGTGTGTGCTCACCGCAACCAGCAGTAAACACAATTGCGTCTGCCCCACCCAAAATTCCGAAATATGAGCAGATATATTTTTTGATTCTGTGACAATACATGTCAAAAGCAAGTTTAACATCGGCTCTGTTCATGTTTTCAAGAATGTCACGCATGTCTGCAACGCCGTTTGTAAGACCAAACAAACCAGACTTTTTGTTGAGCATTGTCAAAACTTCTGAAACTGTTTTGCCCTCTTTGTTGCAAATGTACTCTACAACTGCTGGGTCAATGTCTCCCGAACGTGTGTTCATAATGATTCCTTCAAGTGGAGTGAATCCCATTGAAGTGTCAAAACTTTTTCCGTTTTTAACAGCACAAATGCTTGCACCGCTTCCAATATGACAAGAAACGATGTTGAGTTCTTCTGGCTTTTTGCCCATAAGACTTGCACATCTTTGTGTCACATAATAGTGGCTGGTTCCGTGTGCGCCATAGCGACGGATTTTATATTCATCATAATATTTTGTTGGAATTGCATAGCGATATACATATTCTGGCATTGATTTGTGGAATCCAATGTCAAAAACAGCAACATTTGGAGTTTTTGGACAAATGCTCATGCAAGCCTCGATTCCTGCAATTGCGCCAGGAACATGAAGAGGTGAAAAATCCACTTTTGTTTTGAAATCTTCCAAAATTTTCTTTGTAACGATGCATGGATCGAAATATGACTCACCAACATTCACAACTCTGTGTCCAAATGCGTCAATTTCGTTTACGTTTTTGATAACACCAATTTCTTTGTCTGTCAAAGCATCGATAACCATTTCCATTGCTTGTGTGTGGTTATAAATTGGTCTGTCTTTGATTGTTTCTTTGCCGTGTGCTTTATAGCGAAGGAAAGAGCCTTCTTCATTGATTCTTTCAACATTTCCTTTTGCAAAAACCTCTTCGGTTTCTGTGTCGATAAATTGAAATTTCAAACTACTGCTTCCAGCATTGATAACTAAAATTCTTTTACTCATATTATTCTCCTTTAATGCTTGTTTTTGTTTGTAAAATAGTAATTGCCATTGCAAGCACAATTTCGTCTGCACTGGCACCTCTTGAAAGGTCGTTTATTGGTTTGCGAAGCCCCTGCAAAATTGGGCCAACTGCACGAACACCCGCAATACGCTGAACAAGTTTATATGCAATGTTGCCCGCATCAATGTTTGGGAAGATCAAAACATTTGCTTTTCCACCAAGTGAAGAGCCTTTGCATTTTTTGTCACACACTTCTGGAACAATTGCTGCATCGGCTTGAAGTTCGCCATCAATTACAATTGAAGAATCCATTCTTCTTGCAAGTTTATATGCCCTTTTCACCTTTTGAATGTCTTCATTTGCAACATCTGGGTCGGTTTTTGTTGTGAAAGACAAAAGCGCAACCTTTGGTTTCATTGAGCAAATATCATCTGCCAAACGAGCAGACAAAACCGCAATTTCTGCAAGTTCTTTGTCAGTTGGGTCTGGAATAACAGCACAATCAGCAAACACCATCATGTTGTTTTCGCCAAGCGAAGAGCCTTGTGGCATTTCCATGATGAAAGCACTTGAAACCTTTGAAATTCCCGACCTTGTTTTTATAATTTGAAATGCAGGGCGCATCACATCTGCCGAAGCGTATACCGCACCAGCAACAACGCCATCAACATCATCACTTTGAAGCATCATTGTTGCATAGTACATTGGATCTTTAAGTGTTTCAAGAGCCTGCTCTTCGGTCATACCCTTTTCTTTTCGAAGTTCATAAAGCGAATGAGCATACATCTCTCTGCGGTGAGTTTCACTTTGAACATCGATAATTTCAATGTTCTTTAATGCCTTTTTAGAAATTTTATCTTTAAGCAAAATCTTGTTTCCAATCAAAACAACTTTGCAAAGCCCCATCAAAGAAGCCCTTTCCGCTGCCTGAATCACTCTGTCGTCATTGCCTTCTGGCAAAACAATGGTTTTTCCTGTTCCAGAGGCTTTCTCTATTATAGACTTGAAAGTGTCGTTTGCTTTTGGTTTTTTGCCAAACAAAATGCTATCCTCCCGTTGCCAAAACAACTTTTATAAGTTATAATAAAATTATTATAATACAAATATCAAAAAAAATAAAATGTTTGAGAGAGATTTTTATGAAACTTTGTGGAATTATTGCCGAATTTAACCCGCTGACCAATGGTCATGACTACTTTTTAAAACAAGTTAAAAAGCAAACAAACGCGAACATTGCCGTTATCATGAGTGGAAACTTCACCCAGCGCGGAGAAATGGCAATTCTTGATAAATATGAAAGAGCCAGCCATGCAATTGTTTCGGGCGCAGACATTGTTCTTGAACTTCCTGAATGTTTCACACTTTCATCTGCTCCATTCTTTGCTCTTGGCGGAGTAAAGATTCTCTCAGACCTTGGAATAGACTCTCTTGCCTTTGGCGTAAAGGTGAAAGAAACATCTTCTCTCATAAAAATCGCAAAACTAAAATGCCAAGAAGACAAAAAGATTTCAAACATGATTGTTTCTTTCATGAAAATGGGTCAAAGTTACAGCATGGCTCTTCTTCAAACCTATAAACAAGCCTATCCTTCTTTGCAAAGTGAAATTGACGAAATTTTCAGCGAACCAAATAACATTCTTGCAATCGAATACCTTTCAGCAATCTATAAGCACAATTTAAACATCCAATCATTTTTTATAAACCGTGAAGACAGCGGATATAATACAAACAAAATAAAACGCGTAAGAATCTTTGGAAAAACCAAATATCTCGTGAACGCAACATTCATCAGAAGCCTTGCCTATTCTGGCAAAACAAAAAAGACAAAACGCCTTGTTCCATCTCATGTTTTTGAAAGTTTAAAAAATCGCACATTTTCAAACGAAGCCCAAATCAAACTTGACGCACTTGTCCTTGAACATCTTCGCAACCTTTCAACAAAAGAACTTGAAACCTTCGCTGACTATAACACAGCCCTCAGCCACCTTGTGAAAAACAACTCGAATCTCTATTCATCACAAAAACAAATTTGCAATGCACTTTCCAGCAAGTGTTACAGAAAAAGCAGAATTGCAAAACTTTTACTTCTTCCACTCTTCAATGTGAAAAAAGATTTTTCAAAAGCCCTTTTCAAACCATATGCAATCAATGTTCTTGCAGTGAACGCTTCAAAGAAAAAATGGCTTTCAGAACTCATTAAAACCTCTAAAGCCGAACTTATTGTAAGTCTTTCAGACCTTGAAAAACTTGAACAAGAAAAAGCAACATTTGTTTTGCAAAACCAGGCAGGTTCAAACATATATAACATCTGCAACAACCGCAAACAAGCAACCGACAAAACAATTTTTGTTGTTCAAAACAGATAAAAAGTGATTGCATATCATGCAAGATAACAAAATAAATATAACGATTAAAAACTTCTCATCATTTTTTCATAATAGCGTTATCTCAATGTCTAAAATCAAAAAGCAATAATCAAACACATTACAATACCCGCAAAAACACTTATTTTTATGACTGCGGACAACACACTTTGCCTGCACCAACTCAAAAAAAAACCATCACGCAAGTAATCTAGGCAAAAGAAAAGACACACAATTTTGTGTGCCTTTTTATTTTTTAAGCAAGAACATCTTTACCTCTGCCCTTTTTCTTTGGTTTTTGTTCGTTTGTTTGTTCTTCTGTTTTTTCTGGGACAATTTCAACTTCTTCAACAGTGCTTTCGTCTGCAAAAACATTTCTCAAACTGTGGCGAACTTTGAATTTTGATTGAAACAAGAAAATGTGTTCAACTGCGTCAAGCACAAAATAAATCACATAAAGAAGCAACAAACTGATTGTGACACTGCTTGCCATTCCAATTGAAACAATATAGGCAAACATTGCAATTGTCAAAACAAGAGCAATTGGACGGATTACATAATATTCTCTGAAATTTCTTGAATGAAGATATGCTGAAAGTGCAAGCAAACTAGCGCAAACTGCGTCGATTGCTGGAACAATCATGTTGTTTTGGCAAAGTGAAATTGAAAATCCACAAACAGCAAAAAGCAAAATTGACAAAACAATATAATATGAATCGGTTGGTGAAAGATTTTTATATCTAACAAAAACAGTGTTTCCTTTAAGGTTTAAAACAAGAACAAAAAGTTCAAGCGCAATATAGAAAATCAGATATAAAATTGCATGTGAATATAACCCAATAGATATGCATTCAAGCCCACAAATAAAGCACGTCACGAGGCAAAGACCAAACCCAACAAACGAATTTATCTTTGCAAAAAAGTTCCAAAGAACACCCGCCAAAACCATTATAAGGCAAACAAAATTGATAAGCCCAATCAAATATAGCGTAATGGCAACCGCAAGTGAAAAACACGAAAGCATCAACTTGACCAAAAACAATTTTTCTGGCGACATTGCAATGCATGTTAAACGCTTTTTCATATTTTTTCTCCTTTGTCAAAAAAGACTATGCTTTGCATATACATTTAATATGCATTATAATACAATATTCAGCGAAAAATGTAAAATAAAAAAAGCCACATTTGCACGGTTTCAAGAAAATGTGTTGATTATTGCAATTTTTCTGGTCATGTTTTGCATTCTTTCAAACTCTGCTTTATACGCAAAAAGCGTAACAAACGGAATTAAACTTTTCTTTGTTTCGGTTCTTCCAGGACTATTACCCTTCATGTTTCTTTGCAAAATCATCACAACCCTAAATTTTGAAAAACTCTCTAAAATTGCCAACAAGCCAATGCAAAAGTTGTTTGGCATTGGCGGAGACTGTTTTTATGCCTTTTTCATGAGTCTTGTGTCAGGATATCCAATCGGTTCAAAAATTACAGCAGACCTGTTTATGCAAGGAAAAATCAGCAAAAAAGACAGTTTTCTGTGTGCAGTTCTTTCTTCAACATCTGGTCTTATTTTTATTATCGGAAGTGTTGGAACTGGAATGCTCAATAGTCCAAAACTTGGAATTATCATTTATGTTTCAAGTGTTATATCAGCGGTTGTTTCGGCAATATTTATAAATCTGTTTACAAAAATCAAACAAAGAAATACGAATAAAAAACTGACAAAACAAGCAAATCTGCAAACCTCTTCTAACAGTTTAATCAAAAAAGCCGAAAAGTTCACCTCTTCGTTCAAGAACCTCCACGCAAACAAATATGCTTTCATTCATAGCAATACAACAAGCAAACACGAAATTGCAAATTTCAACCAATTTAATCAAAGCAAAAACAACTTTGCCATTGCAAGCACAAAGATAAGCAAAACAAATGACAATCAAAACGATAACAACGACAAACAAAACCCACACAGAACAATACAAGTGACACATGAAAGCCCAAAGAAAAACTTTTTGCAAATCATGTCTTCTTCTGCAATTGACACTGCACAAAGTTTGCTTGTTGTTTGCTTTTATATTGCTTTCTTTTTTGTTCTTATCGACATTTTAAACCAAACCAAAATATTGCATTTTTTTGCAAAACTCATTTCTCCACTGTTTGGCTCAAATCCAGAAAAAACGGCACTTTCAAACGGTGTTATGTCTGGCATAATAGAAATGACAAGAGGCGTGAAAATGCTCTCTAATGTGCACTGCTCTTTTTCATATTCGTTGATTTCTTCACTCATTTCTTTTGGTGGATTTTCTATCATTTTTCAATCTTTATCTTTTCTTTCAAAAACAAACATTAAAGTTTCAAAATTTATTTTTGCAAAATTTGTTCAAGCATTTCTTTCCTTTTTTGTTTGCCTCGCCCTACTTTCAATTTTCAAATTTTAAAGCAGACATGAAAAAAGCACAGATGAAACTGTGCTTTTGTTTTTATTGTTTATTTTTTGGTTTAACTGAAAAGTTTGTGTTGTTGAGTTCTTCACGGTTGCTTCGAACAATGTGAAGGTTTTGAAGCAAATAGTCTTCAACCGACTTTAAAAGTTTATCGATATTGTCTTTTGTAACGTTATAAAGTTGATTTGAACGCTTTTCGGCATTTTCCATCATTTCAGCAGATTCGGTTTCACTTTTTTTGATAAGTGCATTTTCACTTAAAAGTTGTTCAACTCTTTCCTCTGCCTCTTTCAATGTTTTGTCGGCTTGTTCTTTTGCTTGTGAAATGATTTTATCTCTTTGTGACAAAACATAACTTGCTTCTTGAAGTGCAGAAGGAAGCGATTGTTTGAGTTCTGCAATCAATTCTTCGCATTTATCAAGGTTCACAAAAGATTTTTTAGACCACAAAAAATTCTTGCCTTTGGCAAATTCAGATTCAAGTTCATCAATAAGTTGTGTAATATCTTCCATTATTTTTTATACTCCAAAATCACAATGCCTGCAATTCCATGTGTTTTATGCTTCTTTATTATATAACATTTTGGAAAAGATTGCAAACGATTTGAGCCCTCATATTCAAGGCACACAATCGACCCATCATGAAGCAGATTTTTTTTGTCTAAAAGTTCAAGTGCTCTGCCCGCAAAATCGCTTTTATATGGTGGGTCCATAAATATCATATCAAATTTTACACCAAGCGACGCATATTTGTCAAGCGCTGATGCAAAGTCGGAAATTTCAACCGAAAAGTCTTCCTTTACATTTTTCAGGTTTTTTTCAATAACCACTTTTGCATCTTTGTTGTTGTCAACAAAATACACTTTCTTTGCCCCACGGCTGATTGCCTCAATTCCAAGTGCGCCCGAACCCGCAAAAAGGTCTAGCACAGTGCTATCAAAAATATATTCATCAACCATTGAAAAAAGACTTTCTTTCACCCTTGCAAGAGTTGGTCTTGTTTTTTCTGTGTCAAGACTCAAAAGTTTTCTTCCGCGATATTTTCCAGTTATAACCTGCATTTTATCTCCATTTATACACGCGCTTTACTCTTTCCGATATGCCCGTATAGATTTCATATGCAATTGTATCACAAATTTCAGCAACCTGGCAAACAGAAATTGAACTTTCTTTCTGACATCCAAAAATCACGACCTTTTCACCCACTTTCGCGCCCGAAACATTTGAAATGTCACACATAAACACATCCATGCACACTCGCCCAACAATTGGCACTTTTTGCCCACATATCAACACTTCACCTTTGTTTGACATTTTTCTTGGAAGCCCGTCTGCATATCCAGCAGAGCAAATTGCAATTTTCATGTCTTTTTGTGCAACAAAAGTTCCCGAATATGAAATTTTCTCACCTTTCAAAACCTCTTTTGTTTCAAGAATGCGCGCAACAAACATGTGTTTGCTCGTTTCAGAATAATATTCATCAAAGCCCAAACGAACCATGTCAAACTGGTTTTCTTTGTCTTTCAGCGGAACCGAAGAAGCAAAGTGAAAAATTGGATTGAAACCATTTTTTGTAATCATCTCTTTAAAAGAAATAAACTTTTCGCGTTGCAACTTTACACTGTCTGCATCACTTGCATCATAAACATGCGAATATGCCCCAACAAACCGAACATTTTTCATTTCTTTTAAAACACATAAAAAGCGTTCAAGTTCTGAAATTTGCTTTATTCCAAAGCGATTCATGCCTGTGTCAAGAACAAGATGCACTTTTGCAATTTTGTGCTTTGCTCCCGCAATTTTGTTTGCGTAAAGTAGCATTTCAATTGAATCTATTGAGATTTCTGCTCCCTTTTCAATTGCAACTTTCATTTCATTTTCAAAAAGTGGCGACAAAATCAACACCGGTTTTTTTGCAATTTTTTCAATTTTCAAAAATTCACTCAATCTTGCAACTGCGAAATAATCTGCTTTAATATTCAAAAGTTGACAAATTTTCGGCGCGCCAAAACCATAGGCATTCGCCTTCACAACAACGCAAATTTTTGTCTTTTTGCAAAAATACGATTTTGTCTTGTCAAAAGAACGCAAAATCTCTTTCAAATTTATAACAAACTCACACATATTTCACTTCCTTATTTCATTTTATGAAAGCAAAAGGAAAACTGCCACGCACAAAAAAAGCCCCAAAATATGGGACTTTCAACGTGTTATGTGTGAAATAGTACTATATATTCCAACCGCCATCAACTCTCAAAACTTGACCGGTTATATATGACGCATCATCACTTGCAAGAAATAAAACTGCTTTTGCAATATCTTCGGGTTTTCCAATTCTTCCAAGAGTTGTTTCTTCTGCAATTTGATTTTTTGTTTCAGCGTCATAGCATTTCATCATGTCGGTTTCAATTGCACCAGGAGCAACTGCATTCACCGTTATGTTCGAAAGTCCAAGTTCTTTTGCAAGCGCCTTTGTAAAGCCAATTATTCCCGCCTTTGTTGCACTGTAAACAGTTTCGTTGCTTCCACCAACAACTCCCCAAATTGATGAAACATTCACAATTCTTCCGCTTTGACGACCAATCATATGTTTTGCAACCTCTCTTGCGCAAACAATTTGAGAAACAAGATTTGTTGAAACAAGATTTTGAATTTGTTCATTTGTCATGTCTATAAGCAGTCCAGAAATCGAAATTCCAGCATTGTTTACCAAAACATCAACATTTCCAAAAACATTTATCGCCTCTTCCACCATTGCTTGAACTTGCGCAGGGTCTGAAACATCTGCTTTTGAAAGCAAAACTCTTGCACCAAGACTTTCAATTTCTTTTGAAACCTCTATCGCCTTTTCCTCGCTTTTAAAATAGTTTAAAACAACATTATATCCATTTTTTGCAAATTCTTTTGCAATGCAAGCGCCAATCCCGCGTGACGCACCTGTAACAATTACAGTTTTCATAAAACTAATCCTCTAAACAAATAATACCACACGAACAGCAAAATATCAAGCCAAAACCTGCAATATTTTACACTTAGTAAGCCAATCAACAAACTTTAAACCTTTTAAAATATATCCAACAAACGCACACCATTTATAATTGATTCATAATAAGCAAAATAAAAACCCCAGCGATTGCCGGGGTTTTTACTTTGTTATTTTAGTTTGCTTTAACTGCAATTTTGCTTTTCAAAGTGTTTATAATTTCAGCAGTGATTTTCACCTGTCCACTGTTATAAACTTCATCAACCTTAAGGTTGTTCAAAGCAGTTTCCAAAGCGGTTTTACATTCTTCATTGTTAACATAAATGTGCCCATCATCACCAATCAAAGATTTGTTTTGATAACTTATAATGCAAGCAATGAAATTTGCATATGTGTCAGCGCCAGAATTTGCCAAGTTTGCAGTGATTGTAAGGTTTTTTAAATTGAGCAAACCTGTTGTGCTTGCAGCACTTGATGCGCCCATTGTCAAATCGGTGATAGATTTGTTTCCATAGAAAGAAGTTACAGCAACCTTTGCACCATTTGGCAAATTGTATACACCATCTGTAATTCCAGCGTTTGCAAGTGAAACCAAGCATGAATTGCTCTTCAAAAACAATGAACCATCAATAGTGTAAAGCGCAGAGTTTCCGCTTGCAACAATAAATTCTTTAACCGCACTTGAAACAAATGCAAGGTTTCCATATGATGTCAATGTTGATGGAATATAAACATTATATCCTGCGCCTGTATTATATGAATAAAAGCTTCCGTTGAAAGCAAAGAAGAACCCTCCAAGTGTTGTAACGCCCTCTGGAATAACAAGCATGTCAAGTGAGTTGCTTAGCGTGCAAATACCAGATCCAAAGAATTCGCTTTCTGATGCACCGCCATTTCCAAGTTTTGTGATTAACGTTTTTGTTGCACCTGCTGTTTCGCTGTTGAAATAGGTGCCATCGGTTGAGTTATAATAATATGATTGTGGGAAAATAAGTTTTTTAACATTTGACAAGTTCGACTTCATTGTTTCACTGAATCCATTAAGAGTGCTTCCATCAACAGTAAAGCAATTGATATCGGTTTGCCAGTTTACATAGATTGTTGTTGAAGCAGTGATAACTGCTGAAAAGTCAAATGCGGTTGTAAAGTTTGCATCGGCATAGTAGTTTGCAACCAAACCATATCCCTCACTAAGTCCAAGTTGACTTTCTGTTAAAGTTGCGTTCTTTTCAAGATTGATTGTTTTGTTGTTTGTTGTGTCTTCAATTCCGCCATAATAGTTCTTTACAGAAACTGTAAGGTCATCGGTTGGATAACTTACAACTTCGGTTAAAACCATGTTAGAATTTACTGTGATTGTTTGTCCACCAGAATATGATTGCCCATTGTCTCCAACCCAGCGAACAAATGTCTTGTCTGTATAGGTTGGTGTTGGCAAAGTATAGGTTTTGCCAACTTCAATTGAAACTTTTGTTGAACCAGTTGAAGTTCTCAATGTGATTGTTCTTGCTTGGCTTGCTTCAACATAATAGTAGTTTGCAAGCATAAAGTTCGACAAAGAGTTTGCCATTTTCAAATGTCCGTTATCACTTGGGTGAACACCATCTGCCATGTCTTCGGCATAGGTGTCAGACCAAATTCCACTTGCATAGAAGTTGTCAAGAACTGGAATGTCGAACATTTCGCATGTTTCCATGATTGCAACACAAATGTCTCTGATTGTGAAACCATTTTTAGATGTTGTGTTGAATGAGTCTGCTCTATAAATTGGGGTCAAGAAATAAATTTTTGTGTTTGTGTCTTTGAATTTTTCTTTCAAAATGTTTGCATAGGTATAAACCGCACCATAGATTGTGGCTGAATCAGATGAACCAAGAGTTCCAAGTTTAACATCATCGGTTTTTGAAAAGTGATAGTCGTTTGTTCCAAGAGCAACAATGAAATAGTCAGTTTCAGATGAATAACGTTTCAAATCGTTGATTCTTGAAACACCACTTGTTCCTGTTGACATTACGGTTCCGTTTGAACCAAGGTTTTCAATGTTTGCACCTAAAATGTCACCCAAGAGTTTTGCATAGCCAGTGTTGTTGCCTGTACTTCCAACACCAACTGTAATGCTGTCTCCCAAAATTGTAATCTTTTTGTTTTTGAAATAGTCTTTTGAAAGTGGATCGCTCACCAAAGTGTCGCCAAATTCATTTCCACGAGCATTGATGTCTGTAACAACGCCATTGATAACCCAGAAACCATCTTCATTGATTGCAATGGTTGGGGTTTCGCCGTTATCACCTTTTGCACCGTCTGCGCCTTTAATGTTTCCTTTAAGTTCCCATGCAGTTCCGTTATACAAATAAATATCCCAAGTATCGTTGTTTAAAAACATATCACCAGTTTTTGGATTTGAAGGATATTCTGTTCCAACATTCCAAGTGTTTCCATCTTTACCATTGGTTCCGTTTGTTCCATTGGTTCCGTTATCTCCCCTTGCTTTAACGTTGGTTACAGTTCCGTCAATAACCCAAAAGCCGTCACCATTGATAGAAATCACTGGTGATTTGCCATTTTGACCATCTTTTCCGTCTGCACCATTGGCTTTGTTTGTGGTTTTAATGCCGTTAATAATCCAATAGCCATCATCACTGATTGCAATTGATGGTGTAAGCCCGTCTGCACCATTTGAACCATTTGCGCCAGGTCTTCCAAAATTGAACATTGAAACAACCCATTCGCCGTTTTGTCTTTGATAAAGAATATAGTCATCAGTATCCAAATAGAAATCGCCATCAGCACCAAGTGTGTTGAGTGGTGTTTCAATTCCACTGAACCATTTTGAACCGTCTTTGCCGTCTTTGCCGTTTTCGCCAGCAGAACAACCAGCAAGTCCAAAACAGCCAAATGCCATTACAAAGCACAAAGAGCCTGCAACAATGCATTTTTTAAGAATACTGAAACGATTTGATTTATTCTTTTGTTTCTTTTCTTTCATTTTTCCCTCCATTTTCACAGCAACTTAAAAACAATCAAATTGCCAAAAACTTTGCATTTATCTTTCTTTTCAATAAATGATAAATTTACAATAATATTGTAACAAAATAAATTTCAAACACAAAATGATTTTTTATTTTATTTATAATTTACAATTATTTTTTCGTTATGAATATTATCTGTGATTCAAAGGAATATTATTCCGGAATAAAAATGCAACTCACAAAGCGGGAGCAATCTCTGATTGCGGTCTGGCTCCGACAGGAGTCGAACCTCGGACACCCTGATTAAGAGGTATGAATAAAACTTATAAAATGGTTTATTTTATAACTTAAAAACTCCTTTTTCCCCTTATTTTGCCTAGCAAATTCGCCAATATTTACTTGTTCAAATATATAAGAATAACTAACAATATAACAACTTTTTATCAAAGCAAAAAAAATACAACCGAGCAAGGTTGTATTTTTTTGTTTTGTTTTCTTATTTAAAGAAAATATGCATTCCACCTAATGCAAAGAATAGCACACCACCAACCAATGCAATGGTTGGTAAAACATTTGCAAGAATCAATGCTGTAGTGCCTTTCCCATTGATTTTTCTTTGTTGTTTGGCTAAATTGATTGCTTTTATTTGAATTGAAGGTGTAAAAACCAAAACCAAAACTAAAACAAAAATACCCAAGCCAATATTTACCTGCCATGAACTAGCAACCAATATGAATGCAATCAAATAAACAATGGTGCTAACAACAGTTACAACAATAGATAATTTCCCTTTTTTGTTATCTTTTAATTCTTCTTCTGTTGGATTGCGATTGATTTCGGTATCTCTATTTCTTTCTATTCTCCAAAGTTTTCCGATAGCTTCAAACGTTGCCTTTAAACCTCTAAAAAATTTCATAATTACTCCCTTATGTAATATTATGAATAAATTATATCATATTAAATAAAAAATCACAATAAAATTTATTCTCATAAATACAAATTGTTAAATAATTAAAAATAGAACAATTTTTACTTTGATTTTTAATATATTTTATTAAAACATAGACCCCATTATTACATATCACAGGCACGAATTTAATTTTTCTCAAATCAAAGGAAATAAAAGAAAAAAGTATTTAAACTGAGGAATTGGAAGAAAAACTTGCAAGACTGGAAGAACAATTAAGACTGCAACAAGAAGATGAAAAATATCAAGAATGGTTAAAAGAAAATGAAAAACGAAGAAAACGCAAACGACAATCTGAAATTGAAATGTAAAATTTTTTTGTGAAATTTTTATTAGTTTTATATATCGATATAAAATGCGTTTAAATTTTTATAAAAAAGTAAACTTTTTTGCAATAATTTTAACTTTTTTATTAGACAATTTATTAGAAAGTGCCATTTTTTGAGCAAAATTAAGCATTATTAGTTTTATTGAAATTGTAAATTTTTAAATTCAAAAATGCCATTTTTTAGACACTTTTTACAAATTTTATTAGACACTTTTGAAATTTGGACATTAAAAAAAACCTTATAAATAAAGGGTTTCAGTGGTAGGGCTTCGGGGCGACTGCGTTAAGAAAATATGCCTGTGGCATGTTTTTAGCACAAAGCGGGAGCAATCTTTGATTGCGGTCTGGCTCCGACAGGAGTCGAACCCAGGGTTCGAGCAAAATTTGACCATGAAAAAAGCACCGCTAATTCGGTGCTTTTTGGTGGGGCTTCGGGGCGACTGCGTTAAGAAAATATGCCAGTGGCATGTTTTTAGCACAAAGCGGGAGCAATCTTTGATTGCGGTCTGGCTCCGA